>LNFM01005144.1_pt1 | contig 23083 bp, 18 predicted proteins | sample 596031 | NCBI WGS metagenome assembly LNFM01 (sample SAMN04254537, study PRJNA301005) | activated carbon metagenome | isolation source: dual media filters at the Ann Arbor, Michigan drinking water treatment plant | place: USA: Ann Arbor | reverse complement strand
ACCAGCCGACCGCAGCCTGCCGTGGAAAGGGTCGGGCCAGGCGCACCGGGGGAATGAAAGCGGGACGTCGTAGCCCCCCTCCCCGCGCAGCGGGGAGGGTAAGGGTGGGGCCCTGCTGCGAGAACGGCTCGCACCATGTCGTCGTCTGCACCGGGCGCCCGGCACATCGGACGTGCGTCCTTCGAGGCTCGCCTTGCGGGGCGCGGGGCGGGCGAGAGACGCCCGCCGCGTCCCTCACGCATACAGCCGCTTGATAGCGTCGGCGTATTTCGCCTCGATCGCCTTGCGGCGCACCTTCATCGTCGCCGTGACCTCGCCGTCGTCGTGGTCGAGCTCCTTGTCGAGGATCTCGAAACGGCGGATGTTGGCGACCTGGGCGAGGGTCTCGTTGGCCTTGTCCACCGCCTGCTGGACGAGTTCCACCACCTGCGGCGCCTGCGACAGGTTCTTGTAGTTGGTGAAGGCGATGCCCTTCATCTCGGCCCATTTGCCGACCGTCTCCATGTCGATCTGGATGAGGGCCGCGACATATTTCTGCCGGTCGCCGAAGACGATGCATTCCTTGATGAAGGGGCTGAGCTTCACCGCGTGCTCGATCTCGGTCGGCGACAGGTTCTTGCCGCCGGCGGTGATCATGATGTCCTTCTTGCGGTCGACGATCTTGATGTGGGCGCCCTGCATCTCCGCGACGTCGCCGGTGCGCAGCCAGCCGTCGACGATGGTCTGGCGGGTGGCTTCCTCGTTCTTGTAGTAGCCCTCGAAGATGGTGGCGCCGCGGGCCATGATCTCGCCGTCCTCGGCGAGCTGGACCTGCGTGCCCTTCATCGCCTTGCCGACCGTTCCGACCACCACGTCGTCCAGCGTCTGGCCGAGAATGCCGCCGGAGGTCTCGGTCATGCCGTAGATCTCGACCAGCGGCACGCCGATGGTGCGGAAGAAGCGGATCACGTCGGGCGAGATGGGCGCCGCGCCGGTGAAGGCGATGCGGCAGCGGGTGAGGCCGATGGCATTCTTCAACGCCCGGAAGACCGCGGCATAGGCGAGGGCGTATTTGGCCCTCTCGGCCAGCGACCAGCTCGACCGCGGCTTGTCGGCGAAGGGCGCGCAGAGGTCGAAGGCCGTCTTGTAGAGCCATTTCTGGACGGGCCGGGCCTCGTACATCTTCACGCGGATGCCCGAATGCATCTTCTCCCAGATGCGCGGCACGCCGAGGAAACTGGTGGGCGCGACCTCGCGCAGGTCCTCCTGCACGGTGCGCAGGCTCTCGCCGAAATCGACGCGGCTGCCGGCATAGAGCGGGGCGAAGACCGTCGTCGCCTGCTCGGCCACGTGGCAGAGCGGCAGGTAGGAGAGCGCCGTCCAGCCGGTGCCGATGCCGTAGCGGTCGAGGAGCCCGTTGGCACCGGCGCGGATGTTGCGGAAGGAGAGCATGGCCCCCTTCGGCTTGCCGGTTGATCCAGAGGTATAGATGAGCAGGGCAATATCGGAGAGCTGATGGTCGCACATCAGTTCGTCGACGATGGCGGGGTTCTTCTCGTACTCGGCGCGGCCGAGGGCCTCGACCGCGTCGAAGGTCATGACGAGGCCCGGCTCGTATCCGGACAGGCCGCGGTCCTCGAGGGCGATGATCTTCTTCACCTTCGGCAGGTCGGCGCGCGCCTCCACCACCTTGTCGATCTGCTCCTGGTCCTCGCAGACGACGATGGTGCAGTCGGCATGGTCGAGCACATAGGCCACCTCGTTGGAGGGGCTGGTGGGATAGACGCCGACGGTGACCGCGCCGAGCACGCCGGCGCCCATCTGCGAGAGCACCCACTCGATGCGGTTCTCGGAGATGACGCCGATATGGCCCTTCGGTTCGAGGCCGAGCGCGCGGAAGCCGAGGGCGACGTGGCAGGAGCGCAGCCAGTATTCGGCATAGGTGGTCGGCCGCCAGATGCCGAAGCGCTTCTGGCGCAGCGCGATCTCGGATCCGCGCTCCGCCGCGTGCTTCTTCAGCATCTGCACCACGGAGAGCGGCGGCAGGGCTGCGGCGGGATCGGCCGCGGCGGCGGGCGCCGCCTCGCGGGCCATGTCGAGGGGGAGTGCGGTCGCGGTCATGACAGCCACCTCTTGCGCCTCTTGTAGTGCTTGATGTCGCGATAGCTCTTGTGGGCGAGGCCGAGATAGAACTCCTGCACGTCGCGGTCGGCGACGAGCTTCTCGGTCGGCCCGTCGATGACGATGCGCCCGGTCTCCATGATGTAGCCGTAGTGGGCGATGGAGAGGGCGACGGAGGCGTTCTGCTCGACGAGGAGCATGGAGACGCCCTCCTCCGCGTTGATGCGGGCGATGATGGCGAAGATCTCCTCCACCAGCAGCGGCGCGAGGCCGAGGGAGGGCTCGTCCAGCAGGATGACGCGGGGCTTGGCGACGAGGGCGCGGCCGATGGCCAGCATCTGCTGCTCGCCGCCTGAGAGATAGCCGGCAATGGATTTCCGCCGCTCGGCGAGGCGCGGGAAGTAGCGGTAGACGATGTCGAAGTCGGCGGTGGCGCCGGGACGGCCGGTCAGCGCATAGGTGGCGGCGGTGAGGTTCTCCTCCACCGTCAGGTCGCCGAAGATGCGCCGGCCCTCCATGACGTGGAACAGGCCGCGGCGGACGAGCTTGTGCGGGGAGCTCTGCTCGACGGGCTCGCCGTCGAAGCTGATGCGGCCCTCGGTGACGAGGCCGTTCTCCATGGGCAGCAGGGCCGAGACGGCCTTCAGCACGGTCGACTTGCCCGCGCCGTTGGAGCCGAGCAGGGCGACGATCTTGCCCTTCGGCACGGCGAGCGACAGGCCGCGCAGCGCCTGGATGGCCTTCGAATAGACCACCTCGATATTGTTCACCTCGAGAATGAGGTCGCCGGTCGTCGCCATGAAGCCCTCGGGCGCTTGCGGATGCGAGAATGGCGGGGCGACCGCGGCGCGGCCGCCCCGTCCGACGTCAGGAGCTGGCGGAGATGGTGATCCAGTCGGAAGCCGGCTTCAGCATCTTGTCGGCGGCGCTGTACTGGTAGACGCGGCCGTGCGGGAAGGAGTTGCCGGTCATGGTGATCGGCACGCCGACGACGCCGCCGGTGTCGTAGTTCCGGATGGCGCGGGCGTGCTTCATCATGTTGACGGCGTTCAGTTCCTCGTTGGCCGCGAGGGTGCGCTTCAGCACCTCGATGGCCAGCATGGCGTTGGTCCAGCCCTGGTAATAGGCGTGGGTGCGCGTCTTGCCGACGTTGGCGGCGCGGATGGCGTCCATCTGCGGGCCGGTGGCGGCGGGGTCGAAGTTGTAGGCCGAGACGCCCATGTAGCCGTCGGCGGCGGCGCCGGCGCGGTTCATCAGCACGGTGTCGGTGGAGTAGAACGTGCCCATGAACTTCGAGGTCATGCCGGCCTGGCGGGCCTGCGCCATGAACTCGGGGATCGGCTGAAGCACGTAGCCGTGGAAGATGACGTAGTCGGGGTTGCGGCGGCGGATCTTGAGGACGTCGCCGGAGACGTCGACCGAGCCCGGCTGGGTGACGATCTTCTCGACGACGTTCAGCTCGAGGCGCTTGGCCTCGGCCTCGCCGGCGGCGATGGGATCGCGGCCGAACTCGGTGTCGGAATGGACGAAGACGACCGAGGCGCCCTTCTTCTGGCCGGCGATGTAGCGCAGCAGCACGCGCATCTGGTCGGAATAGTTCGGGCCCGGGATCCACTGGTTCGGGAAGGCCTGCGGATTGTCGATCTCCGAGGCGAAGGAGGCGCCGGCCATGACGGTGGTGCCGCGGCGGTTCAGCTCCGGGTTGATGGCCTTCTGGAAGCCGGTGGAGTCGCCGAAGAACACCGGCGTCTGATGCTGCGAGGTGATGCGGGTGAAGATGGCGACGGCGTTGTCGACGCGGTAGCCGGAATCCTCGTTGACGTAGCGGATGCGGCGGCCGGCGACGCCGCCGTTCTTGTTGACGAACTCGAAGTGGTCGCGGCCGCCCTCGAAGCCCTCGACGCCGGCGAAGGCGAAGACGCCGGACATGGGGTTGGCGGCGCCGATGACGAGTTCGGGGGCCTGGGCGAAGGCGCGGCCGGAGGCCGTCGAGACGAGGGCGGCGCCGAGGCCGAGCTGGTGGAATGCACGGCGGGTCAGACGGGTCATGGGTGTCTCCTCAGAGGGTTTGGGTCCCGCCTTGGCGGCGGTTCTTTTCGTGTTGGGCTCACGTCCTGAACGGCCACAGGGCGAAGTAGCGGCGCGTCCTGCGCCACATCTCCGCGAGCCCCATGGGTTCGAAGATGAGGAAGCCGATGATGAGCAGGCCGAAGATGATGTTGCGGACCGGCGCGAGATAGATGGAGGCGTCGGGGAACCACGGCACCAGGGCGGTCGCCGACAGCTTCAGGAATTCCGGAATGAGCGTCATGAAGACGGCGCCGAAGATGCCGCCGACGATGGTGCCGGCCCCGCCGACGATGACGGCGGCGAGGAAGAAGATGGAGGCCAGCGCCGGGAAGCTCTCCGGCGTCACGACGCGGAACAGATAGGCCCAGAGCCCGCCGGCGACGCCCGCATAGAAGGACGAGATGGCGAAGCTCATCAGCTTGTACTTGAACAGCGAGATGCCGATGATCTCCGCCGAGATGTCGCGGTCGCGGATGGCGATGAAGGCGCGGCCGACGCGGGTGCGGAAGAGGTTCTTGGCCGCCAGCACCATGACGACGCAGATGGGCATGACCAGCCAGTAGAGCCGGTCCGGCGTCGCCAGCTCGATGCCGGCGATGGTGGCGGTCGGCACGTTGAGGCCGCGCAGGCCGCCGGTCACCGGCGTCCAGTTGAGGAAGACGAAGCCGAGGATGACGGAGGCCGCCAGCGTCGCGATGGCGAGGTAGAGCCCCTTGATGCGCAGCGAGGGCAGGCCGACGAGATAGCCGATGCCGGCGGCGACCGCGCCCGCCAGCACGAGATTGAGGAGGACCGGCGTGTCGAAGCGGCCGTCGAAGAAGGCGACCGTATAGGCGCCCACCGCCATGAAGGCGGCGTGGCCGAGGCTCACCTGGCCGGTATAGCCGGTGAGGATGTTGAGGCCGGTGGTGGAGATGACGTTGATCATCACCAGCACGGCGAGGAACATCCAGTAGTTGGAGCCGTTCAGCGGAAAGAGGAGGAGGCCGGCCATCAGCAGGCCGAACCAGACCTTCTGGGTGTCGGTCTTGAACAGGCCCTCGTCGGCCGCGTAGCTCTCCTTGGCGGTCCCGACGCGCATGATCAGAGTCTTTCGATCTCATGCGTGCCGAACAGGCCGTAGGGCCTGACCACCAGCACGACGAGCAGGATGGAGAAGGTGGCGAGGAGCTTGAACTCGCCGCCGAGGAAGCGGCCGACCATGGCCTCGAGCCAGCCGATGAAGAGGCCGGCGATGAGGGCCCCGAGGATGGAATCGAGGCCGCCGACGATCACCACGACGAAGACCGAGAGGCCGAACAGGCCCATGGCCGAGGAGATGCCGCCGACCGAGCCGACGAGAATGCCGGCGAGGGCCGCGACGGTCGCCGCCAGCATCCAGGAGAAGGAGAAGACGCCGGGCACGTCGATGCCGACGGAAGAGGCGGCGGCGCGGTCCGTGGCGGTGGCGCGCAGCGCGATGCCACCGCGCCAGAAGGAGAAGACGGTGATCAGCACCGCCATGGCGGCGGCGGCGATGAGGAAGGAATAGGCCGTCTTCGAGGGGATGAAGGCGTCGGCGATGATGACGGGCTGCGAGGGCAGGAACTCCGGCAGGCGGCGCGGTTCGGCCGACCAGATGAGCTCGACGACGCCGATCAGCACCGAGGTGAGGCCGATCGTCACCATGAAGACCGAGACGGGATTGTCCTTCAGCAGCGGGCGGATCATCGTCCGCTCGATGACGCCGCCGATGACGGCGGAGACCGCCAGCGTCAGCGGCACCGAGGCCCAGATCGGCAGGGCGAGACTCGCCGAGAAGCCGTAGAAGACGAAGGCGCCGATCATCAGCATCTCGCCGATGGCGAGATTGATGACCTTGGTGGCCTTGTAGATGATGACGAAGGCGACGCCGGTGAGCGCCATGAGCGAGCCGGTGCCGAGGCCGGCGAGGCTCGTCTCGACGATGTCGATGAATTCGATCGCCATCACGCCACCTCGCCGACGGGAGCATGGCCCTCGGCCGCCCGGCGGGGATCGCCGGAGGAACCGAGATAGGCCTTGATGACGTCCGGGTTGTTGCGCACCTCCTCCGGCGTGCCGGCGGCGATGCGGCGGCCGAAGTTCAGCACGCAGACATGGTCGGAAATGTCCATGACCATGCCCATGTCGTGTTCGACGAGGAGGACGGTGACGCCCCACTCCTCGCGCACGTCGAGGATGGCGCGGGCCATGTCCTCGGTCTCCTCGCGGTTCATGCCGGCCACCGGCTCGTCGAGCATCAGGATGCGCGGGCGCATGGCCAGCGCCCGGGCGAGCTCGACCTTCTTCTGCAGGCCGTAGGGCAGGATCGCCACCGGCACGTTGCGGATGTGGTCGAGCTCGAGGAAGTCGATGACGTCGCGCTCCACCTCGGCGCGCAGCTCCATCTCCTCGCGCTTGGCCTTGCCCCAGTAGAGGAAGGCGTCGAACACGCCGGCGGTCAGGTGGGCGTGGCGGCCGAGCTTGATGTTGTCGAGCACGGTCATGCCGCGGAACAGGGCGATGTTCTGGAAGGTGCGGGCGAGGCCGAGCTTCGCCCGGTCGCGGGCGGGGACGGCGGTGATGTCCTCGCCGTCCAGCCTCACCGTGCCGGTCTTCGGCTTGTAGAAGCCGGAGATGGAGTTGAAGGCGGAGGTCTTCCCCGCCCCGTTCGGTCCGATCAGCGCGGTGATGGAGCCGGGTGCGACGTTGAGGTCGATGCCGTCGAGCGCCTTCACGCCGCCGAACTGCAGCGAGAGATTCTCCACGTCGAGACGAGCGGCTGGCGGCCGCACGGGCGCGGCCGGATGCAATGGCGACACCGCCAAGTCCTCCCCTGGGGTGCCCCGCGGCTTCAGCCGTCTTCGGGCACCGATGCGTTCCTTGCCGGGCATACCGCCCGATCCGGCTCAGAACCTACGCATGAGTACGGCGAGGTCAATGCGATCCGGCGCCAAATCGGCCGGATTCAGCCCTTCGGAGGATGGCGAAGCGTCGCAGTGGCGCGAAAGCAGACGTTTCGGCTCATCCGATCGGGAGAGGTCGTCCGGCGCCGTCTCCTCCCGCATCGGACGAACGGCGCTGCGCCGGCTCTTGCCAGCGCCCCTGCCCTCGTCCCATGATCCCGCACCATACCGGACCGCAGACGTCCGGATCGTCGAGAGAAACGCACACAGGGAAGGAGGCGCACCATGTCGGAGCGCGCAAAGGATTTCGCCGTCACGCGGCGCGTCGCGGTGGCCGGCATCGGCGCCGCAGTCATGGCCCCCTGGGTCTCCAAGGCCCAGACGCTGAAGACCGAATACAAGCTCTCGGTGGTCGGCAACCGGCCCATCGCGCTGTCGGAAGGCGCGTTCCAGTGGGCCGAGATGGTGACCCAGCGCACCAACGGCCGCATCAACGTGAAGGTCTATCCGGGCTCGCAGCTCGTCGGCGGCGACCAGACCCGCGAGCTCGTGGCCATGCGCCAGGGCATCATCGACTTCACGGTGTCTTCCACCATCAACATCTCGCCGCAGGTGCGCGAGATGAACATCTTCTCGCTGCCCTTCCTGATGCCGAACCACAAGGCCTTCGACGCCATCGTCAACGGCGAGGTCGGGCAGGCGCTGTTCAAGGTGATGGAGAGCCGCGACGTGGTGCCGCTCGCCTGGGGCGAGAACGGCTTCCGCGAGCTGTCGAACTCCAAGCGCCCGATCCAGAAGCCGGAGGACCTGCGCGGCCTGAAGATCCGCTTCGCCGCCGGCGCCATCTTCGCCGACATCTACAACGGCCTCGGCGCCAACCCGGTGCAGATGTCCTTCGCCGACCTGCAGCCGGCGCTCTCCACCGGCGCGGTAGACGGGCAGGAGAACCCGGTGAACCTGTTCCTCGGCCTCAAGATGGACGCGCTCGCCCAGAAGCACATGACCATCTGGAACTACTGCGTCGATGCCGGCCTGTTCCACGTCGCCAAGCCCGTCTGGGACACGTTCTCGGCGGCCGACAAGGAGATCGTGCGCGAGAGCGCGCGGGACGCCGCCAAGGTGCAGATCGGCGCCACCCGCAAGGGCCTCGGCGTGCTCGACCCCAACGACAAGTCCTCGCTCGAGGAGCTCGCCAAGCGCGGCGTCGCCACGGTGACGCTGACGGCCGAGGAGAAGCGCGCCTTCGCCCGGGCCACCCGCCCCGTCTTCGACAAGTGGGCGGCCCAGGTCGGCGCCGATCTCGTCAAGAAGGCCGAGGCCGCGGCGAACGCCGCGAGCTGATCCTCGCACCCCGCCACACGCGACGCAGCCGGTCCCCCGCCGGCTGCGTTCTTCTGCCGAAAGCATCCCGCCTTGCCCGTCGACCGCGACCCCACGGCGCCGCCGCCGTCCCCGAAGACCCGCGTGCCGCTGCGGCTCGAGGAAATCCTGATCGCCGCCGCCATGGCGGCCATGGCGCTCATCACCTTCGGCAACGTGGTGGTGCGCTATCTCACCAACGTCTCCTTCGCCTTCACCGAGGAATATTCGGTGGTGCTGATGGTGGTGGTGACCATGATCGGATCGTCGCTGGCCATCGCCACCGGCCGGCACATCCGCATCGGCGTGCTGGTCGACGGGATGACGCCGGCGCGCTGGCGGGCCTTCGAGATCGCCGCCCTCGTGCTGGTCATCGTCTGCTTCGGCATCCTCCTCGTCCATGGCGGGCGGCTCGCCTGGGACGAATACCGCTTCGAGGTTCTCTCGCCCGGCCTCGGCAATCCGCAATGGCTCTACACGGGCATGCTGCCGCTCCTCTCCATCGCCGTGATCGCGCGGGCCGCCGGCCGTATCGTGCGTCTCGCCCGGGGTGAAGACGCATGACCGCCCTCGTACTCTTCACGGCCTTCGCGGTGATGCTCGTCGCCGCGGTTCCGGTCGGCGTCTCGCTGGGACTTGCCGGGGCGCTGGCCATCTGGCTCGCCGGGCAGAGCATCATGGCCATGCCCACCAACGTCTATGCCGGCATCGCCAAGTACCCGCTCATCGCCATCCCGATGTTCGTGCTCGTCGGCGCCGTCTTCGACCGGACGGGCGTCGCGCTGCGCCTCGTGCGCTTCGCCACGGCGCTGGTCGGGGCCGGACGCGGCGCGCTCGCCACCGTCTCGGTGCTGGTCGCCATGGTGATCGGCGGCATTTCCGGCTCGGGCCCGGCGACGTCGGCGGCGGTCGGCCAGGTGGTGACGGATTCGATGGTGAAGGACGGCTATCCCCGCGCCTTCATCGCCTCGACGGTGGGCGCGGCGGCGGCCACCGACATCCTCATCCCGCCCTCCATCGCCTTCATCATCTATGCGGTGATGGTGCCCGGCGTGTCGGTTCCGGCCATCTTCGCCGCCGGCATGATCCCCGGCATCCTCGCGGGCCTCGCCATCATCGTGCCGATCCTCGTCATCTCCTGGCTGAAGGATTTCGGCGGCAAGACGCGCACCACCAGCGACGCGCTGACCATCTGGGGCACGTTCAAGGAGGCGATCTGGGGGCTGATGGCCCCCGTCATCATCCTCGGCGGTATGCGCATCGGCGCCTTCACGCCGACCGAGGCGGCGGTGATCGCGGTCGCCTACGGGCTGTTCATCGGCTTCTTCGTCTACCGGACGCTGACGCTGCGCGACGTCTACGAGATGCTGGTGGAGGCGGGCGAGCTCTCCGCCGTCATCCTCATCGTCGTGGCGCTCGCCTCGGTCTTCGCCTGGTCGATCTCGACGCTCGGCATCGTCCAGCCCATCGCCGACGCCATCGTCGGCCTCGGCCTCGGCGGGACCGGCACGCTGGCGCTGCTCGTCATCCTGCTCATCATCGTCGGCATGTTCCTGGACGGCATCTCGATCTACCTGATCCTGCTGCCGATCCTCATCCCCATCGCCAATTCCTTCTCCTGGGACCTGGTCTGGTTCGGCGTCATCCTCACCATGATGATCGCGATCGGCCAGTTCACCCCGCCGGTGGCGGTCAACCTCATGGTGTCCTGCAAGATCGCGCGGGTGCCGATGGAGGCGACGATCCCATGGGTGATCTGGATGGTCGCGGCCATGACGGTCGCCATGGCCATGGTGGCGGCGGTGCCGGACCTCGCCCTGTGGCTGCCGCGGGCGATGGGGCTCTAGCCGGGCGACCTGACGAGCGGTTCATCCTTGATGCACTGCGGAAAATCCCCCATTGTCCGCCGGTCGGCTGCAACCGGCTGCGGCACAGGTTCACCAGAGGCCGTCGAGGCCCGCTGAGAGGCGAATACGCGATGAGTTCAAAGGTCTATTCCTCCGCCAGGGAGGCCCTGGCCGGCCAGATCAAGGACGGCATGACGATCATGTCGGGCGGCTTCGGCCTCTGCGGCATTCCGGACGTGCTGATCGAGGCGGTGCGCGATTCGGGCGCCAAGAACCTCACGGTCATCTCCAACAATGCCGGCGTCGACGGGGCAGGCCTCGGCATCCTGCTGGAGACCAAGCAGATCGCCAAGATGATCTCGTCCTATGTCGGCGAGAACAAGCTCTTCGCCCAGCAGTTCCTCTCCGGCGAGCTGCAGCTCGAGTTCAACCCGCAGGGCACGCTCGCCGAGCGCATCCGGGCGGGGGGCGCCGGCATCCCGGCCTTCTTCACCAAGACCGGCGTCGGCACCGTCATCGCCGAGGGCAAGGAGGTCCGCGAGTTCGACGGCGAGACCTATGTGATGGAGCGCGGCCTCTTCGCCGACATCTCGCTGGTCCATGCCTGGAAGGCCGACAAGGAGGGCAACCTCGTCTTCCGCAAGACGGCCCGCAACTTCAACCCGATGATGGCCACCGCCTCGCGCATGACCATCGTCCAGTGCGAGCATCTGGTGGAGGCCGGCGAGATCGACGGCGACGCGATCCACACGCCCGGCATCTTCGTCAAGCGCATCGTCCACGTGCCGAACGCGGCGAAGCGCATCGAGCAGCGCACCACCCGCCCGAAGGCGGCCTGAGAGGAGACGAGACCATGGCCTGGACCCGTGACCAGATGGCCGCCCGCGCCGCCAAGGAGCTGCGCGACGGCTTCTACGTGAACCTCGGCATCGGCATTCCGACGCTCGTCTCCAACCACATCCCCGCCGGCATGAACGTGCAGCTCCAGTCGGAGAACGGCATGCTCGGCATGGGCCCCTTCCCCTATGAGGGCGAGGAGGATCCCGACCTCATCAACGCCGGCAAGCAGACCATCACCGAACTGCCGACGACGAGCTTCTTCTCGTCCTCGGACAGCTTCGCCATGATCCGCGGTGGCCACATCAACCTGTCGATCCTCGGCGCCATGCAGGTGGCGGAGAACGGCGACCTCGCCAACTGGATGATCCCCGGCAAGATGGTGAAGGGCATGGGCGGCGCGATGGACCTCGTCGCCGGCGTGCAGAAGGTGGTGGTGGTCATGGAGCACTCGGCCAAGGACGGCCCGAAGCTCCTGAAGCGCTGCAACCTGCCGCTCACCGGTGCCGGCGTCGTCGACCTCGTGATCACCGACCTCGGCGTCTTCGCCATCGACAAGAAGGGCGGCACCGGCATGACGCTGCTCGAGATCGCCGAGGGCGTGACCCTCGACGAGATCAGGGCCAATACCGAGGCGAGCTTCACCGTCGCCCCGGGCCTCGCCGCCGCGGCCTGACCTCGAGGATGACGGGAGGCCGCAGCGGCCTTCCGTCACCCTCCGCTACCATTGCCATTGCCGCGCCGCGTCAGGCATGATCGGGACGGTTTGCGGCCATCGAAATGCCATGTCGCCTCTCCATGGTCCCGGGCTCTTCAGGATTGTGACACCTCATGGTCCGCCCTATCGGGGGCGGCCAGGCCGGGATCGGGACCGCTGCGCTTGAGCCTTGCTCCACCCATCCGCCGGATCGTGATCGTCGTCGGCGCCACCATGCTCGTGCTGGCGGGAACGCTCGCCCTCGTGCCCGTGCTGCTGCCGGTGGAGACCGTGCGGCGCACGGTGGTGTCCGAACTCAGCGCGCGGCTCGGCATGCCGGTGACGATCCGCGGCGACATCGCCGTCTCGGTCATCCCGCAGCTCTCCATCCGCCTCGGCGACGTGCGCTTCGGCGAGGGCGACGCCGGCACGGGCGAACCGCCGGCGCGCGCCGACGCGGTGGTGGGCGCGCTGCGCCTGTTCCCGCTGCTGTTCGGCAGCGTCGCCGTCTCGGACTACACGCTGATCCGGCCGCGCATCGCCGTGCAGGTCGCCGCCGACGGGGCGTCCAACTGGGACAAGGCCTTCGAGCGGCTGCGCGAGGCGACCCGGCAGCGGCGGGGCGGCCTGACCGACTTCCGCATCGCCGACGGCACCGCCACCGTGAACGACGCCAAGAGCGGGCAGAGCTTCGACGTCTCCGGCATCGAATTCGCCGTCTCCTGGCCCGGCGCCGACCGCCAGGCCAACATCACCGGCAAGCTGACGGTCAACGGCGAGCCGATGGAGGTCAACGCCGTCCTCGCCCGGCCGCAGGCGCTGTTCGTCGCCGAGCCCACCGGCCTCAAGATGCGCTTCGCCTCCGGCCCGGTGCGCGGCGGCTTCGAGGGCTCGCTCACCAACGGCGACACCGTCACCGCCGCCGGCGCGCTGACGCTGGAGGGCCCGTCGCTGCGCGGCTTCCTGCGCTGGATCGGCCAGAACCCCGGCGTCGGCCCCTCGCTCGGCGCCTATGCCCTGAAGGGACAGGTGGAGGTGCTGCCCAACTCGCTGGCCTTCACCAAGGTCAATGCCGAGCTCGACGGCAACGTCGCCGACGGCGCGCTGTCGGTGAGCTTCGAGGGCACCCGGCCGCAGGTGCGCGGCACGCTGGACGCCGGACGCTTCGTGGCGACCACCTATTTCCGCGATCTCAACCTCGCCCCGGACGACGCGCGCGGCTGGAGCCGCCGGCCCATCGACCTCTCGGCGGTTTCCACCATCGACATCGACCTGCGCGTTTCGGCGCGCGAGCTGGTGGTGGGCGGCGCCCAGTTCGGCCGCTCGGCCGCGGCGCTGACCGCCCGCAACGGCCGGCTGGCCGTGACGCTGGGCGAGGCGCAGGCCTATGGCGGCATCCTCAGCGGCGCGCTGGTGGTCTCGCCCGCCGGCGAGAACATGGACGTCCGCGCCTCGCTGACGGTGCAGAAGGGCCAGCTCGGCCTCGGCCTCGGCGAGTGGTTCGGCTTCCGCCGGCTCGACGGCACGGCCAACATCCAGCTCGGGCTGGAGGCGCGCGGCGGCAGCATGGCCGATCTCGCCCGCACCGCGAACGGCCAGATCACCCTCACCGCCGTCGAGGGCGCCGTGCACGGCTTCAACGCCGAGGCGATCCTGCGCCGGCTGGAGCGGCGGCCGCTGTCCATCGTCGGCGCCGATGCGCGTTCCGGGCGCACGCCCTACGAGCGCATCGCCGCGACGGTCCGCGTCATCGGCGGCGTCGCCACCACCACCGACATGACGCTCGACGGGCAGATGGTGCGCGTCAACGTCGAGGGTTCGGCGCAGCTGCCGACGCGCGAGCTCGACATGCGCGGCATCGCCACCCTGAAGCGCACCGCCACGGCCACCCCGCGGCCCGGCGAGGGCGATTTCGAGCTGCCCTTCGTGGTGCAGGGCTCGTGGGACGACCCCTTCATCCTGCCCGACCCGCAGATCCTGATCCGCCGGTCCGGCGCCGCCGCGCCGCTGCGCGACATCACCCGCGACCGCGATGCCCTGCGGGCCGTGCTCGACGCCATCAACCGGCAGGCGGGCTTCGAGGCCGACTCCGCGCCGGTGCCGTCCTCCTCCTCCTCGTCATACGCCCCCTATCCGCCGCTGCGGCCGTAGCGGACGCCCGGCGGCTCCACCGCGCGTGGAGCCCGTGCCATGCTCCGCTGCCCTCCGCCCGCCTCGAGTCGCCATGCACAGCCCTCAGACACCGTCCTTCCTCTCGCGCCTCACGTCCGGGCGCACCCGCCTCGCGATGCTGGCCGTCCTCGCCGCGCTCGCGCTGGCTCCGGCCCTTCCCGCCCTCGCCCAGACGCCGACGCCCTCCGCCGCGACGCCCACGGCTCCGGCGGCCGTCATGCCGCTGATGCCCGCCGCCGCCGCGGCGCAGACGGTGATCGATTCGGCCCGCACGGTGCTCGACCAGGTGGAGGCGACGCTGGAGCGCCAGCTCGGCGACGGGGAGCTGGGCGACCTGCGCGGCCGTCTCGACCCGGTGCGCGAGGCGCTGGGCGAGGCCGTCCGCCAGATCGAGCCGCGGCTCGCCGAGGCGCGCGACCGGCTGACCCAGCTCGGCCCGAAGCCGGCGGAAGGCGCCAGCGAACCCGCCGAGGCGCGCCAGCAGCGCGACGAGCAGACGCGGGTCGTCGGCGAGCTCGATTCGCGCGTCAAGGCCCTGAAGGTCCAGCAGGTGCGCCTCGACCAGCTCGGCGAGCGCATCACCGACCGGCGCCGCCAGCTCTTCACGGCCCAGCTCTTCGAGCGCTCGGTGCCGATCGTCGACCCGCGCTTCTGGATCCAGCTGTCGGAGGCGCTGCCGCGGCTCGGCCTGTCGGCCCGCTATCTCGCCGAGGACTGGTGGCACCACCTGACCGAGGTCGCCGGCGTCAGCCGCATCGCGGCGGCGACCGGCCTCGGCGTCATCGTCGCCGTCATCCTGTTCTGGATCTACCGCCAGGCCCGCCGCTACGGGCTCTACGCCACGCCCGCCGACGTCCCCGCCTCGCGGCTGGCGGCGGTCAAGGCGGCGATCCGCACCGCCCTCGAACGGTCGCTGGTCGTGCCGATCCTGGCGGCGACCCCGCTGCTCATCATCGAGAACTTCGACCTCGTCCTGCCGCGGGCGCAGCCCATTCCCTGGGCGCTCTTCGTCGCCGTGCTCATCGTGTCGGTGACGCGCGGCGTCATGCAGGCGGTGATGGCGCCGGGGGCTCCGGCCTATCGGCTGGTGAACCTGCCGGACCCCTTCGCCGAGGCGCTGTTCGCCTCGGTGCGGATGGCGGCCTGGATCCTCGCCGCCACCGCCGTCGCGCTGGCCTTCGCGCGGGTGATGATCGCCCCGGTCGCGGTGACGGTGTTCATCACCGGCCTGAGCGCCATCGGCATCTGCGTGGTGATCTTCCTGTTCCTGCGCGGCACCACCGAGCGCCACGTCGACAGCGAGGACGGCGGCGTTCCCGAGGCGGCCCCGGCGATCACGCCGCAGCCCTGGGCCTGGACCCGGCCGGCGCTGTGGATCGCCATGGCCGCGATCGCCGTGGCGCTCGTCGCCGGCTTCACGGCGCTCGCCAGCTTCCTCGCCAGCCGCATCGCCGGCGCGGTGGTCATCGCGGCGGTCACCGTGATGGTGCTCGCCTTCGTCGACGCCATCATCGCCGAATGGTTCGGCCCCTCGACGGTGCGCGGCCGCTCGCTCTCCGCCGCCATCGGCATCCGGCCCGACCGGCTCGACCTGATCGGCACGCTGTTCGGCGGCGCGCTGCACGTCATCGTGCTCGTCGCCTCGGCGCTGGCGGTCTTCGGCCCCTGGGGCTTCGGCGGCGCGGGCGCCTCGCTGGAGGACGCCCTCTTCGGCGTGCGCTTCGCCGAGCTGCGCTCCCTCGCCGTGACCCTGCTCGGAGCCAGCGTCATCCTCGCCGTCGGCATCCTCATGGTGCGTGCGGTGATGAGCTGGCTGCGCGAGAAGGTGCTGCCGCGTACGGGGATGGATTCGGGCCTGCAGAACTCGGTGGCCACCATCGTCGGCTATGCCGCCTTCGCGCTGGTGGCGAGCATCGTGCTGCGGCAGATCGGGCTCGACCTCTCCAACATCACCATCATCGCCGGTGCCCTGTCGGTCGGCATCGGCTTCGGCCTCCAGTCGATCGTGCAGAACTTCGTTTCGGGCCTGATCCTGCTCGCCGAACGCCCCATCCGGGTCGGCGATTCCATCGTGGTGAAGGGCGAGGAGGGCCACGTCCGCAAGATCTCGGTGCGCTCCACGGAGATCGAGACCTTCGACCGCGCCACGGTCATCCTGCCCAATGCCGAGTTGATCACCGGCGTGGTCAAGAACTGGACCCTGTCCAACACGCTGAGCCGTATCTCCATCGCCGTGCGCGTCGCCTATGATTCCGATCCGGACATCGTGCGCGACCAGCTGATCGCGGCGGCCTGCGAGAGCCGGTACATCGTCCAGGACCCGCCGCCGCGGGTGTTCCTCATGCGGTTCGGCGACAACGGCCTCGAGTTCGAGCTGCGCGGCGTCGTCACCAACGTCGAATATGCCCTGACGACGCGCTCCGACCTGCAGCTGGCGATCCTCTCCCGCTTCCGGCAGCACGGCATCATCATCGCGCCGCCGGTGCAGTCGGTGCAGAGCAAGGCCGAGCCGCCGAAGGATCCGGTGGAGCCCGGCCCGGCCCCGGAGGCGCCCCTGCGGGATGCGCCCGCGAAGCCGGCCAGGGCGAAGCCGGCGCGCTGACGCCTCAGAACAGGTTGCGCAGGGTGTCGCGCGCCCGCACCAGCGAGCCGGTGACGGTCTCCTCGTAGGGCAGGCGCGGCAGCGGGATGCCGAGCACCGACCGCCGGGCCGGCGCGGGAGCCGGCGCGGCCGCCGCCGTCATGGCGGCGAGCTGCAGGGGCTCGCCGGCAGGTGCGGGCGGGCCCATGGGCGCGGCGGGCGCGGCGGACGCTGTGGTCCTGGCGGGGGCACAGCGGGGGGCGCAGCCGCGCTGGGCCTGCTGGTTTGCGGGACGGACGGGCCGCTGCGGCACCGGCAGCACGGCCGGCAGCGCCGCCACCGGCGGCACCAGGTCCTCGGCGCGGGCGGGAGGCGCCTGCACCGGCCAGACGAAGGCGGCGTCGAAATCCACCGGCGGCGCGACGCGGCTGACGATGGCCGACTTCTCCGTCGGGGCGGTCCAGGCGGCCGGCGCCAGTGCCGTCAGCATCTTCGGCACGGCCACGGCGGCACAGGCGGTCGCAACGACCGAGACGACGATCTGCGCGGCGAGCCTGCGGCCGCCCCTCGCCATCGATCCAAGCATTCCAGAACTCACGGGGTCACTCCGGTCCGACACCAATCAGGGTGCCAGAAGGCCCCGCGACTATGGCGGCAATCCGGACGAAATCGTTGCCGATTCAGCCCCTTGCGTAGCGAATTGTTTCCGCGGCCGGATGCGCCTCGCCGATCCAGGCGCGCAGGGCCCGCTGGCCGGGCGGCGTCACGGCGAGCGCGCGCCCCTCGGGCGCCTTCCTCACCCAGGCCCGGCTGAGCGCATGGTCGAGCAGCGCCCGGCCGAGCGGGCCTCCCAGATGGGGGCGCCGCTCGCTCCAGTCGAGGCAGGCGCGGCAGAGCGGCCGGCGGCCGGTGTCGAGCCCATCGACGTCCACCCCCTCGGCGCGGAAGAAGCGGCGGCCGGCCTCCGTCAGGCTCACCACGCCGTCGGTGGCCGCGAGGCGGCCGTCGGCGACGAGACCGTCGTAGAGGCGCACGGCCCATTCGCCCGCCATGTGGTCCCAGCAGGTGCGGGCCTGACGCAGGGCGGGGTCGCGGGGACCGGGGCGGGTGCGCAGGCGGCCGGTGCGGGCGGCGAGCCCCATCAGGCCCTCCAGCACAAGGGCGACGTCGGGCCCGGAGAGACGGAAGTAGCGGTGGCGGCCCTGGGCCTCGACGAGGACGAGCCCCGCCTCGCTGAGCCGCGCCAGATGGCCGCTCGCCGTGGGGGCGCTGACGCCCGCCTCGCGCGCCAGCTCGCCGGCGGTGAGGGCGCGGCCGGCCATCAGCGCGCCGAGCATGTTGGCGCGGGCGGGATCGCCCATCAGCGCGGCGATGGTGGCGATGGACGGACCTTCCTTCATGGGGCGCCTCCTTCGGCGGCGGGATGTCCCGCAGCCTCGGACAGGCTACACCGGGCGGGCGACGATTGCTTCGTCCTCCGCCGAAGCGTCGGGCGCCCGAACCGGTGGATGGTGCGGCCCTCGCCTCCGCAATCAGGATGTCCCCTTGGCCATGCTCGCCCTCGCCGCCGCCGTCTTCGTCCTCGCCGGCCTCGTCAAGGGCGTGATCGGGCTCGGCCTGCCGACCATCGCGGTCGGCCTCCTCAGCCTGTTCATGACGCCGGCGCTGGCCGCCTCGTGGATGCTGGTGCCCTCGCTGCTGACCAATGTCTGGCAGGTGGCGGCGGGGCCGAACCTCTGGCCGCTGACGCGGCGGCTCGCCACCCTGCTCGCCGGGCTCGTGGCGGGCACATGGCTCGGCAGCGGCATCATCACCGGCGCCTCGGCCGGCCATGCCTCGGTGGCGCTCGGGCTGGTGCTGATCCTCTATGCCGGGCTCGGCCTGTCGCCCTTCCGCCCGCGGGTGCCAGCGCGGGCCGAGCCGTTCCTGTCGCCGGTCGTCGGGCTGATGACGGGGGTGGTCTCGGCGGGGACGGGCATCTTCGTCATGCCCTCGGTGCCCTATCTGCAGGCGCTGGGGCTGGAGAAGGACGACCTCGTCCAGGCCCTCGGCATCACCTTCCTCGTCGCCACGGTGGCGCTCGGGCTGGGGCTGTTCAGCGAGGGCGTGCTGGCGGGCGGCACGGCGCTGACCTCGCTCGCCATGCTCGCCCCGGCGCTGCTCGGCATGGCGCTGGGACAGGCGATCCGCTCGCGCATCAGCCCCGCGGCGTTCCGCACCTGGTTCATGATCGGGCTGATGCTGCTGGGCGCGCATCTGGCGGTGAAGCCCTTGCTGTGAGGGGGTGGCGAGGACAAGGGCCCCACCCGCACCCTCCCCGCGCGGCCATCGGAACCTCACCACGTCATGCCCGGCCTCGTGCCGGGCATCCACGAATTCCTCGAAGGGCGATGTTCAAGTCATGGGTGCCCGGGACAAGCCCGGGCATGACGGATGGGTGGAGCGTTTGCCTCCCCCCGACAATGTCACGCCCGTCACCCCCCGGCGAGGCCGAAGGCCGAGGGAAGGGGGTCCAGGAGCCACGGGGCGCAACCGCATCCCCGGCCGACAGAACGTGTCGGCATGGCGTGCGTTTCCGGCCCCTGGATCCCCTTCCCCTCGCTGCGCTCGGCCGGGGATGACGGAGGAGGTTCGGGTGGGCATGGTCAAAGGGCCTGCCCTCACCGCGTCATGGCCGGGCTTGTCCCGGCCATCCACGAATTCCTGTCGGCGCAGTGTTCAAGTCGTGGATGCCCGGGACGAGCCCGGGCATGACGGGCAGAGGTTCAGGTGCGAACGCCCACCTCTGCGGCCCCTACCCCTCCAGCCATTCCCGGAGCTTCGTCACCCGCGGCTTCATGCGCCCGCCGTCCACCGCGATGCGCAGGGCGCGGGTCTCGCCGACCATGACGACGAGCGACCGGCCGCGCGTGACGGCGGTGTAGATGAGGTTCCTCGCCAGCATGGCGTAGTGCTGCGTCGTCACCGGGATCACCACCGCCGGATATTCCGAACCCTGGCTCTTGTGGATGGTGGTGGCATAGGCCGGCATGAGGTTCTCGAGGTCGCCGAAGGAATAGGAGACCTGCCGGCCGTCGAAGAGGGCGACGAGCTCGCCCTCCTCCTGGTCGATGCGCAGCACTTGGCCGAGGTCGCCGTTGAAGACGTCGCGGTCGTAGTCGTTGGCGGTCTGCATCACCCGGTCGCCGGCGGCATAGGTCCAGCCGTAGCGCTCGATGGAGCGGCCGGCGGGGGGATTGAGCACCTTCTGCAGCTCGACGTTGAGGTTGCGGGCGCCGAGCACGCCCTTGTTCATGGGCGCCAGCACCTGCACGTCGCGCATGGGGTCGAGGCCGAAGCGGCGGGGGATGCGCTCCTTGACCATCTCGATGATCTTGGCGAGGCCGCTCTCCGGGGTGGAGGCCTCCACCCAGTAGAAATCGCTCTCGGCGCCGGCCGGCACGGCGTCCGGCATCTCGCCGCGGTTGATGCGGTGGGCGGTGGCGATGATGCGGCTCGCCTCCGCCTGGCGGAAGACCTCCGTGAGGCGCGCCACCGGCACGAGGCCCGAGGCGATGATGTCGGCGAGGGCCTGGCCGGGGCCGACGGGGGGCAGCTGGTCGACGTCGCCGACGAGCAGCAGGCCGGCATCGGCGGGCAGCGCCTCGACGAGGGCGAGCATCAGGGGCACGTCGACCATGGAGGTCTCGTCGACCACCAGCAGGTCGCAGTCGATGAGGTTCTCGCGACCGCGCGAGAACGCGCCGAATTCCGGGTCGATCTCGAGCAGGCGGTGGATGGTCTTGGCCTCGATGCCGGTCTGCTCGGTCATGCGCTTGGCGGCGCGGCCGGTGGGGGCGGCGAGCACCACCGACACGTCCTGGCGCGTCAGCAGCTTGAGGACGGTGTCGAGGAGCGTCGTCTTGCCGACGCCGGGGCCGCCGGTGATGACCGAGACCTTGGCGGAGAGGATGGTCGCCAGCGCCTCGCGCTGGGAGGGCGCGAGGGCCTTGCCGGTGCGCGCCTCGACGCGCGGCACTTCCGTGTCGAGGTCGATCCTGCCCCAGGGGGGCGAACCCTTGGCGAGGTCGCGCAGCCGCTCGCCGATGATCTTCTCGGCCCGGTGCAGGTCCTTCAGGAACAGGTGCGGTTCGCCGCCGATGGTGTCGGCGACGAGGTTGCGGGCGGCGACCTCGGCGGCGGCGGCCTCCTCGATGGGGCCGACGTCGCCGTCGAGCAGGCGGGCGGCGAGGGCCACCGCCTCGTCGCGCGGCAGGCCGGTGTGACCGTCGTCGCGGGCCTCCTGGAGGGCGTAGGTGATGCCGGCGCGCAGGCGCTCCGGCGCGTCGCGGGCAAGGCCGAGCGACACGGCCACCTGGTCGGCGGTGAGGAAGCCGATGCCGCGCACGTCGCGGGCGAGACGATAGGGGTCCTTGCGGATGAGGCCGATGGCGTCGGTGCCGAGCGCCCGGAAGACACGCGCCGCCTGTCCGAGGCCGAGGCCGTGCTCCTGCAGGAAGACGCCGAGGTCGCGGACGATGCGGTCCTCGGTCCAGCTCTCGGTGATGCGGCGGATTCGGGCGTCGGTGAGGCCGACGATCTCCTTGAGGCGGTGCGGCTCGGTGTCGAGCACCTCGAAGGTGCGCTTGCCGAAGGCCTGGACGATCTTGTGGGCGGTGGCGATGCCGATGCCCTTGATGGCGCCGGAGGCGAGGTAGCGCTCGATACCGTCCTTGGAGGCGGGCGGGGCGGTGACGAGGCGCGCCGCCTTGAACTGGAGGCCGTGGGTGCGGTCGTTCACCCAGGAGCCCTCGGCCGTCATCATCTCGCCGGCCGCCACCGCCGAGGTGGTGCCGACGATGGAGACGGGCTGCGGCTTGCCGCGGACGCGCACCTTCAGCACCGCGAAGCCGGTCGCGGGGGAGTGGAAGGTGACACGCTCGATGGTGCCCGTGAGGGTTTCCAGCGGGCTGTCGGAGGGCGAAGGAACGGCGCTCGCGCGCATGGAGGCGAATCGCGTGGGGGTTGCGGTGAACGGAGGCGGAACCCTAGACCGGGGGACGGCCAGCGTCCACGCACAAGGACCCGAGCGGTCGCCCCTTGCAATCGGCGGAAGGCTCCCCATCTCAGGCTCACCGGCTGACGAGGCCTGCCGTCCCGCGCTGCGCGGCGCGGATGCTCCCTGCAAAGGGAACCATCCCCCCGTTGCGATGTTGTGACGGCACGGCGGTTCTCCCGTGAACGTCATGCGATGCCGAAGGGCGTCGCGACGGTCCAGCGAGCATCTCAGCCCTGACGCGAGATCACCTCATCCAGCCGACCGCGGATGTAACGGCGGCAAGAGGGTGGTCCCGCGTCGACAAATTCTGTATGACGCGAACCCTGGCATCGAGCGGAAGACCCGCTTCGCCGGGGTTTTCTGCGCCGCGACCGCCGGCGCAACGACGGAGAAGCCGAGCTTATGGCGAAGGAAGACGTCCTCAATTTCGAAGGCAAGGTGACGGAGGTCATGCCGGACGCCCGGTTCCGCGTGGAACTGGACAATGGCCACATGGTCGTCGTCTACACCGCCGGCAAGATGAAGAAGAACCGCATCAAGACCCTGGTCGGTGACCGCGTGACGGTCGAGATGACGCCCTACGACCTCGACAAGGGCCGCCTCGTCTTCCGCCACAAGGGCGACGCTCCGCCTCCCGGCCCGCGTCCCGGCGGCGCCCGTCCCGGTGGCCCGCAGCGCCGGCGCTGAGCCTCTTCGTCCCGGCGCGGAGGGATCCGCGCCCGATGGTGCCCGCCACGGCGACCTGACGGTCGCCGCTTGCCGTTATGGGCGTTGAATGTCCGGCCGCCTCGCCCCCTCCCGCCCCGCAACGCTCGCCGGCTTCGGCGCCATCGGCCTGTGGGGCCTCTTGGCCCTGTTCACGGCGGCCTCGGGCACCGTGCCGCCCTTCCAGCTCACCGCCATGACCTTCGCCATCGGCGGCGGCATCGGCCTCGCCGTGGTGGCGGCGCGCCCCGGGGGCCTGTCCCTCCTCGCCCAGCCGCCGCGGGTCTGGCTGCATGGGGTCGCCGGCCTGTTCGGCTATCACGCGCTCTATTTCACCGCCCTGCGCTACGCGCCGGCGGCGGAGGCGAACCTCCTCAACTATCTCTGGCCGCTGCTGATCGTCGTCTTCTCCGCGCTGCTGCCGGGGGAGCGGCTCAAAGCCCACCACGTGCTCGGCGCGCTGCTCGGGCTCGCCGGCACCGTGCTGCTCATCGCCGCGCGCGGCGGGCTCGGCAGCGGCTTCTCGGCCGGCCATCTCGTCGGCTATGCGGCGGCGCTCGGCTGCGCCCTGGTCTGGTCGGTCTATTCGGTCACGGCGCGGCTCCTGCCCGACGTGCCGACGGAGGCCGTCGCCGGCTTCTGCCTCATGACCGCGGTTCTCGCCCTCCTCTGCCACCTGGCGCTGGAGACCACCGTCTGGCCGGCGTCCGCCGTCGAATGGCTGGCGATCCTCGCCCTCGGCCTCGGCCCGGTGGGGGCGGCCTTCTACCT
>LNFM01003085.1_pt1 | contig 23085 bp, 24 predicted proteins | sample 596031 | NCBI WGS metagenome assembly LNFM01 (sample SAMN04254537, study PRJNA301005) | activated carbon metagenome | isolation source: dual media filters at the Ann Arbor, Michigan drinking water treatment plant | place: USA: Ann Arbor | reverse complement strand
CGATGATGTCGGCCACGATGCGCATGCTGGGCTCGGGCGGGTAGATGTAGGTGTTGCGGACCATGAACTCCTTGAGGATGTCGTTCTGGATGGTGCCGCTCAGCTTGTCCTGGCTCACGCCCTGCTCTTCGGCCGCCACCACGTAGCCGGCCAGCACCGGCAGGACGGCGCCGTTCATGGTCATGCTCACGCTCACTTTGTCGAGCGGGATGCCCTCGAAGAGGATCTTCATGTCCTCGACGCTGTCGATGGCGACGCCGGCCTTGCCGACGTCGCCGGTCACGCGCGGATGGTCGCTGTCGTAGCCTCGATGGGTCGCCAAGTCGAACGCCACGCTCACGCCCTGCCCGCCGGCGGCCAGGGCCTCGCGGTAGAAGGCGTTGCTGTCCTCGGCGGTCGAGAAGCCCGCGTACTGGCGGATGGTCCATGGGCGCCCGGCGTACATCGTCGCCTGCGGACCGCGCACGAAGGGCTCGAATCCGGGCAAGGTGTCGGCATGTTGCAAGGCGGCCGTGTCGGCCGCGGTATAGAGCGGCTTGACGACGATGCCCTCGGGCGTGGTCCAGTTCAATGCGGCCAGATCCCCGCCCGGCGCCGACTTGGCAGCGGCCTGGGCCCACTGCTCCAGCGTCGCCGGGGTGAATTCGGGTTGGCCTGTCGATCCGCTCATCTCGATCCCCTTGTTCGATTCCGCGCCGTGGCGCACCCGCTTGCCGCGGCGAAGACATCAGGCATAATTATCCATAATTATGAATTCAAAACCCAGCCCGACCTGCGAGTCATCACCGGCTGCGGCCGTGCGCGCATCCTGAACGCACCATCCACCGTGGCTACCGTCGAGACGCAGGCTTCCGCAGTCATGAACCGCCGTCCACTGTACCTGGACGTGGCCGAGCGCCTGCGCCAGCAGATCTTCGCGCGCAAGCTCGAACCCGGCTGCTGGATCGACGAGATGAAGCTGTGCGCCGACTTCGGCATCAGTCGCACGCCGCTGCGCGAAGCGCTCAAGGTGCTGGCCGTGGAAGGCTTGGTGACGATGAAGCCGCGCCGGGGCGCCTACGTCACCGAGATGTCGCGCGACGACGTCGAGCAGATCTACCGGCTGCTGGCACTGCTGGAAGCCGATGCGGCCGCGCATGTCGCCGCCGCGGCCTCCGACGCAGAGATCGCCGAGCTGCGCAGCCTGCACGATCGGCTCGAGAAGCAGACGCGACACCGGGATGCCTTCTTCGCCGCCAACGAGGCCTTCCACATGCGTCTGCTGGCGCTGGGACGCAATCGCTGGCGCGAGCAGATCGTCGCCGATTTGCGCAAGGTGATGAAACTCAACCGACACCATTCGCTGTTCAAGCGGGGGCGGCTGGCTGAATCGCTGACAGAACATCGCGCCCTCATGAATGCCATCGAAGCGCGCGATGCCGCCGGCGCCTCGCGCCTGATGCATGCGCATTTTCGCAGCGGGCTCGACGCCGCTTCCTGATGCGACTAACCCGACCGGGCAGCAAGGGAGCGCGCAAGCCCGCACGTCGCCACGGCGAGCGCGATGACTTCTGCGCACCGCGGTTGCGGCGGTTCGCGATGACCGCGATACTGCCGTCCCCATGCTGAGCTATCGCCATGCCTTCCACGCCGGCAACCATGCCGACGTGCTCAAGCACACCGTGCTGGTGCGCCTGCTCGGCGAGCTCTCGCGCAAGGACAAGCCTTGGTGGTTCGTGGACACGCACGCCGGCGCGGCGCAGTACGCGCTCGACAGCGAGTGGGCGCGCAAGAACGCCGAGCACGAGGCGGGCATCGGACGGTTATGGGCACGCGACGATCTTCCCGCAGCACTTGCCGACTATGTCGCGCAGGTGCGTGCCTTCAACGGGCCGGGACCGCTGCGACGCTACCCGGGCTCGCCTCAGCTCGCGCTGCAATGCGCACGAGACGGCGACCGCCTGCGACTGTTCGAACTGCACAGCACCGAAAGCCAGCTCCTGCAGGCGCACTTTGCGTCGGACCGCTCGCGTGTCCTGATCAAGGCAGGCGACGGGTTCGCGGGATTGTCCGCCGTGCTGCCCCCGCCCACGCGGCGAGGACTCGTGCTGGTGGACCCCTCCTACGAGCAGAAAGCCGACTATACGCGCGTGGTTTCGGCGCTGCAGGCGGGGCTGAAGCGGTTCGCGACCGGCGTGTACATGGTTTGGTATCCGCAGTTGCAGCGCGCTGAGTCGCGCGCCCTGCCCGCCGCGCTGCAACGCCTGGCCGAGGCAGCGCACGTCGATTGGCTGCACGCGGCGCTCACGGTCAAGTCGCCCTCACCCGACGGCTTCGGGTTGCACGGCAGCGGGGTGTTCGTGTTGAATCCCCCTTGGATGCTGCCGCAAGCGCTCGGCACGGTCTTGCCCGTGCTGCAGACGGCGCTGGCCCAGGACACGGAGGCCGCGACGCTGCTGGAACATCGGATCGCGTGAGATCCGCGAATCGGTCGGATGACGAGGCGGCGAACGTCGTCATCAAGTCTGCGCAGCCACGCCCAAAGCGGCGCTCGACGACCCGGGAGGATCGCGCTGGCTCACCGGTCATCGCCTGGCGACTCGATCAGTCCTTGTCGGTGAGTTGCACGAGCACCCCGTGAGTCGATTTCGGGTGCACGAAGGCGTCGCCGATCATGCTTACGCCGCGGCCCTTGAAGTCCGCAGCCGTTTTCGCAATTTCCGCCACCTTGAAAACGATCGAGTGTATGCCCTCGCCACGGCTCTCCAGTGCCTTGCCGACGGCCGAATTCGGGTCGATGGGGGAGCAAACCTCGATGTAGGCGCCTTCGTCGAGTTGGAAGAAGGCCTGCTTCAAGGACAGCGCCGCGTTCTCGGCACGACGTTCGAGCTTCAGGCCCATGGCCTCGTAGGAGGCGATGCCTTGCTCGAGATCCTTGACGCGTATGACGATGTGATGAACTCGCTGAAGACCCATTTCCCCCCCCGTGGGACGCATCATGTGAGGAAAGCATAGCATTGCACCGTGCGGGGCGCGACGGTCAAAAGCGTTGAGCCGCCCGGGCAACGCGAACGGCGTTCGGCGCCAGGAGCCGCACGAAGGCGCGAAGAGTCCACCCCCCGGACGAAGAGGCGAACGATGCGCCGCTCTAGCGGCTGCCGAGGCCGCCCCCGCTTGGATGCGCGGCGTCGGTGTGACGGTCGGGGCACGTTCGGTGATTGATGCACGCGATGCCACCCTGTTACAGTCCGGAACTGCGCATGCTTGGCGCCCGCCTCGCTCAACCAGGGATCCCACCTCATGACCGCCGCGTACCAATCCTTCCTGACCGATGAAGTCAAAGCCCTCATCGGCGTGGAAACCGAATGGAGCCCCTATTCGGAACCCATCTCGCCTTCGGAAGTCCGCCGCTTCGTCCACGCCATCATGGACGACAACGCCTTGTACTACGACGAGGCATACGCCGGCGGCACCAAGTACGGCGAGGTGGTCTGCCCGCCGCTCTACGCTTCGTTTGCGTTTCGGCGCGCCCATGGCACGCCTGACCCGCTCGACCGCCTCAAGACCGACCGCGACTGGGATGCTTACGGCGGCGGCGGCATTCACCGGCAGGCCCTCCCGCGCGTGCCGCACGGCTTCCAGCGCATGGTCAACGGCGGTTCCGAGATCGACCTCTACAAGCGTCTTCGCCCCGGCAAGCGCGTTCGCACGAAGGTTCGGTACCATGACATCCGGGAGCGCATCGGCAGCAAGGGTCCCATGGCGATCGTCATCACCGAGACGATCTTCCAGGACGATGACGGCGACCAGGTCGCGCGGGCACGACAGACCGCCATCTTCCGCTAACCCCGACAATCCACGGAGTCACCTGAAAATGGGATATGCAACACAGCGCTACTTCGACGACGTCAAGGTCGGGGACGAGCTAACCCCCGTGGTGAAGGGGCCGATGAGTCCGGCGCACATCATGCGCTGGTCAGCGTCGTCCGAGAACTGGCATCGGATCCACTACGACTACCCCTTCAGCACCGGTCACGACAAGAATCCCGGCCTGCTCATCAACGGCTCCTGGAAACAGCACCTCCTCGCCCAGATGCTCGACGAATGGGCCGGACTCGAAGGCTGGGTCGCGAAGATCTGCTTCCAGTACCGCGCCATGAACATCGAGTGGGAAACCCTCACCGCATGGGGCAGGGTGACGAAGACCTCGCTGAAGGATGGGCTCGGCGTCGTCGAGTGCGAAACAGGCATTCGCAACGACAAAGGCCTCGAAAGCACGCCCGGCTCCGCGGTCATCATTCTGCCGATGCGAACCGGCAAAGCCGTCCCTTATCCCTTCGTGGCGCTCGAAGGCTGAGCAGCCTGGCAGCGCGCCGAAGGTCCGGGTCGTGATCCGCGCTGATTCCCCGTTTTAACTGCGCGCCGCGGTCCGGAACGGCGCCGCGCTTCCGCGGACGAAGGCGCCGCGGAACGCGCGAGCTTGCAGGCTATTCCCCTCCGCGACGGGACGAGGTCCGCAGACTCGCACTCGTGAGGGACACCGAGCGGGCGCGGTGCCCACTCGATGTCCCGTAACAGGTGGGCGTCTGCGGTCGATGCACCCGGATCGCCGGATTCCGAAGCGGCTCAGGTGGCTGTCGCCGAGCGCTCGGTTCGAACGCTCAGAGCGCCCTGCCGTGCTCCTCGATCAAGCGCACCAGATCCGGTACTGCGATCGCGAACCGCTTCTCGCAGATGTTGGCGCCACCCTCGGCGGCGGGGTCTTTCTCGCCCTGCGACTTGAGCAGGATGACATGCGTGCCGTCGTGGGAGGGCGCCAGATCGAGGTCATCGAACGCCTCGCAAGCCCCGCTGCTGTTCTCCTGCCAGTTGCGTCGCAGCCGCATTTCGCCTTCGACGCCATGAACTTCGAACTTGGTCATTCGGTTCTCCTCGGAAAATGGTGGCGGGCCCGCGCGTGGCGGACATGAAAAAACTGCGGGACCGTGGATTCGGCGGCTCGAACCGAGCCTGCCAGGAATTGTCGCTCGATGCGGCAGCGTATCGAGGCCTGAGCCCCGCAGGAGACCGACGGCGGGAATCAGGAACACATGAGCAAGGTCGCATTGTCGCAGGAATACCCTTGGAAAGCTTCCTTCCAGTGCTCATCCGCGTCGTGCAGACCGAACTCGATCCGTTCCGCCAGCCGGAGGACCGTCCGTGGGTCGGACCCGCGCAAGCGCATGAAGTCTCGCCGAACGAGGCTGTTGCGCACGCGGAACGGGCGCATCCAAGGCCTTGGTCGACCGCTGAACGTCGGCGCTCCCGGAAACGGCGGCCCCCGCCGACGATCGCTTGGAGTCGGCCTTTGGGGGCAAAACTGCGCCTCCAAGCGCTGGAACGGCGCCGAAACCGGGCACGATTGACGACGAATCAGTGCGTTGACGCAGTCCGACCCAATGAGCCGCCTGATTCATAAACCGTCTGGACGAAAGATCCGATTCGAATCAGCCGCTGCTTCGAATCGCCTCCAGCACAGGCAAGAGGTGGTCCAGAAACGCTTGCGGGTGCTCGCTCATCGGAAAATGGCCCAGCCCGGCCATGATGCGCGCTTGCGTGCCGGGGATGCGGCGGGCGAGATCCCGTGTGTCGTCCGGGGCGCAGGAATAGTCGTATTCCCCGGAAAGCAGATACAGCGGGCAGCGGGAAGTGTCGATCTGCGCCACGCGCGGGCGCAGGTCGCCGTCTTTGGTATAGAAGTGCAGATCGCCCTTGAACACGCCCGGCCCGCCTTGCATGTAGTGCCACAAGGTCTCCCAGCGGTCCGGCTCGGGACTCTCCGGCCCGATCAGCCCCGAAACGATGCCGGCACATACCTCGCCGCCATGGACGTCGGGGCGATGCAGCCAGTCCAGATCGTAGTAAGGGTCGACGTGTGCCCCGGCCTGCAACCCGATCAGCGCACGAAAGCGCTCCGGCGCCTCCAAACCCAAATGCAGAACGATCCGCCCGCCGATGGAACATCCCATGACCACGGGGCGGTCGAGTTCCAGCGCTTCCACCAGGGAAAATATGATGCTCAGGTAGTCGCGCGAGGTCAGTCGATAGTCGGCCTCGTGCCAGCCCGCGGGCGGCGATGACTTGCCATGCCACGGCAGGTCGAAAGCGATCACCCGGAAGTTTCCCAGTATGCGCTCGTCGTTGATCACGGCCCGATACTGGCGCGTATCCGCGCCGGCCGTATGCAGGCACAGCAGAGGAATACCCGTGCCTGCCTCTTCGACGAAGACGCGATGCGGCTTGCCCAGCAGCTCGATATGCAGGTAACGGCCGACGACCGGCTCGAAGCGCGGCGTCATGATGGCACCCGTCGCGGGCGCAGCGCCGCCATGACGCCCTTGAAGTACAGCAGGTTGGCCATGAACGGATGCAGATCGCCCTCGATGCGCAAGGCGCGTCGCTTGAGCAGCGCGAAGAGGTCGTGCGAGCCGGGCGGCGGATGCGCCAGCCAGAACTGCGCCCAGGTCTCGTCGGAGGCACGCAAGGCAAACGTCCACGCAGGCATCACGAACGGGCCGCGCGCAATGTCGGCCACCCGGCCCGCCTGTATCCGGATCAGCCACGGCACATCGCCGACTTCGACCAGAAACGTCGTGTTCACGTAGCGACCGCGCCAGACGAGTCGATCGTCGGCATTGACCCATGCTGCGAGCTGTTCCATGGCCGGCTCCCCGGGAAACTGTCGTCATGATGCTGCGGATCGCCATAAGATAGCCGATCGCACATCCGCGAGAAGGAGGACGGCGAATGACGACCCGCGAACGCCTGCGAGAGCAAGGCGAGGCGATGCGAGCACGACTGTTCGGAAGCCCGCCGGGTTCGGCGCCCCCCGAGCACACTCCCCCGGGATTCCACGATTTTCTGTCCGAGACCGAATTCGGCATCGTCTGGTGTCGTCCGGGGCTCGGCCTTGCGGAACGCATGATCTGCACCCTCGCTGCGTTGGCGTCGGTCCAGCGCCCTTCGGCCTTGCACCGCTATGTCGGGGCTGCACTCAACATCGGGCTCGATGCGCTCGCCATCCAGGAAGTGCTGATTCAGATCGGCATCTACGCAGGTTTCACGGCATCGGAAGAAGCATTGATCACTGCGGCCAAGGTGTTCTCGGAACGCGACGTCAGCGTTCCAGCCCAAGCGCCCCGCGACGACTCGCTGCAGACTCTCACGATCCGCGGCCACGAGATGCTCAGGGCCCTGCATCGGGAAGCTGGCGACAAGGGCTACGCGTCCCCCGACAACCCGGTGACCGGCGCGCTCTATCCTGTCGCGATCCAGTACGGCTATGGCGAAATCTGGTTCCGCCCCGGGCTGACGCATCGCCAGCGCGTGCTGTGCTCGGTCGCGAGCTTCACTGCCCTGCGCCTGGAGAACCAGACGAAGAAGTTCGGGCAGGCGGCACTCAACCTCGGCGCGACCCGCTCGGAGGTCGTCGAAGCGGTGATCCAGACCGCTCCCTTCAGCGGCTTCGCCCCGGCGCTCAATGCGCTCGCGGTCTTGAGCGATGTTCTGCGTCCCGCTTGATCGGCACGCCCGAGCAAGCCCGCGCGTAACGCCGGGGGCTTCAGATTGGCCGTCGCCGCCCTCATCTCGTTGCGATGAGTAGGCACTGGGACGTCTTCTGCAAGGTCGTCGACAACTTCGGCGACATCGGGGTCGCCTGGCGACTTGCGCGCATGCTGGCCTCCGAGCACGGCATCGAGGTCCGGCTATGGGTCGACGACCTGCCTGCCCTCGCCCGGATTTGGCCTGAGGCCTCGGCTGGCGCGAAGCAGCAGCAGGTCGCCGGCGTGGATGTGCGCCTATGGTCCAAGCCCTTCCCCGCGACCGTTCCCGGAGACGTCGTCGTCGAAACCTTTCAATGCGCTCTCCCCGACAGTTTCGTCATCGCGATGGCCGCGAAGCCGGCGGCGCCCTGCTGGATCAATCTGGACTATCTCTCCGCTGAGGATTGGGTGGTCGGATGTCATCGACTGCCCTCGCCCCATCCGCGCCTGCCCTTGACCAAGCACTTCTACTTTCCGGGCTTCGACCCGGGCACCGGCGGCCTGCTGCACGAGCGCGGCCTCGAGGACCAGCGGCGCGCCTTCGTCGACGATGCACCGGCCCAGGCCGCTTTCTGGGCGCAGCACGGCCTCGGTCTGCCGCAGGATGACGAGTTGCGCGTGAGCCTCTTCTGCTATGGCGACGCGCCGGTGCCGGAACTTTTCGAGATCTGGGCCGAGGGCAAGACGCCGCTCACCGCGTTGATCCCGGAAGGCGCGGCGGCCGAGCGCATGCGAGCCCGGCTTGCATCCGGCACGAGTGCTGCGGGGTGGATCGAGCGCGGCGCGGCGCGATTCAAAGTCATACCGTTCACCGATCAGGTCGGCTTCGATCGGCTGCTATGGGCTTGCGACGTCAACTTCGTACGCGGCGAAGACTCGTTCGTACGCGCACAGTGGGCAAGACGACCGTTCGTCTGGAACATCTATCCCCAGGGCGAAAACACCCACTGGATCAAGATGCACGCCTTTCTCGACCGCTACACCGCAAACCTCGACGACACGCATGCGAACGCGATTCGTCACCTGTGGCGAGTATGGAACGGCATCGTGCGTCCGGCCGAATTGCAGCAGGCCTGGGAGGGCTTCGACGCCGCTCGCGGGGCGATAGCGCGGCACGCCGAACGCTGGGCAGCCCGACTGGCAGAACAAGACGATCTCGCCACAGGTCTTGTCAACTTTTGTGCCGGTGTAGGAAAATGCCGAGTTACCCAGGAGCCAGGCATTTCCCCCTGACCGGCTCTCACGCTCATCCCCACGAGGTTCGCAATGAAGGAAGCACAAGAGTTTCGCTCCGGCAACGTGTTCATGGTCGGCAAGGACGCCATGGTCGTCTTGAAGGCCGAGTACAACAAGGGCGGCCGCAACGCCGCCGTGATGAAGATGAAGTTGAAGAACCTCCTCACGGGCGCGGTCATGGAAACCGTCTACAAGGCCGACGAGAAGCTCGAACAAGTCGTTCTCGAGCGCAAGCAGGCCACCTACTCGTACTTCGCCGACCCGGCCTATGTCTTCATGGACGCCGAGTACAACCAGTACGAAGTGGACAAGGAGAGCCTGGGCGACGCCGTGGAGTACCTGGAAGACGGCATGGAGTGCGAAATCGTCTTCTACGAAGAACGTGCGATCTCCGTGGAATTGCCGACGACCGTGGTGCGCGAAATCTCCTATACGGAACCCGCAGTGCGCGGCGACTCCTCGGGCAAGGTGCTCAAGTCGGCCAAGGTGGGCGACACATTGAATGTGCAGGTCCCGCTGTTCTGCAGCACGGGCGACAAGATCGAGATCGACACCCGCACCGGCGAATACAAGCGGCGCGTCACCGGCTGATCGGCCGAACAACGCAACGAGTCGTCGCGGTGCGACGACTCGTTCCACCGACGGCTTCCCCCGTCCGCCCGCTTCGGGCCCGCAAGCCCGTAAATCCTGGTCGGCGGGCCCGGCGATCGATCAGCGAAAGTGCGGCAGGATCTCCTTGGCGGCCAATTCCATCTGCCGGTAGGTGTCCTGCTCGTCCTTGCCCAGGAAGCCCATCATGATGTGCTGCACGCCCGCGTCGATGCGGTCCTGGATGCCCTTGACGACGTCCTGAATGGTGCCGGTGAGGCACAGCCCCTTGGCCACGTCCTCGGCACTGCGTTGCGCCGTCGCGTACTTGCCGAGGTTCTGCACCGCGACCGCCAGCGCCTCCTTCGGATCGTCCGCGATCGACGTCGGCTGCGCCACGCCGAAGTGGAACTTGCCCAAATCGCGGCCGGCGGCCTCGACGTGCTTGCGCACGATGTCGTTGCTCTCCCGCAGGCGCCGCACGGTGAAGAGATAGGGATACCAGCCGTCGCCCAGCGTACCGGCGCGCAGCATGGCGGCATCGCTGCGCCCGGCGATCCAGATCGGCGGCCCGCCCGCTTGAATGGGATGGGGCAGCAGCGTGGCATCCTCGATCTGGAAGATTTCGCCTTTGTGGGTGACATGCTCTTCGGTCCAGAGCCGGCGCATGAGCGGCAGCATCTCGTTGGCGCGCTTGCCGCGAGTCTCGACGGGGACGTTCAGGATGTCGTACTCGATACGCGTACCCCGCTGGCCGCTGATGCCGATGCCGAGATCGAAACGACCGTTGGAGATGTGATCCACCGTCGCCACCAGCTTGGCGAGCATGACGGGATGGTACAGCGGCGCGATCACGATCCCGGTCATGACCCGGATGCGCTTCGTGGCCGCCGCTGCAGCGGCCAACACCGGCAATGACAAATGCCGCGGGATGGGCGGATTCCCGTCCTGGACGTGCTCGCCCATCGCGAGACGGTCGTAGCCCAGGGCCTCGGCGCGCTGCGCGAACTCGGCGATGTTCTTGGGGGCTATCTGGTTGATGGAGCAACCGAACGTCACCATCGGCGTAGCCATGCATGCTCTCCTCTCGAAGTCGACCTGATCGAGCAGTCTAACGCATCGGGGAGCGCAGGTCGCGCAGGCTGAGCGCGAGCGCCCGCATCGACTTGCCTCGCGGTCCGTTCGGTGCCAGCATCGCCCCACCCGAAGAACAACCCATCACCCACCTGCTGCACCTCCGCGCGCGACCAGCGATGGCACGCCGGGGGCGGCGATCTGACGCAACCAAAGGAGAAGCGATGTCCCGAAAATACGCCGGCCTCACACCCTACGAAGGCTACGAAGACATGATCGTGGAAAAACAGGACGGCGTCGTGACGGTGACGCTGAACCGCCCCGAGAAACTCAACGCCCTGTCGCCGGCGATGCGCTTCGGCTTGCGACGCATCCTCGAAGACGTGAACGACGACGACGATGCCAAGGTGCTGGTGCTCACCGGCGCAGGCCGCGGCTTCTGCTCCGGCGCCGACATGGGCAGCGGCCCCGCCGCGGGCGCCGCGCCGCCCAGCCGGCAGGACATCGAAGAATCCCGCTTCGGCTGGATCAACCGCTTCCGCACCATGCGCAAGCCCATCATCGCCGCCGTGAACGGTGTGGCTGCCGGCGGCGGATTCTCGCTCGCGCTCGCCTGCGACGTGCGCATCGCCTCCGATCAGGCGCGCTTCGTCTCGGCCTTCATCCGGCGCGCAATCCTGCCCGACCAGTGCGCGACCTGGCTGCTGCCGCATCGGGTGGGTACCTCGCGAGCGCTGCTGCAGCTATGGCTGAGCGACGAGGTCAAGGCCGAGGAAGCCCTGCGCATCGGCATGGCCGACCGGGTCGTGCCGCAAGATGAACTCATGACGCAGACGATGGCACTGGCCCGCCGCCTGGCCGAAGGGCCGTCGATAACGATCGAACTCACCAAGCAGGCGGTCTATCATGCCATGGGCGTATCGCTCGAAACCCATGCGGAGTACGAAGAGAACCTGCTCAACAAAGTGCATCACACCGAAGACGTGAAGGAAGGCCGCCAGGCATTCCGCGAGAAGCGCAAGCCTGTATTCAAGGGACGGTAACACGCCCCACCGACGCCCTCGGTGGCGGCCACAGGCACGGGGTGATCGAACAGCGACGGTCGGCGGCGCACCACGCACCGCTGGCCGACGCTCGGTCCATGCCGCTCGAAAGTGAATGAGCCACGCCATGCGCAAATCAGCAACGCATCGCTGACCGAGGCTGCGGCCGGGATTCGGCGCTCCCGCATCAAGGGAGCGCCGAGTCATCGACTGCCCTGACGCGGCCGCCGCCACTTCGATCGCGCCAGGCAAGCGCCGGTCTGGCTGCGAGAGCGCACCCCGCAGTGCGCGATCTCGCCTTTCGTTCTATCCCAAGCGGCCGGCATCGTCGCGGCCGCACCGGCGAAGAACACGCCTGCTATTGATCCGGCTTCGCGCCCGAGGACTTCACCGCCGCCGCGTACTTGGCGATGTCACGCGCGATCGCCTGCTCGAACTCCTTCGGCGTGTTGCCGATGGCATAGCCGCCCTCGCGCTCGATGAAGTTCTTCATGCTCGGATGCTGCAGCGCCTTGACCACGTCGGCATGCAGTTGATCGACGATGGGCTGCGGCGTTCCCCGCGGGGCAAACAGCGCGAACCAGTTGTCCGTCTCGAAACCGGGGAACATCGAATCGAGCGTCGGCAGTTCGGGCAGGGACGGTGCGGGACGCTTGGTCGATGCCGCCAGCCCGCGCAACCGTCCTTGCTTGATGTGAGGCGTGGCGCTGAACACCGACAGGAAGGCCATGTCCGCCTGCCCCGTCAGCAGACCCGTGATCGCCGCCCCGGCGCCCTTGTAGGGAATGTGCGTGATCTCCAGGCCGGACATCTGCGCCAGGATGAGCCCCGACAGATGGCTGGTGGTCCCGTTGCCGTTGGAGCCGAAGTTGAGCCCGCCCTTGGTTCGTTTGGACAGCGCGATCAATTCCTTCACGTTCCGCGCGGGTACCGAGGGATGGACCGTCAGAGCGAGAGGCGAGGCTGCGAGTTGGGAGATCGGAATGAAATCGCGCTGCAGCGAGTAATTGAGTTTCGGATACAGCGATACGTTCACCGTGATCGACGCCGAGGTGATCATCAGCGTGTGGCCGTCGGGTGCCGCCTTGGCCACGATTTCGGCGCCGATATTGCCGCCCGCACCGGCGCGGTTGTCGACGGTGAAGGCCTGGCCGTAGGTCTCCTGCATCCGTTGCGCAAACAGCCGCGCGAGCAGATCGGTGCCACCGCCCGGCGCGAAGGGCAGGACGATTCGAACCGCCTTTGACGGATAGCTCTGCGCGAACGCGCTGCCGGCGCAAAGCATCGTCGCCACCAGAATCAGGGATTTCCTCATGTCGGACACTCATCGAAGTTGGGACGCCCGATTATGCCCTTATCCAAGCGCATGCAACGCCGACGCGCCCCCGCGGAACAAAGCGCGAATACTCAGCCGTGACGTCTTCCGCGCGTTCAGGGGCAGTGCAGGCCGGGATCCGCCCTTACGGCACAACCCGCAAGTCCCACCTGCCGGCTCGCAAGCAATCGCAGTAGAATTCCTCGACGGTCGGCCCGTTGCCGGAGGATGGTCGTGCCGCGCGTCCACCGGCCGGCGGCAACGCGCCAGTCACTTCTTCGAACTGCGCCCGAAGCAGGAATATGGCTCCCATGAATCAGCCTCAGCACAGCAGCGACTGCCCACCCGCGCGCATCGACGGTCCCAGCGCATGGCGCGGTCCGGAGATGACCCGACGCACCGATTGGATCGAGCACCTGAGCGATAACGAAGTCGCCGAGATCGATGCTGCCGTGCGGACGTTCCGCGACTCCGGCGCTGGCTTCAATACCATCAGCAGCACCAGTTTTCGCCTGCCCACGCTGGGCGCGCGACTCAAGCGCATGCTCGACGACCTGCTGCACGGACGAGGCTTCGTGCAGATCCGGGGCTTTCCCGTCGAGCGCTATTCAATCGAGGAGATCGCCGCCGCTTACCTCGGACTGGGCTCGTATCTGGGCAGCTTCCGCTCCCAGAATGCAGCCGGTCACCTGCTCGGTCACGTGCGCGATCTCGGCGCCGACATCACCCAACCGAACGTGCGCTACTACCAGACCAACAAGGCCCTGGAGTACCACACCGACTCGTGCGACATCGTCGGCCTGATGTGTTTGAAGACTTCCCGCAGCGGCGGGGAGAGCCGCATCGTGAGTTCGGTCTCCCTCTACAACGAGATGATGGCCCGCCGCCCCGATCTGGCGGCTGCGCTGTTTCACGCCTACCCGACCGATCGCCGCGGCGAGGTGCCCGAAGGCGCCGGCCCCTGGTTCGATATGCCCGTCTTCAACTGGTTCGACGGTCGACTGACCACGATCTACGTCGGGCAGTACATCCGCAGCGCACAGGCGAACTTCCCGCAGGCGCGCCGCCTGACCCCGATCGAGATCGAAGCCATCGACATGCTGGACACGCTGACCAACGACCCGGCGCTGCATCTGCAGATCGAGTTTCGCCCGGGCGACATGCAGTTCGTCCATAACCATCAGATCCTGCACTCGCGCACCGATTTCGAGGACTGGCCCGAGCCGGAGCGCAGACGGCATCTCTTGCGCCTGTGGCTTTCCCCCCGCGAGGGTCGTGCGCTGCCGGAGTGCTTCGCCACGCGTTACGGTTCGCTTACCCCGGGCGAACGCGGCGGCATCATCGTCAAGGGCACGGAACTGACGTTCGCATTGGCGGCCGCATAAGCAATCCGCTTGGGCCGTCGGCGCCTCACCGGACGGCCCAGGTCGCGGCAAGCGCCTGCGCTCTGCGCGCATCCCAGGCGGTCACCGGGGATCGCGCAACACGCTATCCCGGCCGGGCCCGGCGCCTGACCGCCTAACCCAGCGGCAAGTGCACCCGACGTCCTTCCGCGCTGGAGACGTGCACGGCCTCGGTGAAATCCATGTAGTGCACGGCATCGAGGAAGGAGGTACGGCGCACGGGCTCGTGGCCGCGAATCGCGCTGATGAACTCATCCTCGACGCGCCAGCGGTAAGTCTTGTCCGCCGGGATCTCGATCGGCTTCATCTCCTTGTCGCCCTTGCGAGCGCCCGTGAGCACGTTGCCCTGCGCCTGGAACCGCAACGTGCCCTCGGAGCCGTAGAGCCACGCTTCCGGCCCGGGCATGAACCCCGCCACCGAACTCCAGTGCATGCGCGCGATCGCCCCATTGGCCAGATCGGCCAGCACTTCGACATGATCGGGTACCTCGACCGCACGCCGCTCGCCGCGCTCCTCGTCGAACCGATACGGCACGGCGACGCGCGTGCGGGCCATGATCGCCCTGGCCGGCCCCACCCAGCGCGACAGGCATTCGTACCAGATGCCCATCGCCATGATGTTCATGCCCGAGTAATCCCGGTTCATGCGCCAGTGCAGCGGCGCATCGGCGTTGAGCCACCCGGTCGACACGCGCAAGTCGACGGACTGCAACTCGCCCACATACCCGTCGGCCAGCAGATGCATGATCATCGGATCGGCGGCGAAGGTCGTCGGGCCAGGCACGACCTGGGTCACGAGATCGGGCCGCGCACGCGATGCCGCGAGCATCTGTCGCGCCTCGCCGGCGTTCATGGCCAGGCGCGCTTCGGTGAGGACATGCTTGCCCGCCGCCAGGGATGCGAGCGTCACCGGACAATGCAGGTACGGCCAGGTGCCGATGACGACCGCGTCGATGCCCGGATCGTTCACCAGTTGCTGCCAGTGATCGTGCACGCGCGCGATGCCGAATTCCTTGGCGGCCCGCTCGGAGGATTCCCGCGAACGATTCACCACCGCGACGATCTGGACACCATCGATCTTCTGCAGATTGGGGATGTGGAACTTGCGGGTATTGCCGCCGGCGCCGACGACGCCTACGCGAATGGTGCTGGTCATGGATGTCTCCTCCTGTGCAGATCGATGTTCGATGGCAGCGAGCGCATGATCGCCTCGTCATGCAACGAGCGGGCGCACGCGATTCTCTTGCGGGACGCGAGCACGGGGTGCGGTGGGGCGGCCACCCGGCCTGGGATTGATCAGCGCTCCGTGGCGACGAAGATAGCGCATGCGCGCCGCCGTTGTACATCGTTGCTCAGGACACGAGCCGAACGCCCAGCAGTTCACGGTAGTCTCGGTAGCCGGCAGGCGTGATGCGCACGGCACGCGTCGCGTCGATGCGACGGACCCACCCTTTGTCGAAACTGAGCGCGCACAACGCGGCGCCCAGGGTGCCCGCGAGATGCGGACGCCTTTCGCTCCAGTCCAGGCACGGACGGCAAAGCACGCGGCCGCGCTTGCTCATGCTGGGCGACAGCGACGCCACGTCGATGCCGATCCGGACCATGAGAGCCATGCCGCTGTCGCTCAGCACTCCCGCGTCGGGCGTCAGGTCGATGTGACCGCCGGCCACCAGTGCATCGGCCAGCGCCACGCCGAGCCGTCCGGCCAGATGGTCGTAGCAGGTACGCGCCCTGCGCAGCGCTTCGTCCTTGGGCCCGGTCGCAACCCTGCGACGCATCGGCATGGACACCGACGCGACTTGGACGATGCTCTCGATCATGTGCGCGACCGCGGCGGATGCGAGGCTATGGTAGCGATGGCGTCCCTGCTGTTGAACGCGGAGCAGGCCGCCCGCGACCAGCCTGCGCAGATGATCGCTCGCCGTCTGCGGAGTCACGCCAGCCGCTGCGGCCAGTTCGGAGGCCGTCAACGCCCGTCCGTCCATCAATGCAAGGAGCATGACGACACGCGTCGGCTCTCCGGCGAGGGAAGCGACTTCGGCCGATCGTGCATCGCTGGTCATGAGAAGGGTCGGTGAGCTTCGATGCGCTTCAGTTTACGGCATCGCCCGCGGCCGAAGCTTCGGGCCGCAACGAACGATCCTGCTCGCGGACCTTCGATGCGCACGCACGTGCCCGCCCCCGCCGCGTCAGCAGGTCTTGGCGGCCTGACAACTCGCCAGGGCGGGCGCGGCCGAGACCACAGGCATGCCGGCCTTGGCCCAAGCGCGTATGCCGTCCTTCACGTTGTAGACCTTGGCATAGCCGACGCTGCGCGACAGATAGTCGCTGACCGCCTTGGTCCGGTTGCCGCTGCGACAGATCAGGATCACAGGCTCGCGAGGCCGTGTGATCGACTGCACTTTCCCAAGCCATCCGGTCGGGTCGGCCCGGCCTCGGTCGTCGAAAAAAGTGAGCAGATGGCTGCCGGGCACGATCCCGGTCTGCTGCCATTCGGCCGCAGTCCTGATGTCGATGACCGGAACGCCGGCAGCGATCAGACGCGCCAGTTCCACGTTGTCGATGTCCTGAACCTCGGCTTGGGCGGCGAGGGCGTACAAAGACAGACACCAGGCTGCAATCAACTTGCTCATGGCTCGCTTCGCGTCAGTACGAAAGCGCCGATTGTACCGGCGATGGATCGCGCCGACGTCAAACACCGCCTGCGGCCACCGCTATTCCTCACCACGACCGGCGCGTCGCGCGCCGGTTCCGATCACGGGTCGCCGCAGGCCGCACGCCGCCGACTTACTTGGGCAGCATCCCGTGCTTTCTCATCAATGCCCCCCAGCGCTGCACCTCGCGCCGATTCTCTTCCGCGAACTCCTCGGGGGTGGTGGTTTTCGGCAGGGATCCTCCCGCGATCAACCGCTCCTGAATGTCGGGCATGTCGATCACCTTGATCAGCACCTGGCGCATCTTGTCGATGATGCGCCGAGGCGTCCCGGCCGGCGCCGCGAGCCCCTTGAAGTTCTGCGACTCGAAGTCGACGAAGCCCTGCTCTTCGAATGTGGGCACCTCGGGCATGGTGCTCAGGCGCTTGGTCCCCGCGAAACCGAGCACCTTGAGTTTGCCCGCCTTGTAGTGCGGCATCGCCACCGCCGGATTGATGAACATCATGTCGTTGCGTCCGGCCAGCACCTCGACGACGGCGGGCCCTGCGCCCTTGTAGGGAACATGCAGAAGCTTCAGATTCATCGCATCCTGCAGGAGCAGCACCGACAGGTGGCCGCCCGAACCTGCGCCCGAGGAGGCGAAATTGATCTTGCCCGGGTTGGCTTTGGCGTAAGCGACCACTTCCTTGGCGTTCTTCGCCGGAAAGCCCGGATGCGCGATCAGCACGTTGGGCGTGGTATCGAATTTCGTGATCATCGCGAAGTCCTTGACCGGATCGTACGGAACCCGCTTGTTCAGCAAAGTCGCGAAGATATGCGTGTTCGGCGCCACGACGAGGAACGTGTAGCCATCGGGATCCGCTCTGGCGACGAGTTCGCCGGCGATCAGTCCGCCCGCGCCGCCCCGGTTCTCGTAGACGATCGATGCCCCGAGCAGTTCCGAAGCCTTGAGCGCGATCGGTCGCACGATCGCATCCGTGCCGCCGCCGGCCGCGTACGGCACGACCCAGCGCATGGGCTTGCTGGGGTAGTTGCCTTGTGCGTGCAATCCCATGGACACCCCAGCCGCGATGGCAGCCAGGAGCAATCTCGAGCTCGATTTCATGCTAATCCTCCTCCGGTCGACGATCGGACTTCGTCCGCGTGAACCCAGTCTCGTCACAAGCAGCGTGACGGGTTGCGGACACCCGCGCAATTCGCTGCCGATCCTGGGCATAGTAACGTAACGGGCGGCCGCTACGGACGACAAAGCAGCCGCTGTGTCGGCGCCCGCCCCCTTCGGAACGCTCGGCGCAGCGGCGGGCGCCGCCAGCCCATGACTTGCTTCGGCCTTGCAGCAAGGTCGGGCAGCGGGCAGAGCGCCCTGACCGTGCATGCTCATCGCATGCACGCCGATCCCTCATCGAGCGGGAAGTCACACTTGCTTACACCTTCGCACTGGCACAGCCGCCCCGTGTGTTCGTACCATCGATCCTGCCGCGATGCCTGCCGCTCGCCGACCCCGAACAACACCACGAGCACCGCCCATCATGCACATACAGCCTGCGTGTCTCCTTACCCAAGACGACCTGCGCCCGAACGCCGGTGGGACGCGATCATGCCCGCGTCACACCGGTGCCATCGCAGCGGCCGTCCTCGCCACTGCCGCGCTCCTTCCCTGCGCCGCACTGGCCGATGAACGCATCTGTCGCGGCACGCTGGGCGCGATGACCGTCGACAATCTGCGCGTTCCCGAGCATGGCACATGCACGCTCGACGGCACGCACGTCAAAGGTAGCGTGACGATCGAATCGTCGGCGATGCTGACAGCCACCCGAATTCGCGTCGTAGGCAACATTCAAGCCGAGAATCATCGCGCCGTCTCGGTCGCGTCGTCGCGCATCGGCGGATCGATCCAGCTCGTTCAGGGCGGACGCTCGGAACTGCAGGGCAATCGCGTCGACTCGGACATCCAGTTGTTCGAGAATCGCGGCGGCCAGACGGTCTCGAGCAACCAGGTCGGCGGCAATCTGCAATGCAAGGAGAATCGATCCTCCCCGCAAGGCGCGCGCAATGTCGTCGGCGGCAACAACGAGGATCAATGCCGAGGACTGTGAGTTTGCGGCCGCTTGCGAACGTAGAGCGATCCGGGGCAGCGGCCGCGCTCCGAGCGTCGGCACGAAGCGACGACGCTCGCTTGGGCGCCTCATGCCTTCGTTCCCAACGTGTATCGATTGACCGGCCTTCGGATGCGGAGCGATACTGACCGCTCGCCGCCATGATGCGGCGCCATCGGAGGAGAGCATGGCCACACGTCGCGTGAAGGCGCCTTTGAGCGTATGCCTGGGCTGCATCGCAGCCTTGCTCCTCCCGAGCGGCGCCGTCCAGGCGCAGAAGGATTTTCCCAACCGACCCGTGCGCCTGGTGAACCCGTTCGCGCCGGGCGGCTCGGTGGATCTCGTCACCCGCTCGGTCGCAGCGGGACTGACCGAAATCTGGGGGCAGCAACTGATCGTCGACAACCGCGCCGGCGCCGGGACGACGATCGGCACCGAGATCGTGGCGAAGGCCGAGCCGGACGGCTACACGATGCTGTGCACCAGTTCAGCGATCGCCATCATGCCGGCCATGTACCGCAACATGCGCTTCGACACCCTGCGCGACCTCACCCCCATCGCCCTCGCCGTGACCAGTTCGTCCATACTCGCCGTCCATCCGCCCTTCCCGCCCAAGACGGTCAAGGAACTGATCACGCTAGCCAAGGCCCAGCCCGGACAAATCACCGCGGCATCGTCGGGCACGGGCAGCACCAATCACCTCATCCTCGAGATGTTCAAGTCCATGGCGCAGGTCGACATCCTGCATGTGCCCTACAAGGGCGGCGGGCCCGCGGTCATCGACCTCATGAGCGGTCAGGTGAAGATGTACTTCAACGCGGCCAGCACGATCTTGCCGCTGATGAAATCCGGACGCGTGCGCGGCATCGCGACCAGCGGCTCGACGCGCCTGGAACAGGCGCCGGAACTGCCGACGGTCGCCGAATCCGGCGTTCCGGGCTTCGAAGCCGCCACCTGGTACGCGCTCTACGGCCCGAAGAACCTGCCCGCGCCCTTGGTGCAGCGCTGGAACGAAGCGGCCAACCGCTACCTGCGAAACCCGCAAACCCAGGATCACTTTCGCCGGCACACCATGGTCGCCCTGGGCGGCACCTCGGCGGAATTCGCCGAGTATCATCGAGCGGAGACGGCACGCTGGGCCAAGGTGATGGCCGGGGCAGGCATCAAACCGCAATAGTCGCCGCGCGTTGCGAGCGCATCCGGCGCTGCGCGGCGGATGACCAGGAGCAGATCCCATGGCACGAATCAGGCATATCGCCATACAAACGCAGGACGAGGAAGCCACGGCAAAGTTCTACGTCGACAACTTCGGCCTCGAGAAGGTGCGCAAGTTCGACAGCGAGCGGGCCTGCGGCTACTACCTCACCGATGGACACATCAATCTCGCGATCCTGCGCTTCAAGAACGACCAGGTTGCCGGCAGCGAACGCGGCACCGGCTGGAGCGGCATTCATCACATCGGGTTCCAGGTCGAAAACCTGGAGCAGTCCCGACAGCAACTGGCCGCATCGGGGGCGCATCCGCGCGATGACATCAACGCAGCGCTCGGATTGAACCCGACGCACCCGGGCGCTCAAGGCGGCAACGTCGAGGTGCGCTACGCCGGTCCGGACAACGTGAACTTCGACATTTCGCAGACCGGGTGGGTCGGCACACCAAGCCATCAGGGCTGAGCGGGAGAGCACCGCCATCCGAACATTCCGCACGGCGGATTCGCCATGATCGACGCTCGGCCGAACGTTCCGGTCGGCGACTCGCTGCGTCGACGACGCCGGCCACCGATGCCCGATGGGGTATCCGCGCCGGATGCTGGATGCCACTTCGTGTCGGACGCCGATGTCGCGACGCCTGGCCTCATGAAGCCATGCGGGGCGACGGGTCACTCGGCAAGCCGGTCCTGACCACGGCCCCTCCAGGTGGAGATGCTCCCATGACGGTTTGTCTGATTCGCGGCACGGGCGATGTCGGCTCGGCCGTGGCCCATGCGCTGTTCCGTGCCGGCTACCGAGTGCTGCTGCACGACCAAGCCGCGCCCGCACATCCACGCCGCGGCATGGCGTTCGTCGACGCCTTGTTCGACGGGCGCTGCAAGCTCGAAGGCGTGCTCGGCAAGCGCGCCCGGGACATCGACGATCTGCATCCGATGCTGGCTTGCGGCATCGCGGTCCCGGTGTCCCGGGACGATTTCCCGCGGGTCCTGGAGACGGTGAAGCCCGATGTGCTGGTCGACGCTCGCATGCGCAAGCGGTCCCAACCCGAAACTCAACGCGGGTTGGCGTCCCTGACGCTCGGCCTCGGCCCGAACTTCATCGCCGGCGAGACCACCGACATCGCGATCGAGACCGGTTGGGGCGACGATCTGGGGCGAGTGATCCATCGCGGCAGCACGCGTGCGCTGGAAGGCGAACCGCAGCCGATCGAGGGCTTCGGGCGGGATCGCTACGTCTACGCCCCCGTGGCGGGGACGTTGCGAACCCAGCACAGCATCGGGGATCGCGTGAAGGCCGACGCGGTGATCGCTGTTATCGACGACACCCCACTGACGGCGCCGATCGCCGGCTGCATCCGCGGCCTGACCCACGACGGCGTCAAGGTCGCCCGTCGAACCAAAGTCATCGAGATCGATCCGCGCAACCATCCGGCGTTTTCATTCGGGCTGGGAAGACGCCCGGCGGCCATTGCCGATGGGGTGATGGCCGCGCTGCGCGATCATCTGCCGGCTCATCGCTGATTGCCACCTGGCTCAAGGGCCGGGATCACGCCCGACCGTTGAGTCACTCTCGCGCCGAGCGCACCTCGAACAACGACGCGGTCAGCGCAGCACCGAAGACCCGCGGTTCTCCCGCTTGTTGCGCCTGCGCACCAAGGCACCCAGGACTGCCAGCCCCGTCAAGAAAGTGGCATAGGTGTGCGGCTCGGGAATCGCAGCCACCTGTCCGGCGGCGTCGAAGTATAGCGTCACGACATCGCCATAGACACGACGCTCGGTGTCCACCAAGTTGTACTCTGCGTCGAGCACCGGGAAGATGTGTACCGGCGTCAGCGTGAGGCGGGCATAGAAGTCGCCAGATTCCAGGCGTTCGAGGTTGGCTTCGAGGTGTCCGTAGTGTTTGCCGCCGGCCACGAGTTGCAGGACGCCGTCGACCATGGCCCATTGCTCGGGCGCCGATTGATCTGCGGTCCACTGGCTGAAGGGGTTGTAGTTCAGCAGCGCATCGTTCAACGAACCGCCGTCTCGCTTGCCGCCGCGCAAGCCGTCGCCGGCCACGCCGACATCGTAGTAGTGCACGCCGATGCCATCGCCGTTGCTGTCGACGAAGCTGCGCTCGAACATTTCGCTGTGCCCGGAGAACACCGCTGCGACACCGAACTGCTCGAACATCGGGTGGTACTGCCGCATCGGCGTGCCACCCTGTCCGGTCGTGAGCAGATGATCCATGGGCACGCCGTGTTCGCCGTTGCTGAACGGAACGTGATGGAACTGCACGACGACGATCTGGCCCTTGGCACGCGCATCCGCAAGCTGCGCCTGGGTCCAGTTCCACTGCGGGCTACCGGGATTGATGTCGGCCAGATCGGTACCGCCGGCGGCTTCGTACTGCGCGCGAGTGTAGTTGTTCTGCGTGTCCGTGCCGGGACCGTTGAACTGTGTACCCGTTGCCTTGTTCACGTAGTTCTGCGGCCTGTCGTCCGGTTCGCCGTTGGAGCTGTCCAACGTGATGATCGTGATCGGGCCGTAGTCGATGCGGTAGTAGTTGTCGCGATGCGCGGGCGTGCCGTTTACGGGTGCGTCGAAATAGACGTGGTACTTGTCCCGGCCGAATTTGGGTCCGAAGCGGCCATCGGCGTCGGTACCATAACCGCCGTTCAACGCGCCGAAGTTCTCCCAGTTCCCGAGGGCAGGCAGAATGGGCCTGCGCGAGAGGCCGCTGCCGACGTTGCCTGCATTGTGGCGGAAGAACTCATCCCAACCCGGCTGGTATCCGCCGCCCTGGACCAGATCGCCCGGCGCAATGACGAAGTTCGGATTGCGACTGTCCACCACGGCGAGGTTGCGGCGATAACCTTCGTCCTCGGTGAGCGGGTAGTTGAGCACGCGCACGCCGGAAAGGTT
>LNFM01005142.1_pt1 | contig 23087 bp, 16 predicted proteins | sample 596031 | NCBI WGS metagenome assembly LNFM01 (sample SAMN04254537, study PRJNA301005) | activated carbon metagenome | isolation source: dual media filters at the Ann Arbor, Michigan drinking water treatment plant | place: USA: Ann Arbor | reverse complement strand
AGAACAGCTCGTAGAAGTCTCCCATGCGGTACAGGACGAGCGTCTCGGGGTACCCGGCCTTCAGGGCCAGGTACTGCTGCATCATGGGGGTGTGGTGGTCAAGCGTGTCCGGCATGCGCGGCGGGGCAAAGAGGGGGCAGAAACGAGCGGTGGACTTTAGCAGTTCAACCCTGGACGGCTGCAGAACACCGCGGACCCTGCCGAGACGCCTCGCATGTCAGGGTTTTCCCGCAGGCTTCAATCGTGGTGATTTCTGTGCGGTTACGTTTGGACATATTCTTGGCGTTATGCTGATAGCTTCGGTTTCAGTGCGGGGCTTCGGGCCCGCCGGGCAGACCATCCACCGCAGGTTTCAGAGGCTTCAGAGCGACCGTGATCTCGTCCGAACTGCTGACCGACCTACTGGCCCCTTATGGCGAGGGGCCCATCGAGCCCATGGCCAAGGCGCGCCTGCAGGCGCTCATGGATGCCGTACCGGTGGCGCTGGTGGAGTTCCGGCTGCAGCACGGGCGCCTGATGTTGCTGGCGGCCAATGCCGCCGCGCGGCGCATGCCGGGCCTTGGGGCCGTGCGCAATCCGGGCGCTGACGCCGCCGAAGTTTTTGACCTGCTTGCCGATACCCCCTTGCTCGACCAGTTGATGGGCGTGGTGCGCGTGGGCGTCCCGCTGGATTGCCGGCAGGTGGCCCGCGAGCCTGGCCGCCTGTTGCTGGCCTGGGATCTCTCAGCCCGCCGCGTCACCAGCGACTGCATTGTGGTCACCGTGCGCGACGCTTCGGAGGCCGAAACCTTGCGCGCATCCCTGGCCGCTGCCGAGCGGGCGCTGGAGGATTCGCGGCGCGAACTGCGCGAGCAGACCGAGGTGTTCCACACCATGGAGAGCATGGCCCGAACCGGCCACTGGCGCCGTATTGAAGACCCGGGCGAAACGGTGCTGCTGTGGTCGCCCGGACTGTGCGAGATCGCCGGGTTCGAGCGGCAGGAATGGCTGGACCCTGCCCACGCGGTCAGCGGCATCCTGCCGGAAGACCGCCAGGCGTTTGATGCCGCCACGGGCGCAGGGGGCAGCACCGATGTGGAGTACCGCTGGCGCCGCCCCGATGGCCAGATCCGGTGGATGCGCTCACGCGTGAGCCGTGCCCTGGCACGGGAAGGCGTACGCTCAGTCATGGGGGTGGTGCAGGATGTGACCGAAGAGCACCGCGCCGCCGAGCAGCTGCGGGAGCAGCTGCTGTTCATCCGGCGCATTGCCAGCCGCATCCCCGGATTCATCTACGAGTACCGCTCGCGCCCCGGCCAGCCCGTCAGCGTGCAGTACATCAGTGATGCGGTGCGTGAGTTCATGGGCGTGGAGCCGCATGAAGTGACGGCTGACCACGGAGTGCTGATCCGCCGAGTGCTGCCCGAAGATCTGCCGCATCTGCAACGCTCGGCCATATCCTCGGTGCGCAGGCTGGTGCCCTGGCAGTGCGAGTACCGCGTGCGCATGCCCGACGGCAGTGTGCGCTGGCACATGACCAACGCCATTCCCCACCGCGAGGCTGACGGCGCAGTGGTGTCGCACGGCTTCACGATGGACATCACAGACCGCAAGCGCGCAGAGCACGAGATCGAGCGGCTGGCCTTCTTTGACGCACTCACCGGGCTCCCCAACCGTCGTCTGCTGCTGGACCGCCTGCAGCGTGCAGTCGCCGCTTGCCAGCGCGCGCGCAGTCTGGGCGCATTGCTGTTCATCGACCTCGACAACTTCAAGGATCTGAACGACACGCTCGGCCACGACATGGGTGACCAGCTGCTGGCGCAGGTGGCCGCGCGCCTGGTGGGCAGTGTGCGCGAGGTCGATACGGTGGCGCGATTTGGCGGCGATGAGTTCGTGGTCATGCTGGAAGCGCTGGCCCCCGAACTGGCAGGCGCCGCCAGCCAGGCCGAAGTGGTGGCCGAAAAACTGCTCGCCAGCCTGAACCAGCCGTTTGAGCTGGATGGCGCACAGCACTACAGCACCCCGAGCATCGGCATCACACTGTTCGGCGACGAGCGCCTGTCGGTGGACGAACTGCTCAAGCGTGCCGACCTGGCGATGTACCAGGCCAAGGCGGCGGGGCGCAACACACAGCGGTTTTTTGACCCGGACATGCAGGCGGCCGTCAACGCACGCTCCAACCTGGAAGCCGATCTGCGCCAGGGCCTGGCGCGGGGCGAACTCCTGGTGCATTACCAGCCCGTGGTCAACCACCATGCGCTGTATCTAGGGGCGGAGGCACTGGTGCGCTGGCGCCATCCGCAGCGCGGCATGATCAGCCCGGCCGACTTCATTCCGCTGGCCGAGCAGACCGGTCTCATCCTGCCGCTGGGGCGTTTCGTCCTGCACGCCGCCTGCGCGCAGTTGCAGAAATGGGGGCAGCGTGCCGAGACCGCGCACCTGTCCGTGTCGGTCAACGTGAGCGCGCGGCAGTTTCGCCAGCCGGGTTTTGTGTCGGAGGTGCTTCAGACCCTCAGGGACCACCAGGTGCCCCCCGAAAAGCTCAAGCTGGAGCTGACCGAGAGCCTGCTGCTGGGCGACATTGAAGACACCATCTCGCGCATGGCACAGCTCAAGAGCGAGGGCGTCGGTTTTTCGCTGGACGACTTCGGCACCGGCTACTCGTCGCTCAGCTATCTCAAGCGCCTGCCGCTGGACCAGGTCAAGATCGACCAGGGCTTTGTGCGCGACGTGCTGGCCGACCCCAATGACGCGGCCATCGTGCGCACGATCCTGGCGCTGGCCCGCAGCATGGACCTGGATGTGGTCGCGGAAGGTGTGGAAACCACGGGCCAGCTGGCGTTCCTGCGGCTGCATGGCTGCGAGGGGTTTCAGGGTTACCTGTTTGGCCGGCCCGCCCCCGCGGAGGATATCGATGCCATCCTGCGCACGGGTCCATAGCCGGTCTCTGCACGAATCACCGCGCCGTGTGCCTCTGCGGCATCGGGCGGCCGGCTGCGTTTTGCCCGCACGTCTGTCGTGCGCCGACCGGCGCGCTGCATGGTAAAGGGCTGATCCGATGGACAAGATCGGCGCAGGCGAGTCCGGTTTTCTGGCGGACGGGCTGCGCGCCCGGCATGGTCCTTCGGGTCTTCGCCTGCTGCTCATCGTGGTGGCGATATCGCTACTGGGTGCATGGCTGGTGGTGCAGGCCGTGGCGCACTGGCGCGCTGTGGACCGCGCCGAAGCACGTGCGGCGCTCCTGCGGGAAACGACCGATGCGCTGGTCAGCCACACGACGGGGGACCGCATCCTGGGAGCCGTGTCGCTGCTGGGGTTGAGCGAGCCCTTGCTCAAGGACATTGCACGCGGACGGCTCGCGCAGGACGACCCACGCGTGCTGTCCCGTCTTGCTGTGGCGCGGGGGCGGTTCCTGGTCAGCGGTGTGTACGTGATGTCGGCCGACGGTACGGTGGTGGCCCACGAGACGGCAGGCGAGCGGTCCACAGGCCGCAACCTCGCGTTCAGGCCTTATTTCCAGCAGGCGGTCAATGGCGCCGTCAGCGTGTATGCGGCGGTGGGCAGCACCTCGCGCGAGCGCGGGCTCTACTACGCGGCGCCACTGTATGACGGCGAAAGTCCATCGGGCAGCATCATCGGGGTGGTGATGTTCAAGGCGGGTTTCGAGACCATCGACCTTTTGCTCAAGCGCTCGGGGTTCACCACATTGCTGCTTTCGCCGCAGGGGGTGGCCTTTGCCGCCACCCGTACCGACTGGGAGTTTGCCGTGGCGCCCCCGGTCACGCAGGCACGCATCGACGCCATTCGTGCGTCGAGACAGTTCGGCAGCCACTTTGACAAGGGCCTTGCATCGGCGCTGCCCTTTGAGCCCGACGCAGACGAGGCGGTTCTGAATGGCGTGCCTTATGCGGTGGACCGCAGGACACTGGACTGGAACGATCCCGGCGGCCAATGGCAGCTGGTCATGCTGGACGACATCAGCGCCCTGATGCCGCTGGCCCACAGGCTGTGGTGGGGCGCTGGCGCCTTTGTGGCGCTGTGCCTGCTGGGGCTGTTGCTGCTGGACCTGGTAGGCAGCCGCCTGCGGGTGCGCGACGCCCGCGAGCGATTTCGGCTGCTGGGCGCGGCCCTGGAGAACAGCCCCGTCTCCGTGGTGATCACCAACGGCGACGGGCTCATCGACTGGGTGAATCCGCAATACGAGCGCAACACGGGCTACACGCTGGCCGAGGTGCGAGGCCGCAAGCCGTCAATCGTCTCCAGTGGCCAGACACCCGCGCGTACGTACCAGGCCATGTGGTCCGCGCTGCTTTCCAGACAGTCGTGGCGCGGTCAGTTCGTCAATCGCCGCAAGGATGGCAGCATCTACCACGATGAAGCCACGCTTTCGGCGGTGCTGGACCGGCGAGGCAGGCGCATCGGCATCGTGGGGCTGCACGAGGACGTGACCGAGCGCATCCGTGCGCAGGAGGAGCTGCTGCGGCGCGAGCTTCTGCTCAACGAACTGCTGGAGCAGCAGACGGCGATCTTTGACAACGCGCCCCCCATCTTGCTCGTCTGCGACGGAAGGTTCCGGCAGTTCAACCCCGCCTTCCTGGAACTGATGGGTGGCACGGCGTCGCAGCTGCTGGGTATGGAGGTGTCGCGGCTGCTCGGCGGCGCCGGGCGTGCCGAGCAGTTCCTGGCAGACGCCGCCGCACGGCTGGCGGCGCGGCGCGCGGTGCGCGAAAGCGCCACGCTGTTCCGGCTGGACGGGAGCCAGTTCGAGGCGCGGCTTGCGGGGCGGTCCCTGCGGATGGAGGGTGTCGGGCTGGCGTCGATCTGGGTCATTGAAGACGTGACCGAGCAGCGTGCCGCCGAGCTTGCCATCCAGCGCGCCAGCGAACGCCTGGAGTTTGCCCAGGAAGCCGGCAAGATCGGCGTGTTCGACGTGGATCCCGTCACGGACACCGTGCTCTGGAGCGAAAAGCTCATTGCCATGTTTGGCCTGCCGCCGGGCACGCAGGTGCGCAGCACCAGCGACTGGGCCGCCTGCCTGCACCCCGATGACCGGGAGCGGGCGGTGGCGCACATTGCGCACGCGCTGGCCGGCGCCGACGACTATGTGCGCGACTCCTGGCGGATCGTGCGCCCCGACGGCGCCGTGCACTGGTTCCTGTCGGCTGCCCGCATCTTCCGTGACGAGGCAGGCCGTGCGGTGCGCGTCGTGGGTGTGAATGTGGACATCCACGACCAGAAGCTGCTGGAAGCCAGGGTGGCCGAGCAGCTGGACTTTCAGCAGGCATTGATCGATGCCGTGCCGGTGCCGCTTTTCTACAAGGGGGCAGATGGCCGTTACCTTGGCTTCAACCGGGCGTACGAGCAGGCCTTTGGCATCCAGCGCGAAGAGCTGATCGGCAAGACCGTGATGGACCTCGACTACCTGTCGGAGCAAGACCGTGCCCGTTTCGACGCGGACGCACGCGACGCGTTGCAAGGAGAGCGATCCGTGCACAAGGTGGTGGACCTGCCGTACGCAGACGGCAAGACCCACCACACGCTCTTTTGGCTCCACGGCTTTTCGCGGGCCGACGGCTCGCCCGGCGGCGCCATCGGCACTTTCGTGGACATTACGGACCGCCAGCAGGCCGAGCAGGAACTGCGCCGGGCGAAGGAGCTTGCCGAAGAGACCACAGCGCTCAAGTCGACCTTCCTGGCCAACATGAGCCACGAAATCCGCACGCCCATGAATGCCATCATCGGCATGTCGCGCTTGGCTTTGCGATCCGGCCTGAGCCCGCGGCAGCATGACTATGTGAGCAAGATCCAGCAGGCGGGGCAGCACCTGCTGGGCGTCATCAACGACATCCTCGACTTTTCCAAGATCGAGGCCGGCAAGCTGGTCGTCGAAAGCCGCCCCTTCGTGCTGGACCGCATGCTGGAAAACGTGACGGATGTCGTGGGCTACAAGGCGGGTGCCAAGGGGCTGGAGCTGGTGTGCGATGTGGGCGCCGATGTGCCTCCCAACCTTGTCGGGGACTCGCTGCGGCTCGGGCAGATCCTCATCAACTACGCGAACAACGCGATCAAGTTCACCGAGCAAGGCGAAATCAGCATTGCGGTGCGCCTGCACGAAGACCAGGGCGACACGGTGGTGCTGCGCTTTGAGGTGCGCGACACCGGCATCGGGCTCAGCCCGCAGCAGATCGACCGGCTTTTTCAAAGCTTTCAGCAGGCCGATACATCGACCACGCGCCGCTACGGCGGTACCGGTCTGGGCCTGGCCATCTGCAAAAGCCTGGCCGAGCTCATGCACGGCCAGGTGGGCGTGCACAGCGCACTGGGCCGGGGCTCGACCTTCTTTCTCACGGTACCCCTGCTGCGCGGTGCGCCAGCGCGCCAGTTGCTGCCGCCGCCAGACCTGCGTGGCCAGCGGGTGCTGGTGGTGGATGACAACCACACTGCGGCGACCGTGCTGTCGGACATGCTCCACGCCATGGGCTTCGAGGTCGAGCAGGCGCACTCTGGCCTGCAGGCACTGGCCCGCCTGCGCGAATCGATGGCGCAGGGGCGGCACTTCGGGCTGCTGCTGCTGGACTGGCACATGCCGGGCATGGACGGCGTCGAGCTGGCGGGCCACATCCGTGCGCTGGGCATGGAACGGGTGCCGCAGATGCTCATGGTCACCGCCTATGGCCGCGAGGACGTGATGCGCGCGGCACGCGCGCAGGGCATCGACACGGTGCTCATCAAGCCGGTCAACGCATCGTTGCTGTTCGACACCCTCATGCAGCCCAGCGAGCATTCCATCCCGCCTGCAGCGGCCGTGGCAGTGGCTCCGCCTGCGGCGCAGGATCTGCCCCTGGAACTGCGCGGCGCCCATGTGCTGCTGGTGGAAGACAACGAGCTGAACCAGATGGTGGCGGTGGAGCTTCTGCGCGACGCAGGGTTTGCGGTGGATGTGGCCGAGAACGGCCAGGCGGCCATCGACCGCATCGAGCGCAAGCAGTACGACCTAGTGCTGATGGACATGCAGATGCCGGTGATGGACGGCGAGGCCGCAACACGGGCCCTGCGCGCGGATCCGCGCCATGCGCAGCTTCCCATCATCGCCATGACGGCCAACGCCATGGAAGCCGACAGACAGCGCTGTTTTGCCGCTGGCATGAACGACCATGTGGCCAAGCCCATCGAGCCCGCCGCGCTCTGGGCTGCACTGGCTCGCTGGATCCGCCCGCGGCCAGGGCTGGGCCTGCCGCTGGCCGGGATGGCACCGGGTGCGGTGTCAGACGCTGGGAGCCAGAACGGCGCACCCGCAGCAGCGTCGCCGCTCATCCTGCCGGTAGTGGCAGGGCTTGACACCGCGCTGGGCCAGCAGCGTGCTCTGGGCAAGCCTGCGCTGTACGCGCAACTGCTGGACCGCTTTGCCAGTGGCCAGGCTGGCGTCGTCGCTCGCCTGCACGAGGCGCTCGCCGATCGGGACACCGCACTGGCAGAGCGCCTTGCGCATACCTTGCGCTCCGTCGCAGCCAACATCGGCGCGAAGGCGGTGTCCGACCGCGCCCACGCGGTGGAAGCCGCACTGCGCGCCGGGGCAACCACTGCAACGCCGCTGTTGGAGGCACTGGAGGCCGACCTGGACCCCCTGCTCGCGGGGCTGCGCGACTGGCAGGCGCAGGCCGCTGGCCAGAGCGCGGCTGCGGTGCAGTCAGCCGTGGCGCAGGCCAACGCGGAGCCGGCCGAAGTCCTGGCCCGCCTGCGCGCACTGCTGGCGCAAGACGACCCCGCAGCCACAGAGTTTTTTCAGCACAATATGCCGGTGCTGGCCGGTTTGATGGGAAGTGCCTTCGACGGAGTCGGGGCCCAGATTTTCCAATTTGACTTCGACCTGGCTCTGGACATGTTGCCGCCCGACGAGCCGCCTCCCTGAAACACGCAGGACACTCCATGGACAACGCGCCTTTTGTCTCCAGTCAGGCTACCTTGGTCGATAAGCCCATCGCCACGATCCTGGTGGTGGACGACACGCCCGACAACCTGACCCTGATGGGAACGCTCCTCAAGGAGCACTATGTGGTGAAGGTGGCCAACAGCGGCGAAAAGGCCCTGCGCATCGCGCAGTCGGCTCCGCAGCCCGACCTGATCCTGCTGGACATCGTGATGCCCGGGCTCGATGGCCATGAGGTCTGCCGCCAGCTCAAGGACAACGCTGCCACGCGCAACATTCCGGTGATCTTCCTCACGTCGCGCTCGGACACGGACGATGAGCGGGCAGGGCTGGCGCTCGGTGCCGTGGACTACATCACCAAGCCCATCAGCCCGCCCATACTGCTGGCCCGCGTGAACACGCACCTGGCGCTCAAGGCGACGGCAGACTTCCTGCGCGACAAGAGCGCCTATCTGGAGCGCGAAGTGGCCATGCGCACCCTGGAAGTGCAGGCGATCCAGGACGTGACCATCATGGCGATGACCTCGCTGGCCGAAACCCGTGACAACGAAACCGGCAACCACATTCGCCGCACACAGCTGTACGTGAAGGCACTGGCCGAGCGGCTGCGGCACCATCCCCGGTTCGAGCACATCCTGAACGACCGGATGATCGACCTGCTGTACAAGTCGGCGCCACTGCATGACATCGGCAAGATCGGCATACCCGACAGCATCCTGCTGAAACCCGGCAAGCTGACGGTGGAAGAGTTCGAGGTGATGAAGACCCACACCACGCTGGGCCGCGACGCCATCGAAGACGCCGAGCGCCGCCTGGGCATGCGGGTGGCGTTTCTGAGCGTGTCCAAGGAGATCGCCTACAGCCACCAGGAAATGTGGGACGGCACGGGCTACCCGCTGGCGCTGGCGGGGGATGCCATTCCGGTGTCCGCCAGGTTGATGGCGGTGGCGGATGTGTACGACGCGCTCATCAGCAAGCGGGTGTACAAGCCCGCCTTCTCGCACGACCAGGCCTGCAACACCATCATCCGTGGCAAGGGTACGCACTTCGACCCCGACATGGTCGACGCCTTTGTGGACCTTGCAGAAGACTTCCGCAAGATTGCCGAAAAGTATCCCGATCCGACCTGATCAGCGGCGCCATCCCGTGCCCGGGGTGCCGCGACGTGGCGCGTGGGCCGGCTGCGTTGCTGGCCGTGCCTGATATGGGCGCCAGCGCAGGATGGTCGGTGTCAGAACGGCGCGCTGTCGTCCTTGGTGGCTGACGGGGCCGCTTCCGCGCTGCCGGGTGTGCCGGTGGGGGCATCATCTTCGATGGCTGCAGCAGCGTCGGCCGCCAATGCGGCGTCGGGCTCGGCGACCTGCGCGGCCTGGCGCACGGCTGCCTTGTCGCCCGCGCTCGCAAACTTGCTGTACTTGCCCAGGATAGGCACCAGCTGGCCATAGATGCGCGGGCTGCCCGCCAGGCATTCGCGCTGTTCCAGGAAGTCGGCCTCACCCGTGAAGTTGCCCACCAGGCCGCCGGCCTCGGTGACCAGCAGCGAGCCTGCCGCCACATCCCAGATCGACAGGCCGGTCTCGAAGAATCCGTCGGTGTAACCCGCGGCCACGTAGGCCAGGTCCAGCGCGGCAGCGCCGGGGCGGCGCAGGCCGGCGGTGCGCTGCATCACGTCGGCCATCATGTTCAGGTAGCTCTTGAAGTTGTCGCCCGGGCGGAAGGGGAAGCCGGTGGAGATGAGGCAGTCCTTGAGCTGGGTGCGCTTGCTCACGCGGATGCGGCGCTCGTTCAGGTAGGCGCCGCGTCCCTTGGTGGCCGTGAACAGGTCGTTGCGGGTCGGGTCGTACACCACGGCCTGCTCGACCTTGCCCTTGACGGCCAGCGCGATGCTGACGCAGTACACGGGAAAGCCGTGGATGAAGTTGGTGGTGCCGTCCAGCGGGTCGATGATCCAGACAAATTCCGAATCCTTGGCGCCGTATTCCTTGCCCGACTCTTCGGCCAGGATGCCGTGGCCAGGGTAGGCCGTCAGCAGCGTCTCGATGATGATTTTTTCGGACGCGTGGTCCACTTCGGTCACGAAGTCGTTGATCTGCTTTTGCGAGATCCGCACCGATTCCACGTCAAGGGCCGCGCGGTTGATGATGGCGCCGGCGGCGCGTGCGGCCTTGATGGCCACGTTAAGCATGGGGTGCAGGTTGGACGACATTCGGTTGTGGTGTTACGCAGCGCACCGCAAAACGGGGCGCGCTGCAAATCAGGAGCGGATCGGCACGCCCGGCGATGCGGGCGGCGACAATGAGGGCGAAATTTTACCTGCAGTGCCCGTTTTCACCTAGCCACCGCTCTTTCTGCGCCCATTTGCCTCCTCCATGAAGACCCGATTCATCCTGATCAACACCAGCCACGCCGGCAACGTAGGCGCCGCCGCGCGCGCGATGAAAACCATGGGTTTTGACGACCTGGTGCTGGTGGCGCCGCGCTGGCCCAACGTGCTGCGGCGCGAGGAAACCATTCAGCGCGCCAGCGGTGCCCTGGATGTGCTGGAGAACGCGCGGATTGTCGCCACCCTGGACGAAGCGCTGGATGGGATGAGCCACCTTTGCGCCACCGCCATGACCCCGCGTGATTTCGGACCGCCCACCAGCGCTCCCCGCCAGCATTTCGAGATGCTATTGAAAAGAGAGCAATCAGGCATGATGAATGCTGGACTGCAGGCCGAAAACACCAAAAATCCAGAAAATCACGACGATTTGCTGCCTGTGCAGGCCGGCGTAGCCTTCCTGTTTGGCTCGGAGCGCTTTGGCATGGCCAACGAAGACGTCTACCGCTGCCATGTGGCGCTGTCGATTCCGACCAACCCGGGCTTCGGGTCGCTCAACCTGGGTGCCGCCATCCAGGTCATCGCCTACGAATGGCGCCAGGCGCTGGGCAGCTTTGCGGTGCCTGATGCCGCGCCAGCCCGCCTCGCAGCCGACGCCGCCCAGGTCGCCGGCATGCTGGCCCACTGGGAACAGGCCCTCACGCAGATCGGCTTTCTCGACCCGGCCGCACCCAAGAAGCTCATGCCGCGCCTTAACCAGCTTTTCAACCGGGCGCAGCTCGCCCCCGAGGAAATCCACATCCTGCGCGGTGTCGCCAAGGCCATGATCGAGGCCGCAGAGGCAAAACGCTAGACTGCCAGCCCCACGAGACAAAGAAACCGCCCATGTTCGATCGCCTGCGTTCCGATATCCAGTGCATCCTCGACCGCGATCCTGCCGCGCGCAGCACATGGGAGGTGATCACCTGCTACCCGGGCCTGCACGCCATCTGGCTGCACCGCCCGGCGCACTGGTTCTGGAACAACGGCTTCAAGTGGCTGGGCCGCTTCACATCGCACTTTGCGCGCTGGTTCACCGGCATCGAGATCCACCCCGGCGCAAAGATCGGCGAGCGCGTGTTCTTCGATCACGCCATGGGTGTGGTGGTGGGCGAGACGGCCGAGATCGGTGACGGCTGCACCATCTACCAGGGCGTCACGCTGGGCGGCACATCGCTCTACAAGGGCGCCAAGCGCCACCCGACGCTGGGCAAGGATGTCGTGGTCAGTGCCGGCGCCAAGGTGCTGGGCGGCTTCGAGGTAGGCGATGGCGCGAAGATCGGCAGCAACGCCGTGGTCATCAAGCCAGTGCCACCGGGAGCCACCGCCGTCGGCATCCCGGCGCGCATCATCCCGTCAAAGGCCGGCGAAAGCGCCGACGTGACCGAGCCGCAGCAGGCCCGCAAGTTCACGGCCTACGGCATCACGCAGGAAGACGACCCGCTGTCGCAGGCCATGCGCGGCCTGATCGACAACGCGTCTTCGCAGGAGCACCAGATTGCGCTGCTGTGGCAGGCCATCGAGAAGCTCTCGGCCAATCCGCAAAACAAGGACTGCGTGCCCTGCGATGCCGCGCTCAAGGAGCAGTTCGAGGCGGGCAAGCTCAACGAGCTGGTGGGGAAGTAACCTCTTGCCTGGCGCATCCCGGCAAAGCCCCCTGGCGATGAGCGAGGCCGTACCCGCCGCCGCGCTGGCGCAAATCAGTTCTTGATGTAGATCCGGATCGCGTCGCGTGCGGGCGCATCCGTGTGGATCGTGGCCATCCCGAGCTGGAATCCGCCACCGCTACTGCTCAGGATTCCATACTGGACCACCGCGCGCAGTTGCAGCAGTCTGCGCCCGTTTGGGGGTATCGGCAGCTGTACATGTATCGTGCATTCGGTGCGCACTGGCAGGTTCACGGCGCACAGCACGCTGATTCCGCCTTCACTGACATCCATGGTGCGAACAGCCATCGGTGGGTGGCCCGCAATGTGCAGCTGCGCCTGCACTCTCAGGATACGGCGGGACTGGTTTCGGCGTTCGCTGGCGGCACCTGTGGGGGGTGTAGGGCTCATCGATGGACAACCGGTTGTCGCCTGCCGGGTTTCACGGGCGGCAGTGTTGGGTTCAGGGCGTGAGCGGGCGAACCGCACTCTTGGGCCGGAACGCCTTGCACACTTCGTCGCGCGTTTCCATGTAGGGCCCACCGATCAGGTCCACGCAGTAGGGCACAGCCGCAAAGATGCCCGGCACGATCTGCTTGCCATCGGCGTCTTTCAGGCCTTCCAGCGTTTCGGCAATCGCCTTGGGCTGGCCCGGCAGGTTGATGATCAGGCTCTGGCCACGCACCACCGCCACCTGGCGCGAGAGGATGGCCGTGGGCACAAATTTCAGGCTGATCTGGCGCATCTGCTCGCCAAAGCCCGGCATTTCCTTGTGCGCCACGGCCAGGGTGGCCTCTGGCGTCACATCGCGCAGTGCAGGGCCCGTGCCGCCGGTGGTCAGCACCAGGCTGCAGCCGGCGTCCACCAGTTCGATCAGCGTGGCGCTGATGCGGTCCTGCTCGTCGGGGATCAGGCGCGGCTCGAACGTGATGGGGTTGTGCAGCGCGCGGGTGAGCCAGTCCTGCAGCGCGGGCAGGCCCTTGTCTTCGTAGACGCCGGTGCTGGCGCGGTCGCTGACGGAGACGATGCCGATGCGGACGGGGTCAAAGCCCTGGGCTGTTTGCGGCTCAGTCATTGAACTCGTCCTCTGCATCATCGCTGCCGTCTTTGGCGGCACCAGGGCCGCCCAGGTGCTCGCGTACCAGCTGGAAAAGCTCGCGGTACGCGCGGCCCTTGCGCGGGGCCAGGCCTTGCGAGACCTGTACGTTCGCCTCTTTGCCGGCAGGCTGGGCGTCCTTGCGGGCCTGTCGGATCAGGGCGCGCAACTGCTGGGTGTCGGTGTCGGGGTGGTCGGCCATCCACGGCGCCAATGCCTCGTCGTCGGCAATCAGGCGGTCACGCCAGTGTTCGGCCAGGTGCAGGCTCATCTTCTCGGTGGCCGAGCCCTTGTGCTGCTCCTCCAGAGCCTGGCGGGCGGCCTGCACCACTTCGGGGTCAAGCTTGCGCATGAGCTTGCCCACGTACTGCATCTGGCGGCGCTTGCCTTCAAAGTTGGTGATGCGCTTGGCTTCGGCCAGGGCGTCCACCAGCTTGTCGGGCAGCCCCACAGCGTTGAACAGGTCGGTGCGCAGCGTCAGCAGTTCCTTGCCCAGGTCCTGGAGCTCGTCGCTCTCGCGCTTGAGATCGGTACGGCTGGCATCGGGCGTGCCTTTGAGTTCGGCCTTGAGCTGAAGGTCCAGTTCGCTGCCTTCGGCAACGAACTGGCCGCGCACAAAGTAGCCTTTTTTGGGTTTGCGTGACATGGGGTGGGGGCAAAGAGAGGCGGGCGCAGGGTGCGCCGCAGTGGCAAGTATCATAGCCTCCGCTATGAAAAAACCCTTTACTGGCGCCGTGCGCGCCCCCGGTACGACCGCTGCCGGGCCCGCCCGCACCTCCACCTCCGACGCGCCTGAACAAGGCTTCAGCTACAGCCGTCCTTTTTTTGAAGAACTGGTGGACCGCGCCCTGGCGCATGCCAAAAAGCTGGGCGCCACCGATGCCGGGGCCGAGGCCTCCGAGGGCTGCGGCCTGTCGGTCAGCGTGCGCAAGGGCGAACTGGAGAACGTGGAGCGCAACCGAGACAAGTCGTTGGGCGTCACCGTCTACATCGGCCAGCGCCGGGGCAACGCCAGCACCTCTGATTTCTCGACCCGCGCCATCGAGCAGACGGTGCAGGCGGCCTACGACATTGCCCGCTTCACCGCCGAAGACCCCATGGCGGGTTTGCCGGACGCCGACGACATTGCGCCGCCCGAGACGCACCGCGACCTGGATCTGTTCCACCCCTGGGCCATCGACAGCGAGGCCGCCGCCCGCATTGCGATGGAATGCGAGGCGGCAGCGCTCAAGACGCATCGGCGCATCACCAACAGCGAAGGCGCGGGTGTGTCGGCCCAGCAGAGCCACTTCTTCAGCGCCCACACGCGTGGCTTTCGCGGGGGCTACGCCAGCTCGCGCCACAGCTTCTCCGTCTCGCCCATCGCCTCGCTGCCCGGCAAGAATGCCGAGATGCAGCGCGATGCCTGGTACAGCTCCATGCGCAATGCCGACGAGCTGGCCTCGCCCCAGGCCGTGGGCCGCTACGCCGCCCAGCGCGCCCTGAGCCGCCTCGGCAGCCGCAAGATCCCCACCACGCAGTGCCCGGTGCTGTTTGAATCCACGCTGGCCGCCGGCCTGCTGGGCGGGTTTGTGCAGGCCGTGAGCGGCGGCTCGCTGTACCGCAAGAGCAGCTTCCTGCTGGACTCGCTGGGCAAGATGGTGTTCCCCAAGCACATCGATGTGCTGGAAGACCCATTCATCCTGCGCGGCAAGGGCAGCTCCCCGTTTGATGACGAAGGCGTGCGCGTGGCGCCGCGCAAGGTGGTCAAGGGCGGGCGCGTGGAGGGCTATTTCCTCTCGAGCTATTCGGCGCGCAAACTGGGCATGAAGACCACCGGCAACGCCGGCGGCTCGCACAACCTGGTGATGACCTCGCGCCTGACCCAGCCCGGCGACGACCTGGATGCCATGCTGCAAAAGCTGGACACGGGCCTGTTCGTGGTCGAGCTGATGGGGCAGGGCGTGAACTACGTGACGGGCGACTATTCGCGCGGCGCCAGCGGCTTCTGGGTGGAAAACGGCCGCATTGCCTACCCCGTGCACGAGATCACGATTGCCGGCAACCTCAAGGACATGCTCAAAGGCATTGAGGCCGTGGGCGCAGATGCCTACAACTACGGTGCCAAGACGGTGGGCTCCATTCTGGTCAACCGCATGAAGGTGGCGGGCAGCTAAAGCGACTCGGCGCAGCTGCCGTGCCCGGCAAGGCGCGGGCTGCGCCAGCCCGTCAGAGGTCGTCCAGCCGGCCCAGCAACCGCTGCGCCTGGGCCCGGATGGCGGCCGTGTCGGCCTCCGGCATCTTCTGCAGCTGCCGGTACACCAGGGCGATGCGCACGTTCTTGCCCAGCGTGGCCTCGTGGCGCAAAAAGAAATCCCAGTACAGCGCGTTGAACGGGCAGGCCGACTCGCCCGTGCGCTGCTTGCGGTCGTACGCGCAGCCCTTGCAGTAGTCGCTCATGCGGTCGATGTAGGCCGCGCTGCTCACGTACGGTTTGGTCGCAAGCAGGCCGCCGTCGGCAAACTGGCTCATGCCCAGGGTGTTGGGCAGCTCCACCCATTCAAACGCGTCGATGTACACGCCCAGGTACCAGCGGTGCACGGCGGCAGGGTCGAGCCCGGCCAGCAGCGCAAAATTGCCGATCACCATCAGCCGCTGGATGTGGTGGGCATAGGCCCCGTCGAGCGACTGGCCGACCGCGTGCGACATGCAGCGCATGCGCGTTTGCCCCGTCCAGAACCACTGCGGTAGCGGCGTGGTGTGGCCCAGTGCGTTGCGCTCGTCATAACCGGGCATCTGCGCCCAGTAGATGCCGCGCACGTATTCGCGCCACCCCAGGATCTGCCGGATGAAGCCTTCCACCGCCGCCAGCGGTGCATGGCCCGCCCGGTACGCGGCCTCGGCACGCTGCACCACCTCGTGCGGGCGCAGCATCTTGGTGTTGAGCGCAAAGGACAGCAGCGAATGGAACAGCCGCTCGCTGCGCGTGCTCATGGCGTCTTCATACGCACCAAAGTTGGGCAGCGTGGTGTCGATGAAGTGGTCGAGCCAGGCCAGCGCCTCGGCGCGGTTGAGCGGCCAGCGCAACGCCGCGGCGTGCGGGGTGCCAAAGCTTTTGACGCCTGCGGCCTCGATGGTGGTCCAAAGTGCGCGGTGGTCGTGCGCTGGCCGCGCATCCGGCGGCAGGGCGGGCGTACCCGGCCAGGGCTTGCGGTTGTCGTGGTCGAAGTTCCATTGCCCGCCTTCGGGTTCGCCGGCGTCGTCCATCAGTACCGCGTGACGGGCGCGCATGCGGCGGTAGAAGCTTTCCATCAGCCACTGCTTGCGACCCTTGAACTGCTCCGCCACTTCGGCACGCGTGGTGTAGAAGTGCTCGCTGTCAACGCAGTCCACGGCAAATGGCTGCGCCGCACCCCAGTCGCGCAACTGTGCATCGAGCCGCCATTCGTCGGGCTGCTGGTATTGCAGCCGGCGGGCGCCGTAGTGCGCCACCAACGCCTCCAGGTTCGCAGGGATGGACTGACGATTGCTCGCGTCGTCAATGGCCACGTAGCGCACGCGGTGCCCGGCTTCGCGCAGCTGCGGCGCCAGGTCACGCATGGCGGCGAAGATGGCCAGGATCTTCTGCGCATGGTGCAGCACATAGTCGGTTTCCTGACGCACCTCCATCAGCACGTACACCACCCCATCGTCCTGCGCGGCAAACCAGCTGTGGCGGGGGTTGAGCTGGTCGCCCAGCAGCAGGCGCAGCGTGTGGGCTGGTGCAGGCATTGCGGTAGCTCCGGCCGTCACGCCGTGCCCCACATGCGGCGGTAGCCGCCGTCGGCATCGTGCTCCTGTGCCTGCTTGTTCGGGTTGAAGCGCCTGCCGCCCCGCGGGTCGGTGCCGCGCCCGGCGACGTATAGCCAGTTGCCCTGGTTGCTGTAGGGGTCGTAGTCCACCAGTTGTGCCTCAAACCATGCGGCGCCCGCTCTCCAGTCGCCCTGCAGGTCGTGGATGAGGTAGCTGGCCACCATCTGGCGCAGGCGGTTGCTCAGGTAGCCGGTGGTGGACAGTTCGCGCATGGCAGCATCGACCAGCGGCTCGCCGGTGCGGCCTTCGCACCACCGCGCGAATCCCTGGGGGTTGTGCGTGGGCGGTGGCAGGGTGCCCAGGCCGCGTGCGCGGTACAGCGTGCGCCCGTGCTGCAGGTGCAGGAAGCGGAAGTAGTCGCGCCAGAGCAGCTCGAACCACAGCCAGTAGCTGCCGTCGTTCGCGCCGTGCGCCTGCTCGAAGGCGCGCAGCTCTGCCATCACCTGCCGGGCCGAAAGCGCGCCCGTGGCCAGCCACGGCGAGAACTTGCTCGAGTAGTCGACGCCGGTGAGGCCGTTGCGCGTGGCCTTGTAGCTGTGGGGCAGCTGGCGGGCCAGGTACTGCGCCAGGTGGGCACGCGCGGCGCGCTCGGAGCCATCGAACGCAGGTTTCCCAAAGGGGAAGGATGACCGCGTATCGGTCGCGCCAGGCCCGTAGGCTGGCGCGGCCAAGGCAGCGGCCGCAGCGCGTGCTGCGGCCAGTTCCGGCGACGCCAGGGCGTCATCGATTGCCGCTGGTGGTGGCAAAAGGCGGGTGGGCTCCGGCAGCGGCAGCGGCGGTTGCACGCCCTTGCGCTCCAGCCCGTTGCGAAAGGCGGTGAACACGTCGGGCAGGTTGCGGGTGCCCCAGGGCAGGGCCTGCGGGTCGATCAGGCTGCTCTGCCACACGGTGCGCACCTGCAGGCCGGCGGCGCGCAGTGCGGCGATCTCGTCCTGTTCGTAAGGGGCGGCGATGTCCTCGCAGACCAACCTTGTGGCTCCCACGGACCGGGCCAGCGCGGGCAGCACCTCGGCGGTGCTGCCTTGCAACTGCACCAGTGGCGTACCCAGGGCTGCCAGCCGGTCGGCAAGGGCCTGCACGGCCGCCGTCACAAAGGCGCGACGGTGCACACCCCAGCGGGGAAAGCCCCAGGGGGTGGACTCCGCCTCGGGTGGATGGCACACCACGGGCACCAGGTGCGTGGCACCGCTGCGCATTGCCGCAGCCAGGGCGGGCTGGTCATGCAGGCGCAGGTCGCTTCGGAACCAGAAGATGACCGTGCTCATGGCTGGCCCGGGGCTGTGCGTTTGCGTTCAGAGCGGCAGCGGTCCGAGCAGTACTTGACCTCGTCCCACACCTTGCTCCACTTCTTGCGCCAGGTGAACGGCAGGCCGCAGCTCTGGCAGGTTTTCTGGGGGAGGTCGTGTTTCTTGCGCATTCGGGAACCGCGTGGGGGTGGTACTAGGGCCTGTTCACACTATTTTTGCCAGTGCGAAGGCCATGCAAACGGCGCCAATCTAGGCGCGTGACGACGCCTAGGCCGGGGCCTTGGCTAGGAATGCAACAACGAGTGGCGCCGTTTGCATGGCCTTCCCTTCGGGTTGCAACCCAAAAGAGCCATCCGCGTCGTTGCCAAGCCTCGCTGGGGCCGTACCCCAGCTTCGTTTGGCGCCTAGCGCCTGGCTCTTTTGGATTGCAACGCATCTGGCAAAAATAGTGTGAACAGGCCCTAGCCTGCGGTGGCAAGCAGCCGTGCTGCCACGGCCTGGCCGCTCAGCCAGGCACCTTCGACCTTGCCGCCGTGCAGCCAGTCGCCGCAAAGGCCCAGGCGGGCGTCGTCGTCCCACCAGCAGCCGATGGTCAGCGGCGGTTCGGTGTCGGCATAGCGCCAGCGGTGCGCTGTGGCGGCGGCGGGCGATGGTCCGCCGAGGGCCACGAAGGCCTCCACAAGGGTCTGGGTCACTGCTGCGGCGTCGTCCTCGATGTGCGCCTCGCTCCATTCGGGGCTGGCGTGCAGCAGCCAGGTTTCCTGGCCCTCCCGCCCCGGCTTGCTGCTGTCGCGGGCCACCCACCGGAGCGGGCCGGCATTGATGAAGGCGCCATCCCACGCCAGAGGCACCGGTGCGGCAAACCGCAGCATCACCGCCCAGCTGCCGCGCATGCGGGCACTGCGCGCCACGGCCGCAGCCGCTGGCGCTACCGCCGATGTCAGGGGCGCGGCCTGGGGCGCGGGTATGGCCAGCACCACCGCTCCGTAGGTGGGCGCGTGCCGGCCGTGTTCCGCCGAATCGATGACCCAGCCACCCGCTGTGCGTTCGAGCTGTTGCACGGTGGTCTGAAGCTGCAGCGATCCGCGGTCGCCCAACCCCGACGCAAGCCACCCGGCCGGAGCGGTCATGCGAGGCGTGCCCACGAAACGCTCCAGCGGCGTTTGCGGGGTGGACCAGCTGGCCCCGTCAAAGCTGGCGAGGCGCGCGTCCCAGCGCGCTGCCGCACCTGCGGCTTCCCAGCGTGCCACCTCGGCACGAAAGGCGGGGTCGCGCGCAGTGAAGTACTGCGCACCGTGGTCGCACTGCCACGGGCCCGAGACGTCTTCGGCGCGGCGGGTGCTCATGCGGCCTGCGGGGCCCCGGCTCTTGTCCAGTACGTGCACGGTGTGGCCTGCGGCCAGCAGGCGGTGCGCGCACGAAAGCCCTGAGAGGCCGGCGCCGATCACGGCCACAGGAAGGTGCGTGGCGAGGGTCATGGCTGCGGGTCCTTGCGTTGCTGGCTCACCCAGATCAGGTTCTGCGGGTCGATGCCCAGTGCTGCCACGCGGGTCGTGAGCTGTTCGCGCAGGGCGGGCGCAATCTGCCGGTCGCGCGAGAGGATCCAGCAGTAGCTGCGGTCGGGCCCCACCACGATGGCCCAGCGGTATCCAGGGTCGAGCGCCGCGACGTGGTAGCCGCCGTAGAAGGGGCCAAAGAACGAAACCTTGAGCGACGCGGTTTGCGGGCTGCCCGTGAAAAGCGCCTTGCCCACGGCCTCGCGCCACTCTTTCTTGACCTCGTCAAAACCGCGGTTGACCACGCGCACGCTGCCGTCGGGCTGCTGCTGGTAGGTGGCGCTCACATCGTTCATGTTGCGCTCAAAGCGGTGGTCCAGCCGCGCGATTTCGTACCAGCGGCCCTCGTAGCGGGCGAGTTCGAAAGGCGCTACCGCCTGGATGCCCTCAGGAGGGCGGGTCGATGAGCAACCCGCCAACAGGGCCACTGCCGCGCCAGCCAGCGCCAACGACGCCAGCCGGGTGGGTGAAAACAAGGTGGACATATTTAAACCATTGGGTCGCGAAACATACCGAATGGTATATCACGCGACGGTTGACCGCCTGAGCGGCGGGCCGCGGCGCTGGTGGAGTCAGTCTGCCGACGCAGTGGCCCGGGAGGCAGCCGCTGGGCGTTTTGGGGGCATATCGCCTTGAAGTCCAGGTTCTATGTGCACCTGTTGCTATCTTTTCGGGAGCTGGTATCGCGGCGGATTCATACTCCGGCCACGCGCGCTGCAATGGCCTCACCCACCTGGGTGGTGTTGGCTGTGCCGCCCAGGTCGGGGGTGCGCGGCCCGCTCTTGATCACATCTTCAATGGCTTTCACGATGGCATCGTGGGCTGCACGGCCTGCACCCCGGCCGTGGGTCAGGAAGTCCAGCATCAGCGCGCCCGACCAGATCATCGCAATCGGGTTGGCGATGTTCTGGCCATAGATGTCGGGTGCGGAGCCGTGCACGGGCTCAAAAAGGCTGGGAAAGTGGCGCTCGGGATTGAGGTTGGCCGAAGGCGCCAGGCCGATGGTGCCGGTGGTGGCCGGGCCCAGGTCCGAGAGGATGTCGCCAAACAGGTTGGTGGCCGCCACCACGTCAAAGCGGCCCGGCTGCAGCACAAAGCGGGCGGTGAGGATGTCGATGTGCTGCTTGTCCAGCGTGACCTCGGGGTAGGCCTTGGCCACGTCGTCGGCACGCTGGTCCCACCAGGGCATGCTGATGGCGATGCCGTTGCTCTTGGTGGCCAGGGTGACGTGCTTTTTGGCGCGGCTTTGGGCCAGATCAAAGGCGAATTTGAGAAGGCGGTGGGCACCGTGGCGGGAGTAGACGGATTCCTGGATCACGATTTCTCGGTCGGTGCCTTCGTACATGATGCCGCCCAGCGACGTGTATTCGCCTTCGGTGTTCTCGCGCACCACGAGGTAGTCGATGTCGCCTGGCTTGCGGCCGGCCAGGGGGCAGGGCACGCCTTCAAACAGGCGCACGGGGCGCAAATTGATGTACTGGTCGAACTCGCGGCGGAATTTGAGCAGCGAGCCCCACAGGGAGACATGGTCGGGCACGGCGCTCGGCCAGCCGACGGCGCCAAAGAAGATGGCGTCCATGCCCGACAGCTGCGCTTTCCAGTCGTCGGGCATCATTTTTCCGTGCGCGGCGTAGTGGTCGCAGCTGGCCCAGTCGATGGTGGTGGTTTCCAGTGCAATGCCAAAGCGCGCTGCGGCGGCCTGCACCACGCGCAGGCCTTCGGGCATCACCTCCTTGCCGATGCCGTCTCCGGCGATCAGGGCGATGCGGTGGGTTTTGGGGGCGGTTGAGCTCTTCATGAAACAGTCCTTGCGGCGGATGGAGGGCGGCTGCCTGGAGTGGCAGGCCGGGTTGCATGTGCATTGTTTCAAGCGCCCTCAAAAACGACAATGCGCTCACTGTGGCTTCATTCTTCACAATACGTGCATAAAAATCCTGCGGCGGAAGACTTGCGCGTGTTCGCGGCTGTTGTGCGCAAGGCGAGCTTTGGCGGTGCTGCCGCCGAGCTGGGCACGTCACCCGCCTATGTGAGCAAGCGCATCAGGCTCCTGGAGCAAGACCTGCAGGTGAAGCTGCTTCACCGCACCACGCGCCGTGTGGCCGTGACGGAGGAGGGCGAGCGCGTGTTCCACTGGGCGCAGCGCATCCTCGATGACATGGAACAGCTGATGCAGGAGGTGGCCATCACCCGCAGCGAGCCACGCGGGCTGTTGCGGGTGAGCAGCAGTTTCGGCTTCGGCCGCCAGATCGTGGCGCCTGCGCTGTCGCGGCTGGTGGAGCAGCACCCGGGGCTGCAGGTGCGGCTCGAAGTGTTCGACCGGCTGGTGGATGTGGCGGGTGAAGGGTTTGACCTGGACGTGCGCGTGGGCGACGAGATCGCGCCGCACCTCATCGCCCGTCGCCTTGCCGACAACCACCGCGTGCTGTGCGCCGCTCCGGCCTACCTGCAGCGCAAGGGTGCGCCGCGCACGGTGACCGATCTCGCCGCGCACGACTGCCTGGTGATCAAGGAGCGTGACCACCCGTTTGGCACGTGGCGGCTGCGCAGCGGTGCGCAGGAAGAGTCGGTCAAGGTGCGCGGCCCGCTGTCGGCCAACAACGGCGAAATGGCCGTGCAGTGGGCCGTGGACGGCCGGGGGGTGGTGTTGCGCTCGCTGTGGGACGTCGGCGGTCATCTGCAGGCCGGGCGGCTGGTGCAGGTCCTGCCGCAGTGGCAGCAGGAGGCCAACGTGTGGGCGGTGTACCCCACGCGGCTGGAGCGCTCCGCCAAGGTGCGGGTATGCGTGGAGTTTTTGCAGGCACATTTCCGCGAGGCTTGGAACACCCCCTGAGTCGCTTCGCGCCTTCCCCCTCAAGGGGGACGCCGCCACCGCACGGATGCGCAGCGACGCCACGGCGTCTTGGCGGCCCTTGCGCGGCGGCTGCCGCCGAGGGGTGCGCCAGTTCTATCGGCTGGAGGTCCTAAACCGCGCCGATGCGAGAAAAGAAGCGGTCGTTTCAGCCGCCCGAGAGTGCAGCCTTCACGGCGGCAGACACCTGGCCCATGTCGGCCTTGCCTGCCAGGCGGGTCTTGACCACGCCCATGACCTTGCCCATGTCGCCGGGGCCCGAAGCACCGATCTCCGCCACGATGGCCTTCACGGCGGCCAGCGTTTCGTCAGCCGACATGCGCTCGGGCAGGTAGGCCTGCAGCACGGCCATCTCGGCCTTTTCCTTGTCGGCCAGGTCCTGGCGGCCCGCGCCTTCAAACGCGGTGATCGAGTCCTTGCGCTGCTTGATGAGCTTGTCCACGATGGCCACCACCGCCACGTCGTCCAGCACGATGCGCTCGTCCACTTCCTTTTGCTTCATCGCGGCCTGCAGCAGGCGGATGGTGCCCAGGCGCTCGCTGTCCTTGGCGCGCATGGCGGTCTTCATGTCTTCGGTGATCTGGTCCTTGAGGCTCAT
>LNFM01005140.1_pt1 | contig 23087 bp, 19 predicted proteins | sample 596031 | NCBI WGS metagenome assembly LNFM01 (sample SAMN04254537, study PRJNA301005) | activated carbon metagenome | isolation source: dual media filters at the Ann Arbor, Michigan drinking water treatment plant | place: USA: Ann Arbor | reverse complement strand
GCAGCGAAGGGTCGATGTGGCGTTCACGCGCGCACATGATGCGCGGGTGCCCGCTGGGCACGACGTTGTCGCCGATCAGCAGCTCTTCGAAGAGCTTCTCGCCGGGTCGCAGGCCCACGGCCTTGATCTCGATGTCGCCACCGGCGTTTTCGGGTGTCTTCTCGTTCAGGCCCGACAGCCTGATCATCGAGCGCGCGAGGTCGGCAATGCGCACCGGCTCGCCCATGTCGAGCACGAAGACCTCGCCACCGCGCGCCATTGCGCCGGCCTGGATGACGAGCTGCGCCGCTTCCGGAATCAGCATGAAGTAGCGAATGATGTCCGGGTGGGTGATGGTGATGGGGCCGCCAGCCTGGATCTGGCGCCGGAACAGCGGCACCACCGAACCCGACGAGCCCAGCACGTTGCCGAAGCGCACCATCGCGAACACCGTGCCCGGCGCACGCAGCGAGGCGGCCTGGAACACAAGCTCGGCAACGCGCTTCGACGCGCCCATCACGTTCGTGGGGCGCACCGCCTTGTCGGTGGAGATCAGCACGCAGGTCTCGACCTGCGCCTCATGCGCGGCCTTGGCCACGTTGAAGGTGCCGAAGATGTTGTTGCGCAGGCCCTGCTGCACGTTGGCCTCGACGATGGGCACGTGCTTGTAGGCGGCGGCGTGGTAAACGGTCTGCACGCCTTCGCGCTTCATCAGGTCGGTGAGCAGCGTGGCGTCGAGCACCGAGCCCAGGCAGGGCACCAGCGGTAACGCGTGCGGGCTGGACAGCAACTCGTGCTCGATGGTGTAGAGCGCGAATTCGGAGTGGTCGACCAGCACCAGGCGCTGCGGTTTCTGCGAGAGGATCTGCCGGCAGAGCTCACTGCCGATGGAGCCGCCGGCCCCGGTGACCAGCACCACCTTGCCGGTGATGTTGCGCGCGAAGAGGCCTGCATCGGGCGTGACGGCATCGCGGCCGAGCAGGTCGGCGACATCGATCTGCCTGATGTGAGCCACGGCAGGGTTACCGTCGACCATCTCGACGAGGCCAGGAAGGATCTTTACCGGCAGTCCGGCGGTCTCAACGCGACCGATCAATGCTCTTTTCTGTGCCGGCGTGGCAGAAGGTATGGCGACGACGATCTGACCCACATCGTGCCGTACCACGGCTTCGTCCAGGCGATGGGGGCCGTACACACGCAATCCGCTGATGCTCTTGGCCTGTCTCTGGCGGTCATCGTCAATGAAGCAGACCGGCCGATACTCCGTGCTGAGTTGCATGGCATGGGCCAGTTGCACCCCGGCATCTCCTGCGCCGTAGATGGCAGTGCGCATGCGGGCACGGGAACCTGGCCGAACGCTGCGGCGCAACAGCGTACGCGCGATGAAGCGTGAACTCACGACATACGCAAAAGCGACGAACCAAAAGATCAGCAGGGCGCTCGTGGGCATCGCCCGCACCTGCAGCAAGTGCGCGGCGCCATAAGCGAGCATCACCGCTGCAGCAAGCGCCGCGCCCGCAACCGCGAGCACGCGGAGATCGATGTAACGAACGACTGTCCGATACAGCCCGGCCACCGCAAGCACAGGCAGTGTGAAGATCGCCAACCAGATCTGAACGGACAGCGAGGTCTGCATCGCGTGGTCCCAGGAGCCAAGCCGCAACGCAACAGAAAGAACCATGCACAACGGCATAAAGACGGCGTCAGCAAATACCATCACCACCATCTTCTTGGTCGGTGACAACTGGGCGACTCGCCGAATTAATGATGCCGGGGATATTGGTGTCATGGATGGAGCGGTGGTGTTCACCCGCCGGTAACGATCAGGCATTGAGTGGCTGTGAGGGAACGAATCGCGCCGGGTTTCTGCGATTCAGCAGAGTTTCTCTTGCGCGGGCCAGTTTGACCACCATCCGGACCACCGCGCTGCATAGGCCGGGATACTGAGGCAGGGGAGGGTGTGCTGATGTGGATGCTCGTTTCCAACAATATGCATCGACGCAACTCGCTGAATTGTCAGATATCCCGCAGTTGGCTTCTTGCCCTCTCTTTCTCTCAGGAGACAGAGAAATGACCGCGCTTCTGAACGCGGTCTAGCGCAGCCCGATTGAATTGAGTGTCTCAATCACCCTGTCCTGCTGCGCCGTGGTCATGTTGGAACCGGACGGCAGGCACATGCCGTTAGCAAACAACCGTTGCGATACGGACTCGCCTGGGTGCGAATAATACCGGCAGCTTGAAAACACCGGTTGCATCTGCATCGGCTTCCACGTGGGCCGCGCCTCGATGCGTTCGCCGGCCAGGCGCTGAATGATCTGCTGCACCGACATGCCGACTGCTTGCGTGTCGATGGTACAGGCGCTCAGCCAGCGGTTCGACCTGCTCCAGGTGGGCTCGGGCATCCAGTGGATGAACCGACAGTCAGCCAAACCCTCACGGTAGCGCTCAAAAACTTGGCGACGTTGCGCAACGCGCTGGTCAAGCACTCGCAGCTGCCCTCTGCCGACACCAGCCAGGATATTGCTCATTCGGTAGTTGAAGCCAATGACCTGGTGTTCATAGTGCATGGCAGGCTCACGCGCCTGCGTAGCAAGGAAGCGAGCGCGGACGATCATTTCCTCGTCATCCGAGACGAGCATGCCGCCACCGGAGGTCGTGATGATCTTGTTTCCATTGAAGGAGAACACCCCCAGCGCCCCGAAGGAGCCGCTGTGCCGGCCCTTGTACAGGCCGCCTAGCGACTCCGCCGCATCTTCTACTATCGGCACCCCGTAGCGCTGGCAGATTTCAACGATGGGGTCGAAGTCAGCGCTTTGACCGTACAGGTTCACCACGATGACCGCTCGTGGCATGCGGTTCGAGGAGCGTGCGTCGCTGAAAGCAGCCTCGAGTGCCAGAGGCGACATGTTCCAGCTTTCAGGCTCCGAGTCGATGAAGACCGGCTCGGCGCCCTGATAGGCGATCGGGTTTGCACTCGCGGCAAAGGTGAACGCGGAGCAGAACACGGTGTCGCCGCGGCCGACGCCCAGCAGCAACAGCGCGAGGTGAATCGCTGCAGTTCCGGAACTGACCGCCGCTGCGTACCGTACACCCACGCGTTCGGCCAATTCGCGTTCGAAGGCGTCAACATTGGGCCCAAGTGGCGCGATCCAGTTCGTTCGGAACGCTTCCTCCACGAATTCGCGCTCGTGCTCACCCAGATGCGGCGAGGACAGCAGGATCTGTTCGTCGACCTCCTTGCGGTCGAGTAGCCGCACCACGCGGCCCTGTGCGTCAATCACCGGCAGATGATTGATCGAATGCTGGTTCATCAGTTCCAGGGCACCCTGGCGCGTGTACCCCTCGCGCAGCACTACCGATTCACGCACCGGCAGCCTGGTGAGCGTGTCTTCCAACGACCCGTCGGCGAGCAGCAGCCGGCGGATGTCGCCATCAGTCACGGTGCGTTGAAAGCGACCGTCTTCATCAGTCAGCAGGAGTACCCCGCTGCCGGCCTGGTCAAGGCGAGCCAATGCTTGTCGGATGGTGACCTGGCGGGTGATGCTGGCTTCTCTGATCTCGTTCACTGCTGGAATTTCCTTTGTACTCGGGCCGGTACGCCGACGACCACGGAGGCGGACGAGACGTCGGCCAAGACCACCGCGCCGGCACCGACAACGGCACCCTCGCCGATGGACACGCCGGGCAACAAGATGGCGCCGGCGCCGACCAGCGCGCCGCGCCCGACGCGAACGCCGCCTCCCAGCGTCACGCCCGGCGCGATGTGGGCGTAATCGCCGACCACCACGTCATGGTCAACCACGGCCCCGTGGTTGATGATCACGGCAGCGCCGATTGTCGCCGCTGGGGCAATCACCGCTCGGGCGGCCACAAAGGACCCCTGGCCGAGTGTCGCGAACGGCGAGATGCACGCCGTCGGATGGACTACGCTGAAGGGCGATGCGCCCACTTCCAGCAGTTGCCGATGCAGCGTTTCGCGGACACGGTTGGAACCCACGGCCACATGAAAACTCATGTCTGCGCCAACAACGGCGCTGACCAGGCCGAGTATCGGCCGGCCGAGCATCGTCGTGCCGTGCAGCGACACATCGTCATCGGCGAAGGCGAGCGGCACTGGATCGCGCCCATCGCGCAGGACTGCGTCCATCACGACGCGCGCATGGCCGCCGGCGCCGACGACGATCCAGCGCTCAGTAGGCATTGCACTTGGCCATCAAGTCGGCGGTCAGCGGTGTGGTGGCGAGCGCCTCGACGATGCGCTTGGCTGCGTGACCGTCACCGTAGACATTGGTCGGCTCAAACCGACCCTGCGCAAGCGCCGCCGCCAGCGCAGCGCGTACGGCGGCGCCGGTGGTCCCCACGTCGACCACGTTGGCGTTGCGCTCGCGAAGGTTTTGGCGCGAACCGATGTTGACCACCGGTGTGCCGAAGCTGGCCGCCTCGATGATGCCGCTGCTGGAATTGCCAAACAGCACGTCGCAGCCGGCCAACCAGCCCAGGTAGTCATCGCGGCGCAGGTGGGTACGCAGGGCAATCTGGCCGCGCGCGCCCGCGGCCATCAGCTCGGCGCGGACCGCTTCGCTGCCCGCGTCCGAGTTGGGCATCAGCGCAAGCACCTGAAGCAGCCCGTCGGCCGCAGCAATCACCTCGCGCACCTGGCGCGCTGCGTCGTCGGCCTCTTGCAGCACCGGGTGGAACACCATCAAGCCAACGGGACGATCCGGATCGAACCCTGCCTCGCGGCACAGCGCAGTCCGCCCAGGCTTCAATGTCTCTACCAAGCCGTCGACGCCCGGCGCACCGACCACGTGCACCGTGTGGCCCCGCTCGCCCATGCGCACCAGCCGATCGCGCGCCTCTGCAGTTGCAACGAGGTGCAGGTGCGACAGCTTGGAGATCGCATGCCGGACGGGTTCATCGATGGTGCCCGACCTTTCGCCCCCGTGCAGGTGGGCGACCGGGATGCCGAGGTGGATCGCCGCGATGGCGCCGGCGAGCATCTCGCCGCGGTCACCGAGGAGCAGCAGCAGGTCGGGTCGCATGGCCTCCAGCGCTGGCACGAATCCGGTCATCATGTGTCCCAGATTCATCGCCATGCCAGCAGCGCTGGTCGCGTCGAGGTCGACCGGCACGCGCGCCGAAATGTCGAAGCCCTCGGCCTCGATCTCCGCCACCGTGCCGCCGTGCCGCGGCGACAGGTGCATGCCGGTCACGATCAGCCGCAATTGCATCCGCGTGTCGGCCGCGATGGCACGGAGCGTCAGACGCATCAGGCCGAAATCGGCCCGGGTTCCGGTCAGATAGCAAATTCGGCGGGTCATGGGTCGATCAGCGGAAGTCGCTCCACTGAAGCGTGGTGCCGGCCGGTACGTCGTGCGCTGGCACGCGGCCATGGACGGCCTCGTAATCTCGGGGAGGGATGCCAGTGCCAGGGCGCAGCAGGCACAGATCGTCGACCGACACAGGAACTCCGGCCCTCAGGTCGCGCGCCGAGGTCACGCTGCGACGCACCAACTCACGCACCGGGCCCTCGGCCTCGGTCGGCCGCTTTTCGGGCGAGCCAAGCGCGCGTTCGACGGCACGAATCTGACCCACCAGCGCGGCCAACTCCTCGGGTGTCAACGACGCCTTGTGGTCCGGGCCTGGCAGTGCGCTGTCGAGCGTGAAATGCTTTTCAATGACGCTGGCCCCGAGTGCGACTGCTGCGGTCGACACTGTCAGGCCGAGCGTGTGATCGGAATAGCCAACGGGCACGCCGACCGCTGCTGCGATCGTGCCCATCGCGCGCAGGTTCACATCTTCCACCGCCGCGGGATAGTTGGAGGTGCAATGCAGGATCGTGAGCATCGATTCCAAGGGCGCTGCCAATCCGAGGCGCTGGCGCTCGGCGCGGATGACAGCCGTGGCGTCGAGAATCTCCTCGAGCGTGGCCATGCCGGTGGAGAGGATCAGCGGCCGGTCTTTGCGCGCGAGATGGCGCAGGAACGGATGGTTGGTGATCTCGCCCGAGGGGATCTTGATGCGCCGCATGCCGAGGCCGACAAGAAAGTCCGCGGCCTCGCTGTCGAACGGCGTTGACATGAACTCTATGCCCCGTTCGGCGCAGCGCTCGAACAGGCGGTGGTGCAGCGCTTCGGACATCTCCAGCTTCAGCAGCATGCTGTGCTGGTCGCCGCTGCCGGTGGCCGCCTCCTGGTAGGCCGCCTTGGCCGCGCCTCGGCGCACCAGTTTGTCAGCCTTGAAGGTCTGGAATTTCACTGCGTCGGCACCGCAACGTGCCGCGACGTCGACGAGCTCCAGCGCGAGTTCCTCGGAGCCGTTGTGGTTGACGCCGGCCTCGGCGATGACAAAGGTTCGGTTCATGTTCTTGTCTACCACACCGTCAGGCCACCGTCGACGACGATGTTCTGGCCCGTGACGTAGCCGGCTGCGTCAGACATCAGGTAGACCAGCGCGCCGCAGAGGTCGTCGGCGGCCCCCATGCGATTCATCGGCACGCGGGCGCTGTAGCGCTGCACGAAAGTCTCGTTCTGGCCGCTGAAGATGCCGCCCGGCGTCAGCGCGTTGACGCGCACGCCGCGCGCGCCCCAGTACGACGACAGATAGGCGGTCAGACCCCACAGGCCGGCCTTGCTGGCGCTGTAGACCGCCGGTGTATTGATCGCGCGGCCGAGGTACTCGGAGCCCTCGTAGATGCGCTGGTCGGGCGCGACGATGCCGTAGATCGACAGCACGTTGACGATCGAGCCGCGGCCGCGTTTGGCCATCTCGCCGCCGAATTCCTGCGAGCAGACCACCGCGCCGGTCAGGTTGACCGACATGACGTGGTCCCAGTCCTCGATCGGGAAACTCTCGAAGGGCTCGAAGAAGTTCGGGCTCTTCGTTGCCGCGTTGTTGAGCAGGCCGTCGACCGGGCCAAGCGCCGCCTCAGCCTGCCGGCGCACCTCGGAGATCTGGGCGCGGTCGCGGATGTCGGCGCGGTAGGTGGCCAGCGCCGGTGTCGCGCCTGCCTGCTCGGAAAGGCGGGCGAGGGCTGCCTCGTCGTGGTCGATCGCCGCGACCTTCGCGCCGCAGGCCAGCAGTTCGTTGCAGAGACGGGTGCCCAAGATCCCGGCGGCCCCCGTCACGGCGATCACCCGGCCTTCGAGGGAAAAACGTTGAGTCATGAGGTCTCCTGGGCGCGTGCCATGAGCATTTCGACGATCGCGAAGTCCAGCGGGCTGTCGATGTCTATCGAGCGTTCGCGCGGCATCACGTGCAGTTGCAGCCGGCCGTTCCAGAGGCCTTTGGCGAGCGTGTGGCGGTGCCAGACGTAGATCGAGGCGTTCATCGAGTAGACGTGCGGCGCCTGCTGGCGTGCCACCACCGTGCCGGCAGGCTGACAGACCAAGCCGAGCCTGCCATCGGGCTTGCGCTCGACCATGTTGAAGTACGGGTTCTTCTCCGACTCGAACGCGGTGATGACGGCGTCGGTTTCGGCGTCAAGCAGCGCGAGGCAGGCCTCGATGTCACTGACATGGCGCAGCGGCGATGTGGGGTCGAGATCGACCACACGGTCGAACGGCCCATCGTTAGCGGCCACCCAGTCGCACAGGTGCTGGATCACTGGCACCTTCGGCGCGCTCGCGGTGGCGAGCTCGGCCGGCCGCAGGAAGGGCACGCGGGCGCCGTGGCGGCGCGCGACCTCGGCGATCGCCGGGTCGTCGGTAGAGACGTAGACCGCAGCGATGGCCTTGACCGAGAGCGCCTGCTCGATGGTGTGGGCGATCAGCGGCTTGCCGCGCAGCGGCCGGATGTTCTTGCCGGGTACCCCGACGGAGCCCCCGCGGGCGCAGATGCTGGCAATTGTCTTCATGGTTCGATGCTTTGGGCTCGCAGGGCCGTCGCCAGCGCGCGGAGGCCCTCTTCGAGCGGTTGGGCGCTGGGCCGGCCGGCGTCGATCGCGGCGAGCATCTCGCGCATCGCTGCCGGGTAGGTGGCCGCCACGTCGAAGGCATCGGCGGGCAGTGGAAGTGACCGGACCTCGTCTGCATCGGCGAGCTGCAGTGTCGCGGCGCGCAGGTCCCAGGTTGCGGTGGCGCGATCGCCCACGAAGGTGTAGCGGCGCACCGGGCGACGACTGACGTAGTCGATGCGCACCGTGGTGAGCGGGCCGCCGGCGCGGGCCAGCAGGAGTGACGCACAGTCGTCGCTGTCGATCTCGAGCTCAGAGGCGCGCGTGGCGAAGCCGCTCACGTGGTCGAAACCGCCTAGCAACCAAAGCGCGGCATCGATCTCGTGGATCAGGTCGAACAGCACGCCACCGCCGAGCTCGCGGCTCGCGCTGTAGCCGCGCCGGTAGTCCTGCGCCGGGCGCCAGTCGGGCAGCCACTGCCCGGCTTCGAAGTCAGCGCGCACGAGGCGGCCAAGGCGGCCGTCGGCCAGCAGCGCGCCGACGGCCGCCAGAGAGGGCAGGAAGCGCAGGTTGCAGCCGACCATGTTCGGCGGCAGGCCGCCGCGCGCGGTGCGCTGCACAAGAACCTGCAGGTCCTGCGTTGTGGTGACCACCGGCTTCTCGGTGTAGAACGGCGTGCCGCTGTCGATCGCTGCCAGCAGTGGACGCAGGTGCATCGAGCTCGGACTGGCAATGACCATCAGGTCCGGTCGACGCGCGATTGCCTCGTCGAGCGAGCTGACCACGTCGACCTCACCGAGGCCTGCCGTGTCCCGCCCTCGGCCCGCCTCTCGCAGCACGTCAAAGCGCACCCCGGGCACCAGGCCGCGCAGGCTGGTCATGTGACGGCGGCCAATTGAGCCGGTGCCCACGATCAAGACGCGCATCGATCTACCAGGCTGTTGTGCAGCGCCTGCACGTCTCCGCTGCTCCAGCGCGCTAGGTCCAATCCGCTGGCCAGCAGTTCGGCGCGCGCCTTGAGCAATCCGTCACCGATGAAGTTGAACAGGTTGGCCGTGGCAATCGCATCCACCTCCGGCCGGGCCAGCGCCTCCAGCATGTGCGAGCCCTTGCCGCAGCCGCCGCACAAAATCAGCGGCGCGGCCAGCGGCGCGCCGACGGCCGCCGGTAGATCGAGGTCGAAGCCAAAGCCCGTGCCGTCGCGGTCAACGGATTGAACGAGCAACTCGCCGGCCCCGCTGTTGAGCATCAAACGCACGCGCTCGGCGGGCGTGAGGGCGAGCGAGACGCGGCCCTGCTGCCCCAACACCTCGAGTGTCCCGGCAGGCGCGCGGCGCAGGTCAATGCCGCCAATGATGCATTGCGAGCCGTAGACGTCGGCGATGCGGCGGACTACGTCCGGATCGGTGTCGAACAGCGAGTTCACGACAACCTTGTCGGCCCCGCTGGCGACGAAGGCCGCGGCAGTCTCGAAGTCGCGGATGCCTCCGCCCAGCGCCACCGGAATGAAGCTGCCTTCAACGACCCGGCGCACCGAGGCGAGGAAGGCCTCGCGGTCGTACCCCTTGCGCGAAACGTCGACGATCAGCAGTTCGTCGATGCAGGACGAGACGGTCTCGAAGTGATAGTTCTTTAGCAACCAGCGCACGTCACCCGCGCGCTGCAGGCGGAAATTGCGGCTGAGCATGAACCCGCCGTCGGCGTAGAGGAGCGTGTAAATGACGCGTTTACGTGCCATGGTCAGTGGGAGAAGAAGTTCCTCAGCAGGCGCAGCCCGTTGGCCTGACTCTTCTCGGGGTGGAACTGCGCGCCACACACCGTCCCGGCGTCGAACGCGGCGACGAAAGACTCGCCGTGATGGCACATTGCGCGGTTGCATGGCACGCCGACATCGCGCACCGCGAACGAGTGCGTGAAGTAGAAATCTGCGTTTGCGTCGAGGTCGGCGAACATGCCAGTCGGCTCGTGGCCCTGCACTACGCCGAAGCCCACATGCGGCACCTTGACGCCCGCCGCCGGGTCAGCCTGCATGCGGCGCACGCGGAACGGCAGCAAACCGAGCCCCTCGCAGTCACCTTCCTCGCTGTGCGTGCCGAGCAACTGCATGCCCAGACAAACTCCGAGGATCCGACTGGTGCTCGCCCTGCCCCGCTCGCGCAGCATCTCGACCAAGCCGTGCGCGTGCAACGCCTCCATGCCGGCGCGGAACGCGCCCACACCTGGCAGAACGACGTGCGTAGCAGCCGCCAGCGCCACAGGATCGGCTACGGTGTGGTAGCGGACCCCGAGGTGGCGCAGCGCCCGCTCGACGGAGTCGATGTTGCCGATGCCGACGTTGACTAGTGCAGCGCGCATGCCGGCTCACTCTGTGTCGAAGTTCGGCTGCCAGCGCCCGTCGATCTTCTGGAACAGGTCGCGGTTTGCCCAGCGGTCGAGCACGGCATCGAACTCATCCTGGCTCATCTGGTAGTACGACAGGTACAGCGGCACGTACTCTTCCGGGTAGTGGTTGTCGTAAACACGCACAAGGTTCAGAGCCTGATCTCGCGTCATGGCACCGCGGCGAATCTCAATTCCCGCGTCCTGGGTTGCGCGGCCGAAGCCGAATTTCAGGTACATCAGGTAGGTGTGCAGCGCATACAGTGCCTGATCGTTCTGCGCGAAGTTCGTGAACGTGCCGGTGTTCGAGCCTTCGGCCTCTTGCAGCCCGCAGTGCTCCTTGGCCGTCAGGTAGTTGCGGTACGGGTCCCAGGACTCGAAGTACGACCAGTGCGCGATCTCCAGCCCGCTGCGCTGAAGCTCGTCCTCGGTGGGGAAGCGGAAGAAGTTCATCGCCGAGGCCGGCAGGCCCGACTTCGTTAGTACCTTGTCGTGGCCGCCCTCAAGGTAGACGCGGCGCATGTAGTCGACGTCGTAGATCGGACGGCCCGCCGTCTCGGTGGAGCCACCGTATTCGACCTCGCCGTCTTCGCCATAGAAGATCAGCTCGATGCCGAACTTAACGGTGAAGCGCACCACCGCCGACTGAATAGCGATCAGCCAGCCGTAATACGGGAAGCCCATCTCGATGAAGCCGGAGCGGTTCAGCGCCTGCATGGCTGCGTGGTCCGGCGAGATCTGGACGTGGTTGTAGCCGCTCTCGATGAAGGCGCGCAGATTGCGGTTGCCCAGGTCGAGCGCGAGCGCCGGGGTCACCGTGACGGCCAGCGGGTTCATACCGTATTTATGCTTCAGGTTGTAGGCCACGTATGAGCCGTCCTTACCGCCGCTGACGGGCACGACGCAGTCGAAGCCGCCATCTGCGCGACGGTGGCGCGCCAGCAGTTCGGTGAGTTCGGCCTCGCGCTTGGACCAGTCAATGCTCTTCTTCCGCTCCCCCCAGATGCAGGCGTTGCACCGTCCGGCGGCGTCGAAGCCAATGCGTGGCCGCGTCGACATGTTCAGGCAGGTGGTGCAGCGAAAGGGATTCTTGGTTTGTACGTTCATGGTGGATCGTCAGTTGAGAAGTTGAGTTATCTGGTGCGCGATCCGCTCGGCCGCGCCGAAGGCGCCAGAGCCCGCGGCGCGCTGAGCGACGCCTCGGGGCGTCGTACGCAGGACGTCGTCGATCACAGGCCAGAGCTGCAAGTGTCGATCCACCGCACGGGCGTATCCCAGTTCGGCAAGTGGCAGATCCGGCGAGAAGATGGAATCCATGCATTGCACCACCGGGATACCCAGCAGAGCCGCCTCGAGGCCCACGGTCGAGCTGCAGGTCACCACACAGTCGCTCGCGCACAACAAGGCGTCGAGCGGCTGTGTCGAATCGCTGTAGCGGATACGCGGCCCAACCAGCGTCCGTGGGCGGTCCTCGCTCGGGTGCAGGCGCAGCACCAATTGCAGCATAGGCCGCTGCGCCAGCCCGGCGGCCAGGTGGCGCTCGGTGTCTTCGGGAAGGCGCGGATCGCCTACTACCCCGCTGAACGGGTGCCGCTCCGGCTCGGGCTGCGACATCCAGCTCACCAGCGACTGATCGTCGGCAATCCCCATTGCCGCACGGGACTCGCGGCGCAGACGGTCCACGTCGAGAAGCGCCAGGCGATCGAGGGCCGGATTGCCGGTGACAACCACGCGTTCCTCCGGAACGCCGCGGTCAAGGAAGCGCCGCGCCACGGGCTCGTTGAGCACACAGATCCGCGAGGCATAGCCGGGCGAGGCGCACCATTCGATTTCGAAGGGCGCGTAGAGATCCACAACGCATACGGAAGGGATGCCGAGATCTCGGGCAGCCTCGAGGGCCGCGCGTTCTGATCGCGGAGCACTGGTTGCCACGACCGCAGCCGGCCGGTGGCGACAGAACCAAGCATTGAAAAAGTCAACAGGGCGGAAGCGCTGCCGCCCACCGTCTGCATAAGCAGCCCTTGCGTTAGGCAGGCCTACTGACCGCACTAGGGCATGAAAGCCCACGCCAAGATAAGCCTCCGTGTCTTCGAATGACACGGCTGAATGTTGGCTTTGCCCCCGGGCGAGGAGCCGCCCAACGCGACGGACGCCGCGATAGCCTGGAACGGCCTCGGCAATCTCCGCCATAGACAAAGTGGCCAGACCTTGGCGCGCGAGGTGGCTTTGGGCCGTGGTGAGTGCCAGGGCGTGCCAGGGAACCGACACACGGTCCAGTGCCATCATTACTGGAGCAAGTGCAGCAGCGTGCCCGCCGCCATAGGTTACGAACAACACGCAATCCTCGATCGCGGATGCCTGTGCTCTCATGCCGCCTCTCCCGTCGGACCAGGCCGTGGGCGCGCCAGTAACGGACGGCGGCCGGCTTCCTCTTTAGGCTTACGCGGCAGTGGTGCTCCTGCAAGGAACATCAGCACCGGCACTACCAGCGAAATCACCCCTAACCCCTCGAGTAGAAACGCGGGGACGGTGCAGATGAATATCGCCGCGTAGCCGCCATAGCGGCGACGCCTCGCAGCGTAAACAAGGGCGTACAGGGCCCCGACGAACATGCCGGCGTAAATGAGCGCGCGCAGATAGTCTCCTTCCATGACGGACACAAAGATCGTGCTTCGCGACAACAGCGCCACTAACCCGGTGGCGCCTTCGACCGTTGCGTTGTAGCCCTCTTCTTTCGCCATGAAACCCGCGTATTTGTCGGCTACCGATACGCCCAGGGACAGCACCATACCGGCAACGAAGATCAGCATCGATGGCGTCATGCGTCGGTAACCCGCCGCGAGCAACAGCGCGATCAACAACCCGCTCAACACCGCGCCAGAACTGAGGTTCGCGAACACGAAAGCCAGCAGCAAATAGACCGCTGAGCGGCGGCGTACGACGTATAGAAGTACGTAGCCGATTGCTACCAGCACGAGTACCGCGCGATAGCTCAACGCCATGGCGGTCAACGGAAGCAGCAGGGCCAGTGCGCGGCGCGGTGCTCCATCAAACAGGGCCAGAATCGGCCAAATGCAGGCAAGCACGACCGCCGCAGTCGCAAGCGCGCCACCGTTCGCATGCGCCGCCTCGAACCCCAGCGCAAGCAGTGTGCGCACCCCGTGGATCCAGTAAAGCGGATCCACTTCAAGCAGGTTGCCGCCACCCTCGACCAGCGCGCGGATGAAAGCCACTTGCGAAGCATAGCCATCGGTGCTAATCGCGTCTTCGTCGAGCGACACGAAGGCCTTGTCGCGACTCCAGCCGAAAACTAGCGCGACCACGAACATCGCACCTGCCCAGGCGCGCGGGACGCGCTTTCTGTCGTGACAGCTCAACACGTGTACCTCACCGTTGGACGACGCGGACATTGACCGGATTGTTGAACCCGGACAGCAGGGCGACGACGTTCCCCTCAACGAACTCGACGACGCGGTGGTTGTCTGTGTCAGCGACGTAGACGTGGCCATCTGCGGCGACGGCATCGTTTGGCGAATACAGCGCCGTCTCCGGTGCACTGCGGTCGCAGGCTCCTGCCGGCGTGTCATCAGGCAATTCGATGCCCGCCGGGTGGGCACTGCAGCCTATGCGCGAACCGATACGCGCCAGCGGCTGCGTGCGAAACTTTGAAACCACGTTTAGATGCTCCTCAGCGACGAGCAAAAGGTCGCCTAAGACCTGCACGCTGTTCGGGAAGTACGACGCTGCCTGGTCGAGCAGTTCTAGCGAGTCGAGATCGAGCCGGATGATGCGGTGGCCGAAAGTGTCAGCCACGTACAGGCCCGATGCGTCGATGTCAATGCCGCGAGCGAAGTGGGTCACGACCGGCGTGGACTTGACTAACCGGGCTCCATTCTGAGACAGCGCGTACCGACGGACCGCGCCCGCGCCCTCGATGTCCATAAGCATGAACAGTGAGGAACCGATCTGTCTGAACATCAGGATCGGTTGGTCGAACTCGAAGCGCTGCAGGTCCGCCCCAGTCAAGGCGCTGAGCACCCGCACGGTCTGGCCTTCGCCGACGAGCAGTCGGTCTTCATGGACGTCAAGTCCGTGTGGAACGGACATTCTCCGCTGCCACACGAGGCGGCCCGCGGCGTCGATGCGTTGCACGGTACCGCCCAGATCCGACACCACGAAGAGATCGCGGCTGAGCGAAGCACCGACCAGCTGTGGCGGCTTTGCGGGGGTGCAGTGCAGCATGTCGACGGTGTAGCCGAGGGCCGGCACGTAGTGCGCTCGACGCGGCGTGAGCAGGCCAGCATTTTCGGCCAGGCACAGCGGCGTATGCTTGACCCAATAGCTAATCGTCGGCCGCCAGCGATCGAATACCCCGCCGGCCACTGCCGCGACCAGCGCTGCCGCGACTAGCGTTGCCACACGAACGTGCGGTAAGGCCAAAAGGAGTCGTAGCTCACGCATGAGCTCAGCAATGCTCCATCCAGTGCGTCAGCGAGATCAGCGCTCTGATCTCGCGCGTGTGGTTGCGGGTGCCGTCGACGTGCTCCGCCAGTAGCCGATGCGCCTGGGCTTCGTCGATAAGGCCGTCTAGGTTCTTGAGCAGCGCGAGGCGCTGCGCACAGTAGTCTGCCTTATCGCGTCGGAACCACTCACCCACAGGCACCGTGAACATCTGCTTCTTGCGGTAAGCCAGATCCTCGCCAATCAACGGAGTTACAGCCTTCTTGTAGAGGTACTTGGTCTCGCCATCACGTAGCTTCAGCTCGCCCGGCATGCGGAAGGCAAACTCCATCATCCGCCAGTCAAGGAAGGGTGTGCGTGCTTCCAGCGAGACAGCCATTCCCATGCGGTCGGGCTTGACGAGGTTGTTGCCCGACAGCAGCAGTTGCATGTCGAGGAACAGCGCCTGGTTGATACGGTCTTGGTGCGGCACGGCATCGAACCAGGGACGCGCCACCTCGTAGGAATCGGGCAGGCCGGCACCCGTTCGAATGGCCTCGCCGTACAAACTGCGCTTGCCTGCCTCGTCGAACAGCGAGATGCTGTTGAAGTAGCTGCGGTGAAAGGCGGCGTCATCAAGCATCGCCACGCCCGGCCCGGCGAAGAAATCTTTGTGCTTGTCATAGCCGGCGAAGAGTTCGTCGCCGCCGTCGCCGGTCAGGACGACCTTCACGTCGCGCACCGCGAGTTCCGAGACGCGATAGGTCGGCAGAAAGGAGATATCGCCGTGCGGTTGGTCGCAGTGGTAGGTGGCTGCCGGCCACAGCGCCAACATGTCTGGGTCGACGCGCTGCATCTTGTGGCGGGTGCCGAACCGGTCTGCCGCCGTCTGCGCAAAGGACGCTTCGTCATAGCGCGGGTCGTGGAATCCGATGCAGAAGGTCTTGACCGGCTCGTTCATGTGGCGTGCCATCAAGCCGACGATGGTGCTGGAATCAACGCCGCCGGACAGAAAGGCGCCGAAGGGCACGTCGCTGCGCAAGCGCAGACGGACCGCGTCGTCGAGGATGGCGTTGAACTCCTCTATCCAGTCGGCCTCGCGACGGCCGTGCACCGGTTGAACCTCGGCGAGATTCCACCAGCGCCAGGACTGCGCGCCCGTGCGCGTCACTTTCATCGCGTGGCCAGGCATCAAGTGCCGGATGCCTTCGTACATCGTGTAGGGTGCCGGGACGTAGTTGAAGCTCAGGTAGTGATGCAGTGCCTCCCGGTCCATGGCCGGGCGCGGCATGCCGGCCTTCAGGATGGACTTGATCTCTGAGGCAAAGGTCAGTTGTCGCCCGTCGTCATGCACATACAGTGGCTTGACGCCAATGCGGTCGCGCACGACGTACAGCGCCTGTTCGCGCAAGTCGAGAATCGCGAACGCGAACATCCCGTTGAGCTTGTGCAGGAAGCCGATGCCCTCCGATTCGTACAGCCGCAGCAGTACCTCGGTGTCCGAGTGCGTACGGCAGGGGTGGCCGGCGCGCGCGAGCTCTTCGGCGAGTTCGACGTGATTGAAGATCTCGCCGTTCTGGACGACAACGATCTGCCCGTCATCCGATACGAAGGGCTGGTGGCCCCCTTGGATGTCGATGATGGACAGGCGCTGGTTGCCGATGGCCATGCCCGCCGCGGCGTGCACGCCTCGGTCGTCAGGGCCGCGGTGGCGTATCGCGTCACCCATCGCCGCGAGCGCTCCGGCGTCGAGCGACCGCCCGTCACGGTGGAAGTAACCGAAGATGCCGCACACGTCAGTTGCCCCCCCTGCCGAAGACCTGTCGCAGGGTCAACAACATAACTTTTAGGTCTAACATTATGGAGGCATTTCTGACGTACTGAAGATCGAGGGACGTGCGCTGTTCTGCCGTGGCTTCCGAGCGCAGCGTGGCTTGAGCCAATCCGGTAATGCCGGGCCGCACGCTGTGGCGTTCCATCCACTCGAGCTCAGTGTAGTTGGTGCGTTGCGCAGGTACGTCGGGCCGCGGGCCCACCACGCTCATGTCTCCGAAGATCACATTGATCAGCTGCGGTAGCTCATCGAGGCTGGTGCGTCGGATGAGCCGGCCCACTGGGGTGATGCGTGAATCACCGTCTGCGGTGGAGTGCCCCCCGAGCCGCTCAGCATCAACGACCATGCTGCGAAACTTGAGGATGCCGAACTCCTGGCCTCCGAGGCCGACACGGCGCTGGCGGAAGATGACCGGCCCGCCATCATGCAGCCGGATGGCGGCCGCAACGACCAGCAGCACCGGTGCAAAAAGCAGCAATGCGACCGATGCGATCACCAGGTCAGTCAAACGTTTCATGAGTGCCGGATGGGGAGAGGCGCTGCGCGCGAGAGACGTAAGGTCACAAACACGGTGACGGCGAAGCCTGAGAGCGCCAGCGCAGCGCGCAGAGCGTCACTGCGCATCGCCAAAAAAGAGTCGACCATGACAAAAGAGGCCACGATGCCGAGACTTAGGACCACGCAACCCCCGATTCTAGGGCTCAGCCAACCCTGAGAGCCGAAGGTCGACAGTTTCGCTGCGCGCATGAGCAAGGCTGCAAGCAGCGCCTGAAACGCGACCATAGCGCCCATCAGCAACGGCCCGGAGTCGGTCAGCATCCCGGGCAGTGCGAACAAGGGAAGCAGCACGAGGCAAAGGCCGCTCCACCGCAGCACCATGGCTGGCCGGCGCGTAGCGTTCAGCCAAGCCACTGCGATGCCGCTGACGGCCAAGGCCGGCGTTCCTAGCAGCGCAACGCGAAGCAACGAAGCAACGGTGTCCAGCGCCTCGGTATCCATGGCGCCGCGAGCCAGGACGAGATGAACCAGCGGCGTGGCAAAGCCAGCGCCGATGCCAACAACGGCCACCGCCAGCAACACACCGCGCTGAATATGGCGCTGCGCCGCGGCCTGTGCCTCAGCCAAGTTGCCGTTCGACATCTGCTCGCTCAGCGTCGTCAACGCAACTGTCGCTATCGAGCCCAGCAGGATCGCAACCGGCAGTTCCACCAGTTTCAGCGCATAGTTGAAAGCTGCGATGGAGCCGCCGCCCAGAGTCGATGCCAGCGCCCGCACGAACACCGGGACGAGCAGCATCAGCGAAGCCGACAGCGTCGCCGCAAAAAAATCGCGAAGAAGTCGGTCATCTGGCAACGATGGCGCCCCGCCGCTTCGCCAGGCGGAGCCAGGCATGGCACCCAACTGGCTGGCCAGGCGCAAAGCTGCCCCTGCAAGGATGCCGGCACCCAGGGCCGCCAGTGCCGGACCAGAGATCCACAAAAACGCCAGCACGCACAAGTTGAAGATCAGGGTGCCAATGCCAGCGACCAGATACTTTTGCTTCGCGTTCAGCCAAGCCGAACTGACCCCGGCAAGGGCCGTGAGTGGGATGGCTGCGGCGACAGCGAGGATGGCCAAAGACGGTAACGACGCCAACGACGGCGCGCCGATCCCGGGTGCCAACAGGGCCAACACCCCCTTTGGCCAGAACGCCACCACCAGGCCCATGGTTGCGAAGGTCGCGAAGCACACTGCCATTGCGCGACGCAGCAAGAGAGCGGACTGCGTCGGCGCCAGCGAGCGAAAGCGCGGCACCAGGGCGGCTCCTAACCCGCCGGACAGCAACAGGTTGACCATCAGGTCCGGCAGCGTCAGGAGCAGCACAGCGAGGTCGGCTTCCAAGGTCAGCCCAAAGGCCGCAGCCAATTCGATTTCGCGCCACAGGCCACTCAACCGGCCTGCCAGCAGCGCGATGCTGAGCACAGCGCTGGCGCCCAACAACCCGCGCAGCCGTTGATAACGGTCCTCAGTCATCGACACCTCAACCCGGGCGTCGCGGCGGCAGGCGGCTGGCAATATCGCGAATCCGGCGGGCGACCTCGGCACGGTTCGCGCTGAGCCCGGCGTCATTTGATGTCAAGAAGGCCGTGTGTGCGTCGCGCAATCGTTCGACCTCCAGGCCGAAGTCCATTTGGCTGCGGATTTCGGCGACGGAGTTGGCTTGCCGGTGAAAGGTCCGCGACAAGATCGCTCGGGTCGACCCCAGCCGTGCATGCTCTCCGAGAATCATTTCCGCCGGCAGAAGGCCTTCTCCGACACGCGCCACTCCGCCAATTCCAAACGGCAAACTCGCATCACGCAGTATGGCTGCCATGTCGTCGACAAGGCCATCGGCGAGCGGCTCAAACATGAAGCGCAGACCGAGGTCGAGATGGAGGTCGTTCAAGCCGATGTGGACCTCGTCCACACCCGGGACAGCGATGCAGTCTTTCAGGGAGAGCATTGCCCCTGCTGTCTCCAGCAGCAGGCAAGTGCGAGCGCGGCCGCCGACCGCCTTGCAGAAGGTCTCGACCTCGCGAGGGCCGCGGAACATCGGCAGCATGATGATGTCAGCCCCACCCTGTACGACTTGCTCGACCTCGTCCGCGGTGCCGTCGTGCACGGGGTTCACGCGCACCAGCAAGGCACCCCCTGGCACGACGGTGCGAAGACGCGCCACATCGCTCATGTCATGGCGGCTGATCAGCGTGTCCAAGTGCCCCTGGCGTTGCTGTTTACCCAGGGTCTCAAGGTCGATGAAGATTCGATCGACGCCAGCCTCCACGGCGAACGCTGCGATTTCGGCTGAATTGGTGATGAGAAGAAACTTCATGAAGAGTCGGCCCTAGGACGTCGAAAAAATTGCCGTGAGGGACAGTCGGTGGATTGGAGAGGCATTGCTCCATGAGAGACCCCAGTCACACCATTCCCGGTGCATCACCAGTCAGTGCTGATCTCCTCGCAAACGCTCGATCAGCTTGAGGCCTGGTTTGCTGATCCATCGCCACATGGGCAGAAGCGGTCTGTCCATCAAGGATCTAGTCAAGATATTCGCGCGCGGAATTCACCATCGCACGAGGTCATGCCAATTCAAAGTCGCCAAAGTGGGGCGCCACAACCCGTAACCCCGACCTTGCTGGCCATTTGTTCGAAGGGCACACGTCGATCAACCCCAGCGAGCAGCGCATCGCGGTGCTGTGTAGCGTGGGAATTGGGCCGACGTGACCTGCAACTCATCCGGTCTTAACTGCGCCGGTATCGCCGCAAAAGGCTGCGGCCGATCAGCCATGCAGCGACGGCGAGAACCACCAACGCACCCGCGAATGCTGCAATCAGCAATCGCTTCGGTCCGGCCTTGCGCTCGGGTGCCGTGGCCGTGTCGACAACTTGAATCAAAGTCCCTTCGCGACTTTCGTCCACCCGCGCCAGCTCATATTGCTTTGCGAAGATATCGAAGAGTGCCTCCTCGTACTTGAAGTTTCGGTACCTAGTGATGTACTCCGAGCCGCTGCCGTTGCTCTCCTGAGTCTCAGCGCGTGCAAGTTGCTGCCTGAGTGCAGCCAGAAGGCTCTCTTGCTGCTTCACTTCCGGTGTGTTGTCAGTGAGGCTCCGCCTCAGCGTCTGCAGCCGCACCTCCGCAGCCGTCGCCTCGGCGCGCATCCGCGAATAGCTCTCCGCCGCCGATCTCGGTTCAGCCTTGAGGATGTCGTTGCCGAGCCCCACGCTGCCGAGTGCGAGCTGGGCTCGCGTCAGGCGCTCCTTCGCTTCCTTCATTTGCTGTTCGAAGAACACCCTGCGCTGCTGAGCCTCGGTCACTGCGAGCCGGGTGGTCACAAAGCGGAGGTTGTCGACATAGGCGTTGGCAATATCGGCGGCACGCTGCGGCAAATAATCGTCTGTCTCTACGGTGATCAGTCCGTCCTTCTTGCCGGCGCTGATCCGAACGTTATTGGCCAGCCGGCGTCGCGCGTCGACCCTGAATTCGGCCTCATAGACATCCATCAGCTTGAACTGGTCGATCAGGCGGTCACTGACGGTCGCGCTTTGCATCAAAGCGATGTACTGATCGACAGGGCTTTTCAGGCCTCCAGCGCTGCCGGCGAGTCCGGCAAGCACGCCAAGCTGTGCCACAGCGGCGGTCGCAGAGCTCTGCTGCTGTTGCGGCGGCAAGATGACGGCGCGCGCCGTGTACCACTTGGGTTGCACGGAGGCCACCAGAAAGCCAACGCATGTTGCCAACACTGCGGTGGCGGCAAGCCAACGCCAGCCGTCAAGAAGAGGCTGGATCAATTCAGACAGGCTGATTGCTCCTTCGTCATCAGCGGACTGATCTAGATCGCGCAGCGTTGCCGGAGGCGTGTCTGTGTGCATGAGTTCAGAGTTCGATCAGTTGCCAAGAGTCTTGATTGCTGCCGCGCCGAGGCCAAACTGAAACAAAATCTGCGTCCATTCTTTGGCCTCTTGCATGAATGTGGTCTTGTTCAATTCTTCAGGTACGAATATCGTGTCACCTGGCAGCGCTGCGAAATCTCCCAGGCTCTTTCCAGAGCTGAACCAACCAGCCGTGTTCAATCGCGCACTGATGACGCTTCCGTCCATTCGTACAACGAAGGCGCTTGAACTGTCAGCGCCCTTGGTCGGGCCCCCAGCGATTCGAAGAACTTGTTCGACGGTCGTGCCCGGGCGGAGCAGGTAGTTGCCGCCATTGAAGACGCTTCCGAAGACGCCTACCGTACTCGGCACCGCCGGAATGAACAGCCGATCCCCGTCTTCCACCGCCAGAAGCGGTAGCTCCCGAGACTCAGGAGTTAGCGAGAGAACCACACGGCCGGTGGGCTGGACTGCGCGCAATCGCTCCACCAAGCGCGCGTTTGCGGCAGAGGAGGCCGCGGCCGTGTTGACCTGATCGGCATTGAAGGAACGCTGAGTCGCTGAGTTCCGTGTCAGATCTGTTTCAAGATCGCGCAGAGCTCGGTCATAGTTTTGTTGCTGTATCAGGCGGACGCTTTCTCTGTTGAATTCAGTGCCAAAAACAAAAGCGCCCGGAGTCAAGCCGCCGGCGGCCGTTAAAGCGTCCTGAATCGTGCTGCTGGCCGGCAGAAGATACTCGCCTGGCTTACGCACTTCACCTTCCACTCTCACCCGCTTGTTCTGGTATTGCGTGGATAGTGCAAGCGTTGTTGTATTGAAAGCCCGCACGAGGTCGCCGTGTGAAAGCTCTGTACGCAGGTCTCCAGGGAGTTTCAGCTCCGCAGCGCGCTGGCTGTTTCGGTCTAGTAGACGTTCAATCAGTAAGCGACTGCGGTCTGCTACCGATGAGAAACCGCCCGCCATTGCCAGCGCATCAGCGACAGACTCACCCGACTTCAGTTCCATTACAGCGGGCTTATTGACGCTCCCGATAACGCCGACCTGTAGTCCAACCGGTCCTACGTGGACGACATCGCCACCTTGAAGGATCGTGTCGCCCGATCGGTCGCCCCTCAACAGCAAGTCATACAAGTCGAAAGTTGCGAGTTTCGAACCGCCCCGGCGAAGCTCGATGGTGCGGAAGCTGCCTGCCGCAGATGGCCCGCCGGCGCGCATCAATGCCGTCACCACCGTTGACAGGTTGCTTACCGTGTAAGTGCCCGGCTTCGCTACGAACCCGGTAACGAAGACTCTAACTCCCCGAATCTGCCCCACTGTTGCACTCAGTTGGAAGTCCCGGAACACCCGCGCCACTCGCTGTTGAAGCATCGCGGGCAAATCAGCTTGACGAGTTCCCGCTACCTGGACCGTACCGATGCGCGGCAGGGTGATGCGTCCCGCTCGGTCAACAGTGAGCCGCAGGTCGGCGTCGACCGAGCCCCAAAGCGTGACAAGTACCTCATCGCCCGGCGCAATGACGTAATCCGCGGGCACGAGCGGGCTCAGGTCGCCGCCCAATCCGTCAAATTCGCCCGTTACCAGTTCGGCCCCGAGTCTGCGGATGGGCGCAGCACTCCCTGCCGCCCGCTGTACGAAGATCTCAAACTCGCCAGCGGCTGCCGGTTCGATCGTGCGCGGGGGGGCGACCGTCGCGGGAAGGTTGTCCTGAACCACGACGGGTTGCCGCAGCCGCAGCGGGCCTTTGCTTTCTTCACCTTGGGCAGCGGGTTGCTGCGCCAACGCCAGCGTGGCTCCTGTAAGCAGCGCAAGGCTGGTGACAGTCCATTTCAAACAACGTTGGGTGGCAAAGAGGGTGCGCAAACGAACTCCAAGCGATAACGAGCACTGAGATGGCCATGATTCTAGGCTGCACCATGGTGGGTAGAGGGTGCTTGAAGGCCGGTGCCTTGAGGCGGCAGCCGTGCGCAGTGACAATCGGGGCTATGAATGATTTGATTGCACCTGAAGCGCAAGAGGTTCCGCCCCTCTTCAACACCCTCCCCCTCGACCCCAAGCTCCTGCGCGCTGTTGCCGAGTCTGGCTACACCGCCATGACCCCCATCCAGGCCAAGGCCATCCCCTTGGTCCTCGAAGGGCGGGACATCATGGGCGCGGCGCAGACGGGCACGGGCA
>LNFM01005139.1_pt1 | contig 23090 bp, 22 predicted proteins | sample 596031 | NCBI WGS metagenome assembly LNFM01 (sample SAMN04254537, study PRJNA301005) | activated carbon metagenome | isolation source: dual media filters at the Ann Arbor, Michigan drinking water treatment plant | place: USA: Ann Arbor | reverse complement strand
TTTGTTGATTTCTCACTGCTCTTTTTCAAAACAGAAACCTTTCGCTGGAATCATCTGGTTGGATTTATTTTTCTGATTCTGGCAGTATACTTCGTCTTTAAAAAGTAATCATTTCTTATTGCCAACCGGGTTTTGTGTAAGGCGATACATGAGAAGAGCTATTCGCTTGGTTTGACGTGGCAACCAATTCAGATTGGCAAACTCTTTATCGGTATGTCCATAGCCGCCAAACAATCCTAGTCCATCAATAGCCATATCTACATAACCAGCGGTAAAAGAAATGTCAGCAGCACCCGCATTGCGTGGGTTAACTGCAGTAACTTTTCCCAAGCCAAGATCTTCACTTACTTTGGTGTAGTGCTCCAACAATTTTTTATTTCCATCGGTAGGAGCCAACGGTGGATAGCCATCATCAAACACTAAGGTTGCATTTGTTTGGGGAAGATGATTTGTTACTACCTGTTGCATTACTTCCTGTGCCCTTTTTAACTGTTCGAAAGAAACTGCTCTTATATCGCCTGTCACAACCGCTTGCTTCGCCACAATATTTCCTTTACCAAAGGCAGAGCCCCCATCCAATACTTTGTCTCGTTGGATATCGGAGCCACCGAGTATCATACCTGGATTGAAGGTTAGATCTTTTTCCGTTGATAAGCTTTCATAAAATTCCGTAAGTATGCGTGAGGCCTCATAAATGGCACCGGCACCAATGGTAGAAGTAAAAATTTGTGATGAGTGAGCAGGAACTCCGGTCACATTCAATTCCCATCCTGACGAACTTCTTCGTGAGATTACGCCAGTTGTCGGATCGCTGTCCCCATCTTCCATACCCAATGCAATGTCGGCAACCTTGGCGGCTTCAATTAAATCTTTGCGTGCAAGTTCCAAGGGGCGTCCGCTAAGTTCTTCATCACCCGTGATCACTACAATGACGTTCATATTTTTTAATAGACCTGCTTGGCGTAAGGCCTCCAAAGAATAGATAATCATTACATCCCCGCCCTTCATATCGCTGATACCCGGGCCGGTTGCCGTAGAATCATTGACCATTGTAAATTTTTGAAATGTAGTAGAGGGCTCGAACACTGTGTCCAGATGACCTATCAGCAAAAGAGTTTTTCCTGTGCCTTTTCCTGTATGATATCCTATCAAATGACCCGCACGACCAAACAGTTTTCCATCCACCCAACGGGTTTCAAAACCCAATGCGTTTAGCCTTGTTTTAAAAAGCTGTCCAACTTTATATACCCCTTCAAAGTTCATGGACCCGCTGTTAATGTTCACTGCCTCTTCGAGCAACTTCAAGGCACTGCTATTATTAGCGTCCACATACCCAGCAATCTTCTTTTCAATTTTTGAAATTTGAGCCTGAGTACGAAATGAAAAGCTTACTATAACCAGTATCAAAAATAATAGCCTCATAATCATTATTCTGTTTGCCTCTAAAAACTCTACACTCATCAATTACATAATTTCCTCGCCTGGCCTTGTTTTCCATCGCTCATGCATCCATACCCATTGTTCAGGATGCTCGCGAACGATTTGTTCGGTGAAGTTTGTGAAGTTCTGTGTGTTTATTAGTAAGTCCTTTTCTTCATCGCCTGTAAATATCAACGGTATTTCAGGTAGGATGTGCATATGCTGTTTCCCGTCTTTATCCAGATAAACATAAGTAGGGACTACCGCTGCCCCTGTGCGTAGAGCAAGCACAGTCGCACCAATGGGTGTTGCGGCTTTCATTCCAAAAAAATCAACAAAGCGGCTTTTAACTTTTGTATCCTGATCAATCAAAATTGCAATGGATCCACCTGACTTTAACGCTTTAAAAAGTCGAACACTCTCCTTTCCTCTTTCAATCGCGACAGCACCATAGGCATTTCGATACTGCCATAACAATTCATTCAGACGCTCATCTTTTAAGGCAGTACCCACAATGTTTGGATTCAATCCGCGCAAAGCCATGTTAGTAATTTGCAGATCAAAAGCACCAAGATGAGAGGTAAGGAACATAACGCCCTTTCCTTTGGCGTGAGCCTTCTCGTAGTTCTCAAGTCCGTGCGTAACCAGAAATTTATTCAGATCATCCAGTGATCTCACATTTAGCGAACGCAGAATATCACCCGCATTTTTACCCAGCATGATAAAAACCTGCTTACTTAAATTCACAATTTCCCGAGAGGACATTTCTTTTCCCAATGCCAAACCCAAATGGCGAATGGTGCGTTCCCTGGGTTTGGGTGAAACAGCGTAGGCAATCCTGCCAAGCCACCCACAGAAAGCCAACCATACTTTGCGCGGCAACAGATTAGAGAAAAAAATCAGAAACCGGATAAAGATGTAAAGTGAGGAATACTTAATACGTTTCTTAAGTGGTCGGTTTTCCATACTTGGTTGCAAAGATACACGTAGCTTTGGTAAATTTAACTTCAAACTGCCTGCATGAAAACCTTATACCTTATCCGCCATGCCAAGTCGAGTTGGGACGATCCAGAGCTAAGCGACTTTGACCGACCTTTGAATAAGCGTGGCCAAAAAGATGCTCCACGCATGGGTAAACGGCTGAAGGAAAAACGGGTGACCCCGGATAGAATGATTACCAGCCCTGCTGTGAGAGCGTTGGCTACCTGCAAGGAGATAGCAAGGGTATTGGGTTTTGCTGAAGAAAAAATAATAACTGACAGGCGGCTCTATCATGCCGATGAAGATCAGATTTTAAAAGTCATTAAGGAATTAAAAGACTCACCTCGTGATAGCGAAGAAATTGTGATGTTGTTTGGTCATAATCCGGGCCTGACAGAATTCGCCAACTCGCTTCTTAATGAAACGATCGACAACATTCCAACCACTGGGGTAGTAGCGGCAACCTTGAATATAGATCACTGGAAGGATGCGCTATTTGGTTGTGGTACGATGGACTTTTTTGATTTTCCTAAAAAAGACAATGACTAATCAGGGCTTTTTGCTTTTGGTGGGATCGGCCATTGAAATATTCATGGGTATGCCTTGGCGGACTTGATCATACAATTTTTTCTGAGAAGGATTATTTAAATCAAGCTCTCTGAATTCCTTGACACTAAGTTTGGCGCGTTCAGCATAAATTTCAAAGTATGCGCCTTGTATTTCATCCAGTGTAGCAATAAAGGTCTTGTAGCTTGTTTCGCGATCTGTCTTAAATGATACCACTGCTTTACCAGGATTTTCAGATAGCCGCTTATCCTTTCCATAATTCAAAATAAATTGTTTGATCTCCTCCTTCACTCCCTGTAGATTTTGCCTCCAGAGACCTTCAACTAAAAATCTATCATCAGCATTAACATGAACGGCAAAGACATTACGCTCATGCACATCAGAAACTGGAGGATTCTCAGACCAGATAGGAAGCATGAGCATAATCCCCTTTTCATTGTTAATAACCGTGGTCATTAGAAAAAAAGTAAGAAGTAAGAAAGCAATGTCGGCCATGGAGCTTGGGTTGACTTCAACCGAGCCCAACTTTCTCAGGTAACTCATAACAATCAGAATTTATTCTTACAATTCTGTTATTTGTTAAAAGTCACATAACAATAATTGAGATTATTTCTTCCGCAAGATTACAACTCTGTTTCCGTCAGAATACTCGGCTTCATAACCATACTGCTCGCACAGATAGAAAAACGTAGTCTTATGGAAGAAGGCAACATGGGTTTGGTCGCGCCTGTAATACCAGTTCTCAAATTTGTCTATACTTTCCCATTGATCTGTCATTATAGTGAGGTATCCACCTTGCTTAAGCAGATTGGTTATTGCTAAAAACTCCATTTGAGGATGGTGAAAGTGTTCGACACATTCAGTAGCGAAAATAAAGTCGTAGGAAGTGTGTGGGTGGCGAAAGTCAAATAGGGGATCATAGTCAAAGCATGATATTCCTTGCAAGGCAAGCAATTTTGATAAAGTGGGTATGGGTCCACACCCATAATCCAGCCCAATCATTTTGTGATTAAGCAACGGGAGACAGGGTTGAATAGCTCGGTTTAAAAAATCAACATATCCCGGATTCTCAAGACCGTTATTATGAAATTCGTACCGGGATTTTTCAGTTTCCTTTGACAGATGAAACCGGGGATCCATGAAGATCAGGTTGCAGGTTTGGCAATGGTGGTAGTAACAGGTATTCCCACTTACTTCGATGAGCACTAAATCGACACCCCCGCAAAGCGCACAATTCACCATACCGAAACAAGATACTTATCTCCATTGAATTATTGAAGGAACTCAAAATCCACGGTTGATCTGTAGTACCATTGCTGAGTTGATTGGGATTCAATTATCTATGCGAAATACATAAGCAAAAAAGCTACCCTATTGAGCAGCTTCTTGTCGAGATGAGAGGATTACCTCCTGTGATCCTTTTTCGGGGGTAGTAAAAACAATCAAACTTTCGTTCGCTACGCTCACTGATGGTCTTTTATTTCTAAGCTTACACAAGCGAAACGCTTGGCTCGCTAAGAAAAAAAAGCCCCTTCTGCTATCGCAGAAGAGGTTTGATTGTTTTGTCGTCCTCCCTGCACAATTTTCGAACTTATTTATAACAGATTTGGAAAGATTAGCATGCATAGGAATATAATGGCGTACATATTTTAGTTTTCAAGAGAAAGCTAAAATCGCGAAAACAATTGTCGAACCATGAAAGCAGCTTTGATATTGTATCAAACTCGCATCATTTTCAAACTCTTAAGGCAAAAACGAAAATGGAGCAAACTATAGGTCTCTTCGACTTATCCACAAAAATGGGGTTACCATCGTGACGATTTTGAAGATGCAGGTTCGATTCCTGTAGGGGCTAAATGAAAAACTCTAATAGATTAAACGTCAGAGGTTTACTGACAACTGTAGTCATGAGCGGTCGATTAACGAATCAATTTAATAACGATCTAGCGGCCTTTAAGGCCCATTTCCATATGAGTGCAGGGAGTTTGTTGATTTAAAAGTGTTGAGAGGGTTAAAGTATTAAGTTTGGGTTCTGATCCCGCTGGGATATGCGGTTTACATCTTTTGTGACCTTCAACTATCCTAAAGGACCCGTTGGAGAGAACTGCTTAGTAATGCAGCATATTTCGGAACCAACAAATGCCTGGACATGCCGTAACCCAGGCCGTAACCCAGTGCAACCTACCGTGGTATCATTTGACTTAAATGTCGCTCACTCTCCTAAAGCAAGTAAAACACCTGGCATTTAAGACTATGATGGCATTTCATTTCAACCACATTGGCTTGGCCTTTAAAATTCTTTTATGAACTTCACAATCTGATGAATGAGCACCTGATAAAAAACCGATGCTCATCAAAAATTCATTTACGATTTCACCCCCAGTGAAACGGAAAGTTTTCTTAAAAACTTTTATCCATTCCTCTTTTGTTTTTGGATGGTTGGATTCCAACCACTTTTCAAATGAACCAAACTGTTTTTGTAGAGTGAGTATTGTTTTAGCGTTCTCTATGGCAGCGTTCACCTTTAAACGATTGCGGATAATTCCCGTATCTGCTAAAAGTCGCTTGCGATCCGCTTCGGTATAAGCAGCGACTTTCTTGATGTTGAAATTGTGATAAGCTTTTCGAAACGTTCCCTCCTTTTTTAGAATAGTCTCCCAGCTCAACCCCGCCTGATTAATCTCCATTATCAATCTTCCAAACAGTTCATTGTCATCGTGAATGGGAAAACCATAGTGATTATCGGGATAGTTTTTATGGAGCGATTTTCTATCACCCGGCTGCATTTGGTCTATGGCTGAGCAGTAACTCATATACGTTTTTGGTTAGGAGTGTGTTGACCAAATTATCCTGTTATTTTCAATGATTGGATAAGTCCCTCGTTGATTTCAAAATTAAATTTCATTACTGCGGGACTGCCCGGAAATGTGCCTGAAACATTAGCTGTTAAAATGCCTTTGTTACCCGTCTGTGTATACTCAACAGGTTGTATTACTGATTTGTACTTTTCGTTAGCTTCTGCAATCCATTTTTGAACTTCCTTTCTTCCGGTATGAGTTCTACCTTCATCATGCGCTACACCCGCTTTAGTAAAAAGATTCGCATAAGCTTCACTGTCAAAGATGTTTTGAGCTTTGATCAATTCTTGGACTACGTTCGGTAATTTCATGTTGTTAGTTGTTTAGATTGATTGTTTGTTATTTAAGATTTTTAGATAGTTGGTATTGTACCACGTCAACGACAAACCTGTTCCGGTGAGGTAGTGTGCTTTTGGAGAAACTAAAAAGCCGATAAATTCTACGATCTCTTCAGGTAATGCAGGTCTGTCGATTGGGATGCCGCCGAGTGTATCCATCACGCTTTTTGCAGCTTCCTCAATTGTTGTGTTTGAACTTGCTGCAATTCGTTCCATCATCGCGATTGCCGCTGTGGTCTTTATCCAACCCGGTGAAACGGATAATACACGGGCACCTTTGGGAGAAACCTCCTTAGATAAACCTTTGCTATTGATTAACCCTGATTTTGCAACAGCATAAGGCAGCAAAGAATCGTGCAGCAGCAACCTGCCTTGAATCGAAGCAATATGAATAATAACACCACTTTTACGTTCTAACATGTCTAGTAAAAAATCTCGATCAAACGGGCCTGAGCGATCAAATTTTAGTTTCTTATTTTTCATGTAACCAGAATCATAATGTTACAAATCACTTCTTTGCGAACTTTTCAAGTTCACTGTTAAATTTCTCAACTTCCTCAACAAAAAGCGCGTGCCCGCTGTTTTCAAATTTCACGATGTATGAGTTTTTGATACCTTGATGGAGCTGTTCTGCAAAAACAAAATCGCACAACTTGTCTTGTGTACCATGAAAAATGGCCACAGGAATTTTGATTTTTGGCAGATCAGCCCGCAAGTCAATATCACAGAGTGCCATCATGGAGTGAGTGACAGCATAGGGCCATGCCTCTAAGTTTATGTTCTCCAGCCATTTCTCAACATTCTTTGAGATGTTTCCTTCTTTTGCCGGAAATGACGCTCCGAAACTGGCAATCAAATCCTGTCTGCTTGTCTTCGTAGCCAGTATTAACCCTGCGGCATCAGCATCAGAAATACCGTATGGATACCCATCTCGCTTTTTAAACGAGGGCGCAGCAGCACCAAATAGTGCCAGTTTGCTTATGTGCTCGGCATTATATTTTGTTATATAATGGATAACAACAGCACCTCCCATTGAGAAACCTCCCAAAACTGCATTCTTGATCTTAAGTTTTTCAAGTACAACCTTTATGTCGTCCGAGAAAACATCGAAGTCATATTTTCCATAAGGTCTGTCGGATTTTCCGAAACCACGAAGCGTAATGCCGATTACTCGAAATCCTTTAAGCGCCAATGCCTGATATTGATATTCATACATCTCATCGCTAAGAGGCCAGCCGTGAATTAGAACGATCGGTTGACCCTCACCAATGTCGGTCACATGAAGTTTTACGTTTTTTTCTACTTCAATATATTCCCCTCTTCCGGAGGATGCGGGAACCCGTTTCTCTTGTCCTAGAAGCGTGTTTATTGTTGTCGATAGTAGCATAGTTGTTAAGATTATTGTTTTCATTTTTTAGTTAGTTTATAAGTTCATTGTCACTTAAAGGAATACTTGAAAAGCTGTTTTCGAAGCACAACATCCTTTACCGGATTTAGATGTTATCATTCTAAACTACTTTTGCTGAGCGGTTCACATATGTCTCGTTTTTGTAAATGTTATACAAAGTTGTCGAAGATGATGGTCTTCTGAAATGGACAAATGAATAAACTACATGTACATTTTTTCTGCCATTCAAAACGAAGTCTGTCTTCAAAATGGTAAGTAGCATTGCATTATTTCTATAAGAATTAAGAACTTCGTCACTACCTATTTGAAAAATTATCGTACAACCATAAAGCTTACATTTGAAAGTTTGAAGTCACATGTGTTTGCATTTAGGTATGGATATTGAAAATGTAATTGTCTGGTTAACCTTGGTGAAGATTTGATTAAACCATATTACATTTGTTTGAATTGACTAATTTGTATTGTCTGAATCAAAATAACATTTAATTCTACTCATGAGATTTCTGATTCTTTGGTTCGCGTTGTTACCGTCTCTGCTGTTCGCTCAGATAGATAATGAACTACGGAAACAATTGGAAATGCTTCGTGGGAGCAAACCTGATACGCTCCGGATTGACTTACTTCATGATGTTGGGAAATTGTATGTGCTTAGGGCTGCTAAAAATAAAGCTGATCTCGATAGTGCTGCTTTCTATTTCAAAGAAGCAATAAGACTGACTAATTCTCTTTCCTTAAAACCAGCGAGGGCAAGAAGTTTCAGAAATGAAAATATGTGCAGACTGGGGGAGGTCTATTTTCAAAAAGAGGACACTATCGGTGCAAATGATTGTTTCCAATCTGTCATTAACGACTATCGCCAGATTGGCGATGTTGGGAGGGAAGCGAGAACGTGGCTTCGATTTGCCAGACACAGCCCGACCATTAGGACTGCTGCCGTAGTATCAAGATACCAAAAGGCAATTATGCTTTATAACTCTATTGATGAAAGGAGAAAGGAAGCTGACGCTATCCTTTCACTATCCATTTACCATCTTGAACATGGCAACCTTGAAGATGCACGTGTAAGCTTGTTACACGGAATAAATATATGCAACTCAATAGGTGATCGTGGTGAAATGTACATAGCCTTCTTGCATTATTACGGCCTTCACGAAAAGTATGTAGGTGACTACGAAAGTGCTATTTCGTACGCGTTGAAGAGCATTCATTTGAAAGATTCTTTATCTGGTAATTCAACGTATGGCATGGGAGGATTTTATAATGCTATCGCTGCCCTGTACAGAGAAACGGGCGAAGAAAAAAAAAGTATTGAATGGTATCGGAAAGCAGCGGCCGCATGGATGAATCAAAAGGAATATGAACTGTACAAATTCCAAAGCTATATAAGCACCTGTGAATTTATCGTGGAGATGATCAAGATAGGACAGAAATCCGAAGCATTGAGTGAGATACAAAACCTTATCCAAAGTTATCCCCCACAACTTGATCTTGAGAAAGCTTACGCTGCTAAAGCGCTTGGTCTTTGCTATGCAGCATTAAATAAGTATGACCTGGCTGAGAAACAATTAGTGGAAATGATATCGACATTTGAAAAGGCTGATTTCCTTTCTATGAAACCTCACCGCAGTGAATTTCTTACGGAAGCATATTACGACATTGGTAAATTTTACATGGACTTTAATAAGTTGGAAAAAGCTAAGTATTACGTGCAAAAATTGCGGCAACCTCCAAGAGGACTTTTTACCTTGATACAGCATCGTGATATGCTGCGTATGCTCTACAAAATTGATTCTGCAGCGGGAGATTATCCGCTAGCGTTGCAGAATCTCCTTGCTCAGCAAGTCCTAAACGATTCCATCTTTAATGTCTCGAAAAGTAAACAAATAGAAGAACTGAAAATCAAATACGAAACCGAAAGAAAGGAAAATGACTTGAAACTATTGGGAAACGAAAACGATTTACAGCAAAGCCGACTTGAATTAACCATCGGTGGTATTTTTTTACTCGTCATTATTTTAACCTTTGTTTATATCCGGTACCGGACAAATAAAACTTTGAATGATAAATTGAAATCCCAGCAAACTGAGATTAGTAAAAAGAATGTTGCACTTGAAGCACTTATCAATGATAAGGAATGGCTTCTAAAGGAGATACATCACCGTGTAAAGAACAATTTACAAATGGTAATAAGTTTGTTAGACACGCAGTCCGACTACCTCAAAGATGATCTAGCCCTTGTCGCTATTCGGGAAAGCAAGCATCGCATGCACGCCATTTCGCTCATCCATCAGAAATTATATCAAACTGAAAGTGTTTCCCAAATAAACATGCCTGTATACATCAATGAACTGGTGGATTATCTCCGGGATAGTTTACATACTGGATACCGCATCGATTTTAGAACCTCCCTTGATCCGGTCATGTTGAGTGTGTCGTTTGCTGTGCCCATTGGACTTATTTTGAATGAGGCCATTACCAATTCAGTAAAATATGCATTTCCTGAAAACACCGAATGCCGCATCACAGTATCACTACAAAACCACCTCAATATATTGGTATTAAGGATCAAGGATAATGGTATAGGGCTCCCACTTGATTTTGATAATGCCAAGCAGCATTCTTTCGGTATGAATTTGATGGCTATGCTGAGTGAACAAGTTGAAGGTAATTTGACAATTGCTACTGAGCATGGTACGTTAATAACTTTGACCATTCCTCTGCCGGATCACTTTCAAAATGAAATAATGATAGTTTAGAATTTAATTGCAGCATGATAAGTAAAATATTGATCGTTGAGGACGATGTTATTGTGGCTAATCATTTACGAAGAGTACTTGAGCGGGCTGAATATCATGTAACTGGTATAGCGCGTTCCTACCAAAAAGCAGTAGAACATCTCACAAAAGAAAAGCCCACACTTGTACTACTTGATATCTACCTATTGGGGGAACTTACTGGTGTTGATCTGTCGGAGGTGTTGCGTGATCAGAATATTCCGTTCATCTACCTTTCAGCCAATTCTAATGAAGCTGTACTTTTAAGTGCTAAGAAAACCTATCCTTATGGCTTTCTCGTGAAACCTTTTCGAGAGAAGGATTTATTAATTGCTATTGATATCGCCCGATATCGCTTCGAGCATACATTAGAAATGGCATTAAAAAACGATTCTCTTATTGAGACCCAGATAAATCGTGTGACTCTTGATCCAGCACCATGGGAAGCTAAGTTGCTAAAGCTTTTTAAAACATTTCAACCCTACATTCCTTACGACCTCGCAGTGGCAGGATTTGGTTCCTGGGCAGGTTCCCCCAACCCCGACTGTGGCTTCTTGCGTGTTGGGTTTGATGAGTATCAGACTTTAGGATCTGAAGAAATGATCAACGTCACAAAAACTTCTCGAAGTGACTTTGAAAAAATAGCCGTTCCTGCGGTTTATCCAGAAAAATCAGGTGCCTTTGATTACGAGGAGCTTGGATCTCTTGAGATCAATTACCGATTGATCAAACTACTGACAAATAAATTCAGTATCAAATCACTTTTAACATTTAATGTTGAAGTATCCGGGGAGACTACATTCCACTTTTTATTTTTTAGCCGGAGAGATGGGAGCTACTCAATAGATCATCTTAATATGTTAGCCCGATTCAGGCTGCTGTTGGCAAATGTGATACCCGCACTTATGAAATGCGAACAAGCCAACGATCCAGTTATTCATTCCAGATACAACGAAGAATTAGCTTCCAGTTATAATTCTGCATTTGACAAGATAATTGGAAGCAGTCATTACTTGTTGTCCCTTTTTGATATGATCACCCAGGTCTCACCGTTGACTACATCGGTATTGATACTTGGAGAGAGTGGCACAGGGAAAGAACGTTTTGCTGATTGTATCCATCGACTCTCTTCTCGCAAAGACAAACCTTTTGTCAAAGTTAATTGTGCAACACTCCCCTCAACCTTGATAGAGTCCGAATTGTTTGGGCATGAAAAGGGAGCTTTCACGGGTGCTACTGAAAAAAGAGCTGGTAAATTTGAACTTGCTAATGGAGGTACATTATTCCTTGATGAAATTGGCGAGATGCCTGTAGAGTTACAGGCAAAAATTCTGCGGGTACTGCAAGAAAAAGAGATCGATCGTTTGGGATCTACTGCTCCAATAAAAATTGACGTAAGAGTTATTGCAGCCACAAATCGTAATCTTGAGAGAGAAATCTCCGAGGGCCGATTCCGACTTGACCTTTACTACCGGTTAAATGTATTCCCCATTAGTATTCCTCCTCTACGTGATCGCATAGAAGATATTCCGCTACTGCTCACGCACTTTTTGCAGAAGTTCAGTCAATCAACTGACCAGACTAATGTTCCAAAAGTTTCGGATCGTGCATTACAACAGCTATTAAACTATGACTGGCCGGGAAATGTCAGGGAGCTTGAAAACGTTATTGAACGAAGTGTTATTCTTACCAAAGATGACATTATCACCGCTTTTCACATACCTGCTATTAAAGAGAAATATATGCTTCAGGAGAGTCGCCTAAAAACTATGGAAGAGAATGAGCGCGATCATATCCTTACGGTTTTAAAAAATTGCCATGGAAAAATCTGGGGCACCGGGGGAGCTGCAGAAATCCTGCGCATTCCTCCCTCGACTCTTAAATCACGCATGAAAAAATTGGGGATTTCGAAAAACTTCTACGAGGAATAAATTTGTGATGTTGTAACCTTGACATTTCGCGGTGTCCGCGGCTTCAACCGCGATATATCGCGGTAACGGGATCGCATTCCTGCTGTTGCTTACCCATTTGATGAATTTCTATTAGTGGCATTTCGCTCGCTATTGCGTCAATAAATTTTGACGACATGAACACAGAAACCCATTCCTTGGTAAATCAACAGCCGCAGTTTGAAGTGTCATCGCTCAATGAATGGCATGGAAAAATAGAGGCACTTTCATGTACCGCACAGCGCACAACTTCCTTCGAAATCATATGGGTTAGGGAAGGTTTAGGCAGAATTAGTATTGATCTGACAACATATTCGCTTTATTCCAACACGATATACTGTATTGCTCCTGGGCACTTTCGAAAACTTCAATTTGACGAAAGATTCAATGGATACTATTTGGCGATTTCTTCTGAATGGTTGTATTGGATAGAAAGTCTTGTCCATTTTAATTTGTTTGGTACCTCATATCAAATTGGAGTTTCATTTCCTCCGGTTAAAATCTCCAATGAACTGGCGACATTGATCAGTAGGATCGTTAAGGAATCCAAAAGTTCACTGCCCATGAAAACGGAACTTATAAAGGGATACGCTAAAGTATTACTCATTCATCTGTCGCGGATAATGGATCTACATAATGAAAATAAAATTGCGGATAAAGACGAAATGGTCGTGAGCAACTTTATTTCATTACTCCAGAAAAATTACATGATCAAAAAGGATGTGGCATCTTATGCTGATGATCTTTGTGTTACTCCAAGTCATCTTAGTAAAATTGTAAGACGCGTAACTGGCTACCCGGCAAGTTTTCATATCCATCAAATCATCGTCTTAGAAGCTAAACGGAGGATTCGACATTATGGCGCTCAACTTAAAGAAGTCGCCAGCGAACTCGGGTTCGATGACTACGCGCACTTCAGCAAGTATTTTAAGAATCATGCTGGCGTGAATTTCTCCGACTTCAGAAGAAATGAACACTAAGCGCCTGAAACCTGAGGTTCGATATTTATGATCTTCTTGGAGAAACAACACACTTTTTTTCAACAGAAGATCAATTACTTCATGTTATTAAAGATCTACACCCAAATTAAGTTCACTACATAGCTCCAAGGAGTTTTCCAGAATATCTCAAAATAAAGATGAGAGTTTTCCCGTAAAGATTATGATAACGTTCGATGAAACTAATACCCTGAATTATCCTTTTCAATTGATAAGTTGTCCTACAATTTCGCGAACCTAGAGAGGAACACGGTTGAATTATTTCACGAAAGCCATACATTCACTAATCCCAATTTTTTCAGGTTGCTTTGAAATACGGGTTGCTTTACCATAGAGTAGAAGGAAATTTAATCTGTAAGGTCATTTTGAAGGATAGGAACAATAAATATGCGGAGCTGTTTAGACAACTCCGCATAATGACGTTGATGATGTTCTATAGGCGTGCGAATTTCTCAAGTTCAGCATTAAATTTATCAGCCTCTTCTACGAATAATGCATGACCACTGTTCTCGAACTTAACAATGTATGAGTTATTGATTCCCTTGTGAAGTTGCTCTGCAAAAACAAACGGACATAACTTGTCTTGAGTACCATGAAAAATCACTGTCGGAATTTTGATCTTTGATAGTGATTGTCGTAGATCAAGATTCGATAATGCTCTTATCGATTCAGTGACAGCAAATGGTGAAGCCTCCAAATTAATACTTTCCAACCATTCTTCTACATTTTTAGAGATGTTACCGTCCTTAGCAACAAATGCACTGCCAAGACCAGCAATTAAATCCTCTCTTGCCGTCATAGTTTGAGTAATTAATCCGTTCGCATCAACTTCTGAAATACCGTATGGTGATCCTTCTCTTTTCTTCCATGAAGGTGCGGCTGCACCGAAAAGTGCAAGTTTACTCAAATGAGCAGCATCATATTTTGTGACATAATGAATTACCACAGCACCACCCATGGAAAAACCACCCATTACAGCATTTTGAATTTTTAGTTTTTCCAAAACCACTTTAATATCGTCCGAAAAAACATCAAAGTCATAACGACCATAAGGCTTGTCTGATTTTCCAAAGCCTCTCAAGGTGATACCAATAACCCTGAATCCTTTGCGACTTAAATATTGATACTGATATTCATACATTTCATCGCTCAGTGGCCATCCATGAATTAAAATAATGGGCTGTCCTTCACCTAGGTCTGTTACGTGAAGTTTTACGCCTTTTTCTACTTCAATATATTCCGCTCTTCCTGCCGAAGCAGCCACTTTTTTGCTTTGCGCCATTAAGCTACTAGTGAAAAGAGAAACAATAAATGCGATTACGAATACTGACTTTTTCATTTTTTAAAAATTTAGATTGTTAATACTAATTTGATGATGCAAAGCAGGGATGAATAAGCGGAGCATGTAATGCATACTTTTCGCCTTGAATTGCACTTTTTCATTTTTATGAATTGATGAATTTAAAAAGGTCTTTGTTAATGGTTTCTGCTTCTGTCGTAGGCATGCCATGAGAAAAGCCTGGGTATAAAATGAGCGTACCCTTCTTCAAAAGTTCATGTGCTTTTACTGCGGTCGTGGCATAGGGAACGATTTGATCGTCCTCACCGTGAAGTACTAATACAGGTATTTCAACGCTCTTTAAGTCTTCGGTAAAATCTGTTTCGGAAAACACTTTAATACAGTCATGCTGAGCTTTGATGCCACCCATCATACCTTGTCTCCACCAGTTGTCTTGTATTCCTTTTTTTACATTAGCACCTTCTCTATTGTATCCAAAAAATGGTACGGTAATGTCTTGATAAAATTGCGCCCGGTTGTGTCGGGTATTGTGACGAATGTCCTCGAAGACGGCCAATGGAACACCGTCAGGATTTCTTTCATCTTGAATCATGTACGGTGTAATGGCACTAATCAATATCACTTTACTAACGCGATCTTTACCATATTTTGCTGCATACCGTATCGCTTCACCACCGCCTGTTGAGTGCCCCACGTGAATTGCATTTTTAAGGTTTAAGTGAGTTGTCAGTTCAGCAACGTCTGCTGCGTAAGTATCCATATCATTTCCCTTATACGTTTGCGTAGAACGTCCATGCCCGCGCCTGTCATGAGCAATTACACGATACCCCTTTTCGAGGAAAAACATCATTTGGGCATCCCAATCGTCAGACGATAGAGGCCAACCATGATGAAAGAAAATAGGTTGTCCTGCGCCTAAATCTTTGTAGTAAATTTCTGTTCCGTCTTTAACTGTTAGCGTTTTCATTTTTGTATGGGTTAAATTGTTATTAATAATTTGATGATGTAAAGTTGGGGTGAATTAACAGGGGCTTCAAAGGATGCTTTTCGTTTTGAATTGCACTTTTTTCGCTTGGTCTGAGTATTCGCTTTTGTCCAGGTGGGCACGTAAAAACCATGCTGCTTTTTCGTGATCCTGCATCAAACCCGTAACGAAATCACTGGTCCCTAAATCTTCCTGTTCATTTGCAAAAACTGATATTTGATTCCTGAGATTTTGAATGATCGTTTCGTGATCAGATAATAAAATCGCGATGATACTGGAGCTGTTATACGATGAAAAACTTTCGTCTTTAAGATGTGTGCCTGCAAGTGTCTCTGACAGAATACCTGGTACAAAATGACCTAATGCTCTGATTCTCTCGGCTACATTATCTATTATGTTATCGAGTTGCTCATATTGAGATTCAAACAACTTATGCTTTTCGGCAAAATCATTACCAATAACATTCCAGTGCGCATTTCTGGTTTTGGTATAGAGCACAAATTCATCTGCCAATATCGTGGCCAGCTCTTTTACCACTGTTCTCCGATTGATTTCCGATAATCCAATATTCATGTCGTTTGCATTTAAATGATTTGATGATGCAAAGTTGTGATGAATGATCAGCTGCCTCAATAGACACTTTCCGCTTTGAATTGTACTTTTTTCGCTTTTCAGGGAGTAGGTAATCTCCCTGCGGTTGTTTATGCACGGAAATAAAAGCCAAAGGCATGGTCAGCGCCATGCTTTACTATAGTACTGGAAATTCTACGGAATAATTTTAAAACTTCTTTCTAAAGGAAGTCGGTGATATGCCGGTGTGTTTCGTAAAAAACCTCACGAAATATGCATCATCCTCATAATTGAGACTATAGGCAATTTCTTTAACAGTAAGTGCAGTATGAGCCAGCAGCCTCTTGCTTTCAAGAATAATTCTATCTTTAATAATATCGTTTGGGCTGTCATTGCTTAGTAAGCTTATTTTTTTACTCAGCGTTTTGGCGGTCACGAAAAGCATATCAGCATAATCTGATACTGAATGGTGAGTTTTGTAGTTCTTTTCTACAAGCTGACTGAATTTTCTTAGAAATTGTACGTCAGCTTGTTGATTGGTTTCTGCAAGCTCGTGCTGTTGTTTCCATATTCTTGTGGACTTCAGAATGATCAGTTTCAATAAAATGCGGAGCATCTCTTCCGTGTTCGCATCCTCTTGTGCCATTTCAGTTTTGATTTCCCTGAATGTATTTTGGATTTCGGCAGATTGACCTTCACTCAATTCGATGAAAGGAATTTCAAAAACATTGTTGTACAAGATACCATCGCAGGCTACTTCGTGGTCATGAATTTCGACACAATAAAAATCTCTATTGAAATGGATTAACTCACCACCAGCCGAAGCGCCAGATATGGGTTGTATTACCACGTTGGGATTTACGAAAAGTAATGCATCTGTCTGAAATGTGTATTCCTTGAAATCTACCTTGATAACGAAGCCGGCAGGTAGGAATAGTATTTTGATTTGATCGTGTACTTCCAAAAAAGACTGCACACAACTGCCCTCTGTCAATTCCGTATTGCCAAACTTTTTGTATTTAAATTCTTTAAGCATTTAGGTTTGTTCTAATTCATTGCAAAATCAGGCATTGCCGGGATACTCACCAGTTTATTTAGATTTATATGGCAAAATTTCTTTGATTTCAATTCGTACTTAGTAAATCTCAAATCGTAATACCGTTGACAGTTCTAGCGCTTGTCATACTTTTTATCAGACAATTTTCAACAATTGAATTTGTCCTTCTTGAATTTCAAATTGATACGTGAGCACAAGCGGGCTACCCGGAAATGTTCCGGAAATTTCAGCGTCTAATGTCTGTTTCGTGGTTGAATAGTTAAGTGGTTTCATCTTTGTTTTATACGCTTGATTTGCTTTTGCAATCCAGTTTTTTATCGCTGCTTTTCCGGTATGTTTTTTTCCTTCGTCAAACACTACTGCTGTATCTGAAAAACAGTTTGCATAAGCCGAACTGTCGGCCTTGTTTTGTGCGGCTACTAAATCTGCAAGTACTTTTGGTAAGTTCATATGTTTGTTTTTTTTAGAGTTATTTAAGAATTATTAAATCGTAGGAATGGTGCCACCGTCAATGATATATTCTGTTCCTGTTAAATAGCCGGCTCGAGGGGACACTAAAAAGCCGACTAATTCAGCAATCTCCTCAGGGTGTGCAGGTCGTCCGAAAGGAATGCCGCCTAATGCATCCATGACACTTTGCGTAGCCTGGTCGATGGAGATTTTGGAACTGTCAGAAATCCTTTCCATCATTCTTTTTGAAGAATCGGTCATTATCCATCCGGGCGAAACGGTTAAAACGCGAATGCCCTTAGGGGAAACTTCTTTTGATAACCCTTTGCTGTAATTAATGAGTCCTGCTTTTGCAGATGCATAGGGAAGTGTCGAGTCGTGCAAAGGCAACTTTCCTTGTATTGATGCGATGTGAATGATTACCCCGCTTTTTTGGGTTAGCATTGCTGGTAAAAATTCCCTGTCTAACCGAACAGGTGCCAATAAATTTGTTTGAAGGGTTTGTTCCCAATCTTCATCAGTAAGCACTGCAAAACCACCGCCCTTGGTCTCCGAACCTCCAAGCGAATTTATAAGAATGTCGAGTCTTCCAAATTTTGCTAGAACTTCTTGTGCCACTTTTTTCGTTCCCTCAGGTTTGCTCAAATCGGAGGGAATAAAATAAAGGGTTGATGTGTCTGTTTCGGGTTTGTTTCTTGCAGTTATAATTACGGTTGCACCGGCATGTACAAGTCGTTCGGCAATAGCTTTTCCTGCTCCTTTTGTGCCTCCTGTTACCAAAGCAATTTTGCCCGATAATTCATTATTGAAATTAAATTCCTGATTCATACATTTTGTTTGAGCAAAGTTGAGCAGTACAATAGTTTCTGACAATAAGGGAAGATCGAATTGCATAGGGATAAGTTTTTCCCCTATTGTGCATTTTGGAACATTGGGCTTACTTTGTCTTATGTATAAGAGAAAAATACCATTGACCCTGAATTGTGGTCTTGATTTGATCGGTGAAGTGCTTTATGGTAAATGGAAGGTCCGTTTGTTGTGGTTTATAAGCGAAGGCCATAAACGGCCAAGTGAACTGCAACGCAAAATTCCTGACGCTTCCCGAAGAGTTTTGAATATTCAATTGAACGAACTTGAAGAACATGGATTAGTTGCACGAAAAATTTATCCTGTTGTTCCACCAAAAGTAGAATACAGTCTTACTGAATTTGGTAAAACGTTAATTCCCATTATTTCAGCCTTAGGCAATTGGGGCGATGAACATGAAGAACGACTTAGGTATGTTATTTTGAGCCGTTTAAATTCAGAAAGTCAATAGTTTGTTTCTAAGTACATTTTGCAAGTAAACTTTTTCAAGATCAAATTTTTAAATACCTGTTTGCATGATAAATAAAAAATTAACTGCCATACTTTTCTGTGTATTGTTGTTTTGTAAACTTTCAGCTCAAACAGTTCAGCGTGATCAACATTCTTTTTCTAAGAGTCGTGTTTTCAAAGCACCAGAAAGTGTTTTAAAAAAATGTTTATTGAAGCCGGGATGGAGCCTTCAAATCATATACTTACAGATGCTGAACAAGAAAAAGTGGACAACGCTTTTTCTATACTGCCGCCATTGCATAAAAAGATTCTCAAAGAGCATTTGCATAGTATCAGTTTTATGGACAATATGCCTAACACTGCGCTTACTTCTCCAATAGAAACGGCTGATTCCACAAAACAGTTTAACATTACTTTTCGGGCAGGAATTCTGAATGAAACAATTTCAGCATGGGCTACATGGAAGGAAAAATCGGTATTCGATAATTCCGGAAATCCAGCACTAGCAATACAAATTGATGCTGGAAAGTTAGATGCAATTCAATATGTCTTATTGCACGAAGCTACCCATGTTGTAGATGTTGTTTTAAACTTAACGTCACACGCTGACAAAGCAGACTCTTTGTTGGTACATACTGTGTTTACTAAAAATATATGGCGTCTGTTTAATGCACCAGAAATACAGTACACAAATCCAGTATTGGAAAAAACACGTTTCCGAGGTGGTGCAATACAACCAATTTCATCTGCAACAGAAGTATACAGTGCACTTAAGCAAACTCCATTTGCATCGCTCTATGGAATGGCTTCCTGGTATGAGGATATTGCTGAACTTCTATCTATTTACCATCTTACAAATAAGCTAAAACAACCCTTCGTAATTTACCTTAAAGACAATGACGGAGTTATAGCTGTATTTGAACCGATGAGAAATAAATTAGTAAAAAGGCGATTGAAGCAACTGCGTGTTTTTTATACAATTTAAACTCCATTTATTTTGAATTCCGGGGCGCAGCAGATTTGACTAGTCTATAAAACGTATGCGTCTATATAGCACACACATAAAGAATCTACAATCCAGCATTTGTATTATAGCAGTTGTTGTGTGCTGTTGGGTTTCTGAATTACATCTTTACTAAACTCGTATAATCCTTTCTATAGTTCCAACCTATGTTTTGCTCCCCATTTATCTAGTACTTTACAAACAGGCATCAGTTCCTTTCCAATTTTTGTTAATTCATATTCAACTCTTGGAGGAACTTCCGCATAAACCCTTCTTGATACTAAACCATCTTTCTCCAATTCTCTTAACTGCAGTGTGAGCATTCTTTCAGTGATATTGGGAATTATTTTTTTTAATTCTCCGAAACGTTTTTTCTCCTTTTGCAATTGAAACAGAATAGGAAGTTTCCACCGACCTCCAACGATCTGAATTGCGTAGGTAACGTTGCAATCAGTGATAAAAATTTTATTCTGATTGTTTGTAGAGGTTTCTTTAGTGTTTGCCATTACTTACATTTTTGTATGTACCACACAATTCTATGTGTACTGTACAAAGATATTTGTTACCTATAACTTTGCAATTCATACAAATGAAAGAAAAATGGAAACTAATCGTATTAGAGTCGGATTCATTGGTTTAAATCCCGGTAGCCATTGGGCATCAAAATCGCATATACCCGCATTAAGGTTTTTGGTAAATGATTTTGAAATTGCTGGTGTGGCAAATACGACCTATGAAAGTGCAAAAAGATCTGCCGAAGCATTCCAAATTCCCTATGCATTTCCGAATGCCGAAGCACTAATTAACTCGCCTGAAATAGATTTGGTAATCGTTACAGTTAAAGTTCCGTATCATTTTGAGTTGGTAAAAACTATATTGGAATCAGGTAAACACGTGTATTGCGAACATCCACTCGGAAATGGTTTGGAGGAAACCAGACTTTTAGCCGAAATGGCCGCAAAGAAAAATGTTGTGGCAGTTGTAGGAACTCAAATGGTTGTAGCCCCTGAAATTTTGTATTTGCAACAACTCATTAAGGATGGTTATATAGGGAAAGATCTATCTACAACCTTGATTGGTTCGGGTGGGAGTTGGAGTAACGAGACTGTTGCAGATTTATATTATTTGAACGATAAAGCCAATGGTGCTACTATGCTTACCATACCATTGGCACATACACTGGCAGGTGTTACCAGCGTATTGGGAAATTTTTCAGCCCTTAGTTCCAAAATGACAAGCAATTTTACTACGGTGAAAGTGTTGGAAACAGGTGAGGTAAAATCGAAAACAGCAGAAGACCAAATTATGATGATAGGCACATTAACAAATGGTACAGCTATTTCTGTGCATTATCGCGGTGGGATATCACGTGGCACTAATCTTTTATGGGAAATTAATGGTACAGAAGGCGATATACAGGTAAGAGGTGATTTGGGACACGGACAGTTAGTGCCACTCTCTGTTTTTGGGGCAAGAGAAATTGAGAAAGAACTACAGTTATTGAAAGTTCCAGTCGAGATTATTAATAATTTTCCCGAGAACCCAATGGTTGGAAATGTAGCCCGTATTTATAAGTTGCTCGCGGAAGATATTCGAACCAATACCCGAAATGCGCCTTCTTTTAATGATGCTGTACAGCTTTATGAATTACTAAATAATATAGAACTGTCTGCAAAAAAAGAATAGTTGTTTGTCAACCGATGGATTTCAAAAAATGTATGATTGGGAGTTATTTAGACTTGCTCATAAGACTATTGTTCGAATTGATATTCCGCTGTGACCTTATCTGTAACCCGAACTATAAAAAGTGGCTTCGTAATATCTGGAACCAAAGTGTTCTGATCCCATCAGGATCAAAATTCATACTCCCAACAACGCGAAGGAGCAAAATGAGTTTGAATAACAATTAAGAGTTAATAGAAAAAGGTCGGAAGACCTGCGTTTACCTCAGCGATCACAAAAAATATTTTAACTGATAAAAGAGTACGATACGATCTATCCCTGACGACGCGTGGACTCCATCGCCAACAGCCGCGCGGAATCTGTCCAAAATGCTCCAATTGTTCCTACTTCGGTAATCACGGCTGACACGCCTTCGTCCAATAGTTTGGACGTGTCAGACAAGAAATAATCCATTCTTGTCTTGCTGCAAAAAGCTGCTTCAACGATATAAAAAACTCCGGCTTGTAAATTCCCTTCCTTCACAGCCGTAAACAGGTCTGCATTTTCTTTAGGGAATTTTAATTCGTAACCTAATTCTCCTTTCTCATTCTCTTTGAATGTGATCCAGTCGGGGTTCACCGTTTTCCGATGAATAAATATTACCCCGTCCCGACTTATTAGATCGAATAAATCATGTTTATTGAAATTAGCGTCATAATTTTTTCCGAGCCAGACACTTTGCTTTTCGACCCACTTACGAAACTCTAAATATTCAATTGGTATGTTGAGATTGGCCTTTAGCCATGAAGCAATTTCCGTCGACTTGCCAAAGATTGAAAGCCGAGCTTCCTTATCTTCCAATGGCCATGCGAGCGTCATGGCAATTGTAGGATTTTTATCTGCCAGTGAGTGAAGTATTGCAAGATAAGCCGTGACCGTTGCTTGAAGCTTGTTGGATAGATTTAATCTACTATGAAGTATGGTTGGAAAGTTAATGCAGTTGTCGTGTGGGCTAATAAACTTGATATTCGCGGGGATCGTTAGATGCTGACCAACCCGTTTCAATGCTTTTTGGATTTCCAATGTATGAAACTCAACCACGTCGTATCGGCCGTCAACCATTGTTACAGAATCTGGGTTGATGATAATACGGTCGTACGCAACCGCTACATCAGTCTGTTTATGATACGACAAGAATAGCCGTACTCCGTCAGTAGATTCTATTTTGTAAGGCACCCATTCTTCGACAATCGACTTACTTTGAGTAGGGTGATCTCCCGCGAACAACTTCTCAAGTTCTTCCTTCAAACCGAAGTATTCATATGGAAGGGGGTTTCCTTGATAGTAAAATGTAATCAGAGACTTCCAATCATTCAGTTTAAGTTCTCCATCTATGCGAAACAATTTGGTGTATAATGAATTTTTGCCTGCCTTATTCATTTCCTTTTCAAGAC
>LNFM01007847.1_pt1 | contig 23093 bp, 21 predicted proteins | sample 596031 | NCBI WGS metagenome assembly LNFM01 (sample SAMN04254537, study PRJNA301005) | activated carbon metagenome | isolation source: dual media filters at the Ann Arbor, Michigan drinking water treatment plant | place: USA: Ann Arbor | reverse complement strand
AGTTGCGCCTCGGCCTGGGCGATGGCGGACTTCGCGGCCGCCAGCGAGGCAGCGGCTTCGGTCTTCTGCAGGTCCAGCGTGGTCTTGGACAGGACGGCAAGGACCTGGCCCTCGGTCACCATGTCGCCCACATCGACCAGAAGCTGGTCCAGCGGCTGGCCTTCGACGAGGGGTGCGACCTGAACCTCTTCTACAGCTGCGATCAGGCCCGAAGCGATGATCCGGTCGGACAACTGCGACAGCCCCACGGTACTGACGGTGATGGCGGGCAGGACCGGGGCCACTTCGGGCATGTTTTCCGCGGCGACCGCCTCTTGTGCCTGGGCGGGCAGGACCGGCGCGATGGCGAGGAGAACGGCTAGGATCAAGGTCGGGCGCATGGGCTTAGCCTTCAGCTGTGTCATTGGAGATATGGGCAAGGATGCCGTCGATCACGGCGACGACCTGGGCGGCAAGGGCGGGACTGGCGGGGCCGCACTGTGCGGTGCGGGTCGCCATCGCCTTCACCAGCATGACCAGCATCTGGCACTGGCCTGCATAGCGCACCCGCGCTTCTTCCATCGGGCGGCGCGTGGTATGGGCGAAGATCGCGGCCAGGAGGGACACGATGGTGTCCTCCATCTGCCGCGCCGCCTCGCCGATTTCCGGCTTGCGGATGGCGGCGGCGGTGATCTCGGCCCAGAGCTGACCGTCCTTCATCGACTCTTCCGAGAAGTGGTTCAGGATGCGTTCGCGCAGGAAGAGCATCGGCTTGTCCGAGGTCTGGATCTCGGCGAACTCGCCCTGAATTTCAGCCAGGTCATAGCCGCACATCGCCTGGACGATGGCGGCTTTGGAGGGGAAATAGCGGTAGAAGTTGCCGACGCTCATCCCTGCGGCGCGGGCAAGGTCCTGCATCGACGCGCCGTCGAAGCCCTTTTCGGCGAAGGCCTGACGGATCGAAGCCAGAATCTCATGGCTGCGCGCGTCGGCCGCGGGGATGGGGTGGGGCAGCGGGGGCATGGTCAGGAAGCCTGGGAATGAACGTTCATTCACTGCAGATAGCGAAGCTTACGCAGAGGTCAAGTGTCTTTACGGCAGAAGGCCCGCGCTGGATGTGTTGTGCTTCACTTTTCACCGGATTTGGCCCAAAGGAGCGGCAGCACAAGGACGAATGGCATGGCGACGGGCATCAGTTTCAACGTGGCGGCGACGGATGGCGCGGCGCGGACCGGGGTGATCTCGACCCCGAGGGGGCAGATTCGCACCCCGGCCTTCATGCCGGTGGGGACGGCCGCGACGGTGAAGGCGATGCTGCCGGAAAGCGTGGCGGCGACCGGGGCGGACATCCTTCTGGGCAACACCTACCACCTGATGCTCCGCCCGACGGCGGAACGGGTGGCGGCGCTGGGCGGGCTGCACACCTTCATGAACTGGTCGAAACCGATCCTGACCGACAGCGGCGGGTTTCAGGTGATGTCGCTGGGTCCCTTGCGGAAGCTGACCGAAGAGGGGGTGAAGTTTTCGTCCCACCTTGACGGGTCCAAGCACATGCTGACGCCGGAACGCAGCATGGAGATCCAGAAGCTTCTGGGGTCGGACATCGTGATGTGTTTCGACGAATGTCCCGCGCTGCCCGCCGATGAGGCGACGGTGGCCAAGTCGATGCGGATGTCGATGCGCTGGGCACAGCGGTCGCGCGATGCCTTCGGCGACCGGCCGGGACATGCGCTGTTCGGGATCATGCAGGGCGGTGTGACGCGGGAGCTGCGCGAGGAAAGTGCCGAGGCGCTGAAGGGCATCGGTTTCGATGGTTACGCCGTGGGCGGCCTGGCGGTGGGGGAGGGGCAGGAGGCGATGTTCTCCGTCCTCGACTACGCGCCGGGCTTCCTGCCGGAGGACAAGCCGCGTTACCTGATGGGTGTGGGCAAGCCCGACGACATCGTGGGCGCGGTCGAACGCGGCATCGACATGATGGATTGCGTGCTGCCCTCACGGTCAGGGCGGACCGGGCAGGCCTGGACGGCGCGAGGGCAGGTGAACCTGCGCAACGCCCGCCACAAGGACGACCCGCGTCCCCTGGAGGATGGCTGCCAGTGCCCCGCCTGCCGCAGCTATTCCCGCGCCTATCTGCACCATGTGGTGCGGTCGGATGAGATCATCGGCTCGATGCTGCTGACCTGGCACAACCTGCATTACTACCAGCTTTTGATGCAGGGCCTGCGGGAGGCGATTGCGGCGGGGGGGATGGCGGCCTTCGTGGCGACGTTCCACGCGCGGCGCGCCGAAGGTGATGTCGAACCGGTCTGACAAGCTGCCCGCGCGAACCCGGCCTGTGCGCCAATGCATAGCGGTATCCCGCTCTGCGCTGGTTGTGGCTGGCACCGCAGCCCCTAGGTTTGCACCAAGACCTTGCAAACAAAGGAACGTCGCGATGACCGAAGCTCTGTTCACCCCTTATACCCTTGGCGATATCGCGGTGAAGAACCGCATCCTCATGGCGCCCCTGACCCGCAACCGGGCGCGGCCCGAGGATGATACGCCGTTCGATCTGCACGCCGAATACTATGCCCAGCGGGCCGGGGCGGGGCTGATCATCACCGAGGGCACCCAGATTTCCCCGGAAGGGAAGGGCTATGCCTGGACGCCCGGCATCTATTCGGAGGCGCAGGTGGCCGGGTGGAAGACCGTGACCGATGCGGTGCATGCCAAGGGCGGCAAGATCGCCGCGCAGCTGTGGCATGTGGGCCGGATCAGCCACGTCTCGCTGCAGGAAGGCGGGGCGGCACCTGTTGCGCCGTCGGCCATCGGCGCGGGGTCCAGGACCTTTGACGGCACGGGGTTCGTCGAAACCTCGGCCGCGCGCGCGCTGGACCTGGCCGAGATTCCGCGGGTGATCGAGGACTATCGCCGCGCCGCCCGCAATGCCGACGCGGCAGGCTTCGACGGGGTCGAGATCCACGCGGCCAACGGCTATCTGATCGACCAGTTCCTGCGCGACACCGCGAACATCCGCACCGACGGATATGGCGGGTCGGTCGCCAACCGCGTCCGCTTCCTGGCCGAGGTGGTGACGGCTGTCACTGAAATCCTTGGGCCCGGCCGGGTGGGCGTCCGCCTCAGCCCGTTCTCGAACGCCAACAACGTCGGCATCGACAGCGATACTCTGGCGACCTTCAGTGCTGCAATCGATGTGCTGAACGATGCAGGCATTGCTTTCCTGCACATGGTCGAAGGCCAGACCGGCGGCCCGCGCGACTGGCCGGAAGGTGCACTGGAGACGCTGCGCGACCGGTTCAACGGGGCCTATGTAGCCAACAATGGCTATGTCCGTGACACGGCCGTTGCCGCCGTCGCGTCGGGCAAGGTCGATCTGGTGGCTTTCGGCAAGCTTTACATCTCGAACCCCGACCTGGCCGAGCGTCTGGCCCTGGATGCGCCACTGAACCCGATGCCGACCGAAGGGCTGTATGGCGGGGGAAGCAAGGGTTACACCGACTATCCCACGCTGGAGAAATCGGCTGCGTGACCGTGTGACGGAAAGTGCGGGCAAGGCAACTCGCCCGCGCTTTCCCACCTTGCACCCGTTCACGCAGAGGTTCATTCTGTCGAACCAAAGCAGAACTTGAATCCCCCGCCCACGGACCACAAGTTAACAATTCTGAAGGCGGAGCGGGCAGGGTTGCCGATGGTCGGGACCCCGCAGCGCTGCCGCGAACGAAGGTAGTCACATGAGCACCCAAAGCTATCCGGTCCTGCCCCTGCGCGACATCGTGGTGTTTCCCCACATGATCGTGCCGCTCTTCGTCGGACGCGAGAAATCGGTCCGCGCGCTGGAAGAGGTGATGCAGGACGACAAGCAGATCCTTCTGTCCTCGCAGAAGGACCCGACGGCGGATGATCCGGCCTCGGACGGCATCTTCCGGGTTGGCGTCCTGGCCAACGTGCTGCAGTTGCTGAAGCTGCCCGACGGGACCGTGAAGGTTCTGGTCGAGGGCAAGTCGCGCGTGAAGATCACTGGTTTCGTCGAGAACCCGGCGTTCTTCGAAGCCACCGCCGAGGCCCTGCCCGAGACCGACGGTGATTCCACGGCCGTCGAGGCGCTGGTCCGCGCGGTCGGCGAAGAGTTTGAGCGTTACACCAAGGTCAAGAAGAACATTCCCGAAGAGGCGCTTGCCGCCGTTTCGGACACCCGCGAACCTGCGCGCCTGGCTGACCTTGTCGCCGGTCACCTTGGCGTGGACGTGGGTCAGAAGCAGGCGATCCTGGAAACGCTGGACGTCGCCGAGCGGCTGGAGAAGGTCTACGGCCACATGCAGGGCGAGCTTTCGGTCCTGCAGGTCGAGAAGAAGATCAAGTCTCGCGTCAAGACGCAGATGGAGAAGACCCAGCGCGAGTACTATCTGAACGAGCAGATGAAGGCCATTCAGAAGGAACTCGGCGACGGCGAGGACGGCCAGAACGAGGTCGCCGAGCTGGAGGCCCGCATCGCCAAGACCGAGCTTTCCAAGGAAGCCCGCGAGAAGGCCGACGCCGAGCTGAAGAAGCTGAAATCGATGTCGCCGATGTCGGCGGAAGCCACAGTCGTGCGCAACTACCTTGACTGGCTGCTGGGCGTGCCGTGGGGTGTGAAGTCCCGCGTCAAGAAGGACCTCGGTGCCGCGCAGAAGGTGCTGGATACCGACCACTTCGGCCTGGACAAGGTCAAGGAGCGGATCGTTGAGTATCTGGCGGTGCAGGCGCGGTCGACCAAGCTGAAGGGTCCGATCCTGTGCCTTGTCGGCCCTCCGGGCGTCGGCAAGACCTCGCTGGGTCGTTCGGTCGCCAAGGCCACGGGGCGTGAGTTCATCCGCATCTCGCTGGGCGGCGTGCGCGACGAATCGGAAATCCGCGGTCACCGGCGGACCTATATCGGGTCGATGCCCGGCAAGATCATCCAGTCGCTGAAGAAGGCCAAGACCACCAATCCGCTGATCCTCCTGGATGAAATCGACAAGATGGGCCAGGATTTCCGGGGCGACCCGGCGTCCGCGCTGCTGGAGGTTCTGGATCCCGAACAGAACAACACCTTCGTCGATCACTACCTGGAGGTGGAGTACGATCTGTCCAACGTGATGTTCATCACAACGTCGAACAGCTACAACATGCCGGGTCCCTTGCTTGACCGGATGGAGATCATTCCGCTGGCCGGCTACACCGAGGACGAAAAGCGCGAGATTGCGCGGGGGCACCTTCTGCCCAAGCAGATCGCCGCGAACGGCCTCAAGAAGGGCGAATTCAGCGTCAGCGATGCAGCGCTGACCCATGTCATCCGCTACTACACCCGCGAAGCGGGCGTGCGGAACCTGGAGCGCGAGATCGCCAAGCTGGCCCGGAAAGCGGTGACCGACATCCTGAAGGGCAAGACCAAGAAGGTGGACGTCGATCCGACGAAGGTCGAGGAATACCTGGGCGTCCAGCGCCACCGCTATGGCCTGGCCGAGAAGGAAGATCAGGTTGGTGTGGTCACCGGTCTGGCATGGACCAGCGTCGGCGGCGATCTTCTGCAGATCGAAGCGCTGAAGCTGCCGGGCAAGGGCCGGATGAAGACGACCGGGAAACTGGGCGACGTGATGAAGGAATCGATCGACGCGGCCGCCTCTTACGTCCGCTCGATCAGTCCGAAGATCGGGGTGAAGCCGCCGAAGTTCGAGACGATGGACATCCACGTCCACGTGCCGGACGGGGCGACCCCGAAGGACGGGCCCTCGGCGGGTCTGGCGATGGTGACCTCCATCGTCTCGGTCCTGACGGGGATTCCGGTTCGCAAGGACATCGCCATGACCGGCGAGGTCTCGTTGCGCGGCAACGCGATGCCGATCGGCGGGCTGAAAGAGAAGCTGCTCGCCGCGCTGCGGGGCGGGATCAAGACGGTCTTCATCCCGGAGGAGAACGCCAAGGACCTGGCGGAGATTCCGGCGAATGTGAAGGAAGGCCTGACGATCATCCCCGTGACCCACGTCCGCGAGGTTCTGGCCCAGGCGCTGGTGCGCCAGCCCGAGCCGGTGGAATGGGACGAGGCGGCGGAAGAAGCGGCGGCAGCCGCGCGGGCTGCGGGCGGTGTGGTGCCGCCGGTTCAGACCGCGCACTGATCGACCGACCACCAGAACCAGACGGGCGCGCCAGACCGGCGCGCCCGTTTTGCGTTGTGGAGGGCGGGCCCGCGTGCGGGGAACACGATGCGACTTCCCTCTGGCCGGCTCGCGCAAGGCTGCGTAGTGTCGCCGGGACACAGATAACCGGAAGAAGGCAACATGGCCCCGCGCACGCCCAAGGACTCTGATACGAAGCCCGAGAAGGCAACCAAAGCGCCAAGGTCGGCCAAGGTGGCGGCGGGGGTGGATGCCGCCGCAACGCCCGCAGCGGCCGTGGTCGGTTCAGACGCTCCCGCCGCCCGCGCGGACACGGTCAAGCTGAAGGACCTGATCGAAAGCGTTGCCAGTGCCACCGGGGGCAAGAAGGCCGACGTGAAGGCCACGGTCGAGGCGACTCTGGCCGCACTGGGCGAGGCGCTTGCCACCGGCAAGTCGCTGGCGGTCCCGCCCCTTGGCAAGCTGCGGGTTGTGAAGAACAAAGGTCCGGCGCTGACTTTGAAGCTGCGCCTGGCCGATGGTGCGAAGGCCTAAAAGCCCCCCCATCGGGCGATTAGCTCAGCGGTAGAGCGCTTCGTTCACATCGAAGATGTCAGCGGTTCAAATCCGTTATCGCCCACCATTCCTTACATCAATGAAATCAAGTTCTTAGGCCCCCAGATGGGGGCCTTTGTATGTGACTCGGTCGGATTTTGTATGTGATTCCGGCGGGCTGTTTGTATGTGACTCTTGGGGTCAGACAGGGTTCTGGACCGTGTCCGCGTCAGCGGATTCGGTTTGAATCTCTACTCATCCTCGCCCCAAACGAAACCGGGCGGGAGAGGCCCGCCAAGGCGGTAGTGGTGCAGCCCCACGGCGATCACCGGGACCTTGGCGGCGAAAAGTCGTGCCAGTCGGTTCGCATCATTCGCGAAGATAGGTTCGTGCTGGCCTGTGGGGTGCGGTTCTGTGGTGCGAGGTACATAGGTCATCTGTACTCCTATCGGTTCTGGCGGACGGCCCGTTGCCCCGCAGACGCCATGTCCGCCGCAACCTGCTTTTGTGAGCGCTTGAACGAGTCCGCGTCGGTCGCTTGGATGTGGAATGTCTGCGGCATGTTGATGATCGTGCCGCTCCCGGCGCTATCGCCGTTCAACTCGACCCCGATCTTCCGTCCCTTCGACAGGGGGATAACGGCTTCGTTGTCGTGCAAGAGGGCCGGTATGCCTGACGTGTTAGCCGTGCCCTGAGAGAAGTGCGGGGCGTTCCGGAACGCAGACGGGGATGCCGATGCGAACCCGACAGGGGAGTTGGACATCCCGCCTTCGGAGAAGGCTCCAAGAAGCATCGGGAAGATTTGGCTGAAGAAGCCTCCCCCACCGCCACTTCCACCACCAGCGCCACCTCCCGCTACCGCCGCACCAAGAATGGGGGCACCTTGCTGGGCACCAGTCACGACGCCGCGTGCCAGTTCTGTACCCCCTTGCGTCGAGGCCATGCGAATATTTGTGCTCCCCGTCGCAAGACCTGTATGACCTGCGGTACGGACGCTTACAGAGCCGGTCTGTAGTCCGCTCTGGACTGACGCCCCGGCCTGTGACCCCGCAGAAGTCATCGCTGTCTGGATATCCATGGCGACTTGCTGCCCGGCAGTCGTCATGCTGGTGGCGATTGTGGCCCCGGCTTGCTGCCCGCCCGTGGCGATGGAAGCGGCGTCACCCATGCCCGGAATGGGTGTATCACCCTGTGAAGAGAAGAGACCTGCCAGCATGCCGCCGAAACCACCGGTCGGCGACTGTTCACCGCGTCCCAGAAGGGTCATGAATTCCTTCATGGCCTTATCGGCGACGATGTCTGCCACCATACCGAGGATCGACTCCCCAAGGCTTTCAAGGTCGAACTTGCCGGTCTTTATGAAGTCAGACAGGGTCGTCTTCAGGGAGTTGATGGCTCCCATCTCGATCTGTTTTCCGGCCTCAAGCCAGTTCGGGACGGAGTCCATCCATTCCTTGACCGGGTCGCGTGCAGCCTTCTTAAGCTCTTCGTTGAGCTTCGCGGCAACGTCGATCTGTTTGATCATCGCCATTGTCTGGGCGTCTACAGCGCCGCCACCTGCGACCATGGCCTGAGCGAACAACTCATTCGCGGCTGTGGTCTGAAAGGTGCCTTGCGCGACCGCTTCTAGGGTCAGCTTCTCTTCCGTAAGGCTGGTGAGCTTTTCCCTGAGCGCCTTATTTAGATCGGCAGTCGCGGCGGCTTCGTCCTTAATGTCGCTTGCGCGCCCCCCGCCGCTGCCCCCGGCGGACTTGGCGGGTTTGTTCTTTTCGGTGATTGCGTCCCGGAGTCGGTCGGTTTCCTTCGAAGCCGCGTCCAGTTCGGCAATAGCCTGATACTCGCTCGCGATCTGGTCGAAGTTCAGTTTCTGCCCGCGCGTCCCCGCCGTGCTGACCATTGTATCAAGCTGCACCCGGCGGTTGGCGGCTGCGCTGGACAGGCCTTCGGACAGCTCATAGTTCAGAGCCGAATTCTGGGCGCGAATGCTTTCGATCTGGCCTTGGACAGAGCGCCCCATAGCCGCCAATGCGCCGGGGACGCTGTTCAGGTTGGCTAGGAGGCGTGCGGCCTCATCGGCGGCAGTTCCGATTGAATAGGCAAGGCCAGACGCAGCCCCGCTGGCATTGTTTGCAGCTCCTGCCGTGCCTTCGGTGGCGGCGTTGAGACGCAGGCCTGCGTCTTCTGCCTTGATCAGTTGGGTGAGGAACGCGAGCGCGCCACCTTCGGCCCGCTTGATGCCCCCGGTTACGCTTTCCACCTCGGTCCGCATTGCCGTAACAGCGGCTAGCTGTTCTTCGAAGGTCCGGGCGGCTTTGATCTGTTCAAGCATCCCAAGCAGGACTCGGGCTTCGTCGTTTGTGGTCGAGAATGCTATGCGCATATCGTCCACGTCGCTTGTAAGGAACCCTCCTAGGAATTCGTCACCCACGGCGGACAGGGCGGCAGACGTTTTCTGCGTCGCTTCGATCCGGGCGATTTCCTGTAGCTTCTCTAGGTGGGTCTGTAGCTCGGAATTCACGCGCCCATACCCTTCGGCAAGGCTTCCGAGAGAGGCCCCAGCTAGGAGGTCGGTAGCCTGTCTGACTGCCGAAATAGAGCTATTGGCGTCCCCCAGAGCATCGGCGAATGACCGGGTTTCTTCGCTACCGCTCATCATCCACTGGACGATTGCTGCACCGAGTCCAATCACCCCGATTGTGATCAGAGACACGGGGGAGAACAGGGCAGTAAAGCCCCCGGCGAGCGTGGACAGGACAGAGGTCCCTTTGCCGAGACTTTGGAAGGTCTGGGCAAGCTGCGTGCCCTGACCCACGGCGATGGACAGGGGCGACATTCCCCCGGCCAGCATCACCCCGATATCGTTAAGCTGGAAACCGACTTGCTGCGTCGCCATTTGGGCCATGCGGGCCTGCCCGGCGTACATGTCGGCTGCGTTGCCTGCCGTGAGGTAGGACTGTGCAGCGCGGTCGCGCATAGCGCCTGCCTGAGCTTCCGAAACCACGTTGGCAGATATCAGTGTGTCAATTTCGGTCAAAGCCTGCGAATACCGCATGCTAGCGGCGTATAGAGGCGAGTGAGCGGCATGGAGGCGAGACAGGGACTCGGCCTGTTGCTGAGCCGCACGAGAGGTCTGTTCCAACTCCCTTGCTAGTTGGGCCTGTTCCCCGCGCATATGCTCGGAAGCGACCGTAGCCTGTAGCAGGCTAGAGCGAACATCATCGAAGCCGGACTTTTGCTTGCGCACGTCCAAGGGCGAGGACGCGTTGACGAGTCCGGCCTTCATCTGTGCCAGAGCACTATTCAAAGAAGCGATGCCTTGAACGTCGCCAAGGTCACCCATACGCACGGCAAGACGTTGTGCGGCCTGTTCTGACTGACGGATGGCAGAGGCAGAGGCGAGGGCGGTACGCTGGATTGTCTCTGCAGCGCGATCAGAAGCGCTGCCCGCGCCCGTCAGGGCGGTCGAGAGGCCCCCAGCTGCGTTACCAGTCCGGCGAATAGCGGCCTCTGCGTCCGTGAGGCGCGAGACGTCCACCTTGTTCAATTTGGCGAATGCGCCTGTGGTGTCCCGTTCGAGGGATTCCACGGCTTTCGCAACGGCGGCAATCGCGCCCGTAAAGCGTCTCGCCCCAGACTCAGCTTGGGTTGGGTCGATTTTTAGGTGGAGAGTGTGTGTATCAGTCAAGATTGGGTCCAATGCTCAGCCGGTCGGGGCGGCATCGGTGAAGGGGGATTTGTCAGGGCCGGGGGGTCTGAATAATCGGGGCGCGGGAAAGGAAAGAGAAACCCGCGCCCCGACCGACCGCCTTGACTTAATAATAGTCTCACGAATTGGGGCGAATGTCACGCAAACCGCTCGAACGGTTCGCAACAATTATCCGGTAAAAATTCTAAAAAATGGGAGGGAAAACGCAAAACGGAACAGGAGGGCGGTCACAAGCCGGGCGGGTCCCCGGATGTAACTTTCGGCGGTTGGGAAGGGGTGACGATGTAACGCATGTTTACATTCAGGGTGCAATATCGGGCGAGAATGGCAACGAAAAATGGGGTGTTCCGGGGGTGGGTTGCAAGTGTAATCGGGAGGCTTGCGAGCTACCGGCTCGCGGTATCTGGGGGTTTCGGCTGGCCCCACCCCAACCCGCCCCGTGGGACCCCGCCTTGCTTTTTTGATGCCCGCTGACGCGGGGAGTCAGCCGACCAAGCGAGCTTGAACGTTCGCGACTGTCGCAGGATGCCACACGCCGCCGCGCGCCGTCTTGATGCCACGACGATTCAACTCGCCTGCGATCTGGTGCAGGGTGGTGTGTCCGGCTTCCCGTACGTCCGCCAGTATCTCCGCAAGATCAGCCGCAAAGGCATCAGCCTTGGCCTTCCTAGCCTCGCTAGATGCCCCGTTGCCCTTGCCTGCCCGTCCTAGGGCAGCCGCGCCATTAGGGTTGCCTAAGCGCGTTCCACGGGCCTTTGCAGCTTGCAGGGCGGCAACGGTTCTGGCGCTGATTGCTCGCGCTTCCTCTTCGGCAATAATGCTTTTGATTCCGATGGTTAGGGGCGTCGTGTGTTGATCGTCGCAGCATACGAAGTCCACACCGGAGTCGCGTAGGTTCAAGAGGAAGGCGGCATTCCTGCCTAGCCGGTCCAGCTTGGCAATGACCAAGCGCGAGCCGGTCACGCGGGCTTGTCGCAGCGCCTTCACCAGTTCCGGGCGAGCGTTGTTCCGGCCTGACTCCACCTCCACAAAGCTGCCCATGATGGTGGCATGGTGTTGGGCCGCGTAAGCGGCAATGGCGGACTTCTGAGCGTCCAGACCGAGTCCAGAGTCGGCCTGTGACTGCATGCTGACTCTGATGTAGCTGACGATCTTCATGGTTCGGGGCCTTTTCAGGTTTGGCGTAATGTCCGTTAGGCCAATTTATACGACCCGCCAACATGATTCGCGAGTCTTTTCAATGGGTTGAATCATAAACAATCGGCCTTCGGCCACGATCTCACAATTATACGAACGTATAGCAACAGCAACCGGGAAGTTGCTGTAACGCAGGTCGAAGGCGGCTGACGGGGCGTTTCGTGCCAGTCAGGGCATTCCAGCTAGTTGGCGAAGTGACTCGCCGCCGAACGCTTCTGGCTGCCAGTCCAACAAGGGAGCAATGCTTTCAGCCAAGCCGTACTGACTGATACTCACTCGCTTCTCGACATACTTGCTGCCGTCATCCTCCACTTCGACTATTTGATCCTCGACCACTTCGGAACGGAATGAGCCAGTACAAACCCCGATTACTCGTTCTTTCGGCATTGCATGGACGAAAAGAGGCGCGCCGCTCAACCCACGTGCCAACAGGAAGCTCAACTCCCATCCGACCGCGTCGGGGGCGGCGAAGAGATCACCTTTGCGTATGAGTCTCTGTACATACCCTTTATGCGCGCGAAGGTTTAAGTTCATCAGTTCTATTGAACCTGTCACTGCCTCCTCTGGATATCCGTATGTGCCAACGTCTTGCCAGACTTCGACGTCTTCGGCCCAAATCTCGAATATAGTTTCCCCAGTGTAGCTGGTCTGACCTACGGCAATGTCTGCGCCATTGGGTGCAAAGGAGTAGATACGTAACGGGGCAACTGCGCTTTTTGAGCTTTCTCCGTGATCAGCTTTGCAAACGACTCCAACAAGCAGCCGAGATTTCTCGGCATCTGCTACCGCACCTTTGATCACATGTGCAGCGGTCAAGATCGTTCCACGTGCATTGATCAGAAAGCATGTTCCATGAAGCCGCTGGATGTCCGCGTTTCCGTTTTCAGCTATCGAGTAGACACAGACGGGCAGCACGTAGCTCTGAAGAAACATTCTTGCTCCTCTCCTTGAAAGTCGCGTCACCGTCTCACCGGCAGACGCGGGCATCAAGGGCAAAGCGATGTGAGAGTGGCCCCCGGTTGGGATGGGAACCCGTCGCGAGACGTGGCGGCAGACTGGCCAATTCTACGGTTTCGGCAAGGGTACATTCACCACAGGGAACATGTTGGAAGGCGCTTCCGGGTGTTTATTGTATCCTGTGTCAGCAGGGCCATAGATTGCCGTCGAGGCGTGATTCAGGACTATGTCGCGCATCTCTGGGGTCGATCCGGCAGACACAAATGTGTTGTAGGTCAACAGTGCATTCTGTCGATGAGTGTTGATCACTTCATTATGGCGATGGGCAGAGTAGTTCCTTGCTGAGGCAAGGATAGAAAAGATAAGAAGCCCAAAAATGATACTCTTGCTGGCCAGCACATAGACCACCGCCGCTGTTCCATTCGCGTCGATGACAGCGGTTGGCGTGTAGTAGTACGAAGTGATTGCTGCGATGAGGGTGACTACAAGAAGGACAGACAGAGCGACCAACCACTTCATAGCTGCTTTCTTGTGACTTTCGGCTTGCCCACCGAACACTTCAGCTTGCTGACCTACGACACTTTCCGCAGCGAACTTTCTAGTCTTGGAGAGAATGTCTTCGATCTCTTTTAGCTGCTCGCTCGACTTGCCGAGATTGGAATCGAGAGAAGCAAACTTCTCCGCAACTGCGGCGCTTCCCAGCCCCGAGATGTCCTCCGATGCCCGGTAACGAAGTATGGCAAGGAAAGGTGCAAGAGCGTTAATCAGTTGATAGTGCAATTGATCAACTTGATCGAGTAGCCCCCGGCGCGCGTTCAGAGCGTTACTCTCACCGGGACCGAAAGACTTCATTCCAGAGATTAGGGCTATCAGCGACTTGCAGTTGTTGGTCATGACAGTGAGTGCTTGAGGGGGCAAGCGGTCGAGGTCGTCAGTGGAGAAGCTTTCTAGATTGCTCACCATCTCACGTAATTGCGGTAATGCCGCTGAGAAATCCAGTGAAGTTCCTAGCTCCTTGGTTCTCGCTAACTCTTCGATATTTTCGCTTCTGAGCGCCTCCATTGCGGTTGCGTACTCTAAAGTATGAGCGGCACGTTCGTCCATCAAACCCTCCACACGCGTACACAGAGTGCGCGCCACGTCAGCAACTTCTCACTCGCTCTCAAATGTTTCAAGGTGGACCCTTCTATTTCCTGCGTCCGTCTCATACATACGCTGACCTTGCTTTGCGCCGAACGGGGAGAGTCCGTGGCGCGACTGTGCGCAGTACTAGGCTTTCAACGGAGGATGGGATGAGCGGATCGAAGAGGCTTCTTGAGGACATTGAGGCGGAACGCGCGTGGGCTGTCCAACTGTTGTTGGATGCAGGTGCCCTCGCAGAATGTGAGAACCACGGGTACCTTACCGATGAAATGGATAGCGGCGCTTTTGACGACGGTGTTGCCGCCGGGGTGCGAGATTCCGGGGAGAGCGAAGCGAGGGTGCGGCAGCGCTTGCAGGACGTACTTGACGAGCACGGCGACGAATGCCCCGGCTGCGCCAAAAATGATGCGGAGTGAGGCCTGAAACCTGTTTGGTTGGAGCGGTAACCCCCTTACCCAAGGGTTACCGTATTTTCTCCTTGTTTTCAGTAAGGTAAGGCTCGCCCCTTGGGTAAGAGGGTCTAAGACTCCAATAAGGAAAAACACTGCATGTGATTGGGCAACAGGTGCCCCACACATCGCCAACCCATAGTAGCGTTGTGTGTGTATATAGAGCCGGGCGGCAAAAAGGCCTTACCCGACCCCGCTCCCTTACCCTATTGAAAACAAAGGCAAAATTCGGTAACCCCTCGGTAAGGGGGTTACTACCCTTACCCTATTGAAAACAAAAGATAATATGGAAAAGCCCCCTAACGGGGGCCTCCACCAAGTCACTTTCCGACCAATTCCAGCCGTTCCAACCTGTACAAGATGCCGTGTTTGTCCTGTCCGGCTTTCTGAAAGACGTACCGGCCCTGTCGCTCTTCCTTCTCTTCCCTGTCCTCGGTCCACTCCCTGACCGCGCCAGCCATGGCACCGATACGCCCCGACAGCGCAGACTTTGCAGAGTCCGGGTAGAACACGGCCCCATCATCGCCCTTGCTGTAACCTGAGTGCGCGAGCGCGATTCCTCGGTCCATGAGCGTGTCCCGGATCGACACAACACGATATCCGGCGAAAGGTGCGGGTACCTTGTTTCCAGCGTCATCCGTGGTCGTCTGGGGCGGCTTCTCGGCTCCCCAGTTGCGGAACAGAGTACCGGGCGCGACCCTCGCCTCGGGCGCATAGGTGGCCTCTATCAGCGCGTCCATAAGCATGTCCTCGGGCATGTCGAGACGTCCGACTTCCTGCATGCGTTCCCGGTTCCCAAGGAAGCCCATGATCCCGACGGCGTCCAGAATGCCCCCGATGATCTTGCCATGGGCTTCGAAGCCCCCCAGAGCCTTGCCTTCCCACATCACGCAACCCTTGGCCTTCCAGTTCTGGACAAGGATCAGGAAGGCGTGGAGGTACCGCCCGGCGTGAGCCGGGATGTGCTCTTCAAGATTGTACTTGAACCCGTCTCGGTCCCCCGGACGTTCCATCTTGGGATCGAGGTTGATCAGGAGCATGCGCTCGGCAAGCTCTGCCGAAAGCTGCGTCCGGTTTCCAGTGAAAAGCCATGTCGCGTCCATGGCCACCTCCACCAAATCCGAGACACCCAAACGCCGCCCGGTGTAGCGAGGCCATGCCGACATTGCGGACGCCAGTTCGCCGAAGTCTACCTTCCCGCTGTCCGGCAGGTTGTCATAGAAGTTGAACGGGAGTCCGCTGTCCGCCGATGCGATCAGGTTTTTCTGTACCTCTTCCTTGTTGGTGGGGAGGCTCTGGGGCCGCGCCATGGCGTCCAGCATGGCCATCTGAGACACGTTTGACAGAAGCTTGGTAGCCCCCGTGCGCGGCTTGTCCTTCCGGGCGAAGTGTCCGGGCGTCGGTCCCTTGATGAAAGCCCTACAGAGGGGCGTCAGGCCAGCCGACAGGGCATGGCAGAAGGAAGGCACATCTGCACCGCCACCCACTGCGGCAATGACTTCGGCCCGCGTGGTCAACCCGTCGAAAGGGAAGTCCGCTAGAACGTCCACAAGGTCATTGACGGCCCATGCCACATCGTAGTCATCCGGAACATCGGGCACGGGCGGAATCTCCACCCCCTCACGGGGGCGGCAGAGCAAGCCGCTCGCGGCATGGTAGCCCGGTTCGGTGATCAGCGACATATCCGGCCCGAACACGGGCGAGCTGATCACCCTGTGGAGCGGCGGATAGCCGTTTCGATCTCGGTTAAAGACGTTGTTGATCTCATTGTAAGGGGCATGCGTCGTGTCGCTTTCGTGGACGAAGTCGATACGCGACTCCACCAGCGCAGAGAAGCGAGGCAGGCCAAGCTCCACCATGCGCGGGTTGCCATGTTCATTGACCTGTACGTCAACAAGCATCCCGTTGTGGTGGAAGATGACAGGACTACCCGTCGCCTTCGTCATTACCCGATAGATACGGTCGCAGCGATCACGATAAGGGGCCGTGAGGTCGACGCTTTCGATCCCAGATTTCCGGCGTTCGGCCCGCTCGGTTTCTCGGTCTTCCTCAACCCGCTTGTTGTCTTCCTCTTTCCACATCCGGTTGAAAGTCGGGACGTCAAACAGGCGGCTGTCCTTGGCCGTCACGATAGAACGCAGGCGTTCCTTCAAGGCCAGCGACTCCGCGTCCTTCAAGGCTTTCCGGATGATCCGGCGGACCTTCCGTTCGGCTTCACGGTCCCCCACGGTAACGGCGCGGGCATCAATGACAAGGGCATGCTCGCCCGCGTCTTCGATCACTTCGGAGTCGTCTTCCTCTTCCTCGTCAACCTCTTCGTCCGGCCCTTCCAGCATGTAGACCGAGTCCGCACTCCCGATGCCTAGCTGATCCTCGGTGAACCAATCCTGCGCTAGCATCTCGGCAACGAATTCGAGCTTGTGCTTGCTCTTGCAGCTATCGTGCTGGCAGGTGATGGACCACACGCCGCGATTGTTGTTGTCCGGGTTCAACACCATGCAGGCGGTTCCGCCCTTGGTCCCGTGTTCAGCCTCTTCAAACGGACATTCGATTTCAATCTTGCCATTCCCACCGGTCAGGATGGTTCGGTGATCTTCGATCAGGTCCGCCATCTTGAACCGGGAAGCCGCGCCACTCGCCCCGAAATGCCAATCGTTAAGGGACGCGCCAGAAGGTGTGAAAGAGTGCGGAACCTGATCTACGTCCCCGGCCCCTCCTGCCAGTTCGAAGGCGTTCAGGTCTCCGGGCGCACGGGACCGCGCATAGCTGGATTTCTTAACGGCGGGCACATCTTCGAAGCGCAACGGCTCGCCCTGTACGATGGCAGAATACCATTCCCCGCCCGCCGCCTTCGGATGGCGCGGGGTGAAAAACAGTCGAGAAGGGTCGGTACAGGACGTATCGAAATGAACCCCCAACAGGTCGCGGGCGAGGCCAGTAATCTTGTCCTCCCAGACGGCCAATGCTTCCGTTCGCGTCCCGGCAAGGTCACGAATGTTGACGGGTTCGGCGAGCGGAAAAATGAGGCGGTACTTGTCCAGCGGCGGGCTGGATACGGCAATCACTTCCCCCTCTTTCGTTTCCAGCCGGGGGTTGGTGATACGCACCCGCTGGATAAAGGATTCCTCGTACCTGTTTTTGTCGTGAAGTCGCAGGTACTCATGCACCTTGGCGTCTGTCAGGTCATGCGGGCTGATCTTGAGTTTCTGGATTACCGTATCACGGGGCAGCGGCGGCAAGGTCTTCCCGTGCGAATGGGTCGTGTACACCAGACAGAACACGCCCAGCTTTTCCAGCTTGTCCAGCATCGCGTTGAGGGTCGCTCCGGAGTCGATATCTAGCCCCATGGCATGCATGGTCTGCATCGCCTTCGCGGTGCGCGCGCCGCCGATGGAAGAGCCTAGGACAATACAGGCCCCTTCTTTCACCTTGTTGACCGGGTGGCGCGAAAAGCCCCCGATCCACCGCGCCCAAGACATGGAGTCTGACTTCCATTTCCCATCCTGAGTGTTCCGCCGGTCCTTGGCCCCCCACAACTCGCCAGTCAGGAAGGTGACTTCCCGCTCAAGGAAGTAGTCAAAGCCTTCCGGGGCCTCGCCCAAGAGTTCTGCGTCGTTGCATAGCTCGGGAGCCTCAATCTGACCGCTCACGCGGTCCACGTTCGTTTCTTCCATCACCATACCGGGCGGCATGGTGGCGGGGGAGGTCGGGGCAGTCTGGGTCTGGGTCAAGGTCAGCGTCTTTCAGGTTCGGTTGAGGCGGTTTGAGGTGGCTGCCACACGCCGGGCGATCTGCCCGACGATAGGCGCTGACGGGTCTATCTCGGCCCTATGGACCAACTCATGGGCGAGCGTGAGAATCTCTTGGGTAAGCTTGGCTCTGTCGGGTTCGGGGAAGGTAACAACGGTCATTTTCTGCGGTCCTTTCGATGGGTGCCGAAACCTGTACCCGAATCGCCGAACACGAGTCAAGTGCTTGATTTTATTGAGCTTCAAGCCGAGTTTGAGGCTTACAGCCTGCCTTTCGGCTTCAAGCTGAATAGGTCAAACGCGCTCATTTACGATCCACCCGGTGAGCAAGTTAGACAGGTCCGGGTCGCGGTTTAGCATTGCGCTACCCTTGAGCCTCTGCACCTCGCCCGCTGCGACCCTACGGGCCACCTCCTCAGAAAGCGCCGTCTCTTCGGCTTGAAGCTGATCTGCCGTAAAGCCGTCGCGGATCGCGCGCGCGACCCACCATTTCCGCTTCCACGCCTCGCGGGCGGCTTCGCTTTCGGCCTTGCTCTTGCGGTCGGCGGCGACCCGGCGGGAAGCTGACTCGCGGGCGGTCATGCTTTTGCCATCGCCCAGAGGACGCCCGCCGGATCGAGGGCATGGATAATCTGTTCCATCCGCGCCCGGATCGGCGACAGGTCTACAACCCGCTCATCCTTGCCCAGCGGCAGGTTTGCCGGCCGTTCGTAGTAGTCGCCATCGGAGTCGATCCTGAAGCCGCTGCGTCCGGCAACAAGGTGAGCAATGCGCGGCAAACCGCAACATGCAGCCCGCCAAGCCTGCACCTCCAAGAGAAGCGGGCAGGTGCGCAGCTTGATATGCGAGTCCAGCAACGCGGACAGTTCCGCGACGGCGGACTCTTCAACAGTCGTGTAGGTATCAGCCCGGCGGGCCATGATTGATCATCCTTGATGGGGGAGGGGGTGGCGGACCTAGTGGCCCGCCTGTGCGCCTGTCCGGCGCTCGGCTAGACGCCCCGCGTCCAGCCCCTGTAGGGCCACCAGCGCGGCCCTACGGGCTATCTGCGCCGTCTGCGGCCTTCTGCGGCTGCGTCGGCCTCATTGATGCTGCGCCACTGCGCCGCAGACAACGTACCGGCAGGCTTTGCCGCTGACGCGGGCACGGGCTTTACCACTGTCGCCGGGTTCTGGACTGGCACCACTTTCGGCGGCGGGAATAGAGCGTCAATGTCGGCTCCCGGATGGATTTGCTGCAGAACGGCATTAGCCCAGTTCTTGGAATAGTGCCGTCCTGTTGCTTTAAGAGTGAAGTCATCTGGTGCAATACGGGACCATGCCGCAACGAATCCCCCGTGCTTTTTGGTGTACCAGACGAGACTATTCAAAATATCATCAGATTTACTCATCGTCTTCGGTCACCTTGCGAGGGTCATATCCGTCAACTTCCAACTTCCGACGACGCGCCACCGTCTCAGCGCGCTTAGCTGCATCCTCTTCTTGTTTATCGGCGCTGCGGCGGTCGGAATCAATCAACGCAGTGACGCCTTGTTCATCAAACCCCGCTGCCCTCAACGCGTATTGAAGGCATGTAGTTGACTGCCATGCACGTTCAAGACGAATCCTAATAGCTGCAGCCGCCCCCGCCGGGAATTCGCGTTCGATGTCGGCAATCAGAATTTTCTGGCAAGCGGGGTCGCTTCTCACCAATTCTTGTAGCTGTTGCAGTTCGGTCATTTGATCAACCCCCACCTACGCCCAAGCACTATTTTCCGGGAGTCACCCGGGGGGAGAGATTGCAAATAGCGCAACTGCTGGACGGGTGATAGCTGGTCCGGCGACACGGGTGCATCCTCAGGCGGTTTGAATCCGTTGGCTCTAGCCTCAGCGAACTTGCGTGCAGCAACTCGCGCATCGTCAAGCGGCGGTGCTTCGTCGGGGGCTTTGACGGCGGGCTTGGCCTTGGCCGGGTTTCGCGCCTTAACCTTGTCCAAGGCCGCAAGCTCGTTCCTGAAATCATCAAGATCATGCGCGCCAAGCGTCGAGGCGCGCGCCGAGAGAAGCATCGCTACGTCTGTATGGTCCAACTGGACCCCGTGAAGCTCGCGCGCAGTTTGGATGACCTCTGCGCAGACCTTGGCCCACCGCTCTGACAGAGTCGGATTCGCATTCACCATTTCGAAGAACGAGTCGCTCATGCCGCCACCTGCAGGTTTTCGGCTTCTGGCTCGTAGGTCGAATTGATCAATGCGAACGCTGCCGAGAACGAATCCCACGCCAATTGGTTGGGCGTCCCCATGACGACGTGCTTTATGACGTCGCTATGCAAGAGCAATTTAAGCTGCAATGTTGCCAAGAAAGGCATATAGCCGACCCCGCCGCGCGCGTTCGCAAGACCCGTCATAAAGCGGACCTTAACGGCCCCATAGCGCTGACTCATTACGGGTGTCAGCCACGCCTCAAGACGTTCTGCGCTCGCCATGACGTCAGGTCCATTGCCAACGTGAAGGTTTTGGTCGTCTGTTGCCGCGCGGAACAATGGGCCAATGTGAATTGGATTCTTAACGCGGCTCAGAACGTCGGTAAGCTGGTACGTGTTTTGAGGCGCGCCTTTACCGACTCCCGGCGCTTTCTTTACCGGAAGGCCGATTAGGCGTCGCGACACAGTTTCTTTGTTGCACCGCCATGCAGGCGCAATAGCCCGCCTTGTGAGGGAGAGAGGCATTCTGATTTCCATGATTGTTGTAAGCCGTCCGTGGCCCCGCCACTTTCGGAATAATGCAAGAATAACACGGCGAACAAAAATGTCAATAAAACCGAAATTTCGGTTCAGAGAACGCTTCGAAATGTCAAATATGAACGTATCAGGAATAGGGGAGACGGGCAAGCAAGCGGGCAGAACGGAGTGCGGGAATGGAAAGGCCCGCTGACGCGGGCCTAAATCAACTCTCTGTAAAAGCTTCTCAACTGTCGGGATTAGGACCCTCGGAAACCACCTCATACCCGTTCAGGTCGATATACACGATACCGTGCGGAAGTTCTGTGTAGTCGTACCTCGGCGGGTTCTCGGCAGTGATCTCCACCGAAATAACGGAACCCGCGTGCAGACCCTTCTTATAGGACTCGGTCTTGATCTCCACCACCGTACCTATCGTCGGGACACAATCAGAATCTGTGCTGTAAAGGACTGATCCACTCAGCGTAAACCGCAGTTCCACATGCCTCTCCTATGTGACCTGCCGCGATGCTACACTGCGCCCGTGAGGTAGGTCTATCCGGTTCGCGGTGTCGCTGTTCCGGCACGTCACCAGTATTCGATTGCGTCCAGCGCTTCGCGGATCAACTCAATCCCTTCGTCCAGCCCGCCTAGCGGCGTGAGGTAGTGCGCCAGTGCCCCCTTTGTCTTGTGGCCGATAATGTCACGGATGTCGTCATGGCTGATCGGAATTCCTTTCTGGCGGAAGATCAGTTGCAGACGGCGCACAAGCGTATCCTTGCACGAATACAAGACTTGCTTGGGATCGGTGATACCAGCCTTCTCCCTGATCTCGGCGAAGTAACGCCGCATGCTCTTGGCCAGCGAGGCGGGGGAGGTTGTCTTTCCGCGGACCTCGCCCCCGTATGTGTCGTTCTCTGCCGCTTCTAGCTCCGCCTTGAAGCCGCCAGCCGCGAGGAAGGCGGGAAGATCGGACAGGTGCTTGCAGAGGGGCAGGGTGCGCCGGTTCCCGGTCTTCGTGTATCGGATTTCGATGGTATCCCCGACGATGTTCTCTTTGGTCAGGTGGAAAACTTCTACAGGCCGCAGGCCGGTCCAGAGCATCACCTGAATTGCGATCAGGAAGGCTTTCCGGCGGCTCGGGGTAAGGCGAGTTTCGGCGTTCGTGCCCCATTCGCGCTGCATAACTTCGTGCAGGGCCTTCATCTGATCGTCGGTGAAAGCTTTCCAGCGTGTGTCTTGCAGGTCTTCCTTGATCTTGCGCAGCTTGACGTTCGGAAAGGTCGTGTCGCGGTATTCTTTCCAGCGCTCGGGCGCGTAATTCCAAACCATTTTCAGCGCTCGGATGTACTGGTTGACCACAGACTCCTTGACCGGCCCGTAATCAGCGTCACCTGCCCGCAAACGGTCGCGATAGGCGATGATCGTCTCAAAATCGTATTCCCAAAGAGGCTTGTCGCCCGCAAACTTGGTGAAGCGGTCCACCTTTCGCCGCAAGCCGTCCGCTGTCCCCTGTCGGTGTCCACGGTCGGTGGCCATCGGGGCCATTAGCTGCGATATCCGCAGAGGGTGACTGGAGTCGTTCGGCGCGACTTCCTTCTGTCGGGCCTCTACCGCCGCGCGGGAAGCGTCAAACATGAACCCGTCACCACCAGCCGGGCGAGGGACCGGTAGGGCTTCGACCGCTGACGCTGTTACGTCACCAATCAGCAAGACCCCATCCGGCCCCACCCTTACCGGGATGGACAGACTATCCGCCGCAGCCTCACCCCCGAACGCTTGGGCCTTGAAGAGGGTGAGCGCGTCACGCTCCATATCAGGGCCGTGGGGGCGGGCTTGGTCCATGACTGCCCCGGCCAGCTTCCAGCGTTGCTCTGGGACCGCGTCAGCGGTCTGTATGGCAGCTTTGATGATGCCACGTTGTGCGGCTCGTTTCGGGTCCGGGGGGATCGGGGCGAAGGAAGTGGCGGGGGCAATCAGGCCGTCGTAGTGCTCGGTCCAGTATCGCGCCTGTTCCGCCATTTCGGCGGGATCGGAACCGAGGGAGTGCACCCACAACCCTTTCGCCGGTATCAGGTCCGCCAGCATCTCTGGACTTGTGCCCAGCTTGGTCAGTTCCTCGGCAAGACCTTTCGGTACGCGGCGCTGATAGAGATAAAACCCGCGTGCAGTCTTGGTTACGTAGCGCGGAAGGTCGGTGTTTTTGCTTCTGCGGAGGTCTGTTTTCTTCGCCATAATGGGCCTTTGTATGTGACTCGAAGTCAATTTGTATGTGATTCCGAGGCACCTTATACACCAGAAAAGCACGTAAAACCAATGAAATAAGGGCTTTTGGCCCTATGTGAGCAAATCAAATCCGTTATCGCCCACCATTCTTCCCCAAGACGCGCCCGAACCGGCGCGTCTTTGGCATTCCGGGGCTTGCCAGATTCGGGCGGTCGCGGTAGGCAGCGGGGCGGGGGCGGTTAGCTCAGTTGGTAGAGCGTCTCGTTTACACCGAGAATGTCGGGGGTTCGAGTCCCTCACCGCCCACCAGTCCCCCCGAACCTGA
>LNFM01005137.1_pt1 | contig 23093 bp, 22 predicted proteins | sample 596031 | NCBI WGS metagenome assembly LNFM01 (sample SAMN04254537, study PRJNA301005) | activated carbon metagenome | isolation source: dual media filters at the Ann Arbor, Michigan drinking water treatment plant | place: USA: Ann Arbor | reverse complement strand
CGGCGAAGGAATGGCTGGCAACCGGCGCCGAACAGGAACTGCGCATCGACCCTGACTACCGGCCCACGTCCAAGGAAAACAAATACCACCTGATGCGCCGGATCGAGTTGCTGACCGGCCTGGACTTCAGCCGCAAGCACTTCAAGCTGGTGGCCTGAAACGCGCAGCTTCAGGGGCTGGTTGAGGCCAAGGAAGCGAAGTACACCGCTTCCTGCTGTCGGGCGATATCGCCCCAGCCGTAATCCTGAGCAAACAGCCGGGCCTGTGCACCGAGTCCCCGGCGCAAGTCAGCATCACCACAGAGCTGTCCGACCACGCGGCCCAGTGCCGGCGTGCTGCGCGGTTCATCCACCAGCAAGGCATTGACGCCGTGGGTCAACAGCCCGGAGATGCCGCAGTAGGCCGCGCTGCTGACCACCACCGGCAAGCCGTGCGCCATGGCCTCCAGCACCACCATCGCAAACGTGTCTTCGAGGGTCGGGTGCACCAGGGCATCGGCCGCGCGGTAGGCCGGACTCACGTCCTGCAGGGCGCCCAGGAAAAACACCCGGGGAGCGAGTCCCAGCGATTCGGCCTGCCGCCGGAATTCAGGAATGTGCGCCGGGTTGCCAACAACGGCCAGCACCACATGGCCGGGCATTTCTGCGAGTACCTGCAGCAAGGTGGCGAGCCCCTTTTTCCGGTAATCATTGCCGACGAACAGCAGGCACAGCCCCTCGGCCGGCAAGCCCAGCGCCTGCCTTGCCCGGGCCTTGTCGCCTGCGTCGCCGGGCAAGGTGGGAAGAAGCACACCTGGGGTGATGACACTGGTCATTCCGTGCGAATCCGGGTAAGTCACCGCCATCGTTTCTCCCAGGCTGGCAGAGGTCACGACGACACGGCGCCCCGTCAGCGCCCTGAAGCGCAGACGCTCCAGCACAAGGTAGGTCAGCAGGCGCGGGCTGGTGATCACCTTCAGCCAGCGCAGACCACGGCGCAGGCCAATACGGCCCTGGAACAGGTTGTGCCTGACCGGCACCACATGCACGGTCTGGATCTCGCCATGCCAGGTGTTTTCATGCGAATGCACGATGTCGAAGCCGCTGCGCGTCGCTTTCCAGGTGGCAAAGGCATACCAGAGCTGGTTCAGCCAGCGTGGTTTGCGCATCGGCATGGCCACCTGGTGGTAGCTCACGCCGGGGGCCTGGTGATGGATTTTCTGGGCAAACACATGAAGCTCATGGCGCTGCGCCAGTTGCTCGACCAGGGCAATGGAGTAACGCTCCGCCCCGCCGCCTGTGCTGTCGAAAACCCGGTTCAGTACCGCAATGCGCAGTCTGGGCGATGCAGGCGGAGTCAAGCGCGCTCCCGGTCTTCGTAGGCCGTGGCGATCTTGAGCCAGAACACGGGCAGGCTGGTGGAGCGCACCACGGGCACACGCGGCAACTCCAGCAAATTGCCGTTGATGGCGCTGCGACCCCGGCGAGTGGTGGTGACCGTTTCGAAACCCGCCTCACGCGCCATGACGACATGTTCGGGCGCGTATTCGCCATAGGGATAACAGAAGTGCTGCACCGGCGTGGCGAGCGTGGCCTCCAGTGCCGCCTTGTCCTGCACCATCTCCGCCCGTGCAGTCACCGCGTCGCTCTGCAGCAGCCGCGCATGGTTTTGTGTGTGGGAGCCGACCTCCTGCCCTCCGGCCACCCACTGGCGCAGCTGGCCGGCATCCATCAGCGGCACCTGGGCGATGCCTATGCCCTGATCCCAGACATTGGTCCGGCCCAACAAGTTGCTGACGGCATAACAGGTCGAGGAAAAGCCGTGGCGCTGGAGCACCGGCAGCGCGTGTGTCAGGTTGTTCAGGTAACCATCGTCAAAGGTGATGCCGATCACCTTGCCGCTGCGTTCACCCTTCAGGTAAGGCAGCAATGCGCTCATCGCCAGCCCCTGGTAACCGAGCAGCTTGAGCAAGGCCATTTGCCGGGCAAAGGCGCCCGGCGACACATACAGGCCGCGAAACGGCGCGCCCTTGGGTGGCGCTTCGCTGATCTGGTGGTAGACCAGGATGGGGATGGACGGCGATGGACGGGCGGTGTCAGGCATGCGGGACGCTTTGGGGGAAATCTAGAGCAGGACGATATCGTATTGTTCCTGCGCCATCGCCGCTTCCGCCTGCAGCGAGATCGGCTTGCCGATGAAATCGCTCAGGCCGGCCAGATGCTGGCTCTCTTCGTCGAGAAACAGCTCGATCACCTTGGGCGACGCGATGACCCGGAACTCGCGGGGATTGAACTGGCGCGCCTCGCGCAGGATTTCACGCAGGATGTCGTAGCCCACGCTGCGCGCCGTCTTGACCACACCCTTGCCCATGCAGGCGCTGCAGGGCTCGCACAACTGGTGTGCCAGCGACTCGCGGGTGCGCTTGCGCGTCATCTCGAGCAGGCCCAGCGCCGAAAAGCCATTGACATGCGTCTTGATGCGGTCGCGCGCGAGCTGCTTCTGAAACTCGGCCAGCACGGCTTCGCGGTGGCTGGCCTGCACCATGTCGATGAAATCGACAATCACGATGCCGCCGAGGTTGCGCAGCCGCAGCTGCCGTGCGATCGCCAGCGAAGCTTCGAGGTTGGTCTTGAAGATGGTGTCGTCAAAGTTGCGCGCGCCGACATACCCACCGGTGTTGACATCCACCGTGGTCAGGGCCTCGGTCTGGTCGATGATCAGGTAGCCGCCCGACTTGAGGTCGACGCGGCGGCCCAGCGCCTTGGCGATTTCCTCGTCAATGTTGAACAGGTCGAAAATCGGGCGCTCGCCGCTGTGCAATTGCAGCCGCTGCAGGGTGGCAGGCATGAACTCGGTGGCAAATTGCCGGAGCTGCTCGAACTGTTCACGCGAATCGATGCGTATGCTCAGTGTGTTTTCCAGAACCATGTCGCGCAACACGCGCTGCAGCAGGCTCAGGTCCTGGTGCAGCACGGAAGCGGGCGGCAGGCGCAGCGCGGCGTCCTTGATGCGTGCCCAGGTCTTGCGCAAGTAAGCGATGTCCTCGCCCAGCTCCGCATCGGTCGCGTCTTCGCCATTGGTACGCAGGATGAAACCGCCACCCAAATCGCCGGTGAGGGCCTGCAGGCGCTGGCGCAACTCCTCGCGCTGGGCGGACGGGATCTTTTGCGACACGCCGATGTGGTTATCCTGCGGCAGGAAGACCAGCAGGCGACCCGCAATGCTGACCTGCGCGGTCAGCCTGGCGCCCTTGGTGCCTATCGGGTCCTTGAGCACCTGCACCATCAGCGCCTGGCCCTCGAACAGCTGCTTTTCGATCGGCTGCGGAGCCGCCGCACCGGATGCGCCCTCGGCGTCGGCATGGCGGCTGTTGATGCTGCTCATCAGGTCGGCCACATGCAAAAACGCGGCCCGCTCCAGTCCGATGTCGATAAAGGCCGACTGCATGCCAGGCAGCACCCGCACCACCTTGCCGAGGTACACGTTGCCGACCAGACCACGCTCCAGCGTGCGCTCGACGTGTAATTCCTGTACTGCGCCGTATTCGACCACCGCCACGCGGGTTTCCTGCGGTGACCAGTTGATCAGGATGTCTTGTTGCATGGCGGTGTCTTTACAGTTTCAGGCCGGCTGCGCGCAGCAGTCCGGCGGTTTCATGCAGGGGCAAACCCATGATGCCCGAATAACTGCCGCTGATATGGCTGATGTAACTGGCCACCCTGCCCTGCACCGCATACGCGCCGGCCTTGCCCATCGGTTCACCCGAGGCCACGTAAGCGCGGATCTGTGCCGCTGTCATGGGCGTAAAGGTCACGCGCGACACGCTCAGCGCCTGCACGCGTTTGCGCCCGTGTTGCACAGCCACGGCGGTCAGCACGCGGTGCGTCGTGCCCGCCAGTTCACCCAGCATGCGCACGGCGTCGGCTTCGTGGTCAGGTTTGCCGTAAATCCGCCGGCCCAGCGCCACCGTGGTATCCGAGCACAACACCGGCGCAGGCGGCAATCCGCGCTTTTTCATGCGGGCCAGCGCAGCATCGAGTTTGAGCTGCGTCACACGCTGCACATAGGCGGCAGGCGACTCGCGGCCGATGACCGCTTCCAGCGCCTCGCTGTCTTCGCCGGGGTCCGCCAGCAACAGTTCGCAGGAAACACCCAGTTGCTCCAGCAACTGCCGCCGCCGCGGGCTTTGGGACGCAAGGTAAATAAAGTTGGTCATGTTGAAGTCGAGAGGCGAACCCATATCCCCGATTGAGTCCAGCAGGGGCCGCGGGTCCGGCCAGCGGCGGCCTGCAAGGTGCGGCGCAATACACGCAGAAAGCGACCGCGGGGCAACATTATTCCCTGTGGTACGGATGATTGACCGTGATGCTCCAGGCGCGGTACAGCTGCTCGATCAGCAGCACACGCACCATGGCATGCGGCAGGGTCAGGTCCGACAGGCGCAGTCGTTCGTGCGCGGCCTGCTTGAAAGCCGGGTCCAGGCCGTCCGGCCCGCCGATGACAATGGCCACGTCGTCGCCGCCCAGTTGCCAGCCCGTGAGCCGGGCCGACAGGGCCACCGTGGTCACGGCCGTGCCGCGCTCGTCCAGCGCCACGATGCGCGTGCCTTTGGGGATCACGGCCTCAATGCGCTGGCGTTCGGCGGCCAGCAGGTTTTCCAGGGTTTTGGAGGCGCGTGGCTCGGTTTTGACGGCCTTGAGTTCGACCTTCAGTTCAGGCGGAAAACGTTTGGCGTAGTCGTCGTAGGCGGTCTGCGCCCAGTCGGGCACCTTCTGGCCGACGGCGACAATCGTCAGCCTCATTGGCTCCGGGTGGAGGTCTTGCGGGCGGCCGGTTTTTTGGCTGCGGTTTTCGCCGCAGTTTTGGCGGCCGTCTTCCGGGCCGCCACTTTTTTGGTGGCCGGAATCTTCACGATCGGCGTTTTGGCCGCGGTTTTCTTCGCGGCGGGTTTGGCAGCTGGCTCAGCGGCGGGTGCTGCGGCATTGCGTTTGGCGGTCCAGTCGTTGGTCTTGCCGACGCGGCCGACGTAAGTGCCATCGTCGGTGCGGGCGGCTTTTTTCGCAGCCGGTTTGGCCTCGGGTTTTGCGGCCGGTTTGGCGGACTTCGCAGCAGGCTTGCCTACCGCACGGCCCTTGGCCGGTTTGGGCGCTTCTTCGGCTTCGGGCTTGGCGGCCTTGACCAGCGGGGCGGGCGCACCGAGTTTGAGCTTGACGGGTTTATCGCCCCACAGTTCTTCCAGATGGTAATACTGGCGGATGGTGGGCTGCATGATGTGGGCCACGGCCGCGCCGCAATCCACGATGATCCACTCGCCGTTTTCTTCGCCCTCTATGCGCGGCTTGGCAAAGCCGGCATCCCGCACCGCGTCACGCACGCTGGCTGCCAGGGCCTTGGTTTGCCGGTTCGAACTGCCCGAAGCGATGATCACGCGCTCGAACAGCGAAGTGATGTGCTCCGTGTCAAACACCTGGATGTCCACCCCTTTCACATCTTCCAGCCCATCGATGATGGCTCGCTGCAGTTTCTGGACGTCTTTTTTGGCAGCGGTGGTATTGGCGGAGGTGGAGGTCATGCAGTGTGGGCTTCAATAAAAATAAAGGGGTCGAATCAGGCTGAAATATAGAGACGATGGCGCTCAATATAACGCGCAACGGGCTCGGGAACCAGCCGGGCCAGGCTTTGCGGCGTTGCGCTACCCGACGTGATCTGCCGCCGGATATCGGTGGCACTGAGGGGCATCAGGGGCAGTTGCAGGGACAGCAGCGGGTGTGAAAGCTCAATTTGAGGGTCAAATACGGCCTCAGCCCTTGCCGGATCTGCGCGGTCTGCTATACAAATTATAGCTATCCGGAGCAGGTCCTGCCAGCGGTGCCAGGTTTTTATCGCCGCGAACTGGTCTTTTCCAATGATCAGGTAGAGCCGGGCGCCCGGGTTTTCGGCCTGCAGTGCCTCCAGCGTGTCGATGGTGAAACTCGGTCCCGGGCGCTGGATCTCGCGATCGTCCACCTGCACGCGCTCCAGGCCGTCGAAGGCCAGCCGGCTCATGGCCAGCCGGTGTCCGGCCGCGCTGAGTGGCCTTTCCTTGTACCAGGCCTGTCCGGTCGGGACGACCAGCAACGCATCGAGCTGTAACTGGGCCACCGCCGCCTGGGCCAACGCCACATGGGCCAGATGCGGCGGGTCGAACGAGCCGCCGAACATGCCGATGCGCCGCGCGTTGCCTGCCGATTCGCTCAAAGCCAGTCCCGCCGTATCAAAAATTCGGTCTTCAGGCGCTCCTCGGGCGAGCCGGCTTCCGTCGCCCGCTGGTAAGACCAGCTGACCAGCGGCGGCATGGACATCAGGATGGACTCGGTGCGCCCCCCCGATTGCAGGCCGAAATGCGTGCCGCGGTCCCAGACCAGGTTGAATTCCACATACCGGCCCCGGCGGTACAACTGGAAGTCGCGCTCGCGCTCGCCATACGCCATGGTCTTGCGGCGTTCGACGATGGGCAGGTAGGCCGGCAGAAAGGCATCGGCCACCGATTGCATCATCGCCAGGCTGCGCTCCAGGCCGAGCTCCTGAAAGTCGTCGAAAAACACACCGCCTATGCCGCGCTGCTCCTCGCGGTGCTTCAAATAGAAGTACTCGTCGCACCAGGCCTTGAAGCGCGGGTATTTGTCCTCGCCGAAGGGCGCCAGCGCATCGCTGCAGGTCTGGTGGAAGTGGCGCGCGTCCTCTTCAAAGCCGTAATAGGGGGTCAGGTCCATGCCGCCCCCGAACCAGCAGGCCCTGGGGCCCGATGCCGGGGTGGCGACCAGCATGCGCACGTTCATGTGCACCGTGGGCACATAGGGATTGCGCGGGTGGAAGACCAGTGACACGCCCATGGCTTCGAAAGGCGCGCCGGACAGCTCCGGCCGGTGCTGGGTGGCCGAGGGCGGCAACCGGGGGCCACGCACATGCGAAAAACCGCAGCCGGCACGCTCAAACACTTCGCCCTGCTCCAGGATCATGGTGATGCCATTGCCCTGCAGCGTTTCGCCGGGCGCTTTTTCCCAGGGATCGGCGGCGAACACACTGCCGTCGATGGCAGCAATGCTGCCGGTGATGCGCTGCTGCAAGTCCAGCAGGTAGCTGCGGACGGGGGAAGAGTCGGTCATGGTCGTCATTTCACAATGGTATCGGCCTGAACGCGGTCCGATTTGATCAAGCGCACGGGCGCCGCGGCGTCGGCCCGCCGGCCACGGACGTCCCGCAGGGCCAGCGCCATGCGTGCCAGGTCGTGGTCCTCATTGCCGCTGAGCCGCACAAAATCGCGGAAAACCAGGCGTTTGCGCGAATAGTCGAGGCCGGCCAGTCCGACAGGTACATCGGCTTGCAGCGCCAGCCGGTAAAAACCGCTGCGCCAGCCGCCGGTCAGCCGGCGTGTTCCTTCCGGTGACAGGGCCAGCCAGAAGTACTGCCCATCGGCTTTTTTTTGTTTCATCAGGGCCGCCATTTGCGCGACCACCCCTTGAGGCGTCGAGCGGCGGACCGGTACGCCCCCCACCCAGCGCAGCCATCTGCCAAACAGCGGAATCCGGAACAGCGTGTCCTTGGACCAGAACTGAACCCGGATCCCGACGGCCCACTTCAGCAGCAAGGCGACGGGAAAATCCCAGTTCGAGGTATGCGGGTAGACCAGAATCACGCCCTGCTGCGTCGGCAGGCCCTGGAAGTCCATGCGCCAGCCGAGCAAACGCAGCAACCAGCGGGCCAGCCAGCTCCCGCGGAACTGCACGGGATACGGCGGCTGGAAATCCATGCCCATCAGGGCTTGATCGCCCGGTAACCGATGTCCTTGCGGTACTGCGCGCCGTCAAAGTGGATCAGCCTGGCAGCCTCATAAGCCAGGTGCTGCGCCTCTTTCACCGAACTGGCGAGCGCCGTGACACACAACACACGCCCGCCGGAGGTCGCGACGCTGCCCTTGGCGCCTTCGGCCGTAGCCGTGCCTGCGTGAAACACCACCGTATCTTCAGTGCCGGAGGTGTTGACGGGAGGCAGGCCGGTGATCAGGTCGCCCTTGCGCGGCTGCAGCGGGTAACCGTGCGCCGCCATGACCACACCCAGCGCCACGCGCCGGTCCCATTCGAGCTCCACCTCGTCCAGCTTGCCCGAGGTCGCCGCCATCATCACCTCGTACAGGTCGGACTTGAGCCGCAGCATGATGGGCTGGGTCTCCGGGTCGCCCATGCGGCAATTGAACTCCAGGGTCTTGACCTTGCCATCGGGCGTGATCATCAGGCCGGCGTACAGAAAACCGGTGAACGGAATGCCGTCTTTTTCCATGCCCTTGATGGTCGGCAGAATGATTTCGCGCATGGCGCGTGCATGCACCGCGGGCGTGACCACCGGCGCCGGCGAGTAGGCACCCATGCCGCCGGTGTTGGGTCCCTGGTCGCCGTCCAGCAGGCGCTTGTGGTCCTGGCTGGTTGCCATGGCGGCCACGTTTTTGCCGTCGCACATGACGATGAAACTGGCTTCCTCACCTTCCAGGAACTCCTCGATCACCACGCGCGCCCCGCCGGCGTTGTGTGTCACACCGAGGGGGTTGAAGCTGGGGTCGGGCGCCAGCATGAACTCGATCGCCTCGTGCGCCTCGTGCAGGCTCATGGCCACCACCACGCCCTTGCCGGCCGCCAGGCCATCGGCCTTGACCACGATCGGCGCACCTTTTTCGTCGACATAGGCGTGGGCCGCCGTCGCGTCGGTAAAGGTCTCGTACTCGGCGGTCGGGATGCCGTGGCGCTTCATGAAGGCCTTGGAAAAGGCCTTGGAACTTTCCAGCTGCGCGGCGGCTTTGGTCGGCCCGAAGACCCGCAGTCCGTGCGCGCGGAACTCATCGACAATGCCGGCCGCCAGCGGCTGCTCGGGGCCGACCACGGTCAGCGCGATTTTTTCAGCCAGCGCCCACGCGCGCAGCGCCTGTACATCGGTGATCGCGATGTTCTCCAGCCGCGCGTCCAGCGCGGTGCCACCATTGCCGGGCGCCACATACACGGCTTGCACCTTGGGAGACTGGGCCAGCTTCCAGGCCAGCGCATGTTCACGGCCACCGCCGCCAACGACTAAAACTTTCATGCAGGCACCTTCATTGTTTGATCTTTATTCTGAAATGGCCGCGTTGTGGAACACATCCTGCGTGTCGTCCAGGTCTTCCAGCACGTCGAGCAGGCGCTGCATTTTCTGGGCGTCGTCGCCGGTGAGCTCGATCATGTTGTCGGCGCGCATGGTCACTTCGGCCACTTCGGGCTTGAGGCGGGCGGCTTCCAGCGCGTTCTTGACGGTTTCGAAATCCGTGTAAGGCGTCAGCACCTCGATGGCGCCGTCCTCGTGCGTGATCACGTCATCGGCGCCGGAGTCCAGGGCGACTTCCATGATCCGGTCCTCGCTGGTGCCGGGCGCAAAAATCAGCTGGCCGCAGTGCTTGAACTGGAAAGCCACCGAACCTTCGGTGCCCATGTTGCCGCCATGTTTGGAAAAGGCATGCCGTACCTCGGCCACGGTGCGCACCTTGTTGTCGGTCATGCAGTCCACAATGATGGCCGCGCCGCCGATGCCGTAACCCTCGTAACGGACTTCCTCGTAATGCACACCTTCCAGGCTGCCGGTGGCCTTGGCGATGCCGTACCTGACGTTTTCACTGGGCATGTTGGCCGCCTTGGCCTTGTCCACCGCCAGGCGCAGGCGCGGGTTGGTGCCCAGGTCGCCGCCGCCCATGCGCGCTGCGACCATGATTTCACGCATCACACGGGTCCAGATACGCTGGCGTTTTTCGTCCTGGCGCCCCTTGCGGTGCTGAATATTCGCCCATTTGCTGTGACCGGCCACGGAAATCCTTTGGAATTGATTTAATCTACAAACCGTATTTTACTTTTAGGGCGCTCCCGCAGCGCCCTTTCACCCAGAGGACACCCCCATGGCCGAGCCGTTTTTGATTGCCAGGAATGCATCCACCACCTGCGAGCTGCTCCCCGCGCTGGCCAATCGCCACGGCCTGATCACCGGCGCCACCGGCACCGGCAAGACCGTCACCCTGCAGACCCTGGCAGAAAACTTCTCGAAAATCGGCGTGCCGGTCTTCATGGCCGACGTCAAGGGCGACCTGGCCGGCATCAGCCAGGCCGGCAGCATGGGCGAAAAAATGTCGGCTGTCCTGAAAGAGCGCGGCATCGCCAAACCCGAGCCCATGGCCTGCCCCACCACCTTGTGGGATGTGTTTGGCGAGCAGGGCCATCCGGTGCGCGCCACGGTGTCCGACATGGGCCCGCTGCTGCTGGGCCGCATGCTGGGCCTCAACGAAACCCAGGCCGGCGTGATCAACCTGGTGTTCAAGATCGCCGACGACGCCGGCATGTTGCTGCTGGACCTGAAAGACCTGCGCGCCATGCTGCAGCATGTCGGCGACAACGCCAGCAAGTTCACCACCGAGTACGGCAACATCAGCGCCGCCAGCGTGGGCGCGATCCAGCGCGGGCTGATGCAGATCGAAACCCAGGGCGGCGACAAGTTTTTCGGCGAGCCCATGCTCAACATCAGCGACTTCATGCAGACCATTGACGGCAAGGGGGTTGTGAACATCCTGGCCGCCGACAAACTCATGAACTCGCCGCGCCTGTACGCGACCTTTCTACTCTGGATGTTGTCGGAATTGTTCGAGCAGTTGCCCGAAATCGGCGACCCGGACCAGCCCAAGCTGGTATTTTTCTTCGACGAGGCGCACCTGCTGTTTAACGAGGCGCCCAAGGCACTGATCGAGCGCATCGAACTGGTGGTGCGGCTGGTGCGCTCCAAGGGAGTCGGTGTCTATTTCGTGACGCAGAACCCACTGGACATTCCCGATTCGGTGCTGGCCCAGCTCGGCAACCGGGTGCAACACGCGTTGCGCGCCTTCACGCCGCGCGACCAGAAAGCCGTCAAGGCGACGGCCCAGACCATGCGGCAAAAGCCCGGCCTGGACATCGAGACCGCGATCACCGAGCTGGCGGTCGGCGAGGCGCTGGTGAGTTTCCTCGACAGCAAGGGCCGGCCCAGCGTCACCGAGCGCGCCTATGTGCTGCCGCCCGGCAGCCAGATCGGCCCGATCACGCCGCAACAGCGCCATGCGCTGGTCGCGAGCTCGCTGGTCACGGGTGTGTACGAAAAAGCGGTGGACAGCGACTCCGCCTACGAAATGCTCAAGGCCCGCACCGAAGCCGCGCAGGCAGAAACCGCCAAGGCCGCGGAAGCTTCCGGCGGCTTCATGGGCGGCATCAGCGACGTGCTGTTCGGCTCCAAGGGCCCGCGCGGCGGCCAGCGCGACGGGCTGGTGCAGCAGGTGCTCAAGTCCGAAGCCCGCAACCTGGCGCGCCAGGTGCTGCGCGGCGCGCTGGGCGGCATCCTGGGCGGCAAAAAGCGTTAAGTCAGGCGCGTCATTGGCGTGCCGGTAGTTGCTTTTCCGGTACAAACCTTGCAAGCCCCTCAGCTCATCGGTACATTCGATTTTTTGAAGGGTTCCCTTTATGCCTGCCGAGCTTGCCAAGCCTTCTGACACGGTTGCCGCACCAAGCGCTGCGAGCCCCTCCCCCCGCCACATCCGCCTGACCTCGCACGCCGGTGGCCAGGGCGCCTTGCCCATTCACTGGGGCGCGGCCACCGCCGCCGAGCGCGGCCCGGTCATAGGCACCACCACCAAGCGCAGCCACCGCAACGTGATCGGCACCCACAGCGGCTCCTACAGCGTGTACCGCGCGCTGGCCGTGGCTTCCGGCGCGCTCAAGGCCAGCCACAAGGCCGACCTGACCAACACCGCGCCGACCGACATCATCGGCCCCTACCCGCAGTGGAGCGAGCCGGGGCGCATCGTCGCCATGGACCCCTGGGGCGCGACGGTGGCCGATGTGTTTGCCGCCGAACTCGCCGCCGGCTACGACATCCGGCCGACCATTGCCGTGACCCAGGCGCATGTGATCCTGCCCGAGGTGATCGAGGCGCTGCAGTCCGGCCGCCTCAAGGCCGACGGCAAGTACCTCACGGCCGGCGGCGCGGCCATGGTGACCAAGGTGGCGGTCGAGCCGGTCTGGTACCTGCCCGAAGTCGCCCGGCGTTTCAATTGCAGCGAAACCGATTTGCGCCGCGTGTTGTTCGAGGAAACCGGCGGCATGTACCCCGAACTCGTGACGCGCAGCGACCTCGAAGTTTTTTTGCCGCCCATCGGCGGCCTGACAGCCTATATCTTCGGCAAGCCGCGCGACCTGGCCAACCCCGAGATCGAACTCACCGCCCGCGTGCATGACGAGTGCAACGGCTCCGACGTTTTCGGCTCCGACATCTGCACCTGCCGGCCCTATTTGACGCACGCGATCGAGGAATGTATCCAGGGCGCGCAGCGCGGTGGCGTGGGACTGGTGTCCTACTTCCGCAAGGAAGGCCGGGCACTCGGCGAGGTCACCAAGTTCCTGGTCTACAACGCACGCAAACGCCAGGTCGGTGGCGACACCGCCGACCAGTATTTCAACCGCACCGAATGTGTGGCCGGCGTGCAGGACATGCGTTTCCAGGAACTGATGCCCGACGTGCTGAACTGGCTGGGCATACGCAAGATCCACCGGCTGGTGTCCATGAGCAACATGAAGTACGACGCCATCACACGCGCCGGCATCGAGGTGGTGGAACGCGTCAACATCCCTGAGCACATGATTCCCGCCGATGCCCAGGTCGAGATGGACGCCAAGATGGCGGCCGGCTACTTCACGCCGGGCGCCGTGCCGACGGCCGAAGAGCTGAAAAAAGCCAAGGGCCGGGGGCTGGATGCCTGAACGCAAGACCACCAACGCTACAAATTCAATAGCTGCCCGCCCAAGCCAGACAGGGGCTGCAGCCCAATTGCGCTCTACAAGCACGATCCGGCGGCGGGCCGCCGCGCTGCTGGCGCGAGCGCGGCGCGGCGAATCGGCCTGGTTCAGCATCAACGACGGCGCGATGCTGACCGCCGCCGCGCTGGTCGCCGAACTCACCCGTGTGCGTTACCCCGATCTGGCGATCCCCTACCACAGCCGCTGGCGGCATTTCGAGGCCGGCGGCGTGGACCGGCTGTCGCTGCTCAACAGCGCGCTGGGTTCCGCCACCCCGGCTGAACGGGCCCGCGCCCAGATCGACCTCGCGCTGGTCAGCGTGCTGCTGGACGCTGGCGCCGGCGCAGAATGGTGTTACCACGAAGCCGGTGTCGGCGAGCACCCGGCCCAGGAGTTCAGCCGCTCCGAAGGCCTGGGCGTGGCGAGTTTCCACGCCTTCATGGACGGGCTGTTCTCCAGCGATCCGGCGCGGCCGCTGCAGGCCGATGCCGCCGGGCTGCAGGCGGTTACCACGGAACGCCTGGGCCAGGCCTTCCAGGTCGGTCCCGGCAATCCGCTGGTGGGCCTGGACGGCCGCGCCGCGCTGCTGCGCCGCCTCGGCCAGGCGCTGCAGGATGACCCCGCAACTTTCGGCCAGCCGGGCCGGCCCGGCCACCTGTTCGACCGCCTCGCCCCGGCCGGCAGCGGCACGGTGCAGGCACACGATGTGTTGTCGCTGCTGCTGACCGGCCTGGCGGCGATCTGGCCGGCGCAGAATGAACTCGACGGCCAAGCGCTGGGCGACTGCTGGCGCCACCCTGCCGCCGGCGAAGAGGCTGACGGCCCCAGCCGCGGCTGGATGCCGTTTCACAAGCTCTCGCAGTGGCTGACGTATTCGCTGCTCGAACCCTTCGAGTGGGCCGGTATCCAGATTGAAGGCCTGGACGCGCTGACCGGCCTGCCCGAGTACCGCAATGGCGGCCTGTTCCTCGACGCCGGCGTGTTGCTGCTGAAAGACCCGGCGCTGGCCGGGCGCCTGCACGCGCCCGGCGACGAGTTGATTGTCGAATGGCGCGCGCTGACGGTGGCGCTGCTCGACGAACTCGCGCCGCTGGTGCGCGAACAGTTAGGATTGAGCGCCGAACAGATGCCGCTGGCCTGTGTGCTCGAAGGCGGCACCTGGGCCGCAGGCCGCGCTCTGGCACAGCAATTGCACGGAGGCCAACCGCCTCTGAACATCCAAAGTGATGGCACTGTTTTCTAAGAACTTGCTCTAAATTCACGACGAGGCACACCCGCACATGACCCCTGGCAACAACAACGTCCACCTGATCGACCACCCGCTGGTGCAGCACAAGCTGACCCTGATGCGGCGCAAGGACGCGTCCACCAACACCTTCCGCACCCTGCTCAACGAACTCAGCATGCTGATGGCCTACGAGGTCACGCGCGACATGCCGATGCAGGACGTCGAGGTCGAAACCCCGCTCGAGACCGCGACCTTCAAGATGATCGACGGCAAAAAACTGGTGTTCGTCTCCATCCTGCGTGCCGGCAACGGCATCCTCGAGGGCATGCTCAGCGTGGTGCCCGGCGCGCGTGTCGGCCATGTCGGCCTGTACCGTGACCCGAAAACCCTGACCGCCGTCGAGTATTACTTCAAGATGCCGCACGACATGGCAGAACGCGACATCGTGGTGGTGGACCCGATGCTGGCCACCGGCAACTCCGCCGTGGCCGCTGTCGACCGGCTCAAGGAGCTCAATCCCAAGTCCATCAAGTTCGTCTGCCTGCTGGCCGCCCCGGAAGGCATTGCCACCATGCAAAAGTCCCATCCGGAGGTGCCGATCTACACCGCCGCCATCGACCGCGAACTCAACGACCACGGCTACATCCTGCCCGGCCTGGGCGATGCCGGTGACCGGATATTTGGAACAAAATAGGCCTCCAGCCCATGTCCAGCAAGGGCAGGCAGCTACTTTTTTGTAGCAGACGCATGGTTCATGAAAGCTCCCTATACGGGGCCATACCGCAAGGGAGAACATTGATGCGCCGCAGTACGCCCGGCAAAGCCGATCCGGCTTTCCTTGATGAAAAGACCGCACGCAAGCAGGCAGAGCGACAGGTCTTGCTGGACGCCCTGAGCGGCAGCCTGGAAGCCGATGCCATTGAATGGACAGCCGGCATCGCCATTCCACCAGAGCTGCTGGCCAGCCCGCGCATACGCCTGCGCCAGTGGACCGAGGCAGACTGCGCGCCCTTCGCCGCGCTGAACGCCGACCCGGTGGCGATGGAACATTTCCCATCGACCCTGAGCCGTGAACAAAGTGACGCGATGGTTGAGCGGCTCCGCGCCAGCATTACCCGCAAGGGCTGGGGTTTCTGGGCCGCTGACGACCTGACGGGCGGCGAGCCGCGATTTGCCGGCTTTGTCGGCATCAACGTCCCGCAGTCGGCAGACCTTCCCTTCCAGCCCTGTGTCGAAGTCGGCTGGCGGCTGGCCCGGCCGTTTTTGGGGCAAGGGGCTGGCGAGCGAGGGCGCGCGGCTGTCGCTGCGGATCGGCTTCGAACTGCTCGGCCTCGAGGAGATCGTCGCCATGACGCAACTGCGCAACCTGCGTTCCCGCGCCGTGATGGACCGCCTGGGCATGCAGGAGGCCGTCGGTGAGGAGTTCGAACACCCCGCAGTGCCCGTCGGCTCCCCTGCCCGGGCCATGTGCCTCTACCGCCTGAAACGCCCCACCACCAACTAGCCACGGGTCACACCACGACAAAGACAAGGGTTAGCCCGTAACGCTTAAGCGGGAACGAAATCGCTCCCTGCCCCTGCACCGTCTGCCGGAGAAAAACAAATGCTTGACCTGCTGATTGCCAACGCCCCCCTGCCTGACGGCCGCACTGGCATGTCGATTGCCGTGCAAGGCGGCAAGATCACCGAGGTGACGCAAGGCCCCATCGCTGGCGCGCAGGCGCTTGAGACCGTGGACGCCGGCGGCTATTTGCTGAGCCCGCATTTCGTCGACCCGCACTTCCACATGGACGCCACGCTGAGTTACGGCCTGCCGCGTATCAATGAAAGCGGCACCCTGCTCGAAGGCATCGCGCTGTGGGGCGAACTCAAGCCGCTGCTCAAGGCCGAAGCCATCATCGAACGTGCCCTCACCTACTGCGACTGGGCCGTGGCCAAAGGCCTGCTCGCCATCCGCAGCCATGTGGACACCAGCGATCCAAGTTTGCTGGCGGTGGACGCGCTGCTGGAAGTCAGGAAACAGGTGTCCCCTTACATCGACCTGCAACTGGTCGCCTTCCCGCAGGACGGTGTGTTGCGCAGCCAGGGCGGCGTCGAAAATTTGAAACGCGCGCTCGACAAAGGGGTGGACGTGGTCGGTGGCATTCCGCATTTCGAACGCACCATGGCCGAGGGCGCGGCCAGTGTGAAGCTGCTGTGCGAGATCGCCGCCGAACGCGGCCTGCTGACCGACATGCACTGCGACGAGTCCGACGACCCACTGAGCCGCCACATCGAAACCCTGGCCTTCGAAACCCAGCGCCTGGGGCTGCAGGGCCGCGTCAACGGCAGCCACTGCACCTCCATGCACAGCATGGACAACTACTACGTGAGCAAGCTGCTGCCGCTGATTGCCGAAAGTGGCGTCAGCGTGATTGCCAACCCGCTGATCAACATCACGCTGCAAGGCCGCCACGACAGCTACCCCAAACGCCGCGGCATGACCCGCGTGCCCGAACTGATGACCGCCGGCGTCGACGTCGCCTTCGGCCACGACTGCGTGATGGACCCCTGGTACGGCATGGGCTCGGGCGACATGCTCGAGGTCGCCCACATGGGTTTACACGTGGCGCAGATGACCAGCCAGAAAGGCATTCGCCAGTGTTTTGACGCAGTGACCGCCAATGCGGCCAAGGTGATGCACCTGGACAACTACGGCATCGCGCCGGGCTGTGACGCGAGTTTTGTGCTGCTGCAGGCGCGGGATTCGGTAGAGGCGATCCGCTTGCGGGCGAACCGGTTGAAGGTATGGAAGAAGGGAGTGTTGTTGGCACAGACACCGGAGCTCGTGACCAGCCTGACGCTCAAAGGACGTGAGACGGCTACCCGGTTTTTTCAGCCGCGAGACAACAACTGACGCGCCTCATTCACCCAACACATGCACCGCCAGCTCGCGTGGATGACTGCGGAAGCGGTGTTCCCACAGGTAAATACCCTGCCATGTTCCCAGTGCGGGCGCGCCGTCGACGATGGGGATGGACAGTTGTGTGGCCGTCAGCGCCGAGCGCACATGCGCCGGCATGTCGTCTGAACCTTCCGACTGGTGAACAAACAAGGGATCACCATCCCGGACCAGCCGCGCGAAGAAGCGCTCCAGGTCCTCACGCACGTCCGGGTCGGCGTTTTCCTGAATCAGCAGGCTTGCTGACGTGTGACGGATAAAAAGCGTCAGCAGGCCTTGCTGGACGCCGCTGCGGTCTACACAGGCGCGCACCTCGCGAGTGATTTCGATCAGATCACGGCCTGGTGTCTGGATGATCAAACTGGAGATATGTTGGCGCAGCATGGGTTCCCCGGAGAGCCCCCTGATTATCGACCGGCACCGTCCTCAGACGCGAACCACGACTGCCCAACAGGTACAGTGAGCCCAGCTCACAATCTACATCTGCATGAACCCCACCCACCTCCACCAAATCGCCGTAGCAGCCATGCGCTCCCGCGGCCTGCTGCCGGTCTTCTCGCCCCAAGCCCTGCAGGAGGCCGAAGCCGCGCGCCACGCCGGCCCCGAACGCGGCGGCGACATCCGCGACTTGCGGCAGCTGACCTGGTTCTCGATTGACAACGACGACACGCGCGACCTGGACCAGCTCAGTGTGGCCGAACCACTGGCCAATGGCGCTGCGCGGCTGCTCGTGGCGATTGCCGATGTCGATTGCCTGGTGCGGCCCGGCGGTGCGGTCGATGGCCATGCGGGGGTCAACACCACCTCGGTGTACACGGCGGCGGGGATTTTTCCCATGCTGCCCGAGCTGCTGTCAACCGACCTGAGCTCGCTGCACGAAAACCAGGAGCGGCTCGCGGTGGTGGTGGACATGACGGTCGCGGCAGACGGCACGGTGTCCGGCTCGGAGATTTACCGTGCCGTGGTGTTGAACCACGCCAAACTCACTTACGACGCGGTGTCGGCCTGGCTGGATGGCGACGGGCCAGCGCCCGCGCAAATGACCCGCGTGACTGGCCTGGAAGAACAGGTGCGGTTGCACGATGTGCTGGCCGGCAAGCTGCGGCAGTGGCGCCAGTCGCGCGGCGCGCTCAATGTCAACACCATCGCCGCGCGGCCGGTGTTCAGGGACGGCCTGCTGGTGGACCTGCAACCGGACCCGAAAAACCGCGCCAAGGATTTGATTGCCGACCTGATGATTGCGGCCAATGGCGCGACGGCGCGTTTCCTCGTCGACAAGGGTTTTCCATCGATACGCCGCTTTCTGCAGTCGCCGCGCCGCTGGGACCGCATCGTGGCGCTGGCCTCTGAGCACGGCTTGACGCTGCCGGCCCTGCCCGACGCCATCGCGCTGGACGGCTTCCTGAGTACGCGGCGCGCGGCCGACCCCGCGGGCTTTGCCGACCTGTCGCTGGCGGTGGTGAAGATGCTCGGCTCGGGCGAATACTCGGCCGCGCCATCGGGTGGCAATGGAGCCAACGGACTGGGCCACTTCGGGCTGGCCGTCAACGACTATGCCCACTCGACCGCGCCGAACCGCCGCTTCCCCGACCTGATCACACAGCGCCTGTTGAAGTCAGCCTTGACCGGTGAGGCCTCGCCCTACTCCGCCGGACAACTGACGGAGATCGCCAGACACTGCACGCTGCAGGAAGACAACGCCAGCAAGGTCGAGCGCCAGGTGCTCAAGGCCGCCGGCGCGTACTTGCTGCACCAACGCATCGGTGATGTGTTCGACGCGATCGTGACCGGCGCCGCGCCCAAGGGCACCTTTGTGCGCATCAGCAGCCCGCTGCTGGAAGGCCGCGTCGTGCGCGGCTTCGAAGGGCTGGACGTGGGCAACACGACCCGCGTGCGGCTGGTCGCGGTGGATGCCGAGAAAAGTTTCATCGACTTCGAGCGCGCCTGAGCGCCCTGCCCCCGCATCCTGGCGGGTGAATGTAAAAGCCTGTGACGGCCCTTGCACCCGGGGTAAACAACGCCATGTGAGCCAAAGCAGCCCGCCGGGACTGCGTCCACCCAAGGAGATTTCATGTTCAAACGCCTGACCCTGCTGTGGGTTCTGCTTCGCGGCGATGCCCGGCAACTGTGGTTCGCCTTGCGCCACCCCCAGGCCCCGAGCTGGCTCAAGTGGGGCACGGCGGCGATTGCGCTGTACCTGTTCTCGCCAATCGACTTGATCCCGGACATGTTGCCCTTCTTCGGCATCGCCGATGACCTGGTGCTGGTGCCGCTGGCAATTCGCTTCCTGCTCAAGCGCTTGCCGCCCGGCATCGCCGCACCGACAGCCGAACGCGCTGACCGTTGACGCCGCATCTGGCATGCCGGACCGTCCTGAGCCACTGAGCATCCCCCTGCCCGCGGGCAGCAGCGTTTCCGGCCTGCTTCAGACGCCGGCCGGCGCCGAGGCCTGTTATGTCTTAGCGCACGGTGCCGGCGCGGGCATGGACCACGCTTTCATGGCAGCGATGGCACAAGGGCTGGCCGAACGCGGCATCGCGAGCCTGCGCTTCAACTTCCCGTTCATGGAACAAGGCTCCAAACGACCGGACGCGCCGGCCGTGGCGCAGGCGGCGATCCGGGCTGCGGTGGCCGAAGCGGCGCGACGGCTGCCGGATCTGCCGCCGTTCGCCGGTGGCAAATCGTTCGGCGGGCGCATGACGACGCAGGCGCAGGCGCTGGACCCGCTGCCGGGCGTGAAAGGCCTGGTTCTGGTGGGCTTCCCCTTGCACCCGGCCGGCAAACCCTCGATAACCCGCGCGGAGCACCTGCAGGACGTCAAGTCTCCCATGCTGTTCCTGCAGGGAACGCGCGACGCGCTGGCAGACCTGGACCTGATCACCCAGACCACGGCAGGCCTTGGGAAACGCGCCACCCTGCATGGGGTCGACGGGGCTGACCACGCCTTTCATGTGCTGGTGCGCTCGGGCCGCACCAACAGGCAGGTGCTCGATGAGCTGATGGACCGCATCGCAGCCTGGATGAAAAGACACTGATCCTGCGCTGGGTAAACTGGGTGGCACCTTTGTCAACACAGGCCACACGGACTCCCATGCCCCATCTCTCCCCCCTCCCCCTCGCCGACGTCAAGGAAGACGACATCCGCGAGCGTTTCGAGCACTACAAAAAGACCCGGGGCTTCACGCCCAACAGCATCATGACCATGGTGCGGCGGCCCAACATCGTGCGGGCCTTCATGGCGCTGAACCAGGCCGTGCTCTACGAAGGCACGGTGCCCGAGAAAACCAAGATGCTGGTCAGCCTCGCCAGCAGTTATGCAGCCGGCTGCCTCTACTGCCAGTCGCACATGACCAACCTGTCGAGCATCTACAAGGCCCCGGACGAAAAAATCGCCGCGCTGTGGGACTTCGAGAACAGCGCGCTGTTCAGCCCGGCAGAACGCGCCGCGATCAGCCTCGCGCTCAAGGCCGGCAAGGTGCCCAACGAAGCCACGCAAGCCGACTTCGACGAGCTCAAGAAACACTACAACGACGAGCAGATTGTCGAGATCGTGGCCTCGATTGCGCTGTTCGGCTACCTGAACCGCTGGAACGACACCATGGCCACCGCGCTGGAGCCGCTGGCCGTTGAAGTGGCCGAGCGCGCGATTGGTGGCGTGGGCTGGGAGCCCGGGAAACATGGTTGAGCAGTGCGCTGAACAGCGCGCCGGCAAGACGCTCTAGAACGTCAGCCGCACACCGGCCTGCGCACTGCCCAGCACCGATCCACGCCGCGCCTCGGTGCTTACACCGAGGTAGCCAAAGGCCTGCTTGCCCAGGCGTTGTGTGCCGTAGAACCCAAGCTGCATAAACCCGCTGCCGGCCTGCGGCGCCTGGATGCTGATCGGCAAGCCCGCCAGTGAGGCGGTCAGTGCGGGGTTCAACAGCTTCTGCGAATCTGCCCCCACGCCGAAGTTGAAGCGGTAGGTCTGGCGGCTCTGCAAAGGCTGGTCGGTGCTCGAGCCCAGCGTCAGGCCCAGCACGCCGCGCAGGCCCTGGGCGTTGAAACTGTCCACATTCAATGCTGCGGCAGAGCTGCCCTCGTTCATTGCGGATCGGTGTTGATGCTGCCAGCTCAGGCGGGCATAAGGCGCCACCTGCTGGCCCTGCCAGTCGAAAGGACGGCTCAGGCCCGCGCTGATCATCGTGTCGCGGCCTCGCGTCCTGCTTTCCAGGCCGGTGCTGAGGCCGGTGGGGTCACTGCGCGAATGCCGGGTCGATTGCACGCCCCAACTGGCCAGGCTATCGACCACCCAGGATTGCATCGGCAAGCGCGCATACACAAACAGCGCGCCCTGGCGCAGTTCGCCCTGCCCCTGCGCTGCGCTGACATTGGTGGTTGACAGCGCGATGCCGCCGCCGGCCTTGACACTACCGCGGGCATAAAAGTCGCCGCCCAGCACCGCCTGGTAAAGATCGTTCGTGACGCCGCTGGCAGTCTGGTCGCCGGAGCGGCGGCCGCGCTGGTAGGCGACTTCACCCCAGGCCGCGCTGCCGGTGGCATCCTTGCGTGTGGTCCCGCTGCCCGGTGTGGACAGCTGCAAGCCGGGAACCGCGCGACCGTCTGCGCTGGCCAGCAGGCTGCCCCGCCCGGCCTGGGCCCCCAATGGCCGGGTGGCGGCGCCTGTTTCGTCCAGGTGCGAAAGCACTGCCTGTTGCATGCGCACGCCGGCCTGCGGCGCAGCAGCCAGCGTGGCGCCATACACCTCACCGGCCAGCCCACGGGTGAAGGCCGGCAGGCTGGCCGCGTTGCGGCTGGCGGCAGAAGCCAGCAGGAGGTCCTGCGCACTGGTGGCTTTGCCGGTCTGGTTGGCGCGCACCAGGCCGTCGAGCGCGCCGGCGGCGGAGCGCGTATTGGCGTTTTGCGCGGCAAGCGTCGTGGTGTAGGAAGCCGGAATGACGGCCAGGTCCAGGCTCCGGCTGCCACCGACGTTGTAGAACTGCACGAACTGCGTGCCCGCGGCAAGTCCGGCCGGCTGCGTCAGTGTGCTGAAACGGCCGACAATACCGCCGTCGGCGGTCACCATGCGGAAGCTGTCGCCCAGCACCGGCGTGTAGGGCGTGCTGCCGAAGCCCGACTCGCCGGTCGTGAACAGGTTGAGAAGGCGCGGCGCCAGCGTCGCATTGGGCTGGACCACAAACTGGCCGCCGGTGACATTGAGCAGTGAATAAAACCCGGTCGCACCGGCCGGGCTGGTGGCGCTGGCCTGCACCGTTCCAGCGATGTCCTGCTGGAAGGTGCTGCCGCTGTTCATGGTGACGCTGCCGTTGACCGAGAGCAGGCCTGGCGAGTGGCCGGGCTTGAGTGTGCCGGCCACCGTCAGCGGCCCGCGGATTGTGCCGGTGCCCATCAGCGTGCCGCCAGCAGCCACAAACACGGAGCCTGTCCCCAAAGGCGAGGTGCCGCTGACCGACAGGGACCCCGAACTGACAGTGGTGCCGCCGGCATAGGTGTTGTTGCCCGACAGCGCCAGCAAACCGCTGCCATTGACCGTCAGGCCTCCTAGCCCGGACATGACGCCGGACAGCCGCGCCGAACTGCCAGCCGGTGAGGTGACGGTGGCACCTCCGGCGTTGAGCGTGAAAGCCTGGGCGGAGTTGGCATTGGCCGGCAGCAGCAAGGTGCCGCCGTCGAACACCGGGTTGACCGTGCCCCCAACGTCGGCAAGCGTGTAGGTGCTGCCGGCCGCCATGTTGACACTGCCGGCCGAAAAAACCAGGTCCCAGATGGTGCTGCTGCCAGAGGCCAGGTTCAGCACCCAGTTAAGCCCGCCGAATGAGCCCGTTCTGGCCCCGGTCAGGTTGGCGGTCGTGAAGTTGTTCAGCACGCCGGTGTAAGTGCCGATGGCCGCGGTCGATGTGCCGTAAATGCCGAAAATCATGGCGCCCGTCACACCGTCCTTGTTGGTGAACTTTCCATAGGTGGTGGGGCTGTTGATGATGATGTTGTAGTTGACCGGTACAACGCCGCTGTAGGTGACCGCGCCGTTGGCGTTGCCGGCCCCCTGCAGGTTGTTGAAGGTCTGCAGGGTGCCGTTGCTCTGGAT
>LNFM01005136.1_pt1 | contig 23095 bp, 18 predicted proteins | sample 596031 | NCBI WGS metagenome assembly LNFM01 (sample SAMN04254537, study PRJNA301005) | activated carbon metagenome | isolation source: dual media filters at the Ann Arbor, Michigan drinking water treatment plant | place: USA: Ann Arbor | reverse complement strand
AGTGGTCGACCGCGCGGTGGGTCGGAGACCGCAGGCGACGCCGCCGCCCTGCAGCCACGAACGCAAGCACGCCGCACGCCACCGAACGTCAGCAACGGGCCGACACCGGACCCCCTACTCACAACGCCGTCCACGCCGAGGTCTCGGCATCGTCGGGGTCGGGCGGGGCCGGCGGTGGGGCGCCGGGCACACCGAAGCCGGCACCCAGCGGCACCGACAGGATGAGGCTGGTGCCGCCGGCGCCGCTGCTCAGGTCCACCCAGCCGCCCACCGTGGACGCCCGTTCGTGCAGGCCACGTATGCCGAAACTGCGCGCCTTGGCGAGATCGACGCTGGACAAGCCGCGCCCGTTGTCGCTGACTTCCAGCGACAGCACGCCGCCGGTGAGCGACAGGTCGACCACCACCCGCGTGGCGTTCGCGTGTTTGCTGACATTGGTCAGCGCTTCCTGCGTGGCGCGATAGGCTACCAGCGGCACGCCGGCCGGCAGCAGCAGCGGCGCGGCCAGATGCGACTCGGGCGTGCGGAACTCGCATTCGATGCCGGTGCGCTTTTCGAAACGGCTGGTCTGCCACTGCAGTGCCGCCACCAGCCCCTGCTCGAGGATGGCCGGGCGCAGGTTCTGCATGATGCGCTGGCTGGCTTCGATGGCGCTGGTCACCGTCTCCAGCGCCGACAATGCACGCTGCTGCACCGCCACGCTCTCGGCATGGCGGCGTATCCAGTCGAGCTCGAATTTCAGCGCCGTGAGCGAACCGCCGACGTCGTCGTGGATCTCGCGCGCAATCGCCTGGCGCTCGGCCTCGACGCTGGTCTGCAGGTGCTGCGCCAGTTCCGACAGGCGCCTGCGCGAGGCCTGCAGCTCGTGGTCGGCGGCGATGCGCGCACGCTGCATGCGGCTGGCGGCGATGGCGTGGTCCACCGCCGGGGCCAGCCGCGCCAGGTTGGCCTTCAGCAGGTAGTCGGCAGCCCCGGTGCGCATCGCCTCGACCGCGGTGTCTTCGCCGATCTGGCCCGAGACCAGGATGAAAGGCAGGTCGGCGCCGCCGGCCTGGGTGTGTTCGCGCAGCATCTGCAGTGCGTCCAGGCCCGTGAAGCCGGGCAGGTGGTAGTCGGACAGCACCACGTCCCAGGGTTCGTCGAGTGCGGCCTGGAATTCGGCGCGGGTCTCGATGCGCCGCGCCAGCACACGCATGCCACCCCGCTTCAGATGGGCCAGGGCCAGTGCGTGGTCGGGCTCGCTGTCTTCCAGGTGCAGCACACGCCAGGCGCGCCCGCTGCCCGCGGTCTGTTCGGCGGGGGCGTGGGCTGCGGGAAGCGGGCCGTTCATGGCGTCCAGTATCGCAAACCACCCGTGGGTGCTGACCCTCACCCCACCCCGCGCCGGGCCCGTAGCGCCGAATAGCAGGCAGATGGCACTCATCTTCCGCTCAATGTCGGCGGGTGTGCTGCCGAAAATGACTTGGAAGACATGGCGCCCGGCCTGCCCGGGGGTCGTCTTGCGGCCGACCCCACGCCCCTGGAGCCCCGATGCTCGTTCAGCAAGCCTCATCACCGCCGAGCGCCCCACCGGACCCCTGCCCCATGGCGGGGGGCCTGACGCTGCTCGTGGCTGCCGACCTGCAAGACCACCTGATGATCGCCAGCAACGACATGGACCGCCTGCAGCGCCTGCTGGGCGACGCCTGCGCGTCGCTGCTCGGCAGCTTCTACGGCGCCACCGACGAGTTGAAGACCCTGCTGCATCGCGTCGCCGCGCACCCCGAGATCGAGGCGCCGGAACTGCACGCCGCCATGCAGCACCTGGCCGCGGCCATTACCGCGATGCAGTTCCAGGACATGGCCTCGCAGCTGGTGGACCACACGACACGCCGGCTGCGCAACTGCGCCGACCGCCTGGCCGCCGAGACCATGGGCGACGACGAGGACGGTGAAGCCCTGGTCGTTGCCGCGCCGCTGCGCCCCAACCCCGTGACGCAGGACGAGATGGACGCAGGCTCCATCGAACTGTTCTGACTGCCCCCCGCCCCTTCCTGCCCGCCAGCTGCCCCAGCGCCCCGGCGCCCCAGCGCCCAAAGAGACTTTCCGGAGAGCCCCACATGCACTCGATCCTTGCCGTAGACGACAGCGCCTCGATGCGCCAGATGGTGTCCTTCACGCTGAAGAACGCGGGCTTCAACGTCGTCGAGGCCGTGGACGGCCAGGACGCCTTCGAGAAGGCCAACAGCCGCGATTTCAACCTCGTGCTGACCGACCAGAACATGCCCCGCATGGACGGCATCAGCCTGACGAAGAAGCTGCGCGAGAACCCGAAGTTCAAGACCACGCCCATCCTCATCCTGACGACCGAGAGCTCCGACCAGATGAAGCAGGCCGGCCGCGCCGCGGGCGCCACCGGCTGGCTGGTCAAGCCCTTCGACCCGGCCAAGCTGGTCGAGGTCATCGGCAAGGTGATCCGCTGACCCCGTCGCGCAGCCCGATGCACCGCACCACAAATCCGCAGGAGTCGCCACGATGGCCGATCTGAACCACGACGCTGCCAGCCAAACGGCCGGCATCGACCTCAGCCAGTTCTTCCAGGTCTTCTTCGAGGAAGCCGGCGAGAACCTCGAGACCATGGAGCAGATGCTGCTCGCGCTGGACATCGCGGCCGCCGAGGACGAGGAACTCAATGCCATCTTCCGCTGCGCGCACTCGGTCAAGGGCGGCGCGGCCACCTTCGGCTTCGCCGACGTGGCCGAACTGACACACCAGATGGAGACGCTGCTGGACAAGCTGCGCCGCCACGAACTGGCACCGACCACCGCCATGGTCGACGTGCTGCTGGCCTCGGGCGACGCGCTGAAGGCGCAGCTGGCCCGCCACCAGGGCAACGGCGCCGCACCCATCGACACCACCGCGCTGCTGGCCGGCATCCGCCGCTGCGTCGACGGTGGCGCGCCGCCGTCGCCCGTGGCCCGTGTCGCCCCGGTCGCCGTGCCTGCGGCCGTGGCCACGCCCGCCCCGGCACCGGCCGGCGTGCGCGAGCTCGAACTGACGGTAGGCCCGTTGCCCGACACCGCGGTGGCCGACAACCTGGTCGACCTGTTCAAGGAGATCACCGGCCTGGGCAGCATCGAACCTCTGGACGCCGGCCGCGCCGCCGACGGCATGCGCCGTTTCAAGGTGACGACGACCGCCAGCGACAACGACCTCGTCGACCTCTTCGGCTTCCACGTCGCACGTGAACAGATCGCGCTCAAGCCGCTGAGCGCGGGCTACGGCTTCCACGAGGGCGCACCCGGCGCGCCGGAAAGCGAAGCCAAGCCCGTCGACCTCGGCTACGGCTTCTTCGACAACGCCCCCGGCGCGCCCGGCGACGCGCCGGCCGTGGCGCCGGCGGCCGCCATGCTGACCGCACCGGCGGCCCCCGCCGCCGCGCCACGCCCCGCGGTGCGCCCCGAGAAGGCCGCCGCGGCTGCCGAGTCGAGCACCTTGCGTGTCTCGGTCGACAAGGTCGACCAGCTCATCAACCTGGTCGGTGAACTCGTCATCACGCAGGCCATGCTGGCGCAGAACGGCAAGGGCGTGGACGCCGCGCTCTACCAGCAGATGGCCGCCGGCCTGGCCGACCTGGAACGCAACACCCGCGACCTGCAGGAAGCGGTGATGTCGATCCGCATGATTCCGATGTCGCTGGTCTTCAACAGGTTTCCGCGCATGCTGCGCGACCTGGCCGCCAAGCTCGGCAAGAAGGTCGAGATGGTGCAGGTGGGCGAGGCCACCGAACTGGACAAGGGCCTGGTCGAGAAGATCACCGACCCGCTGACGCACCTGGTGCGCAACAGCTGCGACCACGGCATCGAACTGCCGCACGAACGCCTGGCCAAGGGCAAGACCGAGCACGGCACCATCACGCTGATCGCCACCCACCAGGGCGGCAGCATCGTCATCGAGGTGCGCGACGACGGCAAGGGCCTGAACCGCGCCAAGCTGCTGGCCAAGGCGCGTGAACGCGGCATCGAGGCGCCCGACACGATGAGCGACTCCGAGGTCTACGGCCTCATCTTCGCACCGGGCTTTTCCACCGCCGAGATCGTCACCGACGTCTCGGGCCGCGGTGTCGGCATGGACGTGGTGAAGAAGAACATCACCGCCCTGGGCGGCACCGTCGAGATCGACAGTGCCGAGGGCTACGGCATGACGGTGCGTGTGCGCCTGCCCCTGACGCTGGCCATCATGGACGGCATGAGCGTGGGCGTCGGCGACGAGTGCTACATCCTGCCGCTGTCCAGCGTGGTCGAGAGCTTCCAGGTGCAGCCCGGCATGGTCAAGACCATCGGCGGCAACGGCCGCGTGGTGGAAGTGCGCGACGAGTACATGCCGGTGCTCGACCTCGAGAAGGCCTTCGACGTGCCGCGCTTCGACTTCGAGCGGGTCAGCAACATCATGGTCGTCGTCGAGGCCGAGGGCGGCCGCGTCGCACTGCTCGTCGATGAACTGCTCGGCCAGCAGCAGGTGGTGGTGAAGAACCTCGAGAGCAACTACCGCCGCGTCGACGACATCTCCGGCGCCACCATCATGGGCGACGGCCGCGTCGCGCTCATCCTGGACGTCGGCGCGCTCGTGCGCCGCTCACGTCACTGACCCGGCGGCCGGAGATCCGAACCATGAAGCGAATCTTGCTGCTGATGCGTGGCTTCACGATCCGGCTGCGCATGGCAGGCGCGGTCGTCATGGTGCTGGGCCTGTTTGCCGTCGTCGGCGCGGTCGGCTTGCTCGGCGGGTGGCAGGTCAAGACACTCAGCGCCGAATTCATGCTGCACTCGGTCCACGAAATCGAGGTCGTGTCCGGCGTGCGCCAGCGCCTGGCGCAGGTGCGCCTGCTGGAAAAGCAGATGGTCATCGACTACGAGGACGGCGTGCAGGTGCTCAAGCACCGCGAGGCCTGGCTGGCCGAACTCGCCGCCACGACGAAGGCGCTGCAGGGCCTGCTGGAAGGCGAGGAGGACGACGACAACGCGCTGGCGCGCGAGGCCGTCACGCGCCTGGCCGGTTACGCCCAGCGCAGCGCCCCGGTGCTCGACAACATCCAGAACGGCGGCTACGACAACGCCCGCACCGCCGACCGCATGTTGACCCGCGCCAAGGAAGAGGTGGCCGTCGTCGAGACACTGGTCGACCGCATCGCCGCCGTCACCAACACCGAGGCCGGCGCGGCGCGCAACGCGGTCGCCGCGGCGATGACGCAGGTGTCCGTCGCCTTCGTCGCCACGCTGGCCGTGGTGGTGCTCGTGGTGTGGCCGCTGACGATCCTGAACTCACGTTCGATCACCGGGCCCATCGGCTACGCCGTCAGCGTGGCCGAGGCCATCGCCGCGGGCGATCTCACGCGCCCCATACGCAGCGAAGGCCGCGACGAGGCCGCCACCTTGCTGGCCTCGCTGCAGCGCATGCAGGCCAGCCTGTGCCGCGTGGTGGGCCAGGTGCACGCGTCGTCGCAGAGCATCCATGTCGCCAGTGCCGAGGTGGCCAGCGGCAACGGCGACCTGAGCCAGCGCACCGAGCAGTCGGCCGCCGCGCTGCAGCAGACCGCCAGTTCGATGGAACAGCTGACCGCCACGGTGCGCCAGAGCGCCGACGCGGCACGCCAGGCCCGCGACCTCGCGGTCTCGGCCAGCGGCGTGGCCGAACGCGGCGGCCAGGCCGTGGCGACGGTGGTGGCGACGATGGAGCAGATCAACACCAGTTCGCGCCGCATCGCCGACATCGTGGCCACCATCGACGGCATCGCCTTCCAGACCAACATCCTGGCGCTGAACGCTGCGGTGGAAGCCGCACGCGCCGGCGAACAGGGCCGCGGCTTCGCGGTCGTGGCCAGCGAGGTGCGCAGCCTGGCCAGCCGCAGCGCCGAGGCGGCGCGCGAGATCAAGGGCCTGATCGGCGCCAGCGTCGAACGCGTCGAGGCCGGTTCACAGCAGGTGGCGACGGCCGGACAGACGATGGCCGAGATCGTTGCCAGCGTGCAGCGCGTGAGCCAGATCATCGGCGAGATCAGCGCCGCTGCCGCCGAGCAGAGCACCGGCATAGGCCAGGTCAACCAGTCGGTGACGCAGCTGGACAAGAGCACCCAGCAGAACGCGGCGCTCGTCGAAGAGAGTGCCGCCGCGGCGGAATCGCTGAAGGAGCAGGCCGCCCGCCTGGCCGAAGTGGTGGCCACCTTCCGTCTGCAGCCGCAACACACCTGAGTGCCGGCGCCACCAGGCACCGGCCTCGCCCTTCCCTCGCCCTTCCCTCGCCTTTCCCTCGCTCTCGCCCGCTCCCCACCGATTCCCCCGCCGAGCTCCCGTTCCCGATTTCCTGTCAGACCCACGAAATGCAACTCAACCACCTGAAGATCGGCCCGCGCCTTGCACTCGGCTTCGGCATCGTCGTCGGCCTGATGGCCGTCATCGTCGTGCTCATGATGACGCGCCTGGCCCACATCAAGGCCGCCAACGCCGACGCAATGCAGATGCAGCAGCGCGCCGCGATGGCCGACGAGTGGCGCGGCCACGTCAACCTGAACGCCAGCCGTGCGCTGGCCATCGCCAAGGCCGGCGGCAACACCGCGGTCGACACCTTCTTCGCGCCGCAGATGAAGGCCACCAGCGAGCGCATCTCGACGCTGCAGAAGTCGCTCACCGAGGCGGTCGACAGCGACAAGGGCAAGGAGCTGCTGGCACGGATCGGAGCCCAGCGTGAGACCTACGTCGCGGCGCGTGCCGACGTGCTGAAGAGGTTCAAGGACGGCGACACGGCCGGCGGCCAGGCCCTGCTCGACGAGAAGATGGTGCCCGCTGCCGCAGCCTACGTCGGCGCCATCGAAACCATCGCCCGCTACCAGCAGGAACGCGTGACGCTGAGCGCCGCCGAAGTCGAGTCCGACATGCGCCAGGCCGAGATCATCCTCGTCGGCTCGCTGGTCGTGGCCACGCTGATGGCTATCGGCCTCGGCTGGGCCATCACGCGTTCGGTGACCCTGCCGCTGCACCGGACCGTGCTGGCCGCCCAGACCATCGCCGGCGGCAACCTGGCCGAGGCCATCCAGGTCGACGGCCGCGACGAGATGGCCGCGATGCAGACCTCGCTGGTGCACATGCAGGACAGCCTGCGCCGCCTGGTCAGCGACGTGATGGCCGGCAGCGAGTCCATCGGCACCGCCAGCGCGCAGATCGCCACCGGCAACCAGGACCTTTCGGGCCGCACCGAACAGACCGCCAGCAGCCTGCAGCAGGCGGCCAGCAGCCTGGAGCAGCTCACCGGCACCGTGGGCCAGACGGCCGACAGCGCACGCACCGCGAACCAGCTCGCCGCCTCGGCCAGCACCGCCGCCGAACGTGGCGGCGCCGTCGTGGCGCAGGTGGTGGCGACGATGGAAGACATCAACACCAGCAGCAAGCGCATCGCCGACATCATCGGCACCATCGACGGCATTGCCTTCCAGACCAACATCCTGGCGCTGAACGCCGCGGTGGAAGCGGCCCGCGCCGGCGAGCAGGGCCGCGGCTTCGCGGTCGTGGCCAGCGAAGTGCGCAGCCTGGCGCAGCGCAGCGCCGAGGCGGCGCGCGAGATCAAGGGCCTGATCCAGAACAGCGTCGAGAAGGTCGACGCCGGCACGCGCCTCGTGCGCGACGCCGGCACGGCGATGGACGACATCGTCGGCGGCGTGCGGCGTGTCACCGACGTCATCGGCGAGATCAGCGCCGCCACCAGCGAACAGAGCACCGGCCTGCGCCAGGTGAACGAAGCCGTGGCCGGCCTCGACCAGATGACGCAGCAGAACGCCGCGCTGGTGGAAGAGAGCGCGGCCGCCGCGGAAAGCCTGAACGAACAGACGACACGGCTCGCCAGCCTGGTCGGCACCTTCCGCGTGCGCGCCGCCTGAGCGCGACGCTGCACCGACTTCCCGCCTTTTCCGAGAGGGTTCTCATGACGCGCCTGAACGCCAACGACAAGAACATGCTCGCCGCCATCGCTGTGCTGCTCGCCGCCGCGGTGGCCTACGGCGCCAGCAACAGCGGCCTGATGCTGCCGCTGCTGCTGGGCGGCGGCATCCTCGCGGCGGCGGTGGTCGCGGCACTGTCCAGCCAGGGCGGTGCGCTCAGCCGCGTGGCGCTGCCGGCACTGGGCATGGCGATGGTCGGACTGCTCATCCACGCCGCACGCGGGCAGGCCGAGGCGCACTTCGCCGTCTTTGCCTTCCTGGCCTGCACGGTGGTCTACCGCCACTGGCTGCCGGTCGTCGTGGCTGCGGCCACCATCGCCGTGCACCACCTCAGCTTCAACTACTTCCAGCAATGGGGCTGGGGCCCGATCTGCTTCACCGAGCCGGGGCTGCTGACCGTCATCGAGCACGCCGCCTACGTGGTCGCCGAAGCGGTGCTGCTGGTGATGCTGGCGCTGCGGGCCCGCGCCGACTTCGCAGCGTCGGAAGAACTCACCGGCATCGTGGGGCGGCTCATCGCCAGCAACGGCTCGATCGACTTCACGCCGGCGCATGCCGCGGTGAGCTCGCCCGCCGCGCGGCAGTTGCAGCAGGCGCTGCGCCATGTCGAGTCGACGATCAGCGCGGTGCGTGCCAGCGCCGAGTCGATCACCACGGCCACCACCGAGATCGCCAGCGGCAACCTCGACCTCAGCCAACGCACCGAAAGCGCCGCCAGCTCGCTGCAGCAGACGGCCAGCTCGATGGAACAGCTGACCGCCACCGTGCACCACAGCGCCGAGTCGGCCGTGCAGGCCAAGGACCTCGCGGCCTCGGCGGCGCAGGTGGCGCAGCGCGGCGGCGCGGTCGTCTCGCAGGTCGTCACCACCATGGGCGACATCAACGGCAGCAGCCGCAAGATCGCCGACATCATCGGCACCATCGATGGCATTGCGTTCCAGACCAACATCCTGGCGCTGAACGCGGCGGTGGAAGCGGCGCGCGCCGGCGAACAGGGGCGCGGCTTCGCTGTGGTGGCCGGCGAGGTGCGCCTGCTGGCGCAGCGTTCGGCCGAGGCCGCACGCGAGATCAAGAGCCTGATCGGCACGAGCGTCGAGAAGGTCGAGGCCGGCACACGCCTGGTGGCCGACGCCGGACAGACGATGTCGGAGATCGTCGCCAGCGTGCAGCGCGTGGCCGACATCATCGGCGAGATCAGCGCCGCCTCGGGCGAGCAGAGTGCCGGCATCGGCCAGGTCAACCACGCCGTGGCCGACCTCGACCACAGCACGCAGCAGAACGCGGCGCTGGTGGAGCAGAGCGCCGCCGCCGCGGGCTCGCTCAAGGAACAGGCCGCCAGGCTGGCGCAACTCGTCGCCACCTTTCACGTCACCGGCCACGGCGGGCCGGCCACCAGCTCTTAGCGCCGGCTGACCACCCGCGAAGCTGCCCAGGAAGACACGCCGCCGCAGCCGCCGCGCATCGGGCCGCTTCAGTCGGCCCGGCGGCGGGCCGATAACCCCCTACACACCGTAAACCGCAAGGAACCGCCATGGAGATGATTGCCGAAGCCAGCCAGGTCGCCCGCCACGAAGCCGAGCGTGCCAACGCCGCCGCTGCCGCCAGTGCGGCCGGCTCGAACGGCCGCACCTCGCAGGGCGGCGAGTTCCTCACCTTCCGCCTGGGTGCCGAGGAATACGGCATCGACATCCTGCGCGTGCAGGAGATCCGCTCCTACGAGCAGCCCACGCGCATCGCCAACGCGCCTTCGTTCATCAAGGGCGTGGTCAACCTGCGCGGCGTCATCGTGCCGATCATCGACCTGCGCCTGAAGCTGCGCTGCGACAGCGCCGAATACAACACCTTCACCGTGGTGGTGGTGCTGAACGTGCGCGGCCGTGTCGTCGGCGCGGTGGTCGATTCGGTGTCCGACGTGCTCGAGCTGAGCAAGGACGAGATCAAGCCCGCACCCGAGATGAACTCGAGCATCGACGCGTCCTACATCACCGGCATCGGCGCGGTGAAGAACAGCCAGGGTGAGAAGGGTGCCGAGCGCATGCTCATCCTGATGGACATCGAAGGCCTGATGAGCAGTGCCGACATGGGCCTCATCGGCGCCTGAGCCCAGCCGCGTTCCCACCCCGACGCCACCCCACCCGACCCGGAGACACCCATGTACAAGTTGCTTGCACCCGCCCTGTTGGCCCTGGCCAGCCTGCCCGCCCTGAGCGCCGCCGGCCCGACCAAGGACGACGCCGTCGCCATGGTCAAGAAAGGCGTGGCCTTCATCAAGGCCAACGGCACCGAGAAGGGCTACGCCGCGATCAGCGACAAGGCAGGCCCCTTCATCGACCGCGACCTCTATCTCGTCGTCTACGGCCTGGACGGCAAATGCCACGCGCACGGCGCGAACCCCAAGCAGATCGGGCGCGACCTCATCGACCTGACCGACATCGACGGCAAGTACTTCGTCAAGGAGCGCGTGGCCCTGGTCGCCGCCAAGCCTGCCGGGGTCTGGCAGGAATACAAGTTCTCCAACCCCGTGAGCAAGAAGATCGAGCCCAAGGTGATGTACTGCGAGAAGCTCGGCGACACCGCGGTCTGCGGCGGCGTCTACCCCTGAACCCGCGGGCACGGACGACACCATGAAGCTCGGTCTCAAGCTGCTGATTGCCCCCCTCGTCACGGCCGTCGTGGCCCTGGGGGCCGGCGCCACCTATGGTGTGCTCGACTGGCAGCAGGCGACGGAACTGCGCCGGGCCGATGCCGTGGACGTGGACAACTTCAAGACCATGGGCCACGCGCAGGAGCAGCTGGCACAGGTGCGCGCCACGGTGTTCCGCACGCTGGCCGTGATGAGCTCGCTCAGCGATGAACAGGTCAAGACCACGCGCCAGGAACTCGCGCAGCAGGTCGACGGTGTCAAGCGTGTCGTCGGCAGCATGCCCGACACCACCGGCAATGACGACGCGGTGACGCGGCACGCCGCCGCCGTGGCGCCGCTGCTCGACACCTATCTCAAGCAGACCGACAAGGCCATCGACCTCGGCGGCATGGACCCCAACGTCGGCATCGGCGCCATGCGCGCGGCCGAGAACACCTATGGCGAGCTGGCCAAGGCCCTGCAGGCGCTGGTGGCGCGCAACGAGGCGCTGCACACCGAACGCGCCGACGCGGCCGACGCCGCGAGCCACCAGCTGACACTGATGCTGGGCGCGTTGATGCTGCTGGCCACCGGGGGTGCGCTGCTCGTCGCCTGGCGGCTGCAGCAGCGTGTGGTGAGCGAAATCGAACGCGTGGTGCGCCTGAGCGAGGACGTGGCCGCCGGCAAGCTGAGCGTCAGCGCCAGCAGCGACCAGGCCGACGAGATCGGCGACCTGGTGCGCGCGCTGGGCCACATGGTCGACAAGCTGCGCACGTCGCTGCAGACCGTGCGCCAGGCCACCGACCACATCGGCACCGCCGCCAACGAGATCGCCAGCGGCAACGTCGACCTCAGCCAGCGCACCGAGCAGGCGGCCAGCCGCGTGCAGCAGAGCGCCAGCTCGATGGAAGAGCTGACGAGCACCGTGCGCCAGACCGCCGACAGCGCCCGCACCGCCAACCAGCTGGCCGGCTCGGCGAGCACGGTGGCGCAGCGCGGCGGCGCCGTGGTGGCCGAGGTGGTGACGACGATGCAGGACATCAACACCAGCAGCCGCCGCATCGCCGACATCATCGGCACCATCGACGGCATCGCCTTCCAGACGAACATCCTGGCGCTGAACGCGGCCGTGGAAGCGGCACGCGCCGGCGAGCAGGGCCGCGGTTTCGCCGTCGTGGCCAGCGAAGTGCGCAGCCTGGCGCAGCGCAGCGCCGAGGCGGCGCGCGAGATCAAGGGCCTGATCCAGGCCAGCGTCGAGAAGGTCGACGCCGGTACGCGCCTGGTGGGTGACGCCGGCAGCACGATGACCGAGATCGTCGCCAGCGTGCAGCGTGTCAGCGACATCATCGGCGAGATCAGCGCGGCGTCGGGCGAGCAGAGCAGTGGCATCAGCCTCATCAACACCGCGGTGGCCGACCTCGACCGCATGACGCAGCAGAACTCGGCGCTGGTCGAGGAAAGTGCCGCCGCGGCCGAAAGCCTGAAGGAACAGGCCGCGCGCCTGGCCCAGGTGGTCAGCGGCTTCCAGCTCGGCTCAGCGCCGTCGGCCACGCCGGTGGACAGGCAACATGCGCAGCCCACGCCGGCACCGGCCCTGCCCTCGCCTGCCGTGGCCGCACGTCAGGTGGTGGCGCGGGCGAAGGCGGCCCCTACCGCGCCCGCCAAGCCGGCCAAGCCGGCCCCGAAGCCACAGCCCGTCGCACCGGTGAAGGCCGAGGCCGTGGCACCGAAGGCGCCTGCGCCCCTGCCCCTGCCCGCGGCCGTGCCCGCGCCGCCGCCGCTGCTCAAGCCGACGAGCACCGCCAGGGCGGCCGCCGACGACGACTGGGAGACCTTCTGAAGCCGCTGCGCGCCTGAACCCGGCGCGGCGGGCGGGCTACACCGCGCCTGCCCGCCGCAGCGTTTCCAGCACCGGCCGGCGCAGCACCTCGCGCAGGCCCCACCAGCCCGCCATCAGCGCCAGCAGCGCGCCGGCCAGCGTGCCGAAGAGCGGCACCCAGGGTGAGGGTGTCCACGCGAACTCGAAGGCGTAGCGCGCCAGCAGCCAGCCCAGCACCACCGCCACCAGCGAAGCCAGCAGCCCGGCCAGCGCGCCCACGCCCAGCAGTTCGGTGCGCTGCACCTGGGCCAGCAGGCGGCTGCCGGCACCCATGGCGCGCATGATCGCGAACTCGCGTGCCCGCGCCTCGCGCGTGGCCGAGATGGCCGCGAACAGCACCACCAGCCCGGCCACGAGCGTGAAGCCGAAGAGGAATTCCACCGCGCGTATCACCTGGTCCAGCACCCGCTGCACCTGCGCCACCGTCGCCGAGACGTCGATGTTGGTGATGTTCGGGAAGGCCCGGCTCAGCGCGCTGTCGAAGCTGGGCGTGCCCGGCGCGGCGTCCAGCGGCGCAGCCGGGGCACGGAAGGCGCTGATGTAGGTCAGCGGCAGGTCGTCCATCTGCCCCTGCGGGAAGATGACGAAGAAGTTGACGCGCATCGAGCCCCAGTCGACATGGCGCAGGCTGGTGATGCGCGCTTCCTTCACCTGCCCGGCGATGTCGAAGCGCAGCGTGTCGCCCAGCTTCAGGCCCAGCTGCTGCGCGAGCCCGACCTCGACCGACAGGCCGCCGGCCTCGTCGGCCACCCAGCGCCCGCCTTCGACGAGGTTGCCGCGCGGCAGCGTGGCGGCGTGGCTGAGGTTGAATTCACGCTCCACCAGCCGGCTGGCGCGTTCGTCGCTGTACTGCCCGGCGTCGGCCGTGCGGCCGTTGATGGCCACCAGGCGGCCGCGGATCATCGGGTACCAGTCGAAGTCCTTCACGCCGGCCTGGGTCAGCGCGCCGCGGAAGGCCTCGGCCTGGTCGGGCTGGATGTTGATGACGAAGCGGTTGGGCGCATCCGGCGGCGTGGCCTGGCGCCAGCTGGCGATGAGGTCGGTGCGCAGCAGCACCAGCAGCATCAGCGCCAGCAGGCCCACGGCGAGTGCGGAGACCTGCAGCACCGCAAAGGCCGGCCGCGCCGCGATCTGGCGCGTGGCCAGCACCAGCCAGCGCGGCGCGCGGCTCTCGGGCACGGACTTCTTCAGCAGCTTCACCGCGCCGTACGACAGCGCGGCGAAGAGGCCGATGGCCACGGCAAAACCGCCCACCGCGATGGCGCCCAGCTTGGCATCGGCCGACGCGGCCAGCAGCAGGATCACGAAGCCGCCCGCGCCGGCGGCCAGCACCCCCAGCGACGACGCCTTCAGCGCGCCCACGTCGCGCCGGATCACGCGCAGCGCCGGCACCCGCGCCAGCTGCAGCACCGGCGGCAGGCCAAAACCCAGCAGCAGCGTCATGCCGACGCCGATGCCGAACAGCGCCGGCCCCCAGCCCGGCGCCGGCAACGCCACCTTCACCAGTCCGGCCAGCAGCCAGACAAAGACGTTGTGCACGGCCAGGCCGATGAGCACGCCCAGCACGCTGGCCGCCAGGCCGACGAACGCAAATTCGAGCGTGTAGGCGCCGGCGATGCGCCGCTGGCTCAGGCCGAGCACACGCAGCATGGCGCAATCGTCGAGATGGCGCGCGGCGAAGTCGCGTGCCGCGATGCCTACCGCCACCGCGGCCAGCAGCGCCGCCAGCAGCGCCACCAGGTTGAGGAATTTCTCGGCGCGGTTCAGCGTCTGCTGCATCTCGGGGCGGCCGCTCTCCACGGTGTCCAGGCGCACACCACGCAGCGGCGCGTCCTTGATGCGCGTGTTCACCCACTGCACGTACTCGCGCACCACGGCGTCGCCGCGCTTGGCGTCGATGCCGGGCGGCGCCGCCACCAGCAGGCGGTGGTTGACGCGGCTGGCCGGCTGCACCAGGCCGGTGGCCGGCAGGTCGGCCGCGGCCAGCATGACACGCGGCGAGAAGCTGGCGAAACCGGCGCCGCGGTCGGGTTCGAGCACGATCAACCGCGTGATCTTCAGCTGGGCGTCGCCCAGCAAGAGGGGGTCGCCCACCTGCAGTTGCAGCGCATCGAGCAGGGCCGGGTCGACCCAGGCCGTGCCCGGCTCCGGGCCTTCCGCCACCACCTGCAGCGGCGCGCCGGGGGCGTCGCGCAGTTGCAGCTGGCCGCGCAAGGGGTAGGCCGCGCCGACGGCCTTCACGGCCACCAGGCGCGTGGCGCCACCCTGGGCTTCCGCCGCGCGGCCCATGCTCGGGAAGCCCACGTTCTGCGTCACGCGCAGGCCCAGTGCCTGCGCCTTGGCCACCAGTTCGGGCGGCGCCGGGCGGTCGCTGCTGATGGCGGCGTCGCCACCCAGCAGCTGGCGGGCGTCGCGCTCCAGGCCCGAACTCAGCCGGTCGGCGAAGAAGCCCACGGCCGTGAGCGCGGCCACCGCCAGCGTCACGGCCACGGCCAGCAGGCGCAGTTCACCGGCGCGGAAGTCGCGCAGGGCCTGGCGCCAGGCCAGCGCGCGCAGGGAAGGGGGTCGCAATGTGATCATGCGCTGAAGGTAACCGATGCGGCGGCGGCGCGCCGTGCCGTGGCCGGGAAGCCCGCGCCGGCGCGGGCCTGCCGGAGTCCCCGCAGCGGCGCCCGTAGGCACCCTCCAAGTCACCCTCGAAGGGACCCAGCAGGAGGCCCGGCACCGGCAAATTGACGCCGCTCAACGCGCACGCGCGTCGCCGGTGCAGACTGTGATGGCGTTGCGGACGGGGTGCTCCGCAGCCCCCATCCGCGGCGCAGGTGCATGACGCACGGAAGGAGAAACCCATGAAGATCCAGCATGCCGCAAAGCTGGTGCTGCTCGGTCTGACGGCCACCGCCTGCACCGTGGCCTTGGCGCAGGGGCGCTCGGATCTCGGCAAGCGTGAGTTCGAGAACAACTGCGCCGTCTGCCACGGCAGCGACGCCAAGGGCAAGGGCGTCTACAACAACTTCCTGAAGACCGACGCGCCCGACCTGACGACCTTGGCCAAGCGCAACGGTGGCGTGTTCCCGGTGGCGAACACCTTCGAGATCATCGAAGGCGCCGGCAAGGGCCACGGCACACGCGACATGCCCATCTGGGGCCAGGAATACAAGGTCAGGGCCGGGGAGTATTACGTCGACGTGCCCTACAACCCGCAGGCCTTCGTCAGCGGCCGCATCCTGGCGCTCATCGAGCACCTGAACAAGCTGCAGGTGAAGTGACGCGCGAGCCCAGTGCGGCTGACCTCGCCGCTGCAGGTGCCTGGGTCAATACGCGGCGGCGAAGGCGGCGTCGAGGGCCGCCGTCCAGCGCGCCTTGTCCTCGGGCGGCGCGAAGCTGGCCTTGAAGCTGTTGCGCGCCAGCGTGTAGGCATGCTGGCGTGTCAGCTGCGGCAGTGCGGCGAAGGTCTCGACGAAGTTCTGGTTGATGTAGCCGCCGAAATAGGCCGGGTCGTCGCTGTTGACGGTGACACACAGCCCGGCGGCCAGCAAGGCCGGCAGGTTGTGCTCGGCCAGGGTGTCGAAGACACGGAGCTTGACGTTGGACAGCGGGCACACCGTCAGCGGCACACCTTCCACCACCAGGCGCTGTACGAGTGCCGGGTCTTCCAGGCAGCGCACGCCGTGGTCGATGCGCTGCACGTGCAGCACGTCGAGTGCGTTCCAGATGTAGGGCGGCGGGCCCTCCTCGCCGGCATGCGCGACGAGGTGCAGGCCCAGTTCGCGGCAGCGCGCGAAGACCCCCGCGAACTTCTCGGGCGGGTGGCCACGTTCGCTGCTGTCCAGGCCGACCCCGACGAAGTGCTGGCGCCAGGGCAACGCGGCTTGCAGCGTCGCGAACGCCGCCTCTTCGCTGAGGTGGCGCAGGAAACACAGGATGAGCTGGCTGCTGATGCCCAGCTCGGCCTTCGCGCGTGCACAGGCGCGTGCCAGGCCCTGGATGACGGTGGCGAAGGGCACGCCGCGGTCGGTGTGGGTCTGCGGGTCGAAGAAGATCTCGGCGTGCACCACGTGGTCGGCCGCGGCGCGCTGGAAGTAGGCCCAGGCCATGTCGTGGAAGTCGGCTTCCTTCAGCAGCACGCTGGCGCCGGCGTAGTAGATGTCGAGGAAGCTCTGCAGGTCGGTGAAGGCATAGGCGGCACGCAGCGCCTCGACGCTGGCGTAGGGCAGCACCACGCCGTTGCGCCGCGCCAGCGCGAAGATCAGCTCGGGTTCGAGCGAGCCTTCGATGTGGATGTGCAGCTCGGCCTTGGGCATGGCGCGCAGCAGCGCGTCCAGCCCGGTGGTGGTGTCATGGGCAGGATTCATCGCAGGCAATGCCCTTCGGCAGTGAGTTGAGAAGGCGCGCCGAAGGGGCGGCGAATGGCTCTGCGGGCAGGAGACGAGGCGCCCGCGCCGCTCGAAATTCTCGGGGGCTGTTGCAGATCACCCCGGGTGCCATGAAGACGCGCATGCGCTTGAGCCTTGCGGCAAGACGAAGCCGCAAGCGTAGCGCAGCGCGCGGGCCACTGCCGCCACCGCGGGCCGCGGCATGCGGCACCGGGCGGCGATGTGCCGGCCTACTTCTCGACCGGGTAACCCGGTGCGATGGACTTCTGGATCTCGGCCAGCGTCAACGCGGTGGGCGGCGCCGGTGACCAGGCCATGTAGCCCCACTTCATCGCATAGGCCTTGTAGCCCAGCAGCCGCAGCGCGGTCACGGCCTTGTTCTGCTGCTGACCCGTGTCGCAGTGGACGATGATGTCCTTGTCCTTGGGCAGCTTGGCCAGCGATTCGGGCTTGGCCAGATCCATCACGCCGATGAACATGGCGCCGGGAATATGGCCCTTGTCGAACTTCTTGTCCTTGGGCACGCGCACGTCGACGATGACGAAGTCGCCCTTGTTGGCCTTGAGCTTTTCGGCCACGTCCTGGGCGGTCAGGTCGTAGTACTCGTTGCTGGGCAGCCCGCTCAAGTAGGCGCCGACGAACTTCTGCAGCACGGCTTGCTCGGCCGCGCTGGCCTCGGGCATGGGAATGGGCTTCTCGGCCCAGGACGGACTCGACAGTGCGGCGGCGAGGGCGGCGGCAAGGGCAAGGCGGCTGGAATGGCGGAACATGGCGAACTCCTGTCGGTGGGAACCAGGCGCCATGCTCCACCACGGCCGCGCCGCGCGAATTGCGGCCAATCAAACTTGCGAACCCGCCATGTTGCGCTGCCGCAAACTTGCGTTCGTGCAGCTTGCCAAGGTGGCCGTGCCTTGGCCGCGGCAAGGGTTCGAGAGCGCGTCAGGCCACGCCGGCGGCGTGCGCCTGCTGGTCGGCGTGGTAACTGCTGCGCACCATCGCGCCCACCGCGGCGTGGCTGAAGCCCATGGCCGCGGCTTCGCGCTCGAACATCCTGAAGGTGTCGGGGTGCACGTAGCGCCGCACCGGCAGGTGGTGGCCGCTGGGCGCCAGGTACTGGCCGATGGTGAGCATGTCGATGTGATGCGCGCGCATGTCGCGCATCACCTGCAGGATCTCTTCGTCGGTCTCGCCCAGGCCGACCATCACGCCGCTCTTCGTCGGCACACCCGGCACCTGTTCCTTGAACTTCTTCAGCAGGTTCAGGCTGAACTGATAGTCGGAGCCGGGGCGCGCTTCCTTGTAAAGACGCGGCGTGGTTTCCAGGTTGTGGTTCATCACGTCGGGCGGCGCCTCGCGCAGGATGGACAGCGCGCGGTCGTCGCGGCCGCGAAAGTCGGGCACCAGCACCTCGATGCGCGTGGCCGGCGACAGTTCACGCGTCTTGCGGATGCACTCGACGAAGTGGCCGGCGCCGCCATCTCGCAGGTCGTCGCGGTCGACGCTGGTGATCACCACGTACTGCAGCTTCAGCGCCGCAATGGTCTTGGCCAGGTTCAGCGGCTCGTCGGCATCCAGCGGGTCGGGCCGGCCGTGGCCGACGTCGCAGAAGGGGCAGCGGCGTGTGCACTTGTCGCCCATGATCATGAAGGTGGCCGTGCCCTTGCCGAAGCATTCGCCGATGTTCGGGCAGCTGGCTTCCTCGCACACCGTGTGCAGCTTGTGCTCGCGCAGGATGTGCTTGATCTCGTAGAAGCGCGTGCTGGGCGAACCGGCCTTGACGCGGATCCACTCGGGCTTCTTCAGCACCGAGCCCGGCTCAGCCGCCACGACCTTGATGGGGATGCGCGAGGTCTTGGCCTGCGACTTCTGCTTGGCGGTGGGGTCGTAGGCGGCCGGCGGGGGCGTGCTCATGGGGCTGGCGCTGCGGGGCGGTGGCGCCCCGGGGCAACGGAAAACGGGAAGACGGCGAGTTTACCGACCGCCCCCTGCCCACGGCTGACGCGGGTTTGGCCGCCGGCTCAGGCCGACAGCCGCGCCTGCAGCTGCCGTGCGAGGCGCTGCGCCACGTCGTCCCAAGACGCTTGCACACCCAGGGTGCGCAGGTCCACCGTGCGCAGGCCGGCGTAGCCGCAGGGGTCGATGCGCGTGAAGGGCTCCAGGTCCATCGCGACGTTCAGCGCCACGCCGTGGTAGCTGCAGTGGCGGCTGACCTTGATGCCCAAGGCTGCGACCTTGCCCAGGCCGGCGAAAGGGTCGAGGCTGGCAGTGACCAGCCGCGCATGGCTGAACGGGTCGTCCAGCCGCACGTAGATGCCCGGCGCGCCGCGCACGCGGTGGCCGACCACGCCGCCAGTGGCCCACAGCGTCTCGATCACTGCTTCCTCGATGCGGAAGACGTATTCCTTGACGTAGATGCCCAGGCGCTTCAGGTCCAGCAGCGGGTAGGCCACCACCTGCCCCGGGCCGTGGAAGGTGACCTGGCCACCGCGGTCGGTGCGCACGACGGGGATGTCCCCGGCGGCCAGCACGTGCGCCTCGCGGCCGGCGATGCCCTGCGTGAAGACGGGCTCGTGCTCGACGAGCCAGAGCTCGTCTTCGGTGTCGGAAGTGCGTGCGGCGGTGAAGGCCCGCATCGCGGCTTCGGTCTCGGTGTAGGGCCGGCGGCCCAGCGGCAGGGTGCGCATGGGCGCGCAGTCTAGGCCGTCAGCTCACCTGCAGGCCATCGCCGCCGTGTAGTCGATGACCTGGATGCGGCCGGCCACGATGTGTGCCTTGGCGGCGTCGACCTGGCGACGCATCTCGGGTGTCACCAGCTTCGCGTTGTGCTCGTCGTAGGCCAGGTCCAGCCCGCCTTCCTTCAGCCCCAGCGTGGTGATGCCCGGCCGCACGCCGCTGAAGGCCTGGAAGACCGCCACGTCGGTGCGCTTGAGCATCGACGTGAGCATGCGCCCGGGGTGCAGGCCGTTCTGGTTGCTGTCGACGCCGATGCCCAGCAGGCCCAGGTCGGCGGCGGCCTGCAGCACACCCAGGCCGGTGGTGCCGGCGGCGGCGAAGATCACGTCCGCCCCCTGCGCAGCCTGCGTGCGCGTGAGTTCGGCGCCGCGCGCCGGGTCGGTCCAGGCGGCGTTGGTGGTGCCGGTCATCGCGCTGATCACCTGCACCTTGGGGTTGGCGTACTTCGCGCCCTGTTCGTAGCCGCAGAGCACCTTGCGCACCAGCGGGATGTCCTGCCCGCCGACGAAGCCCAGCTTGCCGGTCTTGCTGGCCAGCGCGGCCAGTTGCCCCGCCAGGAAGGCGCCTTCGTGCTCGCGGTAGACGAAGCTCTGCACGTTGGGCAACGCCACCACCATGTCGACGATGGCGAAGTTCAGCTTCGGGAATTCGCGCGCCACGGCCTCGATGCTGCTGGCCTGCGGGAAGCCGACACCGACGATGGGGTTGGCGCCGCGCTGCGCAAAACGACGCGCCGCTTGTTCACGCTGCGCGGCGTTGGCGATCTCGAACTCCAGATAGGGCTTGTTGTTGGCCTTCTTCCAGCGCTCGGCGCCTTCCCAGGCGGCGGTGCCGAAGCTCTTGTCGTTCTTGCCACCCAGCTCGAAGATGATCGCCGGCTGCGCCTGGGTCACGGCGGCCCAGGCGGCGAGCACGGCCGCCGCGAGCCCCGCAGACGCAGCCCTCATCGTCAGAAGTTCGCCTTGAACGACACGCCGAAGGTGCGCGGCTCGTTGATGAAGCCGGTGAGGTTGTTGAAGTCGATGCCACCCACGACGCGGATGGTGTTGGCCAGGTTCCGCACGAAGGCCGCGGCCTCGTACTTGCCGTTGCCGAAGTTGTAGCCGGCGCGCACGCCCACTTCGGTCAGCGCCTTGCCGGTGAACTCGGTGCTCTCGTAGAGGAAGAAGTTGATCTTGCTGCGGTAGACCACGTCGGTCAGCAGCACCAGGTCGCCGCCGGCCACCGGCATGATGTACCGCGCGGTGAAGTTCAGCGTCGTCTTCGGCGCCTGTGGCAGCGGGTTGCCGTCGATGGACACCGTGGGCGCGAACTTGAAGGCAGCGGGGTTGGCAGGCGCGGTGATCGGGTCCAGCACCGTGCAGCTGCTGCCGCAGGCATCGACGCGCAGCCCGGGGTCCTTGATCCTGGTCTTGTTGACGCTGCCGCCCAGGGTCAGCAGCAGGCTGTCGGTGGCGAGCCACTGGGTGTTGAACTCGAAGCCCTGGCCGGTGGTCTTGGCCGCGTTCACCAGCTGGTTGAAGTTGGCCGCGCCGCCCACGGCGGTGAGCTGCTGGTCCTTGATGGTGTAGTTGAAGACGGCAGCCGAGATGCGCGCGCGGCCGTTCATCAGGTCGGTCTTCACACCGGCCTCGTAGGAGGTAACCTTCTCGCTCCTGGCCACCGAGAGTGTGTCGCCGAAGAGCAGCCGGCCCTGGATGGCAGGCGCGCGGAAGCCCGTGGCCACGCGACCGTAGACGTTGGTCGTTTTGTCCAGCGCGTAGGTCGCGCTGACATCGCCGCTGGTGTTGGTCGCGCTGGTCTTGGCCGTGCGGCGGCCAGTGAAACCACCGATGGGCGACTGGATACGGTCGGCAAAGAAGTCTTTGTCGTCCTTGGTGTAGCGCAAGCCGCCGCGCAGCTTCAGCTGCGGGCTGACGTCCAGGTTCACGCTGCCGAACACGGCATAGGCCTTGTTGTCCTGGTCCTGCGTGGCGTAGCCGTTCTGCACATTGCCACCGACGCTGCTGTAGTTGAAGCTGTCGATCTTCAGCTGCTCGTCGAAGTAGTACAGGCCCGCCAGCCACTGCAGCGCGCCGGCCGTGGTGCTTTCCAGGCGCAGTTCCTGCGTGAACTGCTTGTGCTTGGGCAGGCCATCGGCGCTTTCGGCGTCGAAGGGCACGAACACACCTGGGGTAAACGGAGGGCCACCGTAAGGCCCGGCACTGCCGTCGATGTCACCACGGCTGAACGATTCCACCGTCTCGTAGCCGGTGATGCTGTTCAGCGCCATGCCATTGCCCATGTCCCAGCGCAGGCGCAGGCTGCCGCCGGTGTTCTTGACCTCCTGGCTGTTGATGCCGTCCTGGAAGACCTTCTTCTCGTCGAAGCCGGCCACCAGGTTGTTGGTGCCGGGCTCGATGATGTTGGCGCGGAAGACACGCGCCGAGCCCTTGAGGTCCCGGGTGTGCACGTTGGCCAGCGCGCTGAAGTCCTTGCTCGGCGACCACAGCAGCTGCACACGCGCGGCGTGGTCGTTGTAACCCTCGAGCTCACGCGTCGGGCCGGCGGGGTTGGCGTTCTTCACCCAGTCGTCGCGGTTCTGCGACTGCGCGGCCACGCGCAGCGACAAGGTCGGCGACAAGGGCACGTTCACCGCACCCTCGAAGTTCAGCGCCGTGAAACGGCCCAGGCTGGCCAGCGCATAACCCTCGAAGGCCTTGCCCGGCTTGACCGACTCGAACTTCACCACCCCGGCCGGCGAGTTGCGGCCGAAGAGCGTGCCCTGCGGGCCGTTGAGCACCTCGATGCGCTCCATGTCGAAGATCGGGAAGCCCTTGAGGATGGGGTTCTCCTGCACCACGTCGTCGTAGACCAGGCTGACGGGCTGGCTGGCGTTGAGGTCGAAGTCGGTGTTGCCGATGCCGCGGATGTAGAAGCGCGGGAAGGCGCGGCCGAAGGACGATTCGATGTTCAGGCTGGGCACGCGCCCGGCGAGCAGGCGGATGTCCTGGCCGCCGCTGTTCAGCACTTCGAGGATCTCGCCCTGCAGCGCGCTCACCGAACTGGGCACGTCGCGGATGTTCTCCAGCCGGCGCTCGGCGGTGACCGTGATGGTCTGCAGCTGGCCGCCGCTGGCCTGCGCGGCGGCGCTGCCGCTCAGCAACACCAGCGCGGCGGCGGCCAGCGCGTGGTGCACGGGGACGGTGGGCAGGCCGAAGGCGGTGCGGGCAGCGGGCATGGGCATAACTCCGGAAGGTGAGGGCATGCGGTGTGGAGCGAATCTCGGCGGCCGGGGCCAGGAGCCGGGGCCGGGCGAATAGCATCGGATGATGCCGCGCCGCCCTGCGGAACTTGGTGAAATCCAGGAGCTGGCCACGCCCTTCCCCACCCGTTCGATGCCTGCACGCAACACATGCTGAGCCCCACCCAGATCGAGACTTGGCACCAGGACGGTTTCCTGGTGCTGCCCGGCTTCAAACCCGCCGAAGAGCTGTCGGCCGCGTGCCGCCGCGCCCAGGAGATCGTCGCCAGTTTCG
>LNFM01005134.1_pt1 | contig 23099 bp, 23 predicted proteins | sample 596031 | NCBI WGS metagenome assembly LNFM01 (sample SAMN04254537, study PRJNA301005) | activated carbon metagenome | isolation source: dual media filters at the Ann Arbor, Michigan drinking water treatment plant | place: USA: Ann Arbor | reverse complement strand
CGCAGAGCCACATCGAGTACGTGGCCGAGACCTTCGAGGAGGTCATGCGGCTCCGCGAGACGACACGCGGCTACCGGATCGTGAAGGAGCCGCGCTTCCTGCGCCACTTCAGCGCGCACTTCGCGCCGGCCTGACGCGCGGCGGCGGGGCGCAACGCCCCGCCCGAGGGCCTCGATCCCCCCCTTGATCCCCGCCGCGGACCGCCAGCGGACGGGCTGGGGCGCACGTACATTCCTGAGTCCTGCAGACTCCGGCCGCGCTCCACCGCTCCCCACATCCGCGACTGATGACCGCTCACGCAGCTGCCGCGCCCGAGGCGCCGCGCTCCCGTTACCTCTCGCCCACGCAGCAGATCGGTGTCGCGATGGTCCTCGGCATCGTGGTGGGATACCTCTTCCCCATCACCGCCTACCCGGACGCCGTCGCCTACTTCAAGGTCGGCTCCAACATCTTCCTGCGGCTGATCAAGACGCTCATCGTCCCGCTCCTGTTCAGCACGCTGGTCGTCGGCATCGCCGGGCACGGCGATGACATGAAGAAGGTCGGACGCCTCGCGGTGCGGTCGATCATCTACTTCGAAGTGGTCACGACCCTCGCGCTGGTCGTCGGACTGCTCGCCGTCAACATCATCAAGCCGGGCCAGGGCGTCTCCCTCGCCGGCGCCTCGGTGGAGACCGGCAGTCAGTACTCGCAGACGCAGGTCACGGTGGCGTCGGTGATGGAGCACACGTTCCCGCAGAGCTTCTTCGAGGCCGCGGCGAAGAACGAGGTCCTCCAGATCGTCGTCTTCACCATCCTGTTCGCGATCGCGGTCGCGCAGGTGCCCGGACGGCCGAAGGAGGTGATGCTCGAATGGTGCAACGCGCTGGCCGAGGTGATGTTCAAGTTCACCGGCCTCGTGATGAAGCTCGCGCCGTTCGGCATCTTCTGCGCGATCGCGGCGACGGTCGCCTCGAGTGGGCTCGCCGTGCTCAAGTCGCTCGCCATCCTCGTCCTCACGCTCTACGGCGCGCTCATCGTCTTCGCGCTCTTCGTGCTGCTGCCGGTCGCGATCATCGCCCGCATCCCGCTCAAGAGCTTCTGGGCGCACGTGAAGGAGCCGTGGCTCATCGCGTTCTCCACCGCGAGCTCCGAGGCGGCGCTCCCCAAGGCGATGGAGAACCTGGAGAAGTTCGGCATCTCCAAGCGCATCATCGCGTTCGTGCTGCCCACGGGGTACTCGTTCAACCTCGACGGCTCCACGCTGTACCTCGCGGTCGCGGCGATCTTCGCCGCTCAGGCGGGCGGCATCGACCTCCCGATCGGCACGCAGCTCACCATCATGCTCACGCTCATGCTCACGTCCAAGGGCGTGGCCGGCGTGCCGCGGGCGTCGCTCGTCATCCTCTCGGGCGCCCTCGCGATGTTCGGGCTGCCGCTCGAGGCGATCGCCATCATCCTCGGCGTGGACGCGATCATGGACATGGCGCGCACGAGCATCAACCTGCTCGGCAACTGCCTCGCGACCGCGGTGATGGCGCGATGGGAGGGCGAGTTCCCCGAGAACCCGCCCACCGAAGTGGCGGCCTGAGCGGCGCGCGGCGGGCCGCCCGATGAACGCGACAGGCAGCGCGACAGGCAGCGCGACAGGCAGCGCGACGCGTAGCGCAACGCGCAGCGAGCACGGCCTCGTCCGGGCCGTCGGCACGCTCGGGCTCGCCGCGGGCGTCGTGAACGTGACCGTGGGCGGCGGGATCTTCCGCCTCCCACGCGAGGTCGCCGAGTCGCTCGGCGGCGCGGCCCCGCTCGCCTTCCTCGTCTGTGCCGCGGTGATGGCGATGATCGGCCTGAGCCTCGCGCAGGCCGGCAGCCGCATGGCGACCACCGGGGGACCCTATGCGTACGTCGAGCGCGCCTTCGGCCCCTTCGCCGGCTTCATGACCGGCGTGATGACCTGGCTCATCGGGGTCACCGCGATCGCCGCCATCGGCGACGTCTTCATCGCGAACATCGCGGCCGTCGTGCCGCCGCTCGCGACGCCCACCGGGCGCGCGGTCGGACTCGTGGTCACCTTCACCTTCCTCGCGGTGGTGAACGTGCTCGGGGTGCGTCATGGCGCGCGCCTCAGCACGATCACGACACTCGCCAAGCTGCTGCCGCTCCTCGTGCTCGTCGTGCTCGGAGCCTTCGCGATCGATCCGGCGAACCTCGCCGTCACCGAGGCGCCCGCGGCCTCGACCGTCGCGCGCACCTCGATCGTCCTGCTCTTCGCCTTCACGGGTGTGGAGTATGCGATCGTCCCCGGCGGCGAGCTGCGCGACCCGGCGCGCACCGTGCCGCGCGGCATCCTCCTCGGGCTCGGCGGCGTCACGGTGCTCTACCTCAGCATCCAGCTCGTCGCGCAGGGCGTCCTCGGGCCTGCGCTCGCCCACTCCACCACGCCGCTCGCCGACGCCGCCGGCGCAGCCATCGGGCCGTGGGGGCGTACGCTCCTCCTCGTGGGCGTCGTCGTCTCGACGTTCGGCTATCTCTCAGGGATGGCGCTCGTGTCGCCGCGCACCGTCTACGCCTTCGCGCGAGACGGCTACCTCCCGCGCGCCCTGGCCGCCGTCCACCCCACCTACAAGACGCCCTGGGTGTCCGTCGTCGTCCAGCTCGCGCTCTGCTGCGTGCTCGCGATCGTGAGCGACTTCGGGCCCCTCGCGCTCATCTCCAACGTGGCGGCCCTGCTCGCCTACTTCGCCTGCGCCGCCGGAGCGTGGGAACTGCGCCGCCGCGGCGTGCAGGAGCCGGGCACCACGCCCTTCGCGATGCCCGGCGGCGCGATCATCCCGGTGCTCTCGTGCATCGCGATCGTCCTGCTCCTCACGTCGATCACCGCCTCGGAGTGGCTCGTGCTCGCCGAGGTCGCGGCGGTCGCGAGCGTCATCTTCTTCGCGACGCGGCAGCGCCGCGCGGCGCTCAGAACAGCAGGCTGACCGAGTAGAGCGCCAGTCCGGCGAGCCCGCCGACGAGGGTGCCGTTGAGCCGGATGTACTGGAGGTCGCGGCCCACCGCGAGCTCGATGCGCTCCGCGGCGAGCTCCGGGTCCCACCCGGCCACGGTGTGCTCGATGAGCGACGCGACTTCCGCCCCGTGCTCCTCCACGAGCGATGCGGCGAGGGCGGTGATCCGCTCCTCGAGGTCCGCCCGCGCGGCCTCGTTCGACATGAGATGCGCACCGAGCGACGTGAGGAGCCTGCTGATCGCGTTGGGCGTGCCGTCCTCGCCACGGTCCGGCCGCTCGGCCGAGCGGCGAAAGCGGTCGAGCGCATCGCGCAGCGCCTCCTCGAGCCGCGCGCGCGCGGGATGCGACGGGTCCACGCTCACGTCGTGCAGGAACTTCTCGAGGGCGCCCATCACGCGCTTGTGGATCGCCTCCTGCACCATCCCCGGCGTCCACTTGGGCAGCCCCGCCTTGATCTGCTCGCGCACCGTCGAGGCGATCGCGTCCTCCGAGTTCTCCACGGCGCGCGTGACGAGCTTGACGCCCTCCTCGACGATCCCGCCCTGCCAGCCCTCCGGCGGCAGCGCCTCCACGGTCTTCGCCACCCCTTGCGTCAGCTGCCCCGCGACGCGCTGGCTGTTCTCCGGGTCGGCGAGCCACTCGCCGATGCGCTGCGCGAGCCCCAGCGCGCGCAGCCGCTGCGCGATCACGTCGCGTGTGAGGAAGTGGTTCTGCACGAAGTTGCCGAGGATCCGCGCGATGCGGTCCTTCTGCCGCTTCACGATCGCGGTGTGCGGGATGGGGAGCCCGAGCGGCTGACGGAAGAGCGCGGTCACCGCGAACCAGTCGGCGAGTCCACCCACCAGTGAGGCCTCCGCCGTGGCGCGCACGAATCCCATCCACCACCACTGCTTCTCGAGCAGGTGCGCGATGACGTACACGACGGCGGCGACCACGAGCAGCGAGGTCGCGTAGCGCCGCACCCGCGCGATGTCGGCGCGGCGTGCATCGTCGGTGGGCTTGGGTCCGAGCGTGCCCCGCGGCCGATCGGTCGCGGGGACGTCGGGGCCTGCGGGCAGCGTCACGGGGCTGCCGTCAGTACTCGAGGTTGCCGGCGGCGGCGAACTGCTTCATCAGCCGTTCCTGCTCCGCTGTCAGCTTCTCGGGCACGATGACCTGGATCTCCACCAGCAGGTCGCCGGTCTTGTCGCCGTGCGTGACCCCCTGCCCGCGCACGCGGAAGCGCTTGCCGCTCGGCGTGCCGCGCGGGACGGTGAGCGTCACCTTGCGGTCGTCGAGCGTCAGCACGGTGATCTTCGAGCCCAGCGTCGCCTGCGCGATGTTCACCGGCGCCTGCACGATGAGATCGTTCCCGTCACGCTCGTACGCGGGATCGTCCTTCACCTGGAAGGTGATGAGGATGTCCCCCGAGGGTCCGCCGCGCAGTCCGGCGCCGCCCTGCCCCTTGAGCCGGATCTTCGAGCCGCTCTCCGTCCCCTGGGGCACCGTGATGAGGACCTTCTTGTGCGTGCGCGAGGCGCCGGCGCCATTGCACGCGTGGCACTTCTGCGTGGGGACCTGTCCCTTGCCGAGGCACATCGGGCAAGGACGATTGACCGCGAAGCCACCCTGGCCGAACGAGATCGTCCCGCGCCCTTGGCACTCAGGACAGGTCTGGATCTTCGCGCCCTTCTCGGCGCCGGTCCCCTTGCAGGTGCCGCACTCCTCGTTGACCTCGAGCTCGATCGGCAGCTTGCCGCCCAGTGCGGCCACCTTGAACGGCACCTCGAGCGTGGTCTCCACGCTCTGGCCCTTCTCGGGACCGCTCGGGCGACCGCGCGTGCCGCCGAACATTGAGCTGAAGAGGTCGCCCAGCCCGCCGAGCCCGCCGACGTCGAAGTCCTCCATGCGCGGCTGGCCGGCCGCTCCGGCACCGCTGGCACCGGCCCCCGGACGCGGACCACTGCGCTGGCGCGCCGTGAACGGATCGAACGCCCCCAGGCGGCGCATCTCGTCGTACTGCTTCCGCTTCTCGGCGTCGCCGAGGACGTTGTTCGCCTCGGAGATCTCCTTGAAGCGTTCGGCCGCCTTGGGATCGCCCTTGTTGGTGTCGGGGTGATACTGCTTGGCGAGGCGCCGGTACTGCTTCTTGATCTCGTCGGCGGTGGCCGACGCGCTCACGCCGAGGACCGCGTAGAAGTCCTTCTGGGCCATGGAGGGCTAGCCGTGCGCGTTCAATCGTTCCACTGCGTCACGACGACGCGAGCGGGACGGAGGAGCGTGCCGTTGTGGACGTAGCCGACCTGGAAGACCTGCGCGACCATGTGATCCTGGTCCGCGGACGTGGCGGGCGTGGTGGTGATCGCCTCGTGGAGCTTGGGGTCGAACGGATGCCCCTTGGGGTCCACCACCTCGAGCCCGTGACCGGCGAGCGACTTGAGGAGCTTCTTCTCCACCATGAGGACGCCGTCGGAGAGCGTCTTGGCGTCGGTCGTCGCGGGATCGACGTGCGCGAACCGCGCGATGTCGTCGATGGTCTCGAGCAGGCCGCGCAGCAGGTTCTGCATCCCCTTGTGCTCGGCTTCCTGACGCTCGCGCACCGCGCGGCGCCGGAAGTTCTCGAACTCGGCGTACAGGCGGAGGTACTTCTCGCGCTGCTCGTTCACCTCGCGCGCGAGCGCGGAGGTGACCATTCCCACTTCTTCGTTGTCCGATTCGAGCTCGTCGGTCGAACCGCTCAGGTCGGCGCGCGCACCCGCGGCCGCGGCCGGATCGATGGCGGCGTTCTCGAATGACGAGGTCCGGGTGGGGTCGTTTGTCACGTTCGGGTCGGTCATGAGATGAAAGGTCGCCGTTCACCATGCCAAGGAGCAACGCCCGTGCCAAACCAGGGGTGCCGGAATTGCAGTCCCGGCACGGGGTTACGCTCTCTACGGCAGGGGTGGAGCGGGCGTTTCGGCGGGACCGGAGGACCTCAGCGGTCGAGCGCCCGCCGCACGAGGCTCAGCGCCGCCTGCGTGGCGCGCTGCCGCACCTCATGGCGATCCCCCACGCCCGAGGTGCGCATCGATCCCACCTCGCCGCGCACGTCCACGGCCACGCAATACGTCCCCACCGGCTTCTCGGGCGTGCCACCGCCAGGCCCTGCGACTCCCGTGATGCTCACGCCCACATCCGCACCGAGCCGCTCGCACGCGCCGCGCGCCATCTCGCGCGCCGTCTCCTCGCTCACCGCGCCATGCGCCATGAGCGTCTCCTCGCGCACACCGAGTTGCGCGACCTTCACGGCATTGTCGTACGCGATCACGCCACCGAGCACCACATCGCTCGATCCCGGGATCGCCGTGAGCCGCATGCCGAGCATGCCGCCCGTGCAACTCTCGGCCACGGCGATGCGCATGCCGCGCGCGCGCAGTGCGTCGAGCACGAGGACGGTGAGGTCGGCGTCGTCCTCCCCGTAGACCCACTTCCCCACCTTCGTCCGCAGCAGCACCGCTGCCGCGGCGAGCCGCGCGTCCGCCTCCTCGGCGGGCAGGTCGCGCACGGTGAGTCGGAGGTCGACGCCCTCCCACCCCGGCAGGTACGCCAGCGAGACGCCGGCGGGATCCTTCGCGTGCTCGCCGAGCGCGTCCGCCACCGCGCTCTCCGCGATCCCGGTGGTGCGCAGCGTGCGCGAGCGGATGACGGTGCCGCCCGCGCCCATCCCCACGAGGCGCGGCAGCAGCGTGTCCTTCGTCATGCCGCGGAACTCGCGCGGCACACCCGGGAGCATCGCGACCCAGCGTCGCCGCGCATCCTCGAGCCAGATGCCTGGCGCCGAGCCGTGCCGGTTCTCGAGGATCGTCGCGCCCTCGGGGATCATCGCCTGCATCTTGTTGGCCTCGGGGAGCTCCCCCGGCCAGCCGCGCGCCTTCCAGCGCGCGCGCAACCCCTCGACGATCGCCTCGTCGCGGTACATGCCGCGGCCGAAGAGCGCCGCGATCGACGGCTTGGTCAGGTCGTCGGCGGTGGGCCCCAGACCGCCGCTGGTGATCACCGCGCCGGTGCGGTCGAGCGCGTCGCGTACGCCGGCCGCGATCTCCTCGGCGGCGTCTCCCACGGTCGCGCGCCGCACCACGCGGATGCCGAGCGCCGCCGCCTCGCGCGCGAAGTGCGCGGCGTTGGTGTCGATGGTCTGGCCGAGGAGCAGCTCGTCGCCGATCGAGACGACTTCGACGTCCACGGACTACGCCTTCGGCTTGGCGGTAAGGACGCTGCCGTGACGGATGAGGTAGTCGCCGAGCGAGACCATCGTGAGCACGAGGGCGATGCCCATCGCGACGGCGCCGATGCCGCCGAGCAGCCGCGCCCAGAACATCGCGACCGGGCCATGCCAGCCCTCCTGGTCGTAGAGGAGCTTGAGCATGAACCAGAGGTACGAGGCGCCCATCCAGGTGTACTGCGACCCGGCCTTCCACTTGCCGAGGCGCTGCGCGGCGATGACCACGCCGCGCGCCTGCGCGAAGCCGCGGAACCAGGTCATGAACGCCTCGCGGCCGACGATGAGCACGAGCACCCACCACGGGAACCAGACCGACTCCACGCCCCAGGTGGTGAACGGATACGCGGAGCGCTCGGCGACCATGGGCAGGAAGCGCAGGAGCCGATCGTCGGGATGCGCCTGCAGCAGGAACATCGGCACGAAGGTGCCGACGAGCAGGAGCTTGTCGGCGAGAGGGTCGAGGACCTTGCCGAGGTCGGTGATGAGGCCGCGCGCGCGCGCGATCTTGCCATCCCAGTGGTCGGAGATGGCGGTGACGAGGTAGAGCACGAACGCGAAGGCGCGCACCGGCACCGACGGCACGAACGGGAGCAGGGCGATCAGCGGCGACGCGGCGATGCGCGCGGCGGAGATGGTGTTCGGGAGGTTCACGCGACGAGGTGCCTGCGGGGACGCTGGCTCACGCCAGCGTCTTGAGCACCAGCTTGCTCACCGCCTTGAGGGTGTCGAACACACCGTCGCCGGTGACGGCGACCGCCTCGAAGTACACGGCGCGCTCGGCCCACTCGCCGGTGGGGAGCTGCTCGACGAGGTTCTCGCCCGCGTGCCAGGGATCCGGCGTGACCTTCTGCTTCGCGGCGTCGGTGACCTCCCACCCCGGATTGAGCGTCTGCTGCAGCTCGACGAGCGGCGCGGCGTTGGGGAGGTCGCGCTTGTTGTACTGGATCACGAACGGCATCTTCGTGAGGTCGTACCCGTACTCGGCCATGTTGTCGTAGAGGTTCTGCATGGCCTCGAGGTTCGCCTCCATGCGCTCCACCTGCGAGTCGGCGACGAACACGATCCCGTCGACGCCCTTGAGGATGAGCTTGCGCGAGGCGTTGTAGTAGACCTGCCCCGGCACCGTGTAGAGGTGGAACCGCGTCTTGAAGCCGCGGATCGTCCCGAGGTCCACCGGCAGGAAGTCGAAGAAGAGCGTGCGCTCCGTCTCCGTCGCCAGCGAGATGAGCTTGCCTCGCGTGTCCGGCTTCACCTTGCCGTAGACGTGCTCGAGGTTGGTCGTCTTGCCGCCGAGACCGGGACCGTAGTACACGATCTTGCAGTTGATCTCGCGGGACGCGTAGTTGATCATCGACATGCGCGATTCCCCTTAGCCGAACAGCTGGTCGATCTCGTCATCAGCGCCGGCGAGGAGCCCGGGCTGCTGCGCTGCCGACTTGCCGCGCGTGAACACTTCGTGGAAGAGCTTGGTGAGTTCGAGCACGGTGTCCTTGATCTTGAGGCGGACGAGTCCGAGGGTGGTGCGGTTGTCGAAGAGCGCGACGAGGATGACGCGCCGCGCCACGTCCGCGAGGTACATCGATTCCTTCTCGCCCTGGTGGAAGAGCGAGTTGAAGTCGCTCTCCCCGATCAGCTTGGCGAGCTGGTCGTTGGCCGAGAAGTCGGCGGCGGTGAGCGTGGCGAAGGCCGTGGGATCGAAGGTGGGGGCTTCCCCGACCGTCGCCACGAGCTGCCCCGAACGGTCTACGAGCAACGCGCAACGCGCGTTGGTCTCACCAAGGAACTTCGTCAGCGTCCGCGTGATGGCGCCGAAGTCCTCTTCCGTGAATGACCAGCTTGCCGAACCGACCGCCATTCTCCCGTCCTATTCGAGGGTCACCGCCCCATCCCGGCCCTTGCAGGAATCGTGCTCCGTCCGGTCACATCGCCCGTCGCGCCGACAGCGCCTGCACGATCGTCACGCCATCCGCGTACTCGAGGTCGCCACCCACCGGCAATCCTCTCGCGAGCCGGCTCACCGTGGCACCGGTGGGCCGCAACTGCTCCTGAAGATACAGCGCGGTCGCCTCGCCTTCGAGCTTGGGATTGGTCGCCACGATCACTTCCCGGATCCCGCCCTCGGTGACCCGCGTCACCAACGCCGCCACGGTGAGGTCGCTCGGCCCCACACCGTCCAGTGGAGCCAGCCGCCCGCCCAGCACATGGTAGAGCCCCCGGAACTCCCCCGTCCGCTCGATCGACGGGATGTCCGACGCTTCCTCCACCACACAGATCACGCTGCGATCCCGCCGCGGATCGGAACAGAGCGAGCACCGCGCCGATTCCGTCAGGTTGAAGCACTCGCTGCACGGACGGACCTTCTCGGCGAGCGTCACGAGCGCCTCCGCGAGACGCCGACTCTGCTCCGCCGGCTGCCGCAGGAGGTGATACGTGAGCCGCATCGCCGACTTCCGACCGATCGTCGGCAGCCGCGACAGTTCGGTGACGAGGTCGTCGATCGCCGACACGGGCTAGAACGGGAGCTTGAAGGGAAGCCCGCCCAGCCCCAGTCCACCCGTCACCTTCTGCATCTCCCGCTCGGTCGCCTCGCGCGCCTTCTTCTGCGCCTCCTGCATGGCGACCGTCACCAGGTCCTCGAGCATCTCGATGTCGGCGGGGTTCACGACCTTGGGGTCGATCGACACGCGCTTCACCGTGCCACGGCCATCGGCCTCGACGGTCACGAGACCACCGCCCGCCGAGCCGACGACCGTGAGCTTCCCCAACTCGTCCTGCACCTCTTGCAGCTTGCCCGACATCTGCTGGGCCTGCTGCATCATCTTCATGAGATCCACGGTCGCACCACGTGAGCGAAGTTGTGCACTGAAAAGAAGTTAGGCGCCGGTCGCGGCACGCGCCAACCCCGATGGTCGCCGAGCCGCGCGCTAGTCGAGCAGTTCCAGGTCGAGCGCTTCCACCGCCGCATCGAGCAGGGGCGACTGCTTGCGGAGCATCGCCATCCGGTCGGCCTTCACCGCCCCCTCGTTCAGCCGGCGCGGTGCGCGCTCCCCTTCCGGCGTGATGGTCCGCACCACGAGCCGCTGTACCCCGTCGAAGCGGCGCTTGAGCGCGCCGAGGATGATCGCCTCCCCGCCCGTGATGATGTCCGCGTGCGCTTCCGACTCCACGGTGAGCGTCACGGTGCCCCCGGCGGTGACCGCCGTGGGCGTCGCGTGCGCCAGCGTGCTCGAGAGGAGCAAGGCCCGGTGCTCGGCGTTCACGCTGTCCACCACGGCATCCCAGTGCTCGGCCACCCGATTGATGTCGAGCGGGAGCAGATCGCGGCGCGGCGCGGGAAGGTCGGCGACCTGCGGGGCGCGCGTCGTCGGCACCGCGGGCGCCGCAGCGCGGCGCGGCGGCGGGGCCGACTCGCTCACGCGCGGAGGAGGGGAGGCGGGCGCGACCACGCGCGGCCCTGGGGCGGCAGCCGCCGGGGCAGGCGCGGACGCCTGCATCGCCGCGCGCGGACCGGGGGCGCCACCAGCGCCGATCGCCCCCCCACTGTGGGACGTGCCGCCGCCGGTGGCCACGCCGCGCAGCACCGCCTCGAGGTCGATCGTGCGGTCGAGCAGCGCGAAGCGCACCAGGAGCGTCTCGAAGAGCAGTTGCTGCTGTCCGCTGCGCTTCAGGTGCGGCTCCACTTCGACCACCATGTTGAGCATGCGCAGGAGATCGCCGGCCGCGAAGTGCTTCGCGCGCTTGGGCAACTCCTCCTTGAGCCGGTCGGAGAGGTCGGGCAGCGATCCGCCGAGGACGATCGCGAGCTGCGCGCGCAGCAGGTCGGCGAAGTCGGCGAGGAGGATCGCGAAGTCCACGCCGTGGTCGGCGAGGCGCGCGACCGCCGTGAAGACATCGGCCGGGCCGATGCGCTTGAGGTCGAATCGCTGCATGCGCGAGAGCACCGGCGCCGCGGCCTGCTGGATCTTGTTGGGCTCGGTGGTCGCGAAGACGAAGATGACGCGCGGCGGCGGTTCCTCGAGGATCTTGAGGAGCGCATTCCACGCCTCGCGCGTGAGCATGTGCGCCTCGTCCACGATGTAGACCTTGTAGCGGTCCTCGCCCGAGGGGGCGTACATCGCGCGCTCGCGGAGTTCGCGGGCGTCGTCCACGCCGCGATTCGACGCGGCATCGATCTCGACGACGTCGAGGGACGCGCCGCCGCTCCAGATGCGCGTGCAGGAGGGGCATTCGCCGCACGGCTCGCGGTCGTCTCGACGGCGTTCGCAGTTGAGTGCCATCGCGAGGACGCGCGCCAGCGTGGTCTTGCCCGTGCCGCGCGGGCCGCAGAACAGATAGGCATGCCCGAGGCGATCGCCCGAGATCGCGTTGCGCAGCGTGTTCGCGACGTGCGACTGGACGGCGACGTCGGCGAATCGGCGCGGGCGATACTTGCGGGCGAGCGCGAGGGACATGGCGTCGAATTTACCCTCGGCGCCCGAGTCGCGTGAGGGCTTGACGCGCGATCCACGCAGCGAACGAACGCGCGGGGAGCATCTCCCGATGCTCACCCGCGCGAGTGTTCCAGGCCTGACGGAGCGACGACGGACACCACGTACCGTTGCTGCCTTTCGGCCCTGGCGGAGTTGGCGGGCCGAAGCCCCCCGGGACCTGGAACACCCGAAGGATAGCCGGGCACGCACCGCCTGACAATCGCGGGGCCTCGTCCGTCGGGTCGTGGCGGGGAGCACGGCAGCCTCCCCGCCGGCGCGTCAGCGCGGTCCCGGCCGCCCCGACTTCCCGTGCCTGAGGGCAGCCTCGGTGCGGTTCTTCACGCCCAGCTTCCGGAAGAGATGCTGGACATGGAACTTCACCGTGTTCTCGGAGAGCGAGAGCTGCGCCGCGATCTGCACGTTGGTGCGGCCCTCGGCGATGAGACCCCAGACCTCGCGCTCGCGCGCCGTGAGCTCGTCGGCGCCGATCCGCGTACCACGGGCCTCGAGCCAGCGCCGCGCGGCCTGCGGGAAGACGAGCTGGCCGGAGACCACCTGCCGGATCGCCGCGAGCGTCTGCTGCGGGGAGGCCGTCTTGAGCGCGAGCCCTTCCGCGCCGCTCTCGAGCACCGAGCGGATCGTCTCACCGTCGTGATAGGCCGTGAGCACCAGCACGCGCGGCCGCTCGGGCTGCTCGCGCAGCGCGGCGATGATGTCGGTCGCCCGGATGCCCCCGAGCTCGTAGTCGAGCAGCACCACGTCGGGCGCGAGTCCGGCGACCAGCCCGACGACTTCGCGCCCCTCGGTGGTCGCAGCGACGACCTCCATGTCCTTCTCACCCTCGAACAGCGCGCGGAGTCCCTCGAGCACGATCGCGTGATCGTCCGCGAGGACGACGCGGATGGGGGCGGTCACAGGACTGCCGGCACGACCACGCACAGCACGGTGCCCTGGCCGGGTGTGCTGTCGAGCGCGAAGGTGCCGCCGAGCATCGCGACGCGATCCTGGATCCCCCGCAGCCCGAAGTGGCCGCCCTCCACACCGACGCCCTCCTCGGCCTTGAGGACGCCCGGGGCCTCGAAGCCGCGCCCGTTATCGGCGACGGTGAGCACGATGCGGTCACCCCTGCGGCCGACGCTCACGACCTGTCGCGTGGCACGCGCGTGGCGGAAGCCGTTCGCGAGCCCCTCCTGCAGGATCCGGTAGAGGGCGATCTTGCTCGGCAGCGCGCAGTCACCGAGGTCGGGGTCCAACGTGAGCTCCACCGGCTGGTCGGTCATCGCTTCGTGCTGGACGGTGAGCCCTTCGAGGATGGCCGCGAGGTCGCGGCGCTCGAAACCGGGCGGCCGGAACACCCCGATCAAGGTGCGCACCTCGCCGAGCGCGCGCTCGAGGAGCTGCACCGCCTGGCCCGCTCGCCGCTGCTGCTCCGGCCGGTCCGCGAGGTCGCGATGCAGCACCTGCAGGTGCGAGACCGCGGCGAAGACGTCCTGCACCGGCCCGTCGTGCATGTCGAGCACGATGCGCTGCAGTTCCCGCTCGCCCGCCGCGAGCAGTCGCAGCGACGCATCGCCCGCGCGGCCCTCGTCCTGGGCACTCAAGCGGGAAGCACTTCGGCGAGCACGGCCGACGCGCGCCTCAGCGCCGCGTCGTCGATGTCGAGATGCAGCACGCAGCGCACACGCGTCGCATTCCACATCGTCACGAGGAGCCCGGCCGCGTGGGCGCGCTCCACCACCTGCATCGCCGTCTGGCCGGCGAGCAGGTCGATCATCACGATGTTCGTGTCGGGCGGCACCACGCTCACGCCGGGGACGTTCACGAGCGCGGCCGCGAGCTGCCGCGCGCGGGCATGGTCCTCGTGCAGCCGTGGCAGGTGATGATCGAGCCCGTGGAGGGCCGCCGCCGCGAGGATCCCCGACTGTCGCATCCCGCCGCCGAACCGCTTCCGCACTTCCCGCGCGCGCTTCATGGGTCCGGCGTCGCCCACGAGGCAGGCGCCGACCGGCGCGCCGAGCCCCTTGGAGAAGGAGACCATCACCGTCGCGGCGCAGGCGGCGAAGTCGGCGAGCGGTGTCCCGGTGGCGACATGCGCGTTCCAGAGGCGCGCGCCGTCGAGATGGAGCGGCAGCCCCTGCGACGCAGCCACCTCCTGGATGGCGCGCAGCCGATCGAGCGACGTGACCATCCCGCCCGCACCGTTGTGCGTGTTCTCGGCGCAGACGAGCGAGGCCCGAGGCGCGTGCACCGAGTAGGGCCGGAACGCGGCGCGCAGCGCGTCGGCGTCCATCATCGGACCACCGCGCACGAGGCGCACCTGCAGGCCGGCGAGCGCGGCGGTACCCGCGATCTCCCAGTTCACGATATGCGAATCGTCGTGGCAGTAGACCTCGGTGCCGGACTCGCCGAGCAGCCAGAGCGCCGCCTGGTTGGCCATCGTGCCCGTCGGGAAGTAGAGCCCCTGCGCCTTCCCGAGCATGGCGGCGACGCGCGCCTCGAGGCGCTGCACCGTGGGATCGCCGTCGAGTACGTCGTCACCGACCTCGGCCTCGGCCATCGCACGACGCATCGCCGGCGTGGGCTTGGTGACGGTGTCGCTGCGGATGTCGATGAGGGACGAGGCGGTCACGGGTCGGGGGTCTCGCGGGTGGGGACGCCGAGCTGGGCGACGCCGGCGGCGCGCGCCTCGGCGGTGGTCGCGAACTCGGCGGTGAGCGGCGAACGCGGCGCGAGGTCGCCGCGGGTGACGAGGCGCATCTCGGCCACATGCGCCACCTCGGCGCCGAGGACGAAGATGAGCGCCGCGTAGTAGGTCCAGAACATGACGAGGAAGATGGCCCCGAGCGTGCCCGTGTACACCGAGGAAGGCGGATAGCGGAGCCAGATCTCGGCGAAGAGCCACCGCGCGAACTCGAAGAGCGCGGTCGCGGCGGCGGCCCCCACGAGCGCCGCGCGCCAGTCGGTGCGGCGGCGCGGCAGCCAGCGGTAGAGCGAGGAGAAGATGAGCACCAGCACGAGCAGCGCGAGCAGTCGCGCGACGACCACCTCGATGCCGCCGGCCACGCTCTCGAGCAACCCGGCCGCGGCGAGCCGCGATCCCACGTTCCCCGTGGTCACCGCGAGCCAGGCGCTGATGCTCACCCAGGCCGTGAGCAGGAGCACCGAGACGAGGATGAGCAGGAGGTCCACGAGCTTGCCGTGGAAGTAGCCGCGGTCGCGACCGTGCATGAAGACGAACGCGATCACCGCGCGGAGTGTGGTGAAGAGCCGCGAGGCGAACCAGAGGAAGGCGAGGGCCGAGCCCGCGCCGACCACCGTGCGCGTGCGCACCACGTCGGCGAGGACCGGGTCGAGGATCGTCCCGCTCGGGACGAGACCCGCCGGCAACAGGTTCGCGATGGTCGTCTGGACGACGGCGTTGGCCGCGTCGGTGGACTGGTCGAGGATGAACCCCAGCCCGGCGGTCAGCAGCAGGATGAACGGAACGCCGGCGAGGAGGACGTTGAATGCCACCCCGCCGGCCAGAAAGAGCGCGTCATCCGCGTCCGCGCGCCGGAACACATCCGTCAGGAAGCGCCAGAGCGCCCTCAGACGCCGGTACCCTCGGCGTCCTCGTCGATGGAGGCGCCGTGCCGGGCGAGCCGCTGTTCGAGCTTCTCACGCGCCTCGCGTGCGGTGTCGCGCACCTCGCGCACCGCGTCGCGCGCCACGGTGCGCGTACTGCGCACCAGGTCGTCGGCCGAGTCCCGCACGTCCTCGGCGAACACGCGCGCCTTCCGGCGCGCGCGCCGGGCGCCACGACGCAGCTCTGCCCGCGTCTCGACGCCCGACTGCGGAGCATAGAGGAGCGCGATCCCGGCACCCACGGCCAGTCCCAGGAGGAAGAGGCCGATCCCGCCACCCGACCGCTCGACCACCACGGTGGGTTCGCTCCCACGCTGCTCCGTCATACCGCCTCCGTTAGAGCTCCATCAGGACGAGGAACCGCGACGGGCGCCAGAAGACCTCGGGCGCCGTGATCTTGATGCTCCCCTTGAACTTGCCATCGGACGGGGGCGAATCCAAGCCTGCCATGTCGTTGGTCGTGATGATGCGGTACGACTTGGCCGGGTTCGGCAGCTGGATCTCGAGGGCCTGCGTCCGGTCCATCGGCGTGAACTCGCCGGTCTCGAGCGTGCGCGCGAGGACCTGCGTCTTGCCGATCCCGAGCATCCCGCCACGCTGCTCGATGATGCCGCGCTTGAGGAGGTCGTCCTTCTTGCCGGCGACCCAGTAGACGGTGTTGTTCTCGGTCGTGAGCATCGCCGTCTGCTCGCTGAGCGCGACCCGCTGTGTCTCGAGCTGCGTGTTGCTCTCGCGGAGCGCCATGTTCTCGGAGGTGAGGATGCTCACCTGGTCGAGCAGCGCGACGATCTCGGCCTTCTGGTTGTCGATGATCACCTGGAACTGCTTGATCGTCGAATCGAACGCGGCCATCTGCGCGGTCGCGGTGGCGTTGCTGGCCGTGAGCTGCCCCACGCGGCGGCGGCTCTGGGCGAGTCGCTCCTCCGACTCGCGGAGGCGCTCGGTGAGCCCCTTCACGCGCTCGGCGAGTGCCTGACGCGCTTGCGTCGGCGACATCTGCTCCATCTCGCCGCTGGCGCTCACGATCGGCTGGCCGCTCTTGACCTTGTCGAGCTCGCCGTTCACCTCGGCGATGAACTGCGACGTGGCGACGACTTCCTTGAGCAGGGAATCCTTCTCCGACGAGATCGCGGCGACCTGCTCGATCTGCCGGTCATACTCGGACTTGGACACGCAACCCGTGGCGACGATCGCCAGGGCGGCAACGAGCATGAGCTTCTTCATGGGACGTTCTCCGATCAATGGGGGGGACGGTGGCAGGGACGGACCCCGGCTCACTCGCCCGCTTCGGCATCGTCAGGCGCTGCCTCGACGGCAGGGCCACCCGTCCCGGGGGCCGGGCGCGCGATGCCCTGCCCCCTCACGTACCTCCGCACCGCCTCCGCTGTTCCCTTCACGCCCAGGTTCTCGAACAGGAAGGTGAACTTGGCGTCATACGCGGCCGCGATCCGGGCCTTCACGTCCTCCGGGAGCGCCCAGAGCTGCGCCTTGAAGGGCCCGAAGGCCTTCTTGCGGGTCTTGTAGAAGAACTGCTCGTCCGAGTCGCCCGCCTTCCGCTCGTCGGCCGCGTTGACCTTGAGCCATTCGTAGGTCTCCGTGCGCAGCGCGGTCGGCATCAGGTCGTACATCATGTTCTGGAAGCCGGTCGCGAGGTGGATCTCGGCGGTCTCGGTCCTGGGGAAGTGATAGAACGCGTCATCCGGCAGGGTGGAGGCGCCATGCTGGACCGCCCCCGAGAGCCCGTACTTCTCGCGCGACACGCGCGACAGGTCCTCGAGGGTCTTGAAGTCGAGCGCGACGTCCTTGATGCTGCCGTCGGCCAGCACCACGCCGCCATGCGACGTGCCCGACTGCACCGAGATCTTCGAGAGTCCGATCATCCCCGGCGACCGCGCCTGCAACGTGCGGTTGTAGCCGTCCATGAACGCCTCGAGCTCGGCCACCGTGGAATTCTCGGTGCCCACCTCGCCGATCTCTCCGCCGAGGGAGATCGTCACGCCCTGCGGCTCGAGGCCGCGCACATGGCGCGTGAGCTCCACGCCCACCTCGTAGTTCAGGCGCTGCTGCTCGTCGAGCGTCGCGTGCGCGAGGTCCACGAGCGTGGAGGTGTCGAGGTCGATGTTGTAGAAGCCGGCCGCCACGCCCTCGGTGGCCAGTGCCTTCACCGCCGACACCTCGGCCGCCGGGTCCACCTTGTACTTCTTGGCGTTCACCTGGAAGTGGTCGCCCTGGATGAAGACGGGTCCGCGATACCCCTCGCGCAGCGCCGCCGCGAGGATCACCGCGACGTACTCGCTCGGCCGCTGCTCCGTGTAGGCGATCTCCGAGCGCGCGATCTCGAGGATGATCGCCGCGCCGTCGAGCTTGAGCGCGGTGCGCCAGACGGCGCGCACCGTGTCGTAGGTGGCGCCGCGGATGTTCATCGCCGGCACGGTGACGCCCTTCACGTCGCCGCGGCCGCGCGCCATGTAGAAGTCGTGGATCGAGGCCGAGTACGTGCCCACCGCGCGCGCGGCCTCCCAGATCACCCAGCGAGCCCATTCCTTCTCGCCCTCCGTGCCGAACACGGCCAGATGCACGAGTCCATCCATGAGCGGCGAGGCGAGCGCGCGCTCGTCCCTCACGGTGACCGTGCCGCCGTCGATGGTGACGGCCGTGCCGAGGGCAGAGCGAACGGAAGCGGGGGCGGAGGACATCGCGAAGTCGGATGGGGGGGAACGCGCCGCAAGGGCGGCGCGCTACATGTTCAGTGTGGGCAATTTGCCCCGAGCGGGGGCGTTGAGCAACGCGAGGACGGCCTAGAGCACCCAGTCGGGATCGGCGTGCGGGAGCGCGTCCCACGTCGCCTGCATGCGCCGCCAGTCGGGGTGGCCGAACTGGTAGTAGGTGAGCTGCTTGCCGAGCTCCACGCCCGGCTGGTCAAGAGGATCCACCTCGTAGAGCTGGCCCGCGTAGATGGTCGCGAGCTCGAAGAACATGAAGAGTCCCCCGAGGTGCCAGGCATCGGCGCGCGAGACCTTCAACGTCATCGTCGGGCGGCCCATCGTCGCGAGGGCGCCGGCGGTCGCACGGCACTCGGCGCGCAGCAGCTCGGCGAAACCGTGTCCGCCGAGATACGCGAGCTCGGAGGGACCGTCCTTCGGGATGATCAGCTCGCCGCCGTCCGGCTCCTCGACATCGATGAAGGTCACCGTCTTGTCCGCCGGTCCCTCCATGAAGAGCTGGACCTGCGCATGCTGGTCGGTCGCACCGACGGCGACGATCGGCGTGGGGCCGACGTTGGTGCCGGTGGCGGAGCGCTTGCCCAGCGACTCGGCCCACAGCTGCACGAACCAGGGGGCGAGATCCCGGAACGCGTCGGAGTACGGCATCAGGACATGCATCCCCTGCCCCGCCTCGACATGCGCGCGCCACTGCAGCGCGGCGAAGGCGAGCGCGGGATTGTCGCGGAACCGGTCGTTGGCGCAGCGGTCGCGCATCGCGGTCGCTCCGGCGATGAGGGCATCGACATCCATCCCGAGCAACGCGGCCGGGAGCGTCCCCACCGGCGACAGCACCGAGAAGCGTCCACCGACGTTCGCGGGGATGTCGAAGGTCGGGATCCCTTCGCTCTGCGCGATCGGCCGCAGCACCCCCTTCACGGGATCGGTCACGAAGGCGATCGCGTCCCTCGGCGCGATGCGTGCCGCGGCGAGACGTTCCCGGATGAGCAGGTATTGCGACATCGTCTCCGCGGTGCTCCCCGACTTCGAGATGACGAGGAATCGCGTCCGCTTGAGGTCGACGAGCTCGAGCAGGCCGCGCACCGAGCGCGGATCGACGTTGTCGAGCACGTGGAGCCGCGGTCGACCGTTGCGCACGGCCTTCCAGCGCGCGTTCCAGTCGCGCGGGAGGAGCGCGGTGCGCAGCGCGACGGCGCCGAGCGCGGAGCCGCCGATCCCGAGGACGACGACATCCTCGAGTCCCTCGTGATTCGCCGCCGCCCACGCCTGCATCCGGGCACGCTCGGCGGCCTGCGCCTCGAGCTCACGGAAGCCCAGCACGCCGCGCGCCGCGTCGGCGAGGAGCCCGGCGTGCGCCGCCGCCAGGCGCGGCGCGAGCGAGGCGATGCGGTCCGGGGACGCGCCGTGCGGGACGGCGCGCGCGAGCATGCCGGAGACATCGAGTTGGATCGTCATGCGTCGGGGATCTCCACGGTGAGCCCGTCGTAGGCGGGCCGGATGTCGGGGGGGAGTTCGGCCTCGAGCTCGGCGTGCGCCGTCTCGTGGGTGAGGTGCGTGAGCCAGGTCTGCGCCGCGCCGACCGTCCGCGCCGCCCGCACCGCCTCGCCCACCGAGAGATGCGTGGGGTGCGTCCGCCGGAAGAGCGCATTGAGCACGAGCACGCGCGCGCCACGCATGGCCGCCACGGCCGCGGGCGGGAGCTCCTTCGCGTCGGTGACGTACGCGAGCGGCCCGATCCGGTACCCGAACACGCGCGTGCGCCCGTGCGGCACCTCGAACGGCGTGACCTCGAGCGCGCCGATCCGCACCGTCGCGCCGGCCGCGAGCGAGCGCGAGAGGCCCTCGGGCTTGCTCGTGCCCGGGAGCGGACGGAGGTCGGGATCGAAGATGTACGCGAAGCGCTCCTCGAGTGCGGCGAGGGTCTCCGCCGGGCCGTACATGGGGAGGGCGCCGCCGCGCGAGAGGGGCCGGACGTCGTCGATGCCGTGCGTGTGGTCGGCGTGCTCATGCGTGAAGAGCACGGCGTCGACCGCGGTGACGTCATTGGCGATCAGTTGCAGGCGGAGTTCCGGGGGCGTGTCGATGAGGATCCGCGTCCCCGCCGACTCGACCACCGCACCGACCCGGCTGCGCCGGTCGCGCGGGTCCTCCGAACGGCAGACGGCGCACGCGCACCCCACCTGCGGCACGCCGAAGCTCGTCCCCGTCCCGAGGAAGGTCAGCCTCACACCGTCTCCACCTTGAGCTGGTTGGTGGTGCCGGGGACGTCGAACGGGACGCCGGCGGTCACGACGATGCGCTCCCCCGGCTTGGCGAGGCCGCGCTCGCGCAGCTTCGCGCGCGCGACGGCCGCCATCTGCTCGTACGTATCGCAGTGCGGCACGAGGATCGGGGTCACGCCCCAGACCAGCGCGAGCTGGCGATACGTGCGCGCATTGTCGGTGAGCGCCACGATGCGCACGCCCGGCCGCCGCGCCGCGACGACGCGCGCCGAGAAGCCGCTCTTGGTGATCACGACGATCGTCTGCGCCCCGAGCAGGCGCACCGCCGTCACCGTGGCGGCGGCGATCGTCTCCTCCACCGAAGCCGAGCCGGGCGTCACGCGGTCGAGTCCCTGGCCGCGCGTCACCGTCGCCTGCTCCGCCGCCGTCGCGATGCGGCGCATCGCCTCCACGGCGAGCACCGGATGCAGCCCCGCCGCCGTCTCCGCCGAGAGCATCACCGCATCGGTCCCATCGAGGATCGCGTTGGCCACGTCGCTCGCCTCGGCGCGCGTGGGGCGCGGGTTCTGGATCATCGACTCGAGCATCTGCGTCGCCGTGATCACCGGTCGCCCGTACCGCGCGGCGAGACCGATGATGCGCTTCTGCTGCAGCGGGACCTCCTCGAACGGCAGCTCGACGCCGAGGTCGCCGCGCGCGACCATCACCGCGTCGCTGACCTTGAGGATCTCCTCGATGCGCGTGAGGGCCGAGTCCTTCTCGATCTTCGCGACGATCAGCATCCCCTTCGGCAGCAGCGCGCGCAGTTCCTCGATGTCCTCGGGGCGACGGACGAACGAGAGCGCGAGGTAGTCGAGGTCCTGCTCGATCGCGAACGGGATGTCCTCGCGGTCCTTCTCGGTGAGCGAGGGGGCCGAGACGTCGATGCCGGGGAGGTTCATCCCCTTGTTCGACTTGAGCAGTCCGCCGTAGCGCACGCGCACCGCGACGCGCGCGCCGTCGATCCCCGTCACCTGCATCGCGAGGAGCCCGTCATCGACGAGGATGGTGCCGCCCTTCTGCACGTCCTTCGCGATGTCGTCGTACGTGACCGGGATCTCGCCGGGACGCGCGACCTCCTCGGGCGCGAGCACGAGCGCATCGCCCTCGTGGATCTGTCGCGCCTCGGCGAGGACGCCGATGCGGATGCGCGGCCCCTGCAGGTCGCCGAGGATGGCGACCGGCCGCTTCAGGTCCTCGGCGATCCCGCGGAGCGTCGCGATGGTGCGCGCGTGCGCCTCATGCGTGCCGTGCGAGAAGTTGAGACGCGCGACGTTCATGCCGGCGAGCATGAGCCTGCGGATCACGTCGGGGTTGGCCGACGCGGGACCCAGGGTGCAGACGATCTTCGTGATGTCGGAGCGGACGGACACGTGGCGGGAGCTGTGGGGAAGCGGCGGTGCTTACTTCGCGAGGGCGGCGGTCTTGGTCTCGATGCCGGCGATCAGGGTGTCGAACGACTTCTGGAACGAGGCGAGCCCCTCGGCGAGGAGCTGGTCGGTGACCGTGTCGAGCGCGATGCCCAGTGCCGCGAGCTCGCCGAAGAGGGCATCGGCGGCGGCGAGATCGGTGTCCACCGTGCGCTTGGTCACGCCATGGTCGCGGAACGCCTCGAGCGTCACCGGCGGCATGGTGTTCACGGTGTCCGGCCCGATGAGCTCCTCGACGTAGAGCACGTCGCGATAGGACGGATTCTTGGTGCTCGTGCTCGCCCAGAGCGGACGCTGCAGCTGCGCGCCCTTGGCCGCGAGGGCGTGCCAGCGCGCGCCGCTGAACCGCTGCTGGAACAGGCGATAGGCCTGCTTCGCATTGGCCACCGCCGCCCGGCCGCGCAGCGCCGCGAGCCGCTCGGCGCTGATGGTGCCGGCCTTGGCGAGCCGCTCGAGCGAGGCGTCGATCGCGTTGTCCACCCGGCTCACGAAGAACGAGGCCACCGAGGCGACGTGCGAGAGGTCGCGTCCCGCGGCGGCCCGATCCTCGAGCCCCGCGAGATACGCCTCGATCACGCGCGCGTGCGCGCCCACCGCGAAGAGGAGCGTGACATTCACGTTGAGCCCATCGGCGATGAGCCGGCGCAGGGCGACGCACCCTTCGGGCGTGCCCGGCACCTTGATCATCACGTTCGGGCGATCGACGGTCTTCCAGAGGCGATGGGCCTCCTCGATCGTCGCGGCCGCATCGTGCGCGGAGCCCGGGGAGACCTCGATCGAGACGTAGCCATCCGTCTTCCCTGAGGCCTGGTAGACCCCGGCGAAGGCGTCGCAGGCGACGCGCACGTCGTCGGTCTCGACGAGCTCGAAGAGCGCCCACGCGTCCTTCGCGTCGGCATGGGCCGAGAGTTGCGCGTCGTAGGCCGTCCCCGTCGCGAGCGCCTTCTCGAAGATGGTCGGGTTCGAGGTCATCCCGGTGAGGGCATCCTCGCGGATCCGGCGCGCGAGGTCGCCGTTGCCGAGCATGGTGCGGTCGATGTAGTCGAGCCAGATGGACTGGCCGGCGGCGTGCAGGGCGTGGAGTGGCGTCGAGGTCATGGCGGGGCCGGACGGGAGGGATCGCGGGAACGTCGCAATTTACCACGGCGCGGACCCCGGTGTGGCTGTGCCCTCATGTCGGCTTCGTCAGTCCTCGGGACATGACCCCGACCGACTTCCGTCCGCCAGCCACTCGGTCCCGGACACCCCTGGGACTCTGGCGCTCGCTGCCCTTCACCGCGCAGCTGCTGGTGATCGGCATGCTCGTGGGGTTCCTCTGGTTCCTCGCAACGCGCGCGGCGGCCGAGCGACAGCAGGCCGATGCCCT
>LNFM01005133.1_pt1 | contig 23103 bp, 18 predicted proteins | sample 596031 | NCBI WGS metagenome assembly LNFM01 (sample SAMN04254537, study PRJNA301005) | activated carbon metagenome | isolation source: dual media filters at the Ann Arbor, Michigan drinking water treatment plant | place: USA: Ann Arbor | reverse complement strand
TGGCGGCGAGGGCGTCGATCTTCTTGTCGCGGATCAGTTCCTGCGCGGTGGTTGCCGGAGTGAAGAAAAAGTCCATGCGGCCTGCAAGAATCTCGGTGATCGCTTCATTGGTGCCGCGGAATGAGACCATCTGGGCTTTGAATTCTCCAGCGAGTGCGAAGCGCTCGGCTGCAAAATGCGCGGCGGCGCCGTATCCGATGACGGCGTAGTTTAGCTTGCCGGGCGCTGCCTTGGCCTTGGCCACGAGATCACGTAAGTCCTTGAAGCGGCCTGCCGGCGACACGACGACGAGTGGCGTGTTGACGAGGGGGGTGACGCCGGCGAGGTCTCTGCCGATCTCATAAGGCAGCTTGGCCATCGTCACCGGGGTCGTCGTCATGGCGGCGGTGGCGAACAGGATCGTATAGCCATCCGGCGATGATGCGGCGGCAGCGGCGATGCCCGTCGTGGTGCCGGCGCCGGGACGGTTCTCGACGACGAAAGGCTGGCCGAGCACCTCCTGCAAGCGTTGGGAAACGGCGCGGCCGACGATGTCTACGCCACTTCCCGGCGTGTTCGGAACGATAACCTTCACGGATTTCGTCGGGTAAGTCTGAGCCATGGCCGATGCTGCTGCAAAGACCAAGGCCAAGGCTGCGAGAGGCAGCGTGGCGCGTGTCGAGAGTTTCATGTGTGTTCCGTCCCTGGCCGAGTTTTTCTCATTCGAACCGGTGAACTCGTTGCTGTCAACTTGGGGCCGTTACTCTGGGCGTTTCTCCGGGGCTGCTAAAGAGCAGCCGCCGGCAGCGGTTTTCGGCCGAGGATCATGTCGGCGGCCTTCTCCGCGATCATGATGACCGGGGCATTGGTGGCGCCGCCGATCAGATCCGGCATCACTGACGCATCGACGACGCGAAGGCCCGCAAGGCCGTGGACGCGCAGTTCACCATCTACGACGGCGAGCGGATCGGAGGCCGGTCCCATTTTCGCGGTGCCGACGGGATGATGCACGGTAATCATGGTCTGGCGCACATGGGCCTTGAGTTCCTCGTCCGATACCTTGCCCGCGCCTGGCACGACTTCCGCGCCGGCGACATCAGCCATTTCGGATTGGGCGACGAGGTCGCGGGCCATCCGCAATCCCGTCAGCATCTGCCGCCATTCCTCGTCGCTCTCGAAGAAGCCCTGGTGGATCAGGATCGGCTTTGCCGGATCTGCGGAGGCGAGTTCGAGGCGGCCCGTGCTCGACGGACGCATCGGCATGATGCGGACGTTGAAGCGATCGTCGAATGGTTTCGTGAAGGGCAGGTAGGGCTTGGCTTCCTGAGATGCGCCCATCCAGAACAGCATCTGAAGATCGGGGATCGGTTCTTCGGGCCGCGACTTCACGAAGCCGGTGATGCCGAACGGGAGGTCGGTCGCGAAGCCCTTGCCGGTGAGGTAAGCGCGCGTGACGGCGAGGCCTGCGCGGTCGAGCCGCATCATGTCGCGGAACGGGCTCGATGGTCCCTTGCGCTTGTAGAAGATGGCCGCCGAAGTGTGGTCGTAGAGATTTTGGCCGACGCCCTTCAAGGCGACGCGCGTGGCGATGCCGTGCTTGGCGAGGTGGGCGGGATCGCCGATGCCGGACAGCATCAGAAGGTGTGGCGAGTTGATCGAACCGCCGGCGAGGATCACTTCGCGTTCGGCGTGGACTTGATGGCTTTCGCCACCTTGTGTGTAGGCGATGCCCTGCGCGCGGTTGCCGCCCGTGATGATCGATGTCGCGTAGGCGTTGGTCTCGACGGTGAGATTTGGACGACGGCGTGCTGCTTTCAGATAGGTGGTGGCGGTGCTGCCGCGGCGGCCGTCGACCATCGTCGTCTGGATGCGCGCGAAGCCGTCGGTGTTCTCGCTGTTGTAGTCGTCGGTCCAGCCGTAGCCCTTGGCGCGGGCGGCGGCGAGGAACTTGTCGATGATGGGGTCCTGGAAGCTCGAATACTGCGTCTGCAAGGGGCCGCCGACGCCGCGATAGGCGGTCTCGCCGCCTTCCCAGTTTTCCGAGCGCTTGAAGTACGGCAGGACGTGGCGGAACGACCACTCGGGCAGGCCGGTCGAAGCCCAGCGGTCGTAGTCGGCGGGGTGGCCGTGATAGTAGGCCATCGCGTTGATCGACGAGCAGCCGCCGACGACCTTGCCGCGTGCGCACTCGATGCGGCGGTTGTCCATCGTCGGCGAGGGCTCGGCGAAGTACATCCAGTCGTGCAGGCGGCGCTGGAGAATGCGGCCCCAGCCCAGCGGAATGTGGATCCAGGGATCACGGTCCCAGCCGCCCGCTTCGAGCAAGAGCACCTCGACGTCGGGATCTTCGGTCAGGCGATGCGCGAGCGTACAGCCGGCAGAGCCCGCGCCAACGATGATGTAGTCGTAGGATTTCGTGCTGGGCATGTGGGGTCCGCGTGAACAGATGATGGCGAAGAGAGGGAATGTTTACAAAGGCGCAGTCGAAGCTTTCAGCCAAGCGCGCGTGGCGTTGTCGGTGATCTGTGCACCGATCTCGGCGGCGACGCGAGCGTGATAGGTGTCGATCCAGCGCCGTTCGTCCGGCGTGAGGGCTGAGACGTCGATCAGGCGGCGGTCGTAGGGGACGAGCGTGAGCGTCTCGAATGAGAGCATCGCGCGTTCGCCGCCGGGCGGGACTTTGGCGCTCTCGACCAAGACGAGGTTCTCGATGCGGATGCCGTAGGCCTTGGCTTTATAGTATCCGGGCTCGTTCGACAGGATCATGCCGGGTTCGAGCGCGACCATACCGCGCTTCGAGATCGAGGCGGGGCCTTCGTGTACGGAGAGGTAGCTGCCGACGCCGTGACCGGTGCCGTGGTCGTAGTCGAGGCCGAGATCCCACAATGCGCGGCGGGCCATGGCGTCGAGTTCGACGCCGCGTGTGCCGGCAGGAAAGCGCGCAGTGGAGACGGCGATGTGTCCCTTCAAGACGGCGGTGTAGCGCTGGCGCATTTCGTTCGTGGGTTCGCCGATCGCGACGGTGCGTGTCACGTCGGTTGTCCCGTCGGCGTATTGAGCGCCCGAGTCGATCAAAAACAGTTCGCCGGGTTTCAGATGCCGCGTGGTCGCTTCGGTGACCCGGTAGTGGACGATCGCGCCGTTGGGGCCGCTGCCCGAGATGGTGTCGAAGGAAATGTCGCGGAGCGCGTCAGTTTCGCGGCGGCAGGTTTCGAGCTGGCGGACGGCTTCGATCTCGTCGACGCGGCCGGACGCGGCGTTGGCGTCCAGCCAGGAGAGATAGCGGACCATGGCCGCGCCGTCGCGCAAGTGAGCAGCGCGCGCGCCCTTGATTTCAGCAGTGCTCTTGCGTGCTTTGGGTTCGATGCAGGGATCGCGGCCCCGCATGATGCTCGACTTGCCAAGGGCTCGCGCGATGGCGAAGGCGGCGGTCTCCGGATCGAGCCGGACTTTGCGACCGGCGGTTTTCAGAGCCTTCAATCGCTGCATCAGATTCTTCGGCGGAAGCGTGCGTGCGATCGTTGCTAGATGCTGGGCGACGGCAGGTGTGATCTTCTCGGGTGAGATGAAAAGCTCGGCTTTGCCCTTCGCGGGCACGATGGCGAAAGCGAGTGTCACGGGATTGTGGGCGACGTCGGTACCGCGGATGTTGAACAGCCAGCAGATCGAATCCGGCAGCGTGAGGACGACGGCGTCCTGGTTGTCGTCCTTCAGCCGCATCTGCAGGTCGGCGAGTTTGTCCGCGGCAGAGACGCCAGCATAGTTCAGCGGTTGCACGATGACGGGGTTGGCTGGGACGGGCGGGCGTTCCTTACCCCAAACGCGATCGACGAGGTTCGCTGGCACGGCTTTGAGCGTTAGCTGGCGTTTGGCGACGGCCAGTGTCAGCCGCTCGATCTCGGCCAGAGTATGCAGCCACGGATCGAAACCGATCTTGCCCCGCGCCGGGAGGCTTTCGACGAGCCAGTCCGCCAGCTTCTGCTCGGGCACCTGCCTGATCGCGAACATGGAGGTGTCGACCTCGGTCGCGGACTGGATGGTGTACCGGCCATCGACGAATAGGCATGCCGCGCGGCGGCTGATGGCTGCCATGCCGGCGCTGCCGGAGAAGCCCGATATGTATCGCAGCCGCTCGGCGGAGCGGGGGACGTATTCCCCCTGGTGCTCGTCGGCCCGGGGCACGAGGAAGGCGTCGAGGTCGCGGTTTGCGATCTCGGTGCGGAGCAGTTTCACGCGCTGGGCGTCGTGACCTGCGGCAGGGGCGTCGAAGGTTTGGAACATGGGGCGACTTTAGCGGAGGGTTTGGAGCTTGCAATCGGTAGGCGCGGTGGACAGGGGCGACATCAACAACTGCCGCAAATGCATAGCTTGTAATGCTGCGATGCGGCATCCCGCCTACCGCACATGCGAAGCATGGCCTATGTAAGAGGCACGGGCACGGATCGCTTCGGGGCGACGTAGTCCGACAGTTGAACAATCAATCCCGGGATCACCATGAGCATACAACTCAATGCGCTCCCCACCTCGGTGGGGACGAACGATATCGGCTTGTCGATCGGCGGCCGGATCACCACCGCATTCCACCACGTCGTGGCGAAGTTCCAGGACGCCATGAGGCTGCGCCGGTCCCTGCGCGAGATCGAGGCGCTGACGGATCGTGACCTGTGCGATATCGGCTTGGCGCACGACGAGATCCATCGCTTGCGCCGCGGCGACGTGTTCGTGCCACTCGGTTGGACGAAGGAGGACGTCAAGCGCTGAGCGCTTGGTTTCTAGTCAGTACGGCGCATTGGCGCCGGGCCGTGGTAGCGGTCTCGTCCCGATAGGCCGGGCTGTGGGGTGCGCCGACTTTGCTCGAAGTTACCGCTTGACCAGCGTCAGGGTGGACCAGCCGGCTATGCGGTCGTGGCGGGCGAGTGAGAAACCGCGAGCAAGGTATGCGCATTGGACTTCGCGAGCTTGCGGGATGAGCAGGCCCGACAGCACCAGTGTACCGCCGGGGGCCACGCTGCGTGAAATCGCCGGTGCCAGCCGCACGAGCGGCCGGGCCAGAATATTCGCGATCACGAGATCGTAGGTCGCGATCCCCGTCGCTATGCTTCGCGGTACGCCATTGGCGGTCAGGGCCCTGATCGTCGTGACACCGTTGGAGCGGGCGTTGTCGGCGGCGACGCGAACCGCAATCGGGTCGATGTCGCTCGCCACGATTCGTGCGCGGGGCATCGTGCGGCGCGCGGCGATGGCGAGCACGCCGGTGCCGCAGCCGAGATCCAGCACGCGCCGGTACGTGCGCTCGCCTGTCAGCCGGTCGACCGCCATTAGGCAGCCGAGGGTCGTCGCATGATGGGCGGTGCCGAAGGCTTCGGCGGCATCGATGAGGATCGACCAGGGACCGCGGGGAACGCGTTCGCGGTCATGGCTGCCGTGCACGGTAAAGCGACCGGCGACGACGGGCGGGAGAGCCGCCTGGGAGAGCGTCACCCAGTTCTCGTCGGGAACCGTTTCCAGCACCAGCCTTGGCCGTTCCGTGCCGAGAAGGGCGGCTATGGCGTCGGCGATGGCGTCGGCGTCGGGCGGGTCGAGGTAGTAAGCGTCGATGCGCCAGCCTTCGGGGGGCGCGCCGGTATCGTCGCCGGGAACCTCGAAGATCGAGACGGCATCGGCGGGCGGCTCCATCAGCTCGGCGAGGGCGGACGCCGTCTGGAGCGCATGGCTGCGATCAGTGGTCTCGAGCACGAGTTTGTGGCGGCAGGCGCCGGGGTCTATTCCGCAATCGATCGTTGTCACTCAGATCCCCGAAGTCTTACCGTTCGATGGGCCGTTCGAAGGGCGTTCCAATTCACTGCCGATGGTGTGGTGATCCGCCGGGAGCTGATCGAGGATACGATCCCACAGGCGATCGATGTGGTCGGCTGCTTCCCTCGGTGGGAGCGCAGTCAGGTTGCCCGCGTCGTCCTCGCTGACGACGCCGTCGGCCAGCAAGCGTTCGAGGGCGTCCGCGATTTCGAAGTTGACCTGCAGACCGAAGGTGCGCTCGATGTAGGCCTGGATGGCGTCATCGACCTCGGCCAGTTCGGCGCGATTCACCCTCTCCTTGGCAAGCACGCTGTAGAGCAGCACCTCCTCCTTGAAGTCCTCTTCTGCGGCGCGGTCGGCGAGTTTCGTTATCGCGCCCCGGTTGTCGGCCATCGAATGGAAATAGAGGTTCTGCGCGAGTACTTGCATATAGCGCTGTTTCTGGTTCATCACGTTCATGACCTGGCGGAACAGCACCATGCCGATGCCGCCGACGGCGCCAGCGGCCGTGATCGGGTTGGAGAAGGCCAACGCTAGTTTGCCGGCTGCGCCGAACACGCCCGCGCCGAGCGCGCCGCCGCCGGTGACACCGAGCCAAAGCTTGTCCTGCATCCGGAACTTCACCTCGGTGTTGGGGAACACCATCTCGACGTCCGACTTCGGAATGTTCTTGAAGATCTTGATGTAAACGTTGCCGGCTGCGATCTGATCGGGGATGTGATCGCGAGAGTTGCGGACCAGCTTTTCGGCAGCACTTCTCGACACGTTCGTCGTGCGGATCACGTCCTCTACCTGCTGCTCGGGCGTTTTCAACTTGAACATCAGGATCATGCGCCGGTAGATCGGCACTTCGAACTCCTCGCGGCGGAAGAAGCGCGAGATCTTGCGGCGCTTGGCGCGAGTGACGGATTCGCCGCGGTAAGCGACGACCAGTTCCTCGAACGCCTCGAAATCGACTTTCAGGTCGAGGCCGTAATGGCTGTCCTTCGACAATATGGTTTCGGCGATCTTGGCGCGGGGCACGAGGGTGTAATTGGCGGCCGAGACGAGTTGAGACACGCCGGAAACCACGTCGGCCAGCATCTTCTTGCGCTCGGCGGCCGTGTATCGACGGGTCACGAACAGGTCGCTGTCCGGGCTGAAGGCCTCGTAGGATTCCCCGAGGTGCATCAGAGCCACGGCGTGGCGCTGCTGGCGCCAGTAGTCGAGATAACGGAAGAATCGCCGGGCTTCCTGTGCAACGCCGGGCGGCCAAGTGTTAGGGGCAGTCAGCCGGTCCACCAACGCATAGCGGGTGACGGGCAGGAAATGCTCGTCGCCACGTCCTTCGACGGCAATACCTTCCGCAAGCGTGCTGTTGTCGTCTCGTGCGAGGGCCACGACGTGCGCCACGGCCGCGCTGCCCTTGTCGGAAAGGCCGGGGCCCACTCGGGTGGGAGCTGGAAGCGTCTGACCATCGAGAGACTGGTTGTCGAAAGTCTGGCCGTTCAAAGTCTGGCCGTTCAACGACTGGCCGGAATGCGGTTGGCCCGGGCTGGCGGTCGTCGACATCTGGCGGGGCTCACCTTGTTGGAAACTGTGGCTCGTCCGATCTATCGGCCGGAACCGTCGGGAATGCTAGACCGACGCCTCCGACTCAACCGAATCTGTCAGTTCATCAGTAATTTGGCAGCGAGTTGGCGGCAAGAGCGCGGCGTGATCTTGATGCGGCCCCGAACCACGTGGTCCATTGACGAACACGTAGTATCAGGAAATTGCGGCAGCAGCGCGCCAGCGATGGCTGCCGGGGCAGGGGAGACGGATGGAAAACGGTATGACCGAGGTGGTGGCGGTCGCTCCCGATCAACCGGGCGAGCCCGATGTGTTGAGTGCGGCGGAGGCGGAACTGGTCCGTGCGGCGGTCGCGGGCGAGCATGCCGACCTGAAGCGGCATGCCATACGCGCGGTTGTTCTGCGCGACCTGCTGCTCGAAGCGCGGCTGGGGTGGGTGTTGCCACCTCTCGGACTCCGGCTGAGCAAGGCGATCATCCAGGGCTGCCTCGATCTCGAGGGGGCTACCCTGTCGAAACCGTTTCTCGTCTGGCACTCGCGGTTCGAAGCGGGCGGTGACAAGGGCGCGATCGTAATCCGGGATGGCCGTCTGCGCCGGCTCGGAATTCACTCCTGCACGGTCCTGGGCAACATTGTTGCGGACCGGGCGGAGTTCGACAACGGGCTATTCCTGGGCGGTGGCCTCGTAAAGGGGACGCTACTGGTTCGCGGGGCGAACGTCGGGGGCGCGCTGGCGCTCGAAGGAACCGAGATCGGTGACGGCAAGGCGGCGATGCTGGGGGCCGGGGCTCGCATCACCGGGCCTCTGATCCTGCGGCGGGCGAAGGCGTCCGGCGAGATCGCGCTGCCGCGGGCGCACCTGCACTCCGGCGTCTACGCGGAGGGGCTGGTGCTGGAGCAGGCAGGTACTGCGTTCAACGCGGAGAGTGCGCGGCTGGGTGGGGATATGTTGCTGGCGGGCGCGCAATTCTCCGGCGCGATTTCGCTCGTCAATGCGCGAATCGAGGGGCGGCTTTCCGGCGAAGGCTTCGTCGTGGAGGGTAACCCCACCGCGATCGATGCCCGTGGCCTCGAAGTCAGCCATGGCATCGTGCTCGACAACGCACGTCTGCGCGGCTCGCTGCTCCTCGAAGGCGCCAAGGTCGGGAATACGTTCCAAGCCGAAGGTCTGGAGATCGACGGCGGCGAGACGGCGATCGGGGCCGATGTGATCCAAGTCGGCGGGAACTGGGAAATGCCGCGTGCGAAGCTGATCGGTCTGCTTGCGATCCCGGGTGCGCGGATCGAGGGGCAGTTGCGTTTAACGGAGGCGCGTCTGTTCGGAACCGACATCGCGATCCGCGGCGACGGCGCTCGGATTCACGGCGGTTGTTTCCTGTCGCGGGCGACGGTGCATGGTCTGGTGCGCTTTCCGGCGGCGGAGTTCGGCAACCAGTTGCGGTTGCGGGGGGCGACGCTGAAGGTGGATGCGGGGGCGGCGCTGCTCGCCTCGGGTGCAATGTTCAAGCGGGACATCGAGTTGACCGGTGGCGCCCAGCTTCACGGCGCTGTCGTACTCGATCAGGCGCGCATCCATGGTGCCCTCGATCTGCGTGGCAGCCAGATCGTGAGTGCGGCGATCGCGCGTGGGGGAAATCCGGTTCCGCCCGCGTCGGCCCATGCTGCTGTCCACGGTGACGAGACAGCCGTGAGCCTCGTCGATGCACAGATCAATCGTCTGGTCATGCCGTTGCATGCCGCCGACCGGCCGCGCGGCATCGTCGATCTTTCGCGGGCGCGCGCGGGTAGTTTCGAGGATCATGCCGAAGCCTGGACGCCGCCGCCGTCCAAGCGTGCCATGTCGAAGGACGGTCGCGAGATCGATCACATGGTTCTCGATGGCTTTGTCTACGATCATCTCACGAATCCGTCCGGGATCTCGGAGGGTAGCGGAAAGCCGAAGTCGGCCGATCGGGTCTCTGCGCGGCGGATCGTGTGGCTCGACGGCCAGATGGAGGCAGACGGTGCGCGACACTTCAAGCCTCAGGCCTGGGTGGCACTCGCCGACCGGCTTTCGCGGCAAGGTTACGTCGACGACAGCAGGCGGATCGAGATCGCGCGCCTGAGGCGGGAACGGCGAAGTGCGGCGTCGACGTTCGGCGGGCGCTGGCAGAACCGGCTGCTCGACTGGTTCGCGCTTTACGGCCACAACCCTTGGCGCACGGTCGTATGGATGATGGCAGTCGTCGTTCTGTTCGCGGGCGTGTGGGCAGGCGCCCAGCGGATGTGCACCGAGGCCGACTGTTTCGACGAGACGGTGTTCGTGATCCGCAACAAGGATGCCTATCGCGACGAGCGCTTCCGGCAGACTTATCCCGGGTTTCATGCGCTCGCTTATTCTTTCGACGTGTTCGTGCCGTTCGTGTCGTTCGGCTACGAGGATCATTGGCGGCCGAACATCGATTTCGGGCCGATCGCGGAGCTGCCGTTGCCTTGGCCGGGCAGTGCGCACTCACCGGTTCAGGCGGCTGGCGGCAAGTCCCCGACCAAAGAGCCGACCGTCGCGATCACGATCGGCGGCTTGCTCTACGTGCTCGGTATCATCGAGGCGATCATCGGCATCGTCCTGACATCGCTGATGGTAACGGGCTTTACGGGCATCTTGAAGGGTCGCGCCGATTGAGGGACTTATGTCGCGCAGGCTTCAACGGGGGAGGATCAGCCGCGCCTGCAGTCCGCGTGGCTTGCGGTTCGTCAACGTGAGCGATCCGCCATGGGCCTCGGCAATCGATGCGGCGATGGCCAGCCCCAGTCCGATACCGCCAGTGGCGCGGCTGCGAGAACTCTCGACCCGATAGAAGGGCTGAAGGACGCGTTCGAGTTGATCTTCGGGGATGCCAGGGCCTTCGTCTTCTACGGTGATCGCGATGTCGGTAGGCGACGGCATGAGTGAAAGCGTGGCCTTGCCGCCGTATTTCGCCGCGTTGTCCAGCAGATTGGTAATGGTGCGGCGCAGGGCGACCGGCTTGCAATCGACGATGACCCCGTCGGGGATGTCGCCCGCGGCCACGGCCAAGCCTGCGTCGGTCATATCGTCGACGACACTCGAAACCAGGGCGCTCAGGTCCACCCGCCGGCGTTGCTCGCTGCTGGCTTCATCGCGCGCGAACGAGAGCGTGGCGGTTAGCATCGCCTCCATATCCGCGATGGTCTTCAGCATCCGTTCGCGATCGTCGCTGGTGGGCAGCGATTCTGTGCGCAGACGCAGCAGCATCAACTCGGTGCGTACATCATGTGAGATCGCCGCCAGCATGAGTGTTCGGTTCTCGATGAGAAGGCGCAGGCGTGTCTGCATTTCGTTGAAGGCTTCGGCGGCGCGGCGGATTTCGCGGGAGCCGGTGGCGGCGAGCGGCGGTGCGTTGACGTCGTTTCCGATCCGCAGTGCGGCGTCCGACAGCATGGCCAGGGGCTGCGTTACGCGCCGGGCAGCCCACGCGGTAAGAGCTGCGATCATCGCCGCCATCACGGCGAGGGCGAGGATGAGGCGAAGGGAGATCGAAGGACCGGTGTCTGGCAACGATGTCGTGAAACGCAGCCACTGGCCGGTTTCGATTTCGATCGCGGCGTCGAGCCCGCGCCAGGACATCGCCGCCCGCGAGAGAGGCGGCCCCATCCCCATCGGGCCGTAGCCTCTGCCGCCGTAGCCGCGCTCACTGTTTCCGTGGCCGGCGCCCTTGCCTGGTTCCTGGCCTCGTCCCCATCCCTGTCCAGGTCCCATGTGTGGTCCGGTGCCGCGAGGGCCGCCGAAATGTGTCATCCGCTCGCCGGTGCCTTCTGCCAACGTCACGATCACGGTGCGGCCGGCCAGGGATTGCCGGATGTAGTCGGCGATGACGGCCGCGTCTTCTTCCGCGGTCCGATCGGTGAGAGGCCGCGGAGCGACTGTGACCAAGGCTACACGGAAGAGCTGATCGCTGCTTCCTTCGACGAGGCGCTGTCGTCCTGCGAGGGGGGTCTCGCCGACGAGACGAGAGATGTTGACGATGCGTTCGGCAGCGGTCAGCGCGCCGACTGCCCGCACGGCTTCCTGGCGCGCGCTCGAATAGATATATGCACCGGCAGCCAGGGCGAGACCGATACCGGCCAGCAGCACCGCGAGCGTCTGCCCGAACAGGGTCTGTGGAAGGAGCTTTCTCATTGCTCCTTCACCTCGGGGGCGAATAGGTAGCCGCCGCCCCAGACCGTCTGGATGATGCGGGGTTCGGTCGGATCAGCTTCCAGTTTCTTGCGGAGCCTGCTCACCTGCGTGTCGATGCTGCGGTCGAAGGCTGAGGCCGACCGGCCGCGTGCCAGGTCGAGCAGCGTTTCCCGCGTCAGAACGCGTTTCGGGCGGGTGACCATCACCATCAGGAGATCGAATTCTCCCGTGCTGAGAGGGATCGCAACCCCGTCGTCTCGGACGAGTTCGCGAGCCTCGACGTCGAGACGCCAGCGATCGAAGGTGAAATGCCGGGTCTTGGGGGCTGCGCGGTTCTCACCGCTGTCCGTTCGGGTACGCCGGAGCACCGCGTGGATGCGCGCGACGAGTTCGCGTGTGCCGAACGGCTTGGGGATGTAGTCGTCGGCACCGAGTTCGAGGCCGATCACACGATCGATCTCGTCGCCCTTGGCGGTGACCATGATGATGGGGATGTTCGACGTGGTGCGAACCTCGCGGCAAAGCGCGAGGCCGCTTTCGCCGGGGAGCATCAGGTCCAGCAGGATGAGATCGATGCGGCTGTCGGCAAGCGCGTTGCGCATGGCCTTGCCGTCGCCCGCGGCCGTGACGCGAAAGCCCTCCTTCACGAGCGCGCGGGAGATCAGCTCTCGGATCTCGCGGTGGTCGTCGACGACGAGGATGTGCGGCTCGGTGGTCATGGTGGCATTCTATCCGCGGACGGCAGTGGCGGGCCGGGAAAAGTGTAACAAGATGTGACAAAGGCCTGCTCTGCAATGACTCGTCACACTTTCATGCACCACCGACAACCTTCTGTGACAGACACTCCGTAGGTTCGGGACATGGGCGAGCCAATCGGCCGCCGTTGAAATCAGGAGCATGTCATGAACAGGAAGACCAAGATCATCGGTGCTGGCATTGCGGCGGCTTCTCTGCTCGCGCTGGGCGCACACGCGATCGCACAAGGTGGTCACGGTGGCGGTCACGGCAATGGTCACGGGCGGATGGGGCACGGTGGCGACATGATGGGCCAAGGAGGAATGGGCGGTGGCCAGGGCGGTATGATGGGCGGCGGCCGTGGTCGCATGGGCGGCCAGCAGGGCGATCCGGCTCAGCGGCTCGAAGCGGCTAAAACGGAGATCGGTATCAAGGCAGAGCAATCGGCCGCGTGGGACGACTATGCCAAGGTCGTAACTGCTTTCGCTGCCGAGCGGCGCGCTCACTCCGAAAAGATCGATCGCGACGCAGTACACAAAATGACCCCGAGCGAGCGAGATTCGTTCCGCGACAGCATGCGCAAGCAGCGGGACGACGGTTTCGCAAAAGTGAAGGCGGCGGCGGAAGGTCTGGTGGCGCAACTCGACGCCCCACAGAAGGAGAAGGCGCAGCGCGTGCTGCCCGGACTTGCGAGCGGTGAACGCGGCGGCGGTATGCGCCACGGCATGGGCGGCCATGGCAACGGGCACGGTAAGGGGCACGGCATGGGGCACGGACGGAACTGATCCGTTCCCGTTCCCGGAGTGACGTGGTTATCGATGGAGCATCCTCCGACCGGTCGGGATCCTACTTGGATTCCCCGGTCGGATCAGGGTGCTCCAGCACCTCTAAATCCAGCCCATCAATTCGCGGCGTGCCACGTTCTCGATTACCGCCATGCCATCGGGAGTGTCGTTTAGGCAGGGAATATGCGTGAAGTCCGTGCCGCCGGCTTCGAGGAACGAGTCGCGCGCCATCTCGGCGATTTCTTCGAGCGTTTCGAGGCAGTCCGAAACGAAGCCGGGATTGATGACGGCAATGCGCTTGACGCCGCGCTTGCCCAACTCCTCGACGGTCTTGTCGGTATAGGGCTGCAACCATTCCGCGGGACCGAAGCGAGACTGGAAGGTCAGCATCAGGTTCTTGTCGTCGCGGCCGAGGGCCGCCCGCAGGAGCCGCGCGGTCTTGTGACAGTGACAATAGTAGGGATCGCCCTGCTCGAAGTAGCTCTTGGGGATGCCGTGGAACGAGGCGAGGATCACCTCTGGCTCCCAGGTCAGGGTGGCAAGGTGGCTGCGCACGGAATTCGCCAGCGCATCGATGTAAACAGGATCGTCGTGCCAGGACGGCGACACGCGAAGAGCGGGTTGCCAGCGCATCGCCTTCAACGCATCGAAGGTCTTGTCGTTCACGGTGGCTGTGGTCGACGCTGCGTACTGCGGATAGAGGGGGATCGTCAGAATGCGCTCGCAGCCGGCCGACTGCAGCGCCTTGATGCGGCTTTCGATCGAGGGGGTGCCGTAGCGCATCGCCCAATCGACCACGATACGTGGCGAAAGGCTTGCGAGCGAGGATGACAGTTTCTCGGCCTGACTGCGCGTGTAGGTGCGCAGGAAGCTCTCGTCGCGTTCCTTGTTCCAGATCGCCTCATAGGCCTTACCGACGCGCTGCGGCCGCCTGTTGAGTACGATGCCGTAGAGGATCGGATACCAGTAGAGCGGCGACCACTCGATCACGCGACGGTCTTTGAGGAACTCCGAGAGGTAGCGGCGCATGGGCCAATAACTCGTGCCATCGGGCGTGCCGAGATTGACCAGGAGCACGCCGACCTTGCCGAAACTGACGGGGGGATGACCGGAAGGCAGGGGGGACGATTGCTTCGTAATGCCGATCGTGTCCTGCATCGAATGCTTCTCCGATAATGGGCAATTGAATCGCGCCCGTGTACGATGGGCGGCAATGGTTCATAGGATACCTGGGACTACGGTCGCGGTGATCGACCGGACCAGCCCGGGAGCCCGGGTCTTCAACCAAGCTTGTCCCGCGCAGAAGGCTTTCGCGCAGGTCGCTTGGCAGGTCGCTTGCTCGACCGCTCGCCTGGGGGAGGTTTCGCTGCCGCAGATCGCTTGCGCGGCGCTCCCGCCGCCGGAGGCGGTCGATTGGTGTCACCAGCTGAGCCGGGATCTGCAGCTTTTGCAGCTGGCATTTCGGCTTTTGAATTGCGATTTGCCTTTCGCAGGGCATTCGCAGCCGTCCAGTATTCCGTCGCGCGGCGGGCGTGGGCACGCGGACCTTCGGCGAGTAGGCGTTGGGTCCGCGAGCGGGCGGCTTCCTGCAAAGTGGCGCGGCGGTGTTCGACGGCTTGCCGCACTTCGTCTGCGTCCGGTGGGGCCACGCTGCCGGTATCTCGAAGATGGTGCAACAGGAGCGTCAGATCCTGGGCTTTACCGAGCAGCTCCGAGATTGCTTTGGATTCTTCTGCGCGAGCGACGAAGTAAGCGGGCCAACCGGCTTCCACCAGACGCATGTGCCGCCAGTGGCGCTGCACGGCCTTGCGCAGATCGTGAAAGGCTTCCTCGTCGCCGCTCTCGGTCGCGTCGAATGCCTCGGCGAGGTCGCGCATCCCGCGCTTCAGGCCTTCGGCGAGGGTCTCGAACGCGTCGTCGGCCAATGCGAGGTGCTGCCACTCATCGGCGGCGGTCTGCACGAGATCGCGAGCCTTGCGGACCATTGCGGCTTGCATCTTCGATGTCGCGGGATCGTCGGCAGGACCGATCGATGACGACACATGCCGCAATGTCGGGCGCAACTCCGGTGATCCAGCCGAGATATCCGAAACGGTCGCCAGGAGGACGTCTCTGTCGCGCGCGGCGGACAACGTGCGACCGGCATCACGCAAGGTATCGTTGAGGCGCTGGTAGGCCGATTTGTCCAGTCCCGGGCGTGCAAGGCGGAGCAATGAGCGCAGACGCTTGATGCATTTTCGAGTGCCGTGAATGCCGGTTTTCCGATCGGCGGCGTCGAGGCTGGCAAGCGCGCGCTGTAACTGTTCGGTGCCTGTGCGCAAGAGGGCCTTCCCGGCACGTTCATTCAGCTTGAAGCGGTAAGCCATGGGTCTCCCCGCATCGTGCGGCTTAGCCAAGTTGGGCGTGCGTCAGGTTTTGCGCGCCCAGTCGAGCCATTGGCGGACGCGATTTTCGGGTTCGAGATGCGTGAAGAAATCGGTGATGACGGCCACGCTGTCGGCCCCCGCTGCGATGACGCCCGGTGCGCGCTCCGGCGTGATGCCACCGATCGCGATCAAAGGCCGGTTGCCAATCCGGCTCTTCCAGTCACGCACCTTGTCGAGCCCTTGTGGGCTCCACTTCATCGCCTTGAGCTTGGTCTCGTAGACTGGGCCGAGCGCGATGTAGTCGGGCTCGGCCGACAGGGCGATGTCCAGTTCTGCGTGATCGTGGGTCGAAATCCCCAACCGCATTCCGGCCGCCTTGATCGCCTTCACGTCGGCGTCGGCGAGATCTTCCTGGCCGAGATGAAGGTATTCCGCACCGAGTTCGATCGCTTCTTTCCAGTAGTCGTTGACGATGAAGACGCAGCGATGCCTGCGGCAGATCTCGAGGCTGGCGGCGATCTGCCGGCGCACCTCGGCGGGGGAGGCGTCCTTCAGGCGAAGCTGGATGGTTTCGACGCGGAGCGGCACCAGGCGTTCGAGCCAGGCGAGATCGGGGACGATCGGATAGAAGCGGGCAATGCGCGGGGCGTGTGCGGCTTGCATAGGGGGGCTGCTCGATGTTCGGGAGAACAGGTCTCAAGTCCGGCGCAGATCGAAGAAGGGCGTGCCGGCGACGGGCGTCGAGGGGCTCGCCATATCACGCATTTCCATCAGGCCGGACTCATAGGCGGTACGGCCCGCGTCGATTGCGGCAGCGAAGGCCGCGGCCATGCGAACCGGATCTGCGGCCTTGGCGACAGCGGTGTTGAGGAGGCAGGCATCGTAGCCCATCTCCATCGCCTGGGCAGCATGGGACGGCGCTCCGATGCCGGCATCGACGACGAGGGGCACGCCGGGGAAATAGTTACGCATGGTACGGAGTGCATAAGGGTTGGCGAGGCCGCGGCCGGTGCCGATCGGTGCGCCCCAGGGCATCAGGATCTCGCAACCCGCTGTCAGCAGGCGTTCGGCGGCGCCGAGATCCTCGGTGGTGTAGGGAAAAACCTGGAAGCCGTCGCGGGCGAGTACGTCGGCCGCTTCGACGAGGCCGAACAGATCGGGCTGCAAGGTGTCGTCGTTGGCGATCACCTCGAGCTTGATCCAGCTGGTGTCTAACAGCTCGCGTGCCATCTGGGCCGTCGCGATCGCTTCCTTCGGTGTGCGGCAGCCGGCAGTGTTGGGGAGCACGCGCGCGCCCATCTGCTGGATCAGCTCCATGAAGCGCTCGCCGGCCTTGCCTCGTGCCTGTTCGCGCCGCAGCGACACTGTCACGATGCCGGCGCCCGACGACTTTACGGCATCGGCCAGAACCTGAGGTGAGGGGTACTGTGCGGTGCCCAGCAAAAGCCGCGACGAGAGTTCGACGCCGTACGGGCTGAACTTCCGCTGCATTCTCTCCGCCCTCGGGGTGTCGGCCTTATCGAGCATGGACCTGCCTTCGCGTCTCGCGCGCGATGCGCGCATCGTACATAATTCCGCCGTCAAATCAGCCACCTTGGCGGGGCGCGACGATCTCGATCCGGTCGCCGGGCTTCAAAGAGGTGGCAGCACGCGCGCGCGCAGGAACGAAATCGCCGTTGAGGGCGGTTGCGACCTTGGCTGCGCCATAGCCGGCTTCTTCGATCAATTCGGCCAGCGTTCGGGCGCCGGTCTGGCGTGGCTCGCCGTTGACGTACAGGTTCAGCGCGTGACCGGCGGTTGCGCCGGTGGCTGCCTGGGCGTCGGGGCCGGGCCTTGATGAAGGTTCGATTTCCATAGTCGCAGACATCGCAAGTCCCGACGCAACTTGCAAGGGCGCTGGGGGCGGTCGGCCGGGGCTTAAAAGAGGGCGGCGAGGTGGGATCTCCGCTCTCCAGGCGAAAGACAAGTTCGCCATTGCACAAGATTTTATCGAGTTCCGCCGTGTCTTGTTAAGCTCTTGGCAGCATGGTGGAAACAGTGGCCCGCGACTGCCAACGGCGCGTCATTGTTCCCAGCTTCTGCTCGGGGTTGGCGGGACCGTGAACAAATGTCGGAAAACACGCTCTTCTATGCCCTCGGTGCGGGGCTTTTGTTGTTGACTGCGGTCAGCCTGTCGATGGCGTGGCAGCGGGGGTCGAAATCGAGTTCGGCGCTGCGTGATCGGCAGTCGGCAGACCGCGCGCGATTTGCGTCGCGCGTCATCGAGGTCGAGCCGGTGCCGGCGAGGCGGGGCGACAAAGTACAGTTCGGTCGTCGCTGACGCGCCGGGTTCATCGTCTCGCAAAAAAGCCCGGCGTTTCCACCGGGCTCTCTATTACCATGCAACCAGGACGGCCAAGCGCCAGGATACCAAAGTCCCTGGGACCGTTCAGCGACCGCCGAAACGGCGTGGACGGTTCTGCTGGCCTGCTCCGGCTGGACGCGGGCCGGCGCTGGCGTTGTTACGGAAGATCATGCGACCCTTGCCGAGATCGTAAGGCGACATCTCGACCCTGACGCGGTCGCCGGCGATCGCGCGGATGCGGTTGCGCTTCATGCGCCCGGACGTATACGCGACGATCTCATGGCCATTGTCGAGCTTCACCCGAAAACGACCATCGGGCAACGCTTCCTCCACTTGGCCTTCGAATTCCAGAAGCTCTTCCTTAGCCATGCGTCTTGTCCTTGTTTCTGCGGGAATTTTCCCGCTGCTGCCGAGGGCCGCCGGGCCACTCGAGGCTGATCATTATGCGGTGGCCGCCACCTCCGAAGAGGAGGGAGGGCGACCTCTGGCCTACGGCGTAGCGAATTCAGGCGAATTTCACCAGCGGATTTGCGCGGATGTCCGGAACATTCTGGCAGCATCGAGTTATCGAGTTATACTGAACCGTGCGGGCCTCACATACTCTGACGGCAGGTGCGCCTTCAAAGCTGTCGGTGTGCAGGCGTCTGCTTGCTCGCGGTCTGCGTAGGAGCCGACCGCTTCGCGGCAGCCACTCCACAACTTCGGCCGACACAGCAGTAGTCGATCTCAGCTGGTCGGTGTCGGTGTGAGTTCGCTTTCGCGCGCCATTCTTTCGAAGGGTTCGCTGGCGCACTTCACGCGATAAAGGTTCTCTCCGGAATCTGCGGGAAGCAGCCTGATCACTTGGCAGGCACCGGTGCGTGCTCGCATGGACCAACGGCTCGGCATGAAAACCACCGTTTCGCCTACTTTGAACTTATGGCCGACCAAAATAACCTCCGGGCCAATGCTCCTAAAGTGCCATTGTTGTCTGACGTCGAATTCCGGCATTCGCCGTTTCGGAATTCAACCGACATTCTCGACCGGCGAGCGGGAACCGTACTTTTACCATTTCCCGCTGCGACCGGAATAGTGATCAGTGACGCTCGATCTGAGCAGCCTTCTTGCCGCGACCCTTCTTGTCGTCCTCGAGGACGAAACTGACTTTGTCACCTTCGGCTAGGTTAGAAATGCCGGCGAATTCCAGAGCCGTCGCGTGAACGAAAACGTCCTGGCCGCCAGTCTCTGGAGTGATAAATCCAAAGCCCTTGGTGAAATTGAAGAATTTCACGGTGCCATTGATACGCATGTCGGTTCCTTTCCCAACACTTTTCTAGTCTGACGCCGGACCAGTGGCGTCGGTGATCTCAGAATTTGGGAAAGACAGACATGCGCTGTGCGTGCGAGCCAAGACCAAGCTGTGAGTACGAGCACCCTGATTTCCAGGATGGACGTCCAGACTATATGGGCTCGGGGGGCGTCGAAAGCAAGAAATTTGTAAATATGCCAGGATTTCGAGAGGGGTTTGCCGCCCGGGTTGCCAGGGTGGCGCGGCGGCCGGGTTGAGCCTAAAGTGGTCACCAAGGAACGCTTTGCGCCAGCGGTTTCGCGGCGCTCTTATGAAATGGGGGAGTGGAATGGCGGACAACGCGGCTCAGCGGGAAGCATTCTACAAGAAGGTCGCGGGGTTCGATACCTCGCCTCTGTGGACCACGAGGCTCGTTCCGCCGCGACCGCAAGACCAGGTCCGATCACGACCACATCTGTGGGATTTCGACAATGTGATCCGGGCAGCGCTGATCGAGGCGGGCGGTCTGATCACGGCGCAGGAGGCAAACCGGCGTGTGCTCACGTTGGAGAACCCGGGGCTCGGGGGATCGCACCGGATACTCGAGTCGCTCTATGCCGGCGTGCAGATGATCCTGCCCGGCGAATGCGCGCCCGCGCACAAGCATTCGCCGGCGGCGTTGCGGTTCATCCTGGAGGGCAAAGGCGATGCTTGGACGGCGGTTGCCGGCGAGAAATCGATCATGCGACCGGGTGACTTCATCATCACTCCGTCCGACGCCTGGCACGATCACGGCCACGACGGCGAGGGGCCGTATTTCTGGCTCGACGGACTCGATATCCCCATGGTTGCGACGTTCGGGGCGATGTTCTTCGACCACTATCCTGCGGATCGTGCGCCCTTGAGCCGTCCGGTGGGGGATAGTCAGGCTCGCTTCGGCGCCAACATGAGACCGGTGAACGAGCGCTGGACGAGGCTGGAGTCGCCTATCTTCTGCTACCCATACGAGCGCTCTCGGGCGGCGCTGGAGAAGCTCAGGACCGCGCAGGAGTGGGATCCGTTCTGCGGGCTGAAACTGACCTATATCGATCCGACCACCGGCGGCAGTGCGATGCCGACGATCTCGACGTTCCTGCAATTGCTGCCGAAGGGGCTCGAGACCAGGACCTACCGGACGACGGAGAACGTCGTCATCTCGCCGGTCGAAGGGCGAGGGACCCTGATCGTGGGGGAGGAGGGAGCGGAAACCCGGATCGCGTTCAAACCGCGCGACATCGTGGCGGTGCCGTGCTGGGTGCCCCACCGGATCCTAGCCGACGAGGAATGTGTGCTGTTCAGCTTCTCCGATCGCGTGGCGCAGGAGAAGCTGGGGCTGTGGCGCGAGTTGCGCGGCAACGCGTGAGCGGCGCGCCACGTCTGTAGATTACCCCATTCGGCTTCTCATCCGGGGAGCGGTTGGAGGTTCTCGCGTCGGAGGCCTTCAAGTCGTCAGGCAAGGCAATTATAGAGCCTCGTTAGCGCCAGCGCAGGTTTACCCGACGCAGGCCTAGTCATCGAGAAGGACATTGTCATGTCGAGACGCTTCATCTCCGTTCCGGGTCTCGGGCTCGGGCTGTTCGTGACGGCGGTCGCGGCGCCGTTGATCGGGACGGGGCTGAACTTCCTGATGCCGCCGGCTGTGGCGCAGCGAGAGCCCCCGCCATCGCGTGCGGCCGTCCAATACTCGTTCGCGCCGATCGTGAAGCGGGTGGTGCCGGGTGTCGTGAACGTCTACGTGCGCAGCCGCGTACAGACGCAGAATTCGCCGTTCGCCAACGATCCGGTGTTCGGCCGGATGTTCGGGGAAATGTTCGGCATGCCGCAGGAGCGAATCCAGAATTCGCTGGGCTCGGGTGTAATCGTGAACGCCGACGGCATCATGGTCACCAACGCACACGTGGTGAAGGGGAGTGAGGCCGGGGAAGTGCGGGTCGTGCTGGCGGACCGGCGCGAGTTCGACGCGAAGGTCATGGTGGCCGACGAGAAGTCCGACATCGCGGTGCTGCGTATTTCCGGCGACGGGGCCAAGTTCCCGTTCGTCGAGTTCGAGGACAGCGACCGCGTGGAAGTCGGCGATATGGTGCTCGCCGTCGGCAATCCTTTCGGCGTCGGTCAGACCGTAACGAGCGGTATCATTTCGGCGCTGGCGCGCACGGAAGTGGCTAGTTCGGATGCGCAGGTATTCCTGCAGACCGATGCGGCGATCAATCCGGGCAATTCGGGCGGTGCCCTGGTCGACATGTCGGGCCGGCTCGTCGGCATCAACACGGCGATCTTCTCACGGTCGGGCGGCTCGGTCGGCATCGGCTTCGCCATTCCATCCAATCTCGTGAAGCTCTACGTCGACAGTGCCGTGAGCGGGCGGAAGGTCGAGCGGCCCTGGCTCGGCGCCCGGCTCGAAACGGTCACGCGCGAGATCGCCGAGCAGTTCAAGCTGACGCGGGTGGCGGGTGCATTCGTGACGCGCGTCTATACTTCCGGTCCCGCGTTCGATGCGGGGCTCAAGGCCGGTGACGTTATCATCGGCGTCGACGGATTCGAGGTCGCGGATCCCCGGTCGGCGCTCTATCGGTTGACGACGCGAGGTATCGGCAATCGAGCGGAACTGCGGATATTGCGCGGGGGCCGGCAGTTGACGCTGCCGGTCGCGATCGCGGTGCCGCCGCCACCGGGCAAGGACGACGTGCGCAACCTGTCCGGGCGGCATCCGCTCGACGGCGCACGCGTGAGTAATCTGGTCCCGGCGGTCGCCGATCTGATGGGGATCGATGCGGAGGCCGGCGTGGTTATCGTATCCGTACGCAGTGGTACGACGGCGGCGCGGCTGGGATTTCGCCAGGGCGATGTCGTGCAGCAAGTGGCGCGGCAGGCGATCGGCAACCTGAACGATCTCGATCGCGTTCTGGCCGAGCCGCAGCGCGTGTGGTTGATGGCAATCCGGCGCGGCGACCAGACGCTGCAACTGCAGGTCGGGGGCTAAGCGTCCCGCCGCCCAGCCACGGTACGCTTTCGACAGTCAATCGTTTTCAGCGAGATTGAAGGCGGGACAATCGCGCGCCGGCTTCGGGTGCACCCAACTCGCGCGCGCGCTCGTACCACGTCGAGGCTTCCTTGGGATCGGGATTGAGCCCGACGACAGTCACGCTCGACAACTCCACAGGATCGAAAGTTGCTCCCATTCGCAGTGCACCGGCAGCCAGTCCCATGTCAGCTGCGCGTCGGAAGAACTGCCGCGCGGCGGCGAAGTTGCCCTGCCGCCAGAACGCGTCGCCTCGCTGAACCATCGACTCCGCGCGCTCGCGATCGGCCGCAGAAAGCTGCGGCGGGGGTTTCGCGACCGGAGCCACGGCGGCGGGGGCGGGAGACGGCACGGCTCGTGCCGCCGCTGGTGGCGGGAGCGGCGCTGGTGGGGCTATTGGAGCCGCGGCGGGTGGCAGAGCTGCTACGACAGGCGCTTGTGCTTCTGGTCGGGTCGCCGGCTGAGGCGTGGGCGGGACAGGAGTCGGTGCGGCGGGCAGCTGTGGCACAGCGGCAACCGGAGCGGGTTTCGGCGCCGGCATGACTGCTGGCGGCGCAGGGGGGGCCGCGGGAGCACGCGGCTGCTCGACTACGGCAGGTATGGTGCGGGCTTCGACGACGGGAGCGGCAATCGGCGGCAGAGCGACCGGCGGCGGCGTTGCCGCTGCGATTTCGGGTCGGCTCTGCGGCACTGCGCGGGTCACGTCCTGGCGTTGCCCACTCGAGCCGAGCAGCCAAGCGGGAGCGACGACCAGCGAGGATTTGGTTTCGGCCAACATGCCGCCGTCGACGCCGACGAGCGACATGTGGATCTCGGTACGGCCAGAGCTCGAGAGCGGCGCAAGCAGTCGCAGCGAAGGCAACGCTGAGAGCGGCACGGCCCAGACGCCGGGCGAGACGATGTGACCTTCGGAGAGTTTGGCCATCAGTGGCAGGCCGCGGAGGCGAAGGAAAGTCTGGCGTGGGATGGAGCTGTCAGGGCCGACCTGAATGATGATCGACGTTTCGACTTCGGGCTCGGCGAGGATCACAGGGGCAACGCGGAT
>LNFM01005132.1_pt1 | contig 23103 bp, 26 predicted proteins | sample 596031 | NCBI WGS metagenome assembly LNFM01 (sample SAMN04254537, study PRJNA301005) | activated carbon metagenome | isolation source: dual media filters at the Ann Arbor, Michigan drinking water treatment plant | place: USA: Ann Arbor | reverse complement strand
GCCGCGGCCCGGCGGTCTTGGGGGATCGTCTAATGGTAGGACTGCAGACTCTGACTCTGCCTGTCTAGGTTCGAATCCTAGTCCCCCAGCCAATAAAATCAGCAATTTAGCAAGGCGACTCCTTCGCCGTCTTCGAAATGTAAGCACCTTGTAAGCTCGGGCTGTACTATTGCCCGGCGATGCCACCGCAACTAAAGGCTAGCAATCGCTCCCCGTGCTGCACCGTGAGGGAGCAAGCAGCACAGTACGGGGCATGCGAGTCGCCGGGCTACGTTGGGGTGGGCCAAGCTGATCCGGCGTGCGAGCACACGATCGTTAAATCCGTGTCCGAACCATCCGACGAGCGGCGGCGATTACGCACCGTCTTTCAGGAACCTAAAGTTGGGGATCTTAGCGGCGCAAATCATCAAGATCGCGCAACTGTTCGCCTAAATGTTTGAAAAAATAATTGCGCGTTTTAAAAGCTCTTTGTCATGCTCGAAGAGAATATTGCGTGTTTTTGCATCGTTTTCACATCCTTCATACCATAGATCAAAAATGGTGCTAAATGCGGCACCTTCGCTCATTTTTGCTACTTTTTGAACTTTTCGATAAAACGACCCGAATAAGCGTGGGAATCATGTCGACGCTCGGTCGCTTCCACGTCGCCCTTTCAAGGGCCCAGACACACGTGGTTCTTGCATTTAAATCAAGCCGACTTGATCAACAGAAGGATCGCAGCGATCTATCACGAATCGAAGCGCTGGCTCAAAGGGCAAGGAGCGCTTTGTGGGCGTGCCGGAACAGGGCGGCCGCAACATGATCTCGTCCGATCCGCTTCCTCAAGGCAGCGTCTATGCCGCCAGCGTTGGGGCCGACGGTAGCGGCGATCTATTCAGGATCGAGGTTTCGATCAGCACGGGTTCCGCAAAATTGAGGACGGCCGGCGGAATCAGCGGCGTTACCAAGGAATCCATCAATCGAGCCTTCAGCTACATGATCGCTCGCAAGGGCGAGCTTACGATCGGTCGGGAGCTCGACAGCTCCGACTTCCACTTCGAAGTAATCGACTTGCTCAACAACCGCGTCGAGGGTGAGATTGGCCTCGCTTTCTTCGTTGCCGCTTTCTCCGCTCTGAAGAAAGCAGCACCCGCCGCTGCTATGCTGATCCTCGGCGACCTCAGCGTGGAGGGTAACATCAAGGGCGTAAGGTCGTTGGTCGAACCGCTGCAGATTGCCATGGATAACGGCGCCAAACGCGCACTCATTCCCCTCGATAATAAGCGTAGCTTCCTCGATGTCACGGGTGACGTGATGGAGCACATTGATCCTATATTCTTCGGGGATGCGAAGACCGCCGCACCTGAGGCGTTGGGGATGAATTAACCTGAGCACAGCGGGATACGACTTCAGCACCCGCGAGTCATTTTGAACGGATGGTGGTTCGTTAGCAAAACCAGCAAGATGGGAGTCTGCGACATTGCCGGCGGTCGGCAAGGACTACTCGCAGAGGCTGCGGGCGTCGGCCGCCGACAAGACGTGAGTCGCAGAATGGCTCAATTTGATGTCCGCAGTACCTCCCCAAGCGGCACGTGTAACGGGCGGTCGAGGGCTAGGCCATGCATGATATATGTCGCCGGGGCGACGACATGGTCCGAAACCCGCCGTAAGTGGCCCAACGCGATGGGCCAAATGCGGAATAAGACTGTCAAGGACGATCTGCCGTAGCGTGTTGTTCTAGGCACACAGTTTTCCTTGGGCGGGCGACTTCAGCGCATTGCAATTCGCGATCGGGTGTCCTGCAAACAGGCAGCGACTTGTCAGCGGGCAAGGTTCAAGATCCTGCAAACGCCTGCGGTAAAGTTTCAACAAGAATTCGAACACCGACGGCGCAGGTCAAAACACCAATCAAGGCTTGCAGTGACCGGTTGGCAAAGGTCAAAGAGCGTGCAGTGAGTGTAATGGGAGCGGCAATGATGGCCGACAGCAGAGCCATTCCGGCTGCTGTTCCGATTCCAAATGTCAGAATGTAGGCAATGCCCCACCAGGGCGAGTCAAGGGTGGCAGCCGTCAGAACAACCAGCGCTGCCGATCCCGCCATACCGTGAACCAAGCCAACAACAAGCGTGCGCCACGGCAGCTGTTCGGCGTGAACATGGGCATGGGCACTTTGCGCATGGGGCGCAGCATCGGTCCTATGGCTGTGGGCGTGGAAATGCAAACCGCCATTGCCATGACGATGGGAATGAAAATGAATGCGATCCGTCCACACCCGATAGAGCACGTGCAGTCCGAGCCCCATCAACATGATGCCGACGACGAACTCCAGCTGAGCGGCGATGTTGTCAGGCATGGATGTGCGCAAGATAAGGCACGTGCCGCCGACGAGCAGCAAAGTCACTGTGTGACCGATGCCCCAGAACAGGCCATGCATAGAGATGGCGCGAACGCCGCTCCTGCGGCTTGCGATACTGCTGACAGCGGCCACATGGTCCGCCTCTGTGGCATGCTGCATACCGATCAAGAATCCAAGGCCGAGTGTTGAGATCAGCATCATCGCCCCCTTACAATCGAATGAGCGTCAGCTGCCGACTCAGCCAGCTGTACCACTCACTCATTCCGGCACCCGTTTTTGCCGAGACCTGGATAATCTCAACCGTAGGGTTCACTTGGCGAGCAAAGTCCATCGCCTTGGCGACGTCGAAATCCAGATGCGGAAGCAGGTCTGTTTTGTTGAGCAAAAGCAAGCTCGCTGCACGGAACATGTGCGGATACTTGATCGGCTTGTCTTCGCCTTCCGTTACCGAAAGAATTGCGACCTTGGCCTTTTCGCCCAGATCAAACAGGGCCGGGCAGACGAGATTGCCGACGTTCTCCACCATCACTACTGAGCCGGGCTTTGGCTTCAATTCCCCAAGCGCCCGTTCGATCATGTCGGCTTCAAGATGGCAGCCGGTGCCTGTGTTGACCTGAATGGCATGCGCACCAGCCGCAGCAATGCGTTCTCCGTCATTGGCGGTTGCCTGATCGCCTTCAATAACCGTTATCGGCAGCTTACCCTTCAAATCGCGAATGGTGCGTTCAAGCAGCGATGTCTTGCCCGAGCCCGGTGAACTGACGAGATTGAGCATCAGGACTTCGCGGCCGGCAAGCCACGCGCGGTTGCGGGCGGCGAGCGCATCATTCTTTTGCAAAAGCGATTGCTGCAGATCGACAACGCCGTGGGCATGTGTGTGGTCATGAGAATGATCGTGATCATGGTTATGATGGTCATGGCCGTGTCCGTGGCTATGGCCATGATCGCGCGAATGATCGTGAATGTGCCCGGCGTCATGCAGATGGCCGACAATGTTGCGCCACAGCTCGTTCACCTTTCCAGTCTTGACGTTTGTAAGGGTAGCCTTGGACCCGTCCGAACATCCGCAATCTGTACACATGGCAGCTGGTCCTTTCTATCGATGGGCTTGGGCGCTGGCGTCTCGCACTGCGCTAGCTTGCTGTTCATTCGTATCGAATTCAAACTCGCGCACCTTGAGTTCTTCTCCGGCCATGCGCTCGATATCGCGGCTTCCGCACGCGCAAGGTGTGTAAAGAGTTGGAGTCGCAAATTCTGCGGCGCAGGTGCGGCAGCGGCCGCGGCCGTCGATGTCGCGAATGTCGAGGCGGGCACCTTCAAGGCAGGTGCCCTGGGCGACGACGTCGAACGAAAATCGGATGGCGTCGCTCATCACCCCGGACAGCCGGCCAACATCGAGGGCAACGCGCGTCACCTTGCGGTCGGCCGCGTGCTCGGTGACGATTGCGACGATGTTGCGCGTGATGCCCAGCTCGTGCATGTCAGCAGATCCTTGGCAGCTGTTCGCCGACCAGCATGTCGACGATGCGGGTTCCGCCGAAGACCGTTTTCATGGTGACGCGGCCGGGCTCGCCTGCACGGATTTCGCCGATGGCGCTGGCACCCTTTCCGTATGGGTGCGCCTCCATCGCCGCAATCGCGTGGGCCGCTTGGTCTGGCGGTACGATGGCGACAATCTTGCCTTCATTGGCAAGGTAGAGCGGGTCAAGACCAAGGATTTCGCAGAAGCCCTTTACCTCAGTCCGGATGGGCGTTTTCCTTTCATCGATTTCGATGGCCACTTGAGACGCGTGCGCGAACTCGTTCAACACGGTTGCGATGCCGCCGCGTGTGGCATCGCGGATGGTGCGGGTGCCGGGCGCTGCCGCCAGCAGTGCGTCTATGAGGCCATTCAGCGGGGCGCAGTCGCTCTCGATGGGGCTGTCCAACAGCATGTCGCCGCGCGCGCCGAGAATGGCTGCGCCGTGATCGCCCAAGACGCCGTTGACGATGACCACGTCGCCCGGCCGTGCGCGGTCTGAGCCTAAGTGGATTTCAGGGCGGATCACGCCAATCCCTGTTGTCGTCAGGAAGACCTTGTCGCAGGCACCCTTCTGGACGACTTTGGTGTCACCGGTGATGAACTGGACACCCGCGTCGCGCGCGGTATCAGCCATCGACCTTGCGATGCGTCGGAGCAACTCCAGTTCCACACCCTCTTCGATGATGGCGGCACACGAGAGATACAGCGGCTTGGCGCCGCCAACAGCCAAATCGTTGACACTCCCGCAGACTGCGAGCTTGCCGATGTCGCCGCCGGGAAAGAACAGAGGGTCGACAACAAAGGAGTCCGTCGTAAAGGCAAGGCGATCGCCATGTTTTGCAAGGGACGTTAAATCAATGCGGGCCTGATCCTCAAGCGGGGCCAGTAGGCCATTGTCAAAGGCCGACACAAAGACATCATCGATGAGGTCCTTCATCGCCTTGCCGCCGCCGCCATGGGCAAGCGTAACTTTGGCGACGTGTACTTGGCCGAGGGTGCGCCGGCGCGGCAAAGGCATGTGGTTCATGACACCGCCTCATACTTCTTGACGCCGCCGTATTGATAGTAGGCCGCGCAAGCGCCTTCGGAAGACACCATCAGAGCGCCAAGCGGCGTTTCTGGCGTACAGGCAGAGCCGAACACTTTGCACTGCCAGGGCTTGATAACCCCCTTCAAAACTTCGCCGCACTGGCACGACTTGGGATCCGCGATCTTGATGTTGGGCATTGTGAACTTCACTTCGGCGTCGAACTCCGCGAACTCTTCGCGCACTTTCAGTCCGGAATGATCGATCGATCCCAAACCGCGCCACTCGAAAAACTCGCGCAGCTCGTAGACCTCGGCCACGGCGGCAAGAGCCGGCGAGTTGCCGCCTTCAGGCACGATGCGCGCGTATTGGTTTTCAATCTCAGCGCGACCTTCCTTGATCTGCTTCAGTACCATCCAGATCGATTGCAGAACGTCGAGCGGTTCAAACCCTGCGACTACCATGGGCCGCTTGTAGTAGGACGACACGAATTCATAGGGTGCCGTGCCGATGACCATCGATACGTGGCCCGGCCCCAGGAAGCCGTCCAACTGCAGGTCGGGGCTATCCAGAATGGCCTTGATCGTCGGAACGATGGTTATGTGATTGCAGAACATGGAGAAGTTCTTAACGCCGTCGGCCTTGGCTTGAAGAACGGTCAGCGCAGTCGAGGGCACGGTTGTCTCAAAGCCGATCGCAAAGAATACCACTTCGCGATCGGGGTTCTTCTTTGCCAACGCGAGTGCATCCATGGGCGAATAGACCATGCGCACGTCAGCGCCATCGGCCTTTGCCTGCAACAGGCTGCCATTGGAGCCCGGAACGCGCATGGCATCACCGAAGGTGGTGAAGATCACTTCGGGTCTCTTTGCTACAGCCACGCAATCGTCGACGCGGCCCATCGGCAAAACGCACACCGGGCAGCCAGGGCCGTGCACCAATTCAATTTCTTTGGGCAGCATGCCTTCCAGGCCGTAACGGAAGATGGAGTGCGTGTGCCCGCCGCAAACCTCCATTATCGAAATCGGCCGGTCCTTCGCGATCGGGATCGATTTGGCGAGAAGGTTGATCTCACGAATGAGAGACTTAGCTTTTTCCGCATCGCGAAACTCATCAACGTATTTCATGCGGCAGCTCCTTTGCTCACGGCCGAGCCACGGTCGTCGGCCAGCAGCGTGTGCACCAGATCCCAAAGAATGTGATAGGCAATAACGTGGCATTCCTGCGTGCGGTGGATCGATTGCGACGGCACCACGAGACAATGATCGACGACGCCTGCCGATTTCATGCGGCCGCCATCGCCGCCCGCCAAGCCAATCGTGACGATCCTCATTTCCTTGGCCTTGGCGAAGGCTGAGATGAGGTTTGCGGAATTGCCGCTGGTTGAAATGCCAATAAGCCCGTCGCCAGCGCGGCCTTGCGCGATGATCTGGCGGACAAACACGTGCTCGAAGCCGATGTCATTTCCCACTGCAGAGATCATCGCCATATCGGCCAAAAGGTTTGTGGCGGCAAGTGCGGGGCGGCCCGCCGTTACCGGGTGCACGAACTCGACGGCCACATGCGAGGCATCGCAGCTTGACCCCCCATTGCCCATCGAAAACAATCGGCCATTGTTGCGATAAATGTTGGCCAGTGCCTTTGCGGCGGCTATGAGTGTGGGCGCACAAGATCCGAAGAACTCGTCATTGGTTTCCCGGCTTTCACGCGCTTTTTCAGCTACGGAATGCAAAAGTGCGGCATCGACTTTGATGGGATCCTGGACCTTACCGTGCAAGAACGGATAGAGGCCCGAAAGTTCCTTTTCGTTGGCCATAACGCGTCTCCTATCTGAGCCCCGACATCCTCATCGCTTCGATTTCAGCCTGGGCTTCACCCAGTTCGGTTAGGATTTTCATGGTTTGGGCCACTTCGGATTCATCGATGCGGCTCATGGCAAAGCCAACGTGCACAAGGACCCAGTCTCCAACACAGGACGCAACCGGGTGGTCTTCGGAAACAATACACGCGATGTTGACCTGCCGTTTGATGCCGGCGACATCAACCGTTGCGAGCTTCTTTGCGACGTCGTCTATTTTTACAATGCGTCCAGGGATTCCGAGGCACATGAGGTGTTTCCTCCAACTTGCTTTTTTACTTTTATGTCGAGTATCTGAGCCGCAGCGATCGCTATCTGGCCAAGCGCCAGGCCGCCATCGCCAGCCGGAATTGTTGCTTGTGTGAGAACGTCGAAGCCTTCGGCCTTCAGGCGGGCTTCAAGCAGCTCCAGCAAAACACGATTATGAAAACAGCCGCCGCTCAGCGCGATGGTGTCAAAGCGGGCGCCTGCCTCACTGTCGCGCTGTGCAAGCTTCACGGCCATAGTGGAAAGAACCCGAGCCAGGCCGCGATGGAACCGCGCCGACATCACACCCACTGGCGTTTTCAGGATCATATCGCCCAAAATTGCGTTCCAGACCGCGATGGGCTCGATGTAGGGCAGGTTTGAGCCCTTGAGGCGGGGAATCGTGAACGGGTAGTCGAGTGCCTCGTCGCCATTTTTGAGGGTCGCTTCATCAGTGACGGCTTCGAGCATGGATGCTGCTTCGCCCTCGTAGCTTTGGCCATCGAAACACACGCCCATGGCTGCAGCGGCCGCATCGAACAAACGGCCACAGGATGATACCATCGGCGCATTCACGCCATCGCGCAGCATAGTGTCGAGAATCTTGCGCGGTTTCGCGTTCAAGGCCGCGAACACGTCAAGTTCGTTAAAGTTCATCGAGAAGTTGGCCCAGCCCATCTCTGCCATCAGGTGGGCATAGAGATTACGCCATGGCTCGCGAGAGGCCTGATCGCCTCCCAGCATGGCAACGGGCTTGAAAGTCGCTAAGCGTTCGAAGCTCTTGTAGGTGGCGAGCAGAAACTCTCCACCCCAGCTGTCTTCGTTCTGGCCAAGCCCAAGTCCATCGAGTGCGATGCCCAGAACGGGCTTGGCCCCAAGTGGCCGGCCATTTTCCGCAAGGCAGCTGGCGATGTGTGCGTGATGGTGCTGCACCTGACAGACCGGCACATTCCACGCTGCCGACAGTCTCGAGGCAAGCTGTGTGCTGCGATAGCCTGGGTGGAGATCGGCAGCAATGAGCTGTGGGGATGAATCGAAGATGTTTTGGTACAATTGGAGTGAGCGCTCGAAATCGCTTAGTGTCGCGGCATCGTCAAGATCGCCCATGTGTTGAGAAAGAACCGCTCCGCCTTTCTTTGCCAGGCAAAACGCGGATTTCAAATCACCGCCAAGGGCCATAATCTCGGGGTGATGTTCAAAACCCGGTGGCAGGCGCACCGACGACGGCGCGTAACCGCGGGCGCGGCGGAGAACGCGTACGGAGCCGGCTGCCACGCGCACGACGGAATCGTCCACGCGATTGACAACGTCGCGATCGTGGACGAGGGCATAGGGCGCGATCGTCTCAAGCTGTTGCTTGGCGTCAGCATCTGAAATCACTTGCGGGGAATTCGAGACATTTCCTGATGTCATGACAACCGGGCGGTTCATGCGTCTGAGCAGCAGGGCATGCAGCGGTGTCGTTGGCAGCATGAAGCCGAGTGTGTTGAGCCCCGGCGCGATGTGCTCTGGCAGCCGCTCGCCGCCGTCCGCCTTCAGAAGTACGATCGGCGCGGCGGGGCTCGTCAGCGCCTGTTCTTCTTGTTCGTTTAGGGTGCAATAGCGGCGGATTATGGTCAGATCTTGCGCCATCAATGCAAAGGGCTTGCGGTCACGCTGCTTGAGATCTCGCAGGCGCTGAACAGCATCCGCGCGCGTTGCATCGCAGGCGAGTTGGAACCCTCCCAGCCCTTTGATAGCGATGATTTCACCTTTCTGGATGAGACCGAGCGCACCATCCACGTCATCCAGCATCGAGGATTGTTCGAAACTGAAGGCTTTGCCGTCGAACCGGATGAGGCGCGCCTTGGGCCCGCAGAAATGACAGGCCGTGGTCTCGGCGTGAAAGCGACGGTCAGCCGGGTCATTGTATTCGGCAGCGCAAGTCGGGCATAGATCGAACGCCGCCATGCTGGTCGACATGCGATCATACGGCATGCGCTCGACAATGGTCAGGCGTGGCCCGCAGTTTGTGCAGGTTGTGAACGGGTACCGGTAGCGCCGGGAAAATGGATCAAAGATGTCGCTTGCGCAGTCGCTGCACATGGCGGCATCGGGTGCGACTTGCGTGTTTGTGTTGCCATGCCCGCTTTCGACAATCTCGAACGACGATGGCAGTTCGCCATCGTAGCTCGAAGTTTCCAGGCTTTCGATCGAGGCAAGCATCGGCGGCTCTTTCTCGATGCGCGCGATGAAGTCCCGCATGGACGCTTCGCTGCCCTTGGCGCGGATTAGCAAACCATCAGCGTCGTTGAAGACAACGCCTTCTACTCCGAGCTCCCTTGCAATACGCCAGACCATGGGCCGGAACCCAACGCCCTGTACGCGGCCGCGGATGCGGATTTCAACGGCAGGAGCCACGGGCGGCTTCAGTGTGCGGGTCGCGGTGCTCATAGCGCCGCCTCCCACAGAAGCACTCTGTTGTTCCCGCTATCGGCAACAACGAGGGTGTTCCCAGCAGCCGAGACACCATACGGCCAGCACACGCTGTTGCGCCGCGCAACGCCCCAACTGCCATTCTCAGCTTTGTCTTGGAAGGTGCGCTGACCGGCAAGGCGGCTTGCGAGAGCGTTCATCTTAAGCTTAGCCAGCTCATAACCAAGCAGGCGGCAGTTGGCTGTATCGGCCGCAATTAGGTAATCACCGATGATGGCCAGTCCATAGGGCATGTTGAGCGCTGCGGGCGTAGGATAGTACGACACCTGGTTGTGGTCGACGCCCGAGCAGTCGCTTTGCCCCAGCACGAACGAACACGGCGTGCCGTTTCCTGTGGGCATCTGCTCCCAAATCATGACCCGGTTGTTACCAGCATCGGCAACCAGCAACCGGCCTTCGTGAACGGCAATTCCATGCGGCCAGCGCATGCCAACGGCATCGGGCGCGCGGCCAGCATTCTCGTCGCGGGTCACAAAATCGGCTTCGCCAAGAACAAGATCGGCTGGCGTTCCGTTCGACTGCGGAATGCTGTTCCATTTGAGAACACGTCGATTTCCCGTATCGGCCACATAGAGCGCACCACTGTGAATAGCCACGCCGTAGCACCAGTTCAGCGTATCGGCTTTGGCTTCGAATGTGCCGCGATTGGATTGCACATCGGAAAAATTTGACTGACCCAGAACCACGTCTGCGGGTTGATTGGAGCGCGTTGGATATGTGTTCCAGATCAAAACACGGTGGTTCCACGCGTCAGCAACAGCGAGCACACCCTCGCTTGCCGCAACGCCAGTCGGCACGTTGAGGGACGAACCGTTGGCACTCGCTTTTCCGTTACGTCCTTCAGACGAGAAATCTGGCTGACCGATAACAAGATCGGCCGCGGCACCATCGCGCGCGGGAGGCGTTGTCCAGATCAGCAAGCGATGATGGCCGGTATCGCACACAAACAGCGGGCCATTGGTACTTGCGAGCGTTGCGCCGCGCGGTCCAAAAAGTGAATCTGCCGCTGGCCGGATTGGGTCTGCGAGCCCATCGGCCGGAGAGGCCTGCCCCAACATGACCCGCGCGCCACCCGACACCAGCAGCGCTTCGGGACTGACTAGTGCATCAGCATTCAGTGTTTTGCGAACAGGGCTGAGCGATACGCGCATGGCTATTTCTGCAACCTCACTTCAACGCGATCGCCAACAACGCGAACGGCATGAGGCAGTAATTGAACGGCAGGCGCCGTCAGGCACTCGCCGCTTGTCAAGTCGTAACGAAAGCCGTGATAGGGGCAGGTGATGATACCACTTTCAACAGGCCCATCGTCGAGTGCCAATCCCAAGTGCGCACAGGCGTTCTGAAAACACGTGACCATAGAACCGCGGCGGGAAAATAGAATCTTCTCGCCATCAAGAACTTTAGCCATGACGCCGTTGTCGGGGATTTCGTGCAGCTTGGCGCCGTATTGCCAAACGCCACCCGATGCAATTGCAAATGGACTTACAAAGCGGACGCTTTCGCCGTTTGCGGCCGTGGCCCCGGTCCCTTTGACCTGCAAGATCTCGGTGATTTCGGGGCACGCCTCTTCGACCGCTTTCTTAACGCCGGCGTGGAACGTCATCTGGGAAGCCGGGCAACCATCGCAGGCGCCAGTAAAGCGAACCTCGACAGCCGGAGGCACAATTGACACCAATTCGACGTCACCGCCGTGTGACGCCAGCATTGGCCGAATGCTTTCGAGAGCCGCCTCGACGCGCTCTGTTAAACTCGGCTTGACTATGCCGTGCCGTCGCAACACCGCGTAAACAACTTCATCACTAACGGCAGACTTCATCGCAGCCAGTGCTGCCGGGTCGTGCTTTAACGCTGCCACCAGCCGCCGCAAGGCTTCGCCGTTCAAGGCTTCTATTGCGAGCCCATAGGCCTTAACAGCGCCACGGGGCGTGTCGTCCCAGCCCTCAAAAATCATTTCGAGCCGTTCGATATCGCCCGTGAGATGGGCGACATCGTTGCGTTCACTCGAAATTGTTTCAATGGCGGTCACAACATCCTCATCTGTACTTGAGATCACGGAACAGATACGGCTGCAGTGTTCCGCCCAAAAAGCCACTCATTGCGGCAGCGGCCCACAGTGGCAGTCCCAACCCGCGCACCGTTGCGAAAAAGCACAGCAGCGTAAAAGCAATTCCGATCGCCAATTGCAGGCACGCCTTAACCGGATCCGCAAACAACTTGCCGCGAAAGAAAAGACCTATGGAGCTTCGAACCATTTCAAGCATGTGCGTTCCTCAACCGGAAAAAGCGTAAAAAAGCAGACCCAACACGACACCAGACGTGCCTGCAAGCTGGCCGTAGAACGATCCCATGAAGGCGGCGAGTTCGACACCGAGTGCCTTGCCGCCCGTTAGCACGCCGCCGAAGGCACCACCTGCAATCGACGCAACTATTCCGGCGATCAGTGCTAGTCCCGCTGAATCAAGTGGCAGATTTCCGATCATCGTTTATTGGCTCCCGACATTTTGTTTTTCCTGGTTTCAGTGGCGTTCAAGCCAAGGCTCCGCGGTGCCGTTGGCCATCGCGACAGATAGTGTTTCACGCTCGATCTGGTCGATGGCTTCCGCAACAATGCGCGCTTTTTCAAGTTCGCCTGTGGCGTTGTAAATCGCGCGGGCTTCGCCATAGAGCATGCGTGCGGCCGCTAAGTTGCGTTGATTGCCACCGTCCGGGTCCGTGACGTCATCTGGCAAATTCCACAAGCAATTGGCTTTATTGGAAATTGTGTTGGCATATTCGGTCGGCATCACGTCGCGCGAGCGGACTTTCAGCGCTTCGTCATAGGCTTCGAGTGCCCTGAGGTTGTTTTCAACAACGTGGCTTGACGAGGCATACTGCAACGCGTTGCCCAGATTGTTCTGCAGCATCGCGTATTCTGCCGGGTTGTCGATGAGGTTGACAACTTTCAATCCCTCTTCGAACGCCTGCACAGCAAGCGCTTCGCGCATCTTAGCGCGTTCGTCTGTGAAAGGAATTGAAAGGAATGCCGTCGCCAGATTGTTCTGCAGAATGGCAAACTCAGCCGGGAACTTGATACGATCGAACGTGCGCAGCGAACGCTGATAAGCTGCGATCGCGTCCGTAATCCGTGCCTTATGGCTACCGGCCAGATTTTGCAGCACCAGCCCCAGATTCATTTCAGCTTCGGCAAGCTCTTCCGCTTCGCCGTGCGCGCGAAGGACCGGCATGGCCGTATTGAGCGCGTCGCGGGCCTGCTCCAGAGAACTGGTTCCATCCTCAGGCAGGGCTTGAAGCGCGGTTGCCTTGCGGGCATGAATGCGGGCCGCCAGCAGGGCATGAGTAGCGGGGCAAATTTCCAGAGCGCGATCGTAAAGCTCGACTGCTGCGGAAAGTTCGTCGGGGGATTTCGGTTTGATCTGAAGGCCGATAGCAATTTCCATCAGCATCTCGGCCCGCTCTTGCGGGCTTGCAGTTTCTGCATCTGCCGCCGCCAAGGCCGCCCGCACCTGCTCGTCTACGCCGACTGCCACCTGACCCGCCTCCCGAAATGGCCATCTCTGCGGATAGCTCACCTAGTTGGCGATTAACAAAGCAAACTCTCAAAGACATGTCTATAGAAATTGCATTTTGAAAACTAAGTTATCAATCAAAGGCGCTGGCCGCCACGAGCGCCGCACGCTCAACGCTCCACGTCGCGGGCAGCGTCATTTCCATCTGGTCCTCAATGCCTTGGTCCCGGAAGAAGTCTGCGGCTTGAACCGCCCGGTCCCCAGCGGCCGTGCGCAGCTTGATTACATAGCCGCCACCGGATGGATTGCGGACCGGCAGCACAACAAGATCATTTCCGTCGCGCAGGAGGATGACGTTGTCGAGCGTATTGAAGAAGCGCTCATAGACATCGCGCGTAAAATACAAAGCCCCGCGCCGGACGGTGACAAGGCAGGTATCGCTCATGACACGGGAACCGAAGCAAAGGACACCGCGGGCGTTGCGGCAATGCGGGCCTCAATGTTTCGAACAACTTTTTGGGCCGCCTCCCGTACATCGGGTGACAAACCGATACCCAGCTCAAGGCTGCGGGCTTCGATGAGGTGGGCGGTCACATCTTTGGGAAAGTCGTCCCGGTATATTTTCCGGCCTGCATGAAGCGCATGATCCCATCGGAAATCGTGCAGATTAAGTGAAGGCTTGTGATGGCTTTCGACCTCACTCCCCGGTATCTCGAAAATGGCGCCGGGCTCGGCTCCCGTGCTGCAGCTGTCGATAACGATTAGAGACGTGCAACCGCGCGCAGCAAACATGACGGCCATGCCATCGGTACCCGCATCGAGCACGCGAACATCAGAGCGCGATCGCACGGTTTGAGTCGCTAGCAGCAAGCGAACAACTTCCAGTCCGACGGCATCATCGGATCTATTGGCATTTCCGCATCCGATTATTGCGATCATGACGGACGGCGGCCTCGCAAGAACTCTTAAACTTTAGATCCGCCACAGGCGGCAAGACCAGTGCGGTTCGACGGGAAGATCAATTTCTGGAAGTTCACAATACCGCCGGTGAACTTGAAAGTACACGCACGTCTCGCAAGATTGATCAATGCCGTCGTGTTCCACGGGCGCTTCGTAGAAGCCGGCTATCGTCATCTTCGCAATCACGTTGTTTGATTCGGGCTTGAGCCGGTTGAGAATATCTTGCGCGGCTTGCTGAGTATCGGCGCGCGGCTCAACTTCTGTGATCAACCCGACGTCGAGATACTTCCAAACGAGCAACCGGCGTTCGTCGTCTCCCGATGTCTCCGCTTCAACTGTCCGAAACTCCATTGTCATATTCGCCACAACCGGCACGACCATTCGGGATCAACTGGACAATCGAGCTCCGGTAGCTCGCAGTACTTGCGATGCACAAGATAATACATGCACGTTTCGCAAGGCTGCTCGAGGCCGCCGTGCTCTATAGTGTGGTCTGTAAACCCGCCAATCACCAGCCGGGACCTGAGGCTACCGTCGCTCGCCTTAAGACGTCCAATAATCTCGAGCACGTCATCGTGTGAATCTGCGCGCGGATACACTTCGGTTTTGAGCCCTGACGCAAGAAGCGCCTTGATCTCTTCGCGCACTCTTTCGTCGTTATCTTGCGTGTCGCCGCCCACAGGTCACCTCGACATGTCTCAAATGATAATGAAACGTCAGATTCTCCACAACCGGCACCACCAATGTGGCTCGACGGGAACGGCCAGTTCCGGCAGATCGCACCACTTTCGATGCACGAGATAATACATGCACTCCAGGCAGCGTTGCTGTTCTGGGCCGTACGGATGATCAACGAAGCCGCTGATAACGAGCTTCGACTTCAGATCGTCTGGGTCAAGTTGACGGAGTTCGACGAGGATCGCACCGAACTCTTTTTCCGTTTCAGGAAACGGCTCGGTTTGCGTCTTTAGGCCAGCCGACATCATGTCAGCAATGACCTTGAGGACGGCTTCATCTTTGCCATTAGCGCTCATGTCCCCACCTTGTCTCTGGCACGCTCAGCTCTCCTGAACAGGCTGTTGCGAGCTTTCGCTTACAGACTGTTCAGGAACAGGAAACCAGACGTTAGGCGGTTCGGAAGCGAGCGAGTTGTTCACCAGTCTTGGCGTCGTACGCGTGCACAGTACACACTAGGCACGAGTCGTACGACCGGCAAACATGCCCGACTTCAACGGGATCGTGGGGATCGGCAATCGGCGTGCCGATAAGGGCCTCTTCGATCGGGCCCCGCGCGCCGTCTGCGGTTCTAGGGCCCACGTTCCAAGTGGTCGGGGAAATAATCTGATAGTTCTTGATTTTGCCTCCCTGGACCTCGATCCAATGACATAGAGCTCCGCGAATGGCTTCCGTTGCCCCCCAGCCGCGGCCGTCTTTTTCAGTCGGCTTGATGTACCACTGATCCTTGAGCTTGAACTCGCGCAAAATGCGCTCGGCTTCACGGTACAGCTTCACGGCCTCGTGCATGCGGGCAAAATGCCGGAGCATAACGCTGGCGCCACCCAGGTTCTTATACATATCAAGCACCAGCGGATCGTGATGCTGCCAGGATTCTCCGTGGGTACCACCGGCGATGAGCTGGCGTGACAGCGGTCCTGCTTCGAGGCGGCCATCTTGCGAATGCAGCACCGCGGTCGACCAGGAATACTTGCCATTGTGGTCGATCGTATTTTTTTGGATGGGCTTGGTTGTGCGGTCGAACGGATGGACAGCTTGGGGCTCATCATACCAGGCGTGCTTCATGTCCTCGCGCGCAAACGTCTGGTCCATCAGTTTGTGAGTGCCAGTCACGCCATCAAACACGCCGCTCTTCATGATTACAGAGGCGTTGCGGCTTTCGATGGTTGGTTTGTTGTATTTATCTTCATGCGGGAGATAGCCCCACGACACGTACTTTTGGTGGCTTTGGCCATACTTTTGCAAACCGACATCCATCGACATGCGCCAGAACATGCCAAGGTCGGAGTTTGCATGCTCGGGCCGCTCGTCGAGCCATGCCATGAAGTCGTTGTACGACCGGATTTGTTCGTAGCGCTCAAGCGTGCAGCCCAGCCAAATGTTTTCCATCCAGTTGCGGCGGAAGTGTTCTAGGATCGACCACGCGCGGGTCACATCGGTGAGCGTCGGCGCGCACATCACACCACCCGGCACCATGAAGCTAGAGTGGGGCCACTGACCTCCGAGCAAAGCATAAATCTCGACCGGACGGCCTGAGATCGTGACACCAATCTCATAGTTCTTGCCGGTGAACGGCGCCCAGCGCTTGACAGCTTCTTCGTAGTACTTCGATTTCGAGTAGTTCTTGTTTGTGTAATCGATCATGAACAAGCCGTAGTGGTGACGTGGCAAGCTTTGGATCGATTCCACGATCTGCCCGAGATTGCGGGCCAGAATGGCGTTGCGCGGAACTTCTGCCTTCCACGCAGTATCAAGCGCCCACGCCGCGCATGTCAAATGCGACGCGCCACAAATACCGCACGCGCGCGGTGTGACCACAAGACCTGCTTGCGGATCTTTGTCGCGCAAGATGACTTCAAAACCGCGGAACAGCTCGGCGTTGGCCCACGCATTCACGACGACGCCATCTTGGATATCGACGCGGACGTCGAGGTCACCTTCGACCCGGCCAACTGGTGAAATATCTAAGGTTTGTACTGCTGCTGACATTGGACCCATTTCTCCCTAAGAGAATAATTTCTTGTTTTTTGGCGCGGCGTGATGCTTGAAGCCTCAGACCACGAAAATGTCTTCCTCGGCCCATTTGGGCGAAGCGGCCTTGGCGGCAGCGGTGAGTTTGACGTATCCGGTTTTGTCGACACCCGTTGGCATGTCCTTGGGAACACCCATAACGGTCTGCGTCTTGAACACGGTGCCCGGTGCCAGATCGTAGAAGGGGAATTCGGGCTCTGTGCATCCCATGCAGGGCATGCCAGCGCGTGTTTTCGACGATTGCCGGTTCCACAAAATGCGATTGCACGGCGAATGGGTCATCGGCCCGCGGCAGCCCAGATCGTAGAACAAGCAGCCCTTGCGCTGACCATACTCGGTCGCCGAGACCTTGTAGGCAAAGTGCATGTTGCGCGTGCAGCCCGTCTGCGTGAAGCTTGAGAAGAATGTTTTGGGGCGGCCAAATTCATCAAGCGAGAGATCGCCGCCGCGCCCTGTGGCCACCGCCACCACGATCTGCGTGATCCAATCGGGATGGGCCGGGCAACCTGGAATGTTGATAACCGGAAGGCCAGCCTTCGATTTGTAATCTTTTCCGAGGAAGCCGCCATGCCCCCGCTTCAAGAATTGCAAGCCAACACTGTCGGACGGATTTGGAGCCGTCGCAGGAATTCCGCCCCAGGTTGCGCAATCGCCGACGGCCACGGTATACGACGCCACTTTGCAAAGATCGGCTACCCAATCTTTCATCGCCCGTCCGGCAAAGCGGTTCCATTCACCCGTGCCGCCCGGCGCTTGAACAACCGTGCCTTCGAAGACAAAAATATCGAGCGGGATTTCGCCGCTGACGAGCCCACGCAACATCTTTTGCAGATTTTCGCCCAGCTCCATGCCGAGGGAAGGATGCCAAAGAATGTTGATACCAAAGTCGGTGACGAGATCACACGCGCTTGGCTCCTCGGCGTTGAGGAACGACATCGTGTTGCCCGAACATGCCCCGCCCTGGAGCCACAAAAGATTGGCCATGCGTCTTCTCCCTGATTGCCTTGAGGCCGTTCGATCGGCTTCTAATAGTTAACAACAGCAAGACGCATGCCAAGGCTTGGCGCTTCCATAAACAACAATATTTTCAATGCTTTAACGACTAGATCAGTACTTCTATCGGTCGATTTGTTCTAACGATCGCTGCAAAGTATCTTTGCGAGTGAGAAGCGACTTTACAGAGTTGGGACAAGAGTGGCAGGGCGAGTGTCGTGCAACGTTACTTAGCGATTGCTGCACCTTCATTTCCTTCGATCCCATCCATCTCACAAGCGTGTACGCAACTAATCAACCACGGTCCCCGTGCACAAACCTGATGCAGACTGTCCCCAATTGTCTTAGGCCCCAGCGAAGCGGCCGCACTCGATTGAACCCGCGACTTGGATAAACCCCCACGAGGAATTGCGCTGTCCAGTCGGAATAGCGAGAGGAATGGCGAGGCATGAATCTTGCTCACAGCAAGTCGCAATCCAAGTAGTCAGCGGAAAAGACAAGTGTTGCCCGATAGTGGCGCTTGCCCATGTCAAACGGGGGTGAAGTTCGATGGACTTGCCGAGAATTCACGCGCAGCGCATTGAATTGAATAACGAGGTTCATGCGCGCCCCCCGCCCGCCATCGCAACTCCTTCAACAATATCCTATTTGGCGCTCAAGTCGCCGCCTAAGAACCGCAAGGCCGAGCGCGCCCATCTTGAGGCGCTATGTGCTGCGCTTAACGTGGCAGGGCCGTTGCCTAGCGCCAATCACTTTCACGCCACCTTCAAAGACGTGTCGCTGTATTGGGAAAGGCACACCGAATTCGCACGCTATATGTTCGTGATGCCAACCGCGGGACCGGGTGATGGCGACTCCCCGCTGAAAGCGCTGCCGGACGGCTGGTTGAAATCTCTCGAGGGCGAAGTGCTGGTGGCAACCCAGATCAGCGTAATTCCCGAGCCAGTGGTACCGCCTACGGCCGACGTGATCTCAAGCCAATACTTCAGCGGCAATTCAATCGTCGGCTCGATTGTCACCGGCGGCCGGGGACGTGCCGCGACCGATTTTGTTGTGCGCGAAGATGGTTTTTCGCGGCTCATTGTCTGGAACAGCACAATGACCCCTGGGCAAACCGGCCGCACGGTCCAACGGCTCATTGAAATTGACAGCTACCGCATGATGATGCTGCTCGCCCTGCCGGTCGCGCGCGGGCTCTCAACCTTCATGGCGCAGTGCGATCGCGACCTGACGACTGTCGCTTCGCGGCTGACAAATGCCGCCGCAGCCGAAGAGCCGGACCTGCTTAAATCGTTACTGCAGCTCGAAGCCGAAATTCAGCGCCGCTTGTCGGATCATCATTTCCGCTTCAGTGCCGCGTCGGCCTATTATGAGCTCGTCGCGCAACGCACGAAAGACCTGCGCGAAACAAGGATCGAAGGCCTGCAGACCTTCGAAGAGTTTATGGACCGGCGATTGGCACCGGCTGACAGTACGTGCCGGTCGGTGTCGGCCCAATTGACGGGACTTTCGGAACGTGTCAGCCGCTCAACTGCATCCTTGTCGACGCGCACTGCGTTAACACGCGAAGCTCAAAACCAAGCGCTGCTTGAAACGATGGCGCGCCGGGCCAAAATGCAGCTGCGCTTGCAACAGACTGTTGAAGGCCTGTCAGTTGCGGCGATCACGTATTATCTCGCCGGTCTCGTCAATTACTTTGCCAAGGGGCTCAAAGCAGGTGGAGCGAAACTCGAGCCCGAGACGTTGACCGCCGTTGCGATCCCACTGATGTTTGTGGCCGTCTATTTCGGCATGAAGCGGACGCGGGAAAAGTTGAAAATTGATCATGAAGATTAACAGCGCGCGATCGCTAATAGGCCGTGGTGGTCAAGCATCGCTGGGGCACGGATGATCTGATCGGCGGGGCGCACCCCGTCCCGCCCCCTCTCACCCATGCCTATTCCCGCAGGTGGGGCAGGTAACTTCGAGCAAGTATCCGTACCAGATCATGCGGCAGTGGCTGCACCAGTGCCCCGTTGTCTGCTCGCGCGGAATGCCGATTTGAGTTGCGAAGGCACCATAGACAACGGGGCCATTGGGATCGCTGCTGTGGGCTGGCGCAACGCGCGAAAACGGGAACGGCACCACGTCTGCCACCCGCTTGACCGCGCTTTCGGCCCCGCCGCTGCCTCTCATGCTGTCCGTGTCATCGTCATTGGCCATGTGGTCCATCCTCGTTGAGACCATAACGGCGGATTTTGTTGGCTAGACCAACCCGCGACAGTCCCAGCGCATCGGCAGCTTTGCTTTGGTTCCAACGATGGCGCTGCAGCGTGCTTTCAACAAGATGTCGCTCAAGGCTCTCGACCTGATCTTTAAGCGTTCCTCCGGAGGGCGCAAACCCTTGGCGCGCCTCCGATGGGCGCCGCGTCGTTACAGCAAGAATGCTGGGCGAGACATGACGCGACGTCAGATACTCCCCGTCGCCGGTCAGCACTACCAGCCTGCGGATCTCGTTTTCAAGCTCGCGAATGTTGCCGGGGAAATCGTAGTGCGTCAGCTTCTCGATCAGGCTAGCGGACAATCCCAATATCTTGCGGCCCGTCGCTTCACTGTGTTTAGCAGCAAAGAATTCGGCGAGCGCGGCGATGTCGTCCACCCGGTCACGCAAGGGCGGCACTTCAAACTCGAAGCCTTTAAGCCGGTAGTAGAGATCCCGCCTGAACTCACCCTTGGCGACCATCTGGGCCAACGACCGGTTAGACGCGGCAATAATGCGGACGTTTGATTGAACCGTTTGATCGGACCCGAGCGGCTTCACCTCACCTTCCTGAAGAAAGCGCAACAGCGAAACTTGAAACGACGGGGAGACCTCCGAAATTTCATCGAGAAAAACAGTGCCGCCGTCGCCCGCACGAAACAGTCCTAAGCGATCGGATACGGCGCCCGTAAACGCACCGCGCCGGTGTCCGAACAGCTCCGATTGGAGCAATTCATCATTGACGCCACCGCAGTTCTGCACAAGAAGCGGGCTGGTTTTTCTTTTTGAGTTATAGTGGATGGCGCGGGCGAGCAGCTCTTTGCCGGTTCCAGTTTCGCCTTGGATCAGGATCGGCAGATCGGTCTTCGCCGCTGTCTTCGCTAAATCGCACAATCCCGCCATGCGTTCGCTGACATAGACGAGCTTTTCGAACCGCTGGCTTTGTGGTTGAAAACTAAAAGTATGGGGTGCGGCAAAGGTTGCGCTTTCTTCGCTCATTTTGAACTCGCGCGAAATGAGCCGGTGCCGGCGGGCAAGTTCACGCGTTTCGAGACCCCTCTTGACCAAAAGCGACGCTTGTTCGGGATCAAGAGGCTTGCGCAAGTACTGATAGACGGCCGCGTCCCGCACGGCCTTGTTAGCCCGGTCAGAGCCCTTAGCCAATACCAGCACGCGGACCACGTCGGGATGAGAAATGCGCAAGCCCGACAAAAACCCGCACCCGTCTAGGTCCTTCGTGCCTTCGTCGGCGAACGCCAAATCGATGTGCACGTCGTGCGCCAGTTGCAGGGCTTCTGCCTCCGAACTCGAGCTAAGAACGCGGTAGCCGTGGCGCTCTGACAGGAGGTTGGCCAATCCAGACCAGGCCGCATCTAAATGCGCAAAAATGAGGATGGTGCTGTCGCGATCCATGAGCCACTTACTAAAGTAAGTTTTCAAATTGCATGGAAACTTAGCACTAAGCGGCTGGATTTGGAAGCCCAATGGGCGGGTAGCTGACCAAAAACTGATCTCACCACTTCGTGCATCGGCGCGTTCACGACGTCAGCCGATGGCCGTATGCTCGCGTCTTCTTAAGTCGACAGCAAACACGATTGGTTTGCCTCTACAGTTACTGACCAAAAGACAGCGAACACAACCAAGATCCTGTTGCGCTCTCATTGATAGCTGCCTCTGACCAAACTTGCTGCACGGTCCCTACTGGGCCTCGGTGAATGCGAGAACGAATACGGTCTCGTAGGTGAAGCGGGCAAGCAGTCCAATGGTACCCAAATGGACCGCATGTTGCGGAGCACATTTTGAAGAGCTTAACATCGTACTTTCCTACAACTCCACTGTTGCGCCCCGGCACGATTTCCCCAACGGGTCAAAAGTGAGCTTCGTAGCCGCGCTCACTAGGTCTGGTTTTCCCTCAGCAGCGTTTATGTCGCCACCTCATGACTGCTTATCATCCAGCTGCCGACATCAAGTTGCGGGTACCATGAGTCAGCTTAGGGCCATAACCGACCGAACTGGGACACGGACGATCGGACTTCGTGTGCTTTCCATGAACGTCACGTCGGTAGTCGTCAGCTTTAAAATAGTTGCAGTGCATTACGCGGGAAGGGGATTCCGGTGTCTGACGACCGCTTTTGGCCCTACTGCGTCGGTCGCCGCGCGATCAGCCGATCGGGAGTTTTGACCCATCCGGACGCAGTGCCCATGCGCAACACCGCTGTTGCAATAGTGTCGGACATTGGGCGCGGCCGGCCGGACCACATTCGCTCGCACAATGGTCCTGAGTTCGCCGCGGCACCGTTCCAGGACTGGCGTCAGCGCGTCGGCATTCAACCCATCCGGATCTATCCGGGCTCGCCCTGGGAGAACGGCTACAACGAGCGCTTCAATGGGACGCTAAGGCACGAGGGACTCAATGCCGAGTGGTTCGCGACGACCCAGCAAGCCCAGCTCGTCATCAACACGTGGCTCCGGCCGTTTATAGCAGCTAAATGCTGCGGAACGGGAAAAACCAAAACCATGAGCGCGGAGTGTACTCATGCTTCGTAAAAAATGTTCGCTTCTGTGGCCAAATTATCTGGCGTAGAAGCGGTACAGCCGAACTATTTGATTACTGGAATCCTTACCCTGCGTCCCAGATTTCACTTATATCAATCCGCGGACAGAACCTAACTACGACACGCTCGGCCAAGACATCGAAGCGAGAAAATTCTCAAGCTCAGCCCGGTTCGGAAGAGCTTGCCTAGCCCCAAGCCTTCTGCACTTTAAAGCCGCCACCGCCGCCGCTTGCCGAGCACATATGGCATCGTCGTATCCTTCGGCGAGGCCCCAGGCAAAAGTCCCGTGAAATGCGTCCCCTGCGCCAGTCGTGTCGACGACATTGACATTGAATGAAGGCTGGTGACCGCCGCCGCCATTGCGGCTGCGCCAAGTGTAGCCTGATGAGCCTCGGGTCACACCAGCATGTCTTACACCGATTTCGAGAATCCGACCAAGGCGATCATATTCGCTGCCGTCGGGCATGAAGGTATCGAGGCCGGGGGCGGAAAAAATCGCGTAGTCAGTTATCACGAGATATTTCTCGATGTCGGCGGCAATACCGCCGACATCGATATCGAGGACTGTCTTGGCCCCGACCCTTCGCGCATGAGAAAAACTCGCCGCCGTTGCCTCGA
>LNFM01005131.1_pt1 | contig 23107 bp, 19 predicted proteins | sample 596031 | NCBI WGS metagenome assembly LNFM01 (sample SAMN04254537, study PRJNA301005) | activated carbon metagenome | isolation source: dual media filters at the Ann Arbor, Michigan drinking water treatment plant | place: USA: Ann Arbor | reverse complement strand
TGCTCGGCGTCGTAGTCGCCCAGCAGCACGAGCTGCCTGCCGCGCGGCTTGGCAGAGAAGCCCCGCACGATGTCGAGGATCGAGTTCTCGGGAATCGGCCGCGCCACCAGCGTGAGGTAGCCGCCGGGCTGCAGGCCCAGTGCGAGCACCGGCGCCACAGGTGCGTCGACCACCGGGTCGGCACCGTAGGTCAGCGTGCTGATCTTGCGCTGCGGTGCGCGCGTCAGCAGGTACTTCTCGATCTCGGGGTGGTCGGCGATGAGGTGGTTGCCGACGAGGCAGCCGATGCGCTCGTTGACGTAGAGGATGGCCTGCTTGGCGAAGCCCCAGCGTGCCCGCGACCACTCGATGCCGTCCATGTTGATGACGTTGGGAATGCCGCGCAGCCGCTGCATCAGGTTGAAGACGGCGGTGTTGTAGCCGAAGGTCAGGCACAGGTCGTGGTGCTGGCAGGCGTGGCGTATCGACAGCCAGTCGAACATCGAGGTGCCCTTCCAGCCCTGCAGCGTCACCGGCACGTGCACACGTTCGATGCCTTGCCAGAGGTCCTCGGTGACCGGGCCGTCGCCTTCGGTCTGGCAATAGACGATCACGCGCCAGCCCTGGCGCACGAGGAAGAGCGCGATGTTCTCCGCCGCGGTCTCGAAGCCGCCGTAGGCCGCTGGCACGCCGTGGGTGCCGAGGATGCGCAGGGTAGGGGTCATGGGCAGTGGCACGGCCTGCGTCTCAAGCGGCCGGCAGCGCCGGGTCGCCGGCAGCGATGAAGATGGCATTCAGCGTGTCGGGCCGCACACCGGGCTGCAGGCGCCCACCGTCCCAATGCCAGCGCGAGTAGCCGCGCGCCGCGAGGCAATCGACGATCTGCGCGTGGTGCTCGCCGATCTCGATCATGAAGACCGGATGCGCGCTCTCGATGGTCTGCGTCATGCCGGCGAGTGCCGCCAGTTCCAGGCCCTGCAGGTCCATCTTGACGACGCGCGGGGCGAGGCCGAGCGAATCGACGGTGACCAGCGGCACCGAGATCACCTGCAGTTCGTAATCACGGCCCTGCAGGCCGATGCGGGCGATCGAGTGGGGTGACACCAGCGTCGCCGCGTCGAAGGTGCCTTCTTCCAGCAGCATGCGCGAAGCGCGCACCGGCACGTGGAAGTCGAGCCGGCCGGCCTGGGCGCCGACCCCGACAAGTCGGTAGTGGAAACGTCGGCCCAGCAACCACGCCGCGGTCTGCAGCCCCGGCTCGCAAGCCGGGTTGGCCTCGATCGAGTGGATCTGCAGCCCCGGCTGCACGGCCGCCACCGACAGCGCCGACTGCCCGATGTTGGCGCCCAGGTCGAGCAGCAGGCCCGAGGCGAAGGCGGGGTCGCGCAGGAAGCTGAAATCCGCTTCATGGGGTTTGCCGCGGGCGTGGTGCACCAGCACGCGCAGCCTGCGCATCGCAGCCGTGAGCCAGGCGCTGCGGAAGACAATGCTCTTGAGGGCTTCGGTGGCGTTCATGGGCGTTTGCGAAGCAGGAAAGCGGCCTGGTCGCCCTGCCCCTGGCGGTTGAGTTCGACGGCGCGGCGCGACCAGTCGGCCAACTCCGCGGCGCCGAAGAGCCCGCCGGCGGGGTTCACGGCGTGTGACCGTTCGTCGCGCAGCGCGATGCCGCGGCGGTACTGTTCACTGCCCCAGAACTGGAAGGCGTCCGAGTCGAAGGCCACGTCGACGACATCGAAGCCGGTGGCCGCGGCCAGGTGGTCGATGCTCTCGCGGGCGAAGAGGTAGAGGTGGCGCGGCGCATCGAGCTGCACCCAGTCCACACCGTAGTGCTGCCAGGCGTAGGACGACACCGTGGGCACCCGCAGCAGACAGTGGCCGCCGGCGTCGAGCAGCGCGTGGGTGCGGCGCAGCGTCGCCACCGGGTCGGGCACGTGTTCGAAGGCGTGGTGGAACATCACCACGTCCCAGCGGCCGGGGGCTTTGTCCAGCCCGAGTTTGAGCACACGTGCGCCGTTGTCGTAGGAGCGGTCGGTGTCGATGTAGGGGTCGATGCCGAGCACGCCGCGGTAGCCCAGTTCGGCCAGCTCAAAGATCAGCAGGCCGGCACCGCAGCCGACGTCGAGCACCCGTGTGTCGGGGCGCAGCTGCAGCGGCCGCAGCGAACGCACGGCGTAGGCAGCGGCGCGGCGGTACATCAGCCAGCCCAGGGGGTCGCGACCGTGCAGCGCCCAGCGGTGGCGGGCGTGCACGGCCCAGCGCTTCAGCGGGTTCGCCGGGCGCTGCGGCGGCGTATAGGAGTAGTAGCCGCCGGCGTAATGGCGCGCCAGGTCGGCCGGGATCTGGTCGATCTGCAGGCAGCCGCAATCAGCGCACTGGAAGTAGGCGAAGGGCTCGCGGGTGCCGTTCATCATCTCCAGCGCCGTGTGGCGGCCGGCCACACGCGTGCTGCCGCAGATGCGGCAGGGCGGCGGCGCCACCGGGCCGGCGGTGGCGTGCAAGGCGGCAGGTGTCGTGCCGTTCATGGCCGGCTGCCGAAGACGGCCTTCACCGCCTCCAGGTACTTGAAGCCCAGGGCCTGGGTCGGCTCGATGTAGGCCCCTTCGCCGAACTCGTTCCAGCAGCACAGCACACCCAGGCCCAGCGTCTTGTCGGGATGGCGGCGGAGGGTCTCGTGGCCCGCCTTCAGGTGCTGGGCGAACTGCGCCGGCGTCGACACCGAGCCGTCGCGTTTCGGGTCCGCGCTGCCGCCCCAGGGGCGCTTGTCCCAGCCCGACGTCATCGGCACGACGTAGGGCAGTTCACTGCGCTGCATGAACCAGTTCCAGTGTTCGCGGTAGACCTCGTCGAGTTCGGCATAACTGTGCGTGCCGCGGGGCTGGCCGCGTGTGCCGGCCATGCCGGCGCTGTAGTTGTAGACGAAGTGCGCGCCGTAGCCCCAGCGGCGTGCGTTCTGCGTCACCGGGTTGGCGCCCCCGCCGGCGCCGCCGGCCAGCAGCACGCCCGGCAGGCCCGCGGCCTGCGCGGCGGCCTGGATCAAGCCGGTCAGCCGCGCATGCGGCACGTGCAGCGCCTGCGCGTTGTTCTCCAGGATTTCGGGCGCCAGCAGGAAGAGCAGCGGCTTGCCGTCGACCTTCAGGTATTCGGGGCGCTGGAAGTGTTCACGCGCCAGGTGTTCTGCCATGGCCGCGATCTCGGCCTCGCTGAGCACCTTCTCGCCGTGGTTCGCCCACAGGATGGCGTAAGGCACCTGCGCCTTGCCGCGGCTGGTGGTGTAGTTGCGCAGGGCATGGTCCAGCACCGGGCGGCGGCCGTCCCAGTACCAGTCGAAGACGACGAAGCCGATGCCGTGGCCGGCCATCCAGCTCAGGTGCTGCTCCATCACCGCAGGTTGGCCCTCGTCGTACCAGCCCAGCAGCGGCTTGCGCTCCGGGTAGCGCTGGATGGGCTCCCAGGGGCGCGGGTAGGCCAGGCCGCGCGCGCCTTCCTTCCAGCCCGGGAAGTAGAAGACACCGAGCTTGGGCTCGGCAGCCCACGCCGGCAACGCAGCGGCACACACCGCGGCGGCCAGGAGCAACGCCCTCAGTGCCCAAGACATGGCACGCCCGCCCGTCATGCGCCTTCCCCTCGGAAGTGGCGCCGGACGGCAGCGACAAAGACAGCCGCCGAAGCATGCCAGTCGAACTGGCGCACGTGCTGCAGACCGGCCTGCACCATGCGCGCCCGCAGGCCGGCATCGGCCAGTGCCCGCGCCATGGCCTGCGCCAGCAGCTCGGGCGACGCAGGGTCGACCAGCAGGGCGCCCGCGCCTGCCACTTCGGGCAGCGAGGTGGTGTTCGACGTGATCACGGGCACACCACTGGCCATCGCCTCGGCCACGGGCATGCCGAAGCCTTCGGCAAACGCCGGGAAGACGAAGAGCAGCGCATGGCGCAGCAGCGCCGGCAAGGCGGCGTCGTCGACGCCTTCGAGCACCCGCACGCGGGCGCCGAGCTGCAGGCGCGTGATCTCGTCGAACACCGCGCCGTAGTGGAAGTCGCGCTGGCCGACGATGACCAGCGGCGGCGCGTCCGCACCCAGCTGCGCGTAGGCGCGCAGCAGTGTGACGTGGTTCTTGCGCGGCTCCAGCCGGCCCAGTGTCAGCAGGTAACCGCCGGGTTCGAGGCCCAGCGCACGCACGGCATCGGCGCCCGCCGGGCCCGGCGTGAAGCGTTCGAAGTCGACACCGTTGCACGTGATGGCCACACGCCCGCGGTCGACGCCGTACAGCCGCACCAGTTCGTCGCGCGAATAGCCGCTGACCGTGAACAGCAGCGCCGCCCGCTGCGCCGCGCGCCGGCCGGTGAGGCGCGACTGCCAGACGAAAAAGCGCGTGAAGAACTGCGGGTGGGTTTCGTAGAGCAGGTCGTGGATGGTGCATACGCAGACACCGGCAGCCACGAAGGGCAGCCTGTACTGCATGTGCAGCAGGTCGACACCATGACGGCGGCGCAGCCAGGGCAACTGCCACGCCAGGCGCCAGGGCCCCGGCCGGTGCGGCATGCGCACCAGGCGCACATGGGACGCCGCGAACTCGGGGTGGGCGCGGCGCAGCGCCTCGGGCTGGTCGAGGAAAAAGACGAAGTCGATGTCGGGCGCCATCACCGTGGCCGCGCGGTACAAGCCCAGCAGGTGGCTGCGCGAACCCTGGTAGATGCCGTCCCAGACGTGGAAGTCGACGCCCAGCACGGGCCGCCTGACGGCTGCGGCGTTCACCGTACGGCCCCGGCTGTCAAAGGCTGCAGCGTGCGCCGCAGCAGTGCGGCGGCGGCGGCCGGCGCGTACGGCGCCCGCGCGGCGACGCGCTGCGCATCGGCTGCGGCTGGCGGTGCCCGCAGCGCCGCCGCAATGGCCGCGGCGAAGCCCGCGGCGTCGGCAGACACGGCAAAACAGGCCGCGGCGTCGGCGGGCAGGCCCTGCACCCCGGCAGGCGTGCTGACGAGCGCGGCGTCGCCGAACAGCATCTCCACACTCTTCAGGTTGACACCGCTGCCGGCCTGCACAGTGTTCACCAGCACCCGCGCCGCACCGGCCACGGCAGGGATCGAGGGCGGGTCGGCCAGCAGCGTGATGCGCACGTCGGCGGCGGCCAACCGGCGCGCGGCCTCGCTCGGCCGCGAGCCGGCCAGTGCCACCCGCAGGCCCGGCAGCGGCAACCGCGGCAGCACCTGGTTGACGAGCCAGGCCACGGCCTCGACGTTGTTGGGCGTGTTCAGGTTGCCGAAGTAGGCGATGTCCCAGGCCGGCGGCAAGGCCGTGGCCACCGCCATCGCCCGCGCGAAATCAGCGTCGACCACGGTGGGCAGCCAGTGCACTTTCGCCTGGCCCTGCGCGCGCCAGACCGCGGCGTCGTCGGGCGAGATGTCGAACACCGCGGCGGCCGCCCGCACCGTGGCCACTTCCAGCCGGCGCAGGCCGACGAGGTTGGCCGACAAGCCCAGCCGGGCGCGCCAGCCCCCGGCGCGGGCCTGCTGCTGGCGCATGTAGACGTGCTCGATGTTGTGCGAGCGGTAGACCCAGGGCAGGCCCAGCGCTGCCGCGAGCCAGCGCACGGCGGCCACGCCGTACAGGCCGTCGAGCAGCAACACGTCGGGCGCGAAGGCCCGGGCCCAGGCCAGCACGGCCGGCCGGTCGAGCGTGACCCAGCGTGCCGCCGCGTGCGAAGGCAGCCGCGCCAGGTGCGCCAGCCGGCGCAGGCTCTCGCCCGGGCTGCGGCGTATCCACGACAGGTGGTGCGTCCGGCACACGGTGGCCAGCTCGGCCAGCGCCCGGGGTGCGACGGCGCCATCGCGCGCCAGGTTGTGCCAGCTCAAGAGCGCCAGTTCGTGGCCGTCGTCGTGCAGCAGGCGCAGGCGGCGCCAGACGTCGATGCGGCCGCCGCTGTCGGCCGGCAGCGGCAGCTCCATCGGCACGACGAGGATCTTCACGCGCGTCCGGCCACGGGCGGCCGCGCCAGCTGCAGCGTGCCGCGCAGCGCGGCGCGGGCCTGCGGCCAACGCGCCCGGCCGGCGAGCTTGCAGACGTCCCACAGCGTGAAGGCGAACACCGCCGGCGCGAAGAGGCGGTGGAAACGCCACGCAAAACGCAGGCGGTTGCGGAACAGGTAGTACAGCGACAGCGGCGAGCCGCCGCCAGCCGCCGTGCCGATGGACGCGCCCTCCTTGTGGAAGACCGTGCTGCGCGGCGCCCAGCCCAGGCGGAATCGACCGGCGGCGCGCGCCGCCCAGTCGATCTCCTCGAAGAAGAGAAAGTAGTCCTCGGTCATCAGGCCCACGGTTTCGAGCCAAACGCGCCGCACCAGCATCGCCGCACCGACCACGCAGGCCAGCTGGCGCTCCACGGCCGCCGGATCGGCCGGCACGTCGGCCCGTCGGCCCTGCGCACCGAGGTGGCGGGTGCGGCCTGTCCAGCGTGCATAAGCCGAGCCCCCCCAGGCCTGCACCGTCTGGCGGTCATGGGCGTAGACCAGGGTGGAGCCGCACAGGCCGATCTCGGGTCGCGCTGCCATGTGCGCCAGCAGCTCGGCCAGCGCGTCGGGCGCGACCTCGGTGTCGTTGTTGAGGACCCAGACGAAGCCACAGGCCGGGTCGCGCAGCGCCAGGCGCAGACCGACGTTGTTGCCGCCGGCATAACCCAGGTTGGCACCGTTGGCCACCAGCCACAGGCGGGCTGAGGTGACGTCAGCGCCCTCGACGCCGGCGCGGTCGGTGCAACGCAGGCCCTCGCCCGCTGCAGCACCCGCCACCGCCGCACGCAGCGCCGCTTCCAGCTGCGGCAGCGAGTCGTCGGCCGAACCGTTGTCGCAGACGATGATGCGGCGCGGTGCGGGCGCGGCCTGCAGCAGGCTGTGCACGCAGGCCAGGGTGTCGCGCCAGCCGTTCCAGTTCAGGACCACGGCCGTGCAGTGCTGCACCGGCACCATGGCCTCAGACGCGGCGCGGCGTGGTGGCCACGGCGGCCGGTGGCGCCGGCGGGCGATGGATCATCATGGCCAGCCCCATGCACATCAGCAGCACCGTCTGCGGCGTGACGATCTCGGGCTGCGTGAACGACAAACCCATCACCGGCAGCCAGCTCGCCACCACCGCAGTCCACATGGCCTGCGGCGCGACACGCACCCGGTGGCGCTGGCGGAAGGCGCGCCACCACGGCGGCAGCGTCAGCCACAGCAGCACGAGCAGCGCCGGGATGCCCAGCTTCACGGCGATGAAGACATAGCCGTTGTGCACGTAGCGCGTGTGTTCCGAGAAGGTGCGGATCTCCGACAGCCAGGGCCGGTACTCGCCGCCCAGGCCGATGCCGACCAGCGGCGATTGCACGATGCGCGCCGCCGAGGCTTCGTTCTCGAGCTTGCGCCAGCCGCCCGAGGTGCGGATGGCGCCCTCGTCGGCGACACTGGCGAGACGGTTGACCGCCGACTCGATGACTTCCGGCCGCAGCATCGACAAGGACGCCAGGCCCAGGACCCCCAGCACCACCAGCGTACTGCCCAGCAGCGCCGCACGGCGCAGGCCCAGCGCCACGCCGCACATCAGCACCGCCAGGATCGACCAGGCCCACAGCGCGCGGCCGAAGTTGACATAGAGCGCGGCAGCGAAGAGAACGATCAGCGGCAACGCCAGGAAGAGCCGCCGGCCGCCGCGCGTGGCCGTCACCAGGGCCCAGGCGAGGCCGACCATGACGAAGGAGTAACCCTGCATCTGCACACGGGTCAGGTCGTTCTCGATCACGCCCAGCGTCTCCAGCCCGCCGACGCGGCCCTCGCGTGCGATCTGGATGTTGAAGGTGTACTGCAGCAGCGCAATCAACGACACCGCGATGGCCATGAACACCATCACCCGCGCCAGCTTGGCGCCGCCCGGCAGTTCGCGCACGGCCAGCCAGTACAGCAGCGGCAGCCACAGCCAGTAGAGGAAGGCGCGGCCGTCGCGGTAGATGTAGGGCACGGTGTTGCCGAAGACGCCCAGCGCCAGCGCCAGCGACAGCAGCACCAGCGCCATGAAGGCGACGAAAGGCCGCCACTCGCTGCGCGGCAGGTGCAGGCGCGCGCCCGAGTGCACCAGCTTGAACGCCAGCAGCGCCAGGCTGCAGGCCGTCAGCACGTCCGAAAGCTTGAAGTCGGGCGAGATGATCAAGGCCAGCGCGTAGGCACCGATGCCGGCCCACGGCGCGAACCACAGCAGCAGCGGGTAGCCGATGGCGAGCACCGCGCCCAGCACCAGCCACCAGGGCAGGAAGACGCAGACCAGGCCGAGGAAGAGCGCGACGCACACGACGACGGCCCAGAACAGGCCCTGCACGAGCCAGCGCTGCATCGGCCAGGCCGACACCGGCGGCACCACGAAGCGCTGCGCGAGGTTGGTGATGGCGTTCATGCGGTGCTCATCCGGCAAGGCCCGGCAGGGTCACGAACGCGGGCCCGGGCGCACCAGCGCCAGCAGGCGGCTGCGCTCGTCGGGTTGCAGCAGACCGGCCCACGCGTAGCCGGCAAAAACCGCCAGCCCGGCCAGCGCCACCGCGGCCGCCTGCGTCCAGTCCTTCGCCCACAACCCGGCGGCCAGCAGCAGCCCGGCGACACCCGCCGGCAGCAGCGCGGCGCGCCAGTGCAGCGCGCCCATCGCGACGCGCCGTTGCGCCAGGCCGAAGACGATGGCGGCATCCACCCCGTTGCGCAAGGACGAGGCCAGCGCCGTGCCGAGCACGCCGTAGTGCACGGTCAGCAGCCACAGCAGGCCGATGAAGACCGGCAGCTCGGCCAGGTGCAGCAGCGCCATCCAGCGCGGTTCGCCGGCGGCCTGGATCAGCGTCGCCGGCCCCTGTGCCAGCGCGTTGAGCAGCATGCCCACGGCCAGGATCTGCATCACCGGCGCACCCAGCTCGGCGATCTCGGGCCCGAGCCAGCTGTGCAGGCCGGGCCGCGCGAAGACGACGAAGAGGAAGATCACCGGGAACATGGTGACGAACAGCAGGCGCAGTGATTCGCCCAGCAAACGCTGCGCCGCCGCCGAACCGCGCGCCAGGCCCGAGGCCAGCGGGAACAGCGCCGCCATGATCGACGAGGGCAGCACCATCGCCTTGCTCAGCACGTCGTAGGGTGTGGCGTAGATGGCCACTGCGCGCACCGGCACCAGCGTCGCGAGCAGCAGCCGATCCAGATAGCTGAGCATGGGGCTGAGCACGTTCGACACGGCGATCCAGCCGCCCAGCGAAAAGAGCTCGCGTGTGGCCTGTCGCTCTGGCCAGGCCACGTGCGGGCGCCAGCCACACTGCCGGGCGCAAGCCCAGGCATGCGCGACGGTGCCGGCGATGCGCAGCAGCAGCACCATGGCCACCACGGCGTCCAGGCGCACCGAGACGAAGGCCGCCACCAGCACCGGGCCGCCATAGCTGGCCACGCCGAGCGCGATGCGGATCAGGTTCAGCGCCTTGAATCGCTGGTGTGCACTCATCACGGCGCCGAAGCCGGTGGTGAGCATCACGAAGGGCAGCGAGGCCGCCAGCAGCAGCATCGCGGGCACGGCCTCGGGCACCAGGTCGGCCGGCACGTTCAGCGCCGTTCCCACGACCCAGGCACTGGCCGGCGCCAGCGCCAGCGCCAGCAAGACACCGAAGAGCGCCAGGAAGACCAGCCCCGCGTGTGCACTGGCCTCGGCGCGCGGCCGCTCGCCATGCGCCAGGTGCGCGGCCACCGTGCGCACCAGCGCGCGGCCGATGCCGAAGTCGAAGATGCTGGCGTAGCCCACCAGCACCCACACCAGCGTGATGAAGCCGAAGCGTTCCAGGCCGACGAGCCGTATCAGCAGCGGCAGCGTCAGCACGCCCACGACCAGCGGCGCGAGCTGGCCCGCGACGTTCCAGGCCGTGTTCGACAGCAGCCGCTTGCGCCCGACCATCGTCACGCCCCACCGACGTGCTGGCGTCGCGGCGGCAGGCCCGGCGGCAAGCGCATGGTCGGCAGCACACGGAAGTCGGACCGCCTGCGCGGCTCAGCCACCGGGCGTGCCGATGACACGCGCCAGCACCGGTGGCGACATCGCCTGCGTCATGCCTGCAAAGAAGTCCTGGTGCAGGGCCCAGGACTTCGGTGCGTCGCGGTCGATGTTGGAGATGCGCACCAGCATGCCGTCGGCGATGTAGCCGGCGATGCCGAAACGCAACTGCGCCAGCTTCTGCTCGCCCGGCCCGAGCGCGATGCGGTCGCCCACCGTGACCCAGTAGCTGATGGGCTCGATGCGGCCGCCCTGGCGCGCCACGAGCTGGCGCACGCGGATAGCCCCGCCTTCCGTCTGCAGGCGCGCTTCGTGGTTGGCGATCACCTCGAAGCCCTGCGCCGGGTAGCAGATCTCGGGGCGGTGGGCGCGTGTGCCGTCGCTCTGGTCGCCACCATAGGCCACCGACAGCATGATGCGCTGGCCGTCGCGCTGGTTGACGTAGGTGCGTGTGAGCACCTGGTTATAAAGCTTGTCGAGCAGCGCCTGCGTGTCGGGCGAGACCAGCTGCACCGGCTGGCGCGTGTCGACCGCCCAGTCGCCGAAGGCCTTGGGGAACATCGCTTCCAGGTCGACCTTGGCCTGCTGGTCCGACAGGTGCTTGGTTGGCCGCCAGGCCTCGCCCGCCACGAAGGCGGCGACCATCAGCAGCAACGCCACCAGTGCCTTCACGCGTGCAGCGCTCATCACGCCGCGGCCCTGCCCTGCGCGGGGAGGAACAGGCCCAGCAGCTTGTCGGTGACCAGCATCAGCATCAGCGCCACCATGAACAGCACGATGCCCGCGAAACCATGCACGAAACCTTGCCCGGCTTCATCGCCGAAGTGGTAGGTGACGAGCACCAGGATCATCACGCGCACGATGTTGGCGCAGAAGGCGATGGGAATGAGCAGCACCGCCAGCGCGACGTTGCGGCGCACGCTGGTGTAGTTCATCAGGTTCATGTACAGCATGCCCAGCGCCTCGAGCGTGAACATGCTGTTCAGGCCGGCGCAGGCGTCGGCCACCAGCAGCTGGTAGGGGCCCACGGTGAGCAGCACGCCCGAACGCCCGACGGGGTAGCCGATGACGTAGAGCAACTGGCTGGCCACGGCCGAGACGGCCGACTTCAAGGGTGCGGTGACGGCGGCCACCAGCGCCTCGGGCAGCGGGATCATGAAGATCAGGAAGAAGAGCGGGAACCACACCGCCTTCAGCGCCACCGGACCCCGGAAGATCAGCATCAAGGCCGCGATCAGCACGATCTGCGAACTGACCTGCGACGAGATGATGTGCTGGCTGGTGCCGAAGGCGAACATGGCCATCGCCAGCACCAGTAGCGCCCAGCCCAGCCGGGGCTGCGGCCGCGCCTCGATCGCGGCGACGACATGGCGTTTCTGGTAGAGCAGCCAGGCGCTGACGGCCAGGATGATGGGCCCGTGGCCCTGCTCGTCCGAAGCCCAGATGGTGCGGCTGAGCTCGACATAGGTCGGCACGTAGAGCAGCGCGAAGCCCAGCACCAGCAGGCCGAAGGTGACGGCGTCGAAACCGGCCGGCCACAGCGGCTCGCGGCCGCGGGGCAAGGCCGGTTCGGCGCCAGAGGGTTGCACGGCCGCCATCGTCGGGGTGCCTGGCCGCGGCCTAGAACTCGTTGACGACGACGCCGGCCAGCCGCACCGCGGTGCCGTCCAGCGAAGCCATCAGGTCCTGCAGCGCGGCCACGCGCGACTCGTCCTTGCGCGCGACGACGATGGCCGCACCGCAGCGCGCCGACACCACCGACGCGTCGGCACCGCTGCGTGCCGCCGGCGTGTCGACGACGACATGGTCGAACTTCGACGCCAGCTCACGCATCAGCAGCCCGAACGCCGGGCGCTCGACGAGCTCCAGCGGATTCGGCGGCGTCGTGCCCGCACCCAGCACGAAGAGCCCGGGCACGCCGGCCACCGGCTGGACCACGTCCTTGTCGGCACGCCCGGACAGGATGCCGGACAGGCCACTGTGGTTGTCCAGGCCGAAGACGGCGTGCTGGCGCGGGCTGCGCAGGTTGGCGTCGACGAGCAGCGTGCGTCCACCGCCCAGTTGCGCCAGGCTCACGGCCAGGTTGGCGGCGAAGAAGGTCTTGCCGTCGCCATGGTCGGCGCTGATCACGGCCAGCGCCTTGCGCGGCGCGTGCTCGGCCCAGACGCGCATGATCACCTGGCTGCGCAGGGCGCGGAAAGCCTCGGCCTGGACGCCGAAGGGCTGGTTCAACGCCACCAGCTCGGGGCAGTCCTTGCGCTGCGCTTCCGCGGCGTAGGGGTAGTGGAACTGCTGCGACAGCGCGTACATCACGTCGTCGGTGGTGACGAGCTTGAGCGCGACGGCCGCTTCGCCGAAGCGCACGCCATGTTCACGCTGGTAGGCGAGCACGGCCTCGACCTGCTCGGCCGAGAGGTTGCGCAGCTCGCGGATGATGTCGCCGATGGAGCGGTCCTGCGCGACGGCCTCGTCGACTTCGCCACGCGCTGCCGGCGGCAACGGTGTCGCCGGCGCGGCGTCGAGCACGCTGGCCGCGTCGAGCTCGGAATCTCGGAACTTGGCCATCAGGCTTCCTTGGGTTCGGGCTGCGGTGCCAGCAGGCGCTGCCGCATCGGCGCCGTGGCACGGCCGGTCAGCCGCTTCGCGCCCGGGCGCGGCAGCACGCCGATGACGGGCAGGCCGAGTGCGGCCACCACGTCTTCGAGCGCACGCACGCGGCGGTCGCGCAGTTCGAGGCCGAGCACGACGCCGGCAGCCAGCAAGGCCCCGACGAAGATCGCCAGCAACAGGTTCAACCAGACCTTCGGGAAGGCGTGTTCGATGGGCGGCGTGGCCTGTGTCAGCACGTTGACGTTGCTCTGCGTCGTCTGGCTTTCCAGGCTGGTCTGGTTCAGGCGCGCAAAGATGGCGTCGTAGGCGCGCTGCGCGTTCTCGACGTCACGCTGGATCACCATGCCCTCGTCGCGCACGGCCTTCATGCGCAGCACCTTCTGGCGCTGGGCCTCGAACTGGGCGCGGGTCTGGGCCTCGCGCTGGCGGTTGATGGCGTTGCTGACACCCACACCCGAGGTGACCTTGGCGGTCTCGGCGTCGAGCCGGCGGCGCAGCTCGGCGATGTTGGCCTTGACCTCGCCGACCTGCGGATGCGCGTCGCCCAGACGAGCGCTCACCGCCTGCAGCTGGCCTTCGGCGCGGCTGAGGTCGGCTTTCAGGGCCTGGATCACCGCGTTGCCGAGCACTTCCTGCATGCGGTCGGCCTGCCCCGAGCTGGCCTGCGCCTGGCGGCTGGTGGTGTCCGACGCCATGGCCTGCAGCATCACCAGCTGCGACGACAGCTCGTTCAGGCGCGCGTTCTCGACGTCGAAGCGTTCGTCGGTGGCGAAGATCGAGTTGTCCTTCTGGAAGGCCGACAGCCGGCTCTGCGCCTTTTCCAGCGCTTCGCGCGCTTCCTTGGACCGTACGTCGAAGAAGCCGGCGTACTGGCGCGCGGGATCGACGCGCAGTTCCAGCGTGGTCTCGATGTAGGCCTGCACGAAGGCGTTGGCGAGTGCCGCGGCAAAACGCGGGTCCTGCGCCTTGTAGGAGATGGTGATGACGCTGCTTTCGCGCGAGGGCAGCACGTCCATGTTGCGCTGGAACAGGTCGACCAGCCATTGTTCGATCGTGCCTTCGCCCCGCGTCTCCTGCTCCCATTGCGTGCGCACCTGCGGGCTCTCGGCCAGCTTCAGGTTGCGCACCACGCGCAGCGCCACGCGCTCGCTCTTGATGACGTCGGCCTGCGTGGCCATCACGGCCGGCGGTGTGGCCGCGCCGTAGAAGGCGGCGCTGATGGGGTCGGGCTTGAAGTCGACGACCACCGACGCCGCGGCGCGGTAGCTCTTCGGCAGCAGCAGGCTGACGACCAGCGTGGTGGCCACCGTGAGCCCGAGCAGCAGCACGGCCACCAGCCAGCGCGCTCTCAGGATGGAAAGGAACTGCCCGAAGCTCATGCGTACACCCCTGTCAGAAGAGGCTCTCGCGCACGAAGACGACATCGCCCTCGCGCAGCTTGTCGCTCATCGTGGCTTCCAGTTCCTGCACGTTGCCGTCGGCGCCCTTGCGGTGCACGCGCATGCCCTTCTGCGTGCCGCGAGGCGTGAGGCCACCGCCTGTGGCCAGCGCCTGCAGCAGCGTCATGTCGCGTTCCAGGCGCATGGCGCCAGGGCGCTGCACCTCGCCGTAGATGTAGACGATGGGCTGGCGGTCGACCCAGACGGTGTCGCCGTTGAGGATGAGCACGTCCTTGTCGCGGCCACCCGGCGAGAACAGCAGCGGCAGGTCGACCTCGACACGGTAAGGCTGACCGCCACGCGTGCCGGTCAGCACCACAACATCTGCGCCACCGGGTGCCGTGCCGCCGGCGGTGGCCAGCAGGTCGGTCAGACGCATGTCGCTGACCTCGATCGGGTAACGACCGGGCCGGTTCACCTGCCCCAGCACGCTGGCCTGGTTGCCGCGCACCTGCAGCAGCACGATGGTGACCTGCGGCTGCTTGACGAAGTTGCCGTTGCGCAGGCCGTCGGCGATGAGCTGCTCGGCCGCCGGGATGGTGAGGCCGCCCAGGCGGATGCTGCCCAGCAGCGGGTAGGACACGACGCCGCCTTCGGTGATGCGGGTTTCCAGCGTCAGGTCGGTGTTCTGGAAGACGACGATGCGCAGCACGTCGCCCGCGCCCAGCCGGTATTCGCGCGGTGCGCTGGTGGCAGCAGCGGCGGCCGCTGGCTGCGCCAGCGCGGCCAGCGGCGCGGCGAGCAGCACGAGTACGCACAAGGCGCTGCGCAGCGCACGGGGAACCGGGGGTCGCGACATCACTTGAGGCCCATGCCCTTGCTGATGTCGGTGGCGGACAAGCCCCCACTGGCCGCCGGCGCCGGCGGTGCCGATGCGGTCGGCGCGGTCGGCGCGGGCGCCGACGCGGCAGGCTCGGCGAACTTGCCGACGTACTCCAGCTTGGCCGCGGCACGCAGCGCCTTGACGTCGTCTTCCACCAGCTTGCGCTTGCGCTCGTTCAACAGGTACTGCTCGATGGCCGGCCGCGCCTGCTCTTCGCCCACCGGCTGACTGCGTGAGCCGGCCAGCACCACCACCTGTGCGCCGGTGGCCGTAGGCACGATGAGGGCCTGGCCGTCCTTCATGCGAGCGAAGGTGTCCAGACTGTTCAGCGGCAGCTGCTCGGCGGCGCGCACGGCCTGGTTGCCGGTGAAGCGCAGCTCCTTGGCCTTCAGGTATTCGACGAACTCGTTGATGTTGGCCGAAGCGGCCAGCTTGTCGCGCAGTTCAGGCACCTGCGCGGGCGTGGCCTCGATGGCGATCTCCTGGATGCTGTAGACGCGGCGTTCGCGGAACAGTGCCGGCTTCTCGTCGTAATAGGCCTTGATCTCTTCGGGGGTGGGCTTGGGCGCGGCCTCGCCCACCTTCTCGGCGTAGGCGCGGGCCAGGATGTCGCGCCGCGCGGCCTCGAGTTGCTGCACCACGCGCGGGTCGCGGTCGAGCTTCAGGTCGTCGGCCTTCTGCAGTGCCAGTTGCTGGTCGATCAGGCGTTCGAGGACCTGACGGCCGGCCGCGTCGGCCTGCTCGGGCTTCAGCCCGCGCTGCTGCTGCAGCACGAAGTTGATCTGGTGGACGGTGACCTCGTCCTTGTTGACCTTGGCCGCCGTCTGGCTGGCGCCCTTGTCGCCGCCGCCGCAGGCGGCCAGCAACACGGCGCTGGCCAGCACCGCCAGCATGCGGACACCCTGGTGGCGCTGGAACGGGGTCTCGGGCAAGGTCGGGTTCATGCGGTGGGTCCTTGGGTGTTCGCGGTGGCTGCGCGCCCGGCGGGCGCACAGCGCCTGGGCAGGCCGCACGAGGGGTCACCAAGGACCCGGCTTGCGGCGGCCGAGTGTAACCGCTGCACCCTGGTGAAATGGCCCGCCGAGAGCCCCCGAGGAAGGGGTTCCGGCACGGCACAAAGTCACGACAAAGACTGCACTCGCGCCAGTTTCCAGCCGCGACCCGCGGCCTTGATGTTGGCCAGCAGCCAGAGCTCTCGGAAGGGCGTCGCCGCGCGCTCGTGCTGCTCGCGGATCAGGCCCGAGAACTCGACACTGGCGATGAAGGCGTCCTGCAGGTCTTCCAGCGAGAGCAGCCGTGCATCGAGCTGCAGCACTTCGGTGCGGTTGGGGCCGGGGCCGCGCTGGCTGAGCTGGTGACGCAGGTCCTGCAACAACGGCGCCGTGGCCAGATGCCCCATGGCGCCGATGTCGGCGCGGTCCCAGGCGGCCTGCAGGTGCAGGAAGCTCAGTCGCGCCAGCCGCAGCAGTTCGTCGACCTCGGCGCCCTTGGGCAGGGAACGCACCGGCGGCACCGCCGGCGCCCTTGCGCGGCGCCAACGGGCCACACGATGCGCCGCATGACGCAGCCCCCGCAGCCGGTTCAGCATTTGATGCCCACGTGCAACGCGACGATGCCACCGGCCAGGTTGTGCACGTCGACATGGCCGAAACCCGCGTCCTTCATCAGGCCGCTGAGCGTGGCCTGGTCGGGGTGCATGCGGATGCTCTCGGCCAGGTAACGGTAGCTCTCGGCGTCCTTCGCGATGAGCTTGCCCATCAAGGGCATGAACGTGAACGAATACCAGTCGTAGGGCTTGCGCAGCACCGGCGCAGGTTTCGAGAACTCCAGCACGAGCAGGCGGCCACCAGGTTTCAGCACACGCGCCATCTCGGCCAGTGCGGCGTCCTTGTGGGTCATGTTGCGCAGACCGAAGGCCACGCTGGCGAGGTCGAAACCGGCATCGGGGAAGGGCAAACGCTCGGCGTCGCAGACCACCGTGGGCAGCAGCACGCCCTCGTCGAGCAGGCGGTCGCGGCCGACCCGCAGCATGGCTTCGTTGATGTCGGTGAGCACGACGCGGCCGCTGCTGCCGGCAGCCTTGGCGAAGGCGCGCGCCAGGTCGCCGGTGCCGCCGGCGATGTCCAGCACCTGCATGCCCGGGCGTACTGCAGCCACGGCCACGGTGTAGGCTTTCCACGCGCGGTGCAGGCCCATCGACAGCACGTCGTTCATGAGGTCGTACTTCGACGCCACCGAGTCGAAGACGCCGCGCACACGGCCGGCCTTTTCGTCCTCGTCGACGGTCTGGTAGCCGAAGTGGGTCTGGGCCATGGTGTGCTCTTCTTCGCTCAGTGGGTACTGCAGGCGCCGCCGCCGCCGGCCTTCACCATCGGCGCGTCGCGGTCCATGCCGGCTTCTTTCAGGCGCTCCTCGTAACGCTGCCAACGCTCGGCCTGTTCGCTGCCCAGCTGGTAGAGATAGCTCCACGAGAAAATGCCGGTGTCGTGCCCGTCGGAGAAACGCGGCTGCACGGCGTAGTGACCTACGGGCGTGACCTCGACGATCTCAACTTCCCGCTTGCCGGTCTGCAGCACTTCCTGCCCGGGGCCGTGGCCCTGCACCTCGGCCGAGGGCGAGTACACGCGCATCAGCTCGAAGGGGATGCGGAAGGTGTTGCCGTCGTCGAAGCTGACTTCCAGCACGCGCGAGGCCTGGTGGACGGTGAGGGCGGTGGGCTGGGGTGTGGTTTCCATGAAGTCTCGATTACACCAGCACGCGTTCGATGCCGCCGGCATTGGCCTTGGCCACGTAGGCCTGTAGCCAGTCTTCGCCCAGCAGCACGCGGGCCATCTCGACGACGATGTAGTCGGCCTCGAGCAGGCCGCTGTTCATGTCGTCCTCGTAGCGCTGCAGGCCCTGCAGGCAGCTCGGGCAGCTGGTCAGGATCTTCACGTTGGCCTGCGCCGCCGTACTCAGCGCGGGGTTCTGCGCCAGCATCGAGCGCAGCGCCGTTTCGCCCTTCTTCAGCTCGACTTCCTTGCGGAAGCGGATCTGCGTGCTGATGTCGGGCCGCGTCACGCCCAGCGTGCCGCTCTCGCCACAGCAGCGCTCGTTCTTCAGCACGTTGGGGCCTACCAGTGCCTTCACCGTCTTCATCGGCTCCTGCAGCTTCATCGGGCTGTGGCAGGGGTCGTGATAGAGGTAGCCGGCGGCGTTGTCGGCGCTCAGGGTGATGCCCTTCTCGAGCAGGTATTCATGGATGTCGACGATGCGGCAGCCCGGGAAGATGTCCTCGAACTGGTAGTCCTGCAGCTGGTCGTAGCAGGTGCCGCAGCTGACGACGACGGTCTTGATGTCGAGGTAGTTCAACGTGTTGGCGACACGGTGGAAGAGCACCCGGTTGTCGGTGATCATCTTCTCGGCCTTGTCGAACTGCCCGCTGCCACGCTGCGGGTAGCCGCAGCACAGGTAGCCCGGGGGCAGCACGGTCTGCACGCCGGCATGCCAGAGCATGGCCTGCGTGGCCAGGCCCACCTGGCTGAACAGGCGTTCGCTGCCGCAGCCCGGGAAGTAGAACACCGCCTCGGTCTCGGCCGTCGTGTCCTGCGGGTTGCGGATGATGGGGACGTAGTCCTTGTCCTCGATGTCCAGCAGCGCACGTGCCGAACGCTTGGGCAGGCCGCCGGGCATCTTCTTGTTGATGAAGTGGATGACCTGTTCCTTCAGCGGCGGCGCGCCCAGCGTGGCGGGCGGCGCAGCGGTCTGACGGCGCACCAGCGGCTTGAGCAGGCCGTTGATGAAACGCTGCGCCTTGAAGGCGACGCCGACCATGCCCGCGCGCATGAACTTGATGGTCTGCGGGCTGCTGGCGTTGAGGAACAGCATGGCCGCGGCCTTGCCCGGCCTGAAGCTCTGCTTGCCCATCTTGCGCAGCAGGTTGCGCATGTTCATCGTGACGTCGCCGAAGTCGATCTTCACCGGGCAAGGGCTCTCGCACTTGTGGCACACGGTGCAGTGGTCGGCCACGTCCTCGAAGTCTTCCCAGTGCTGCACGCTGACGCCGCGGCGTGTCTGTTCCTCGTAGAGGAAGGCCTCGATCAGCAGCGAGGTGGCCAGGATCTTGTTGCGCGGGCTGTAGAGCAGGTTGGCGCGCGGCACGTGGGTGGCGCACACCGGCTTGCACTTGCCGCAGCGCAGGCAGTCCTTGATGCTGTCGCTGATGGCACCGATGTCGCTCTGCTGCATGATGAGCGACTCGTGCCCCATCAGGCCGAAGCTGGGCGTGTACGCGGCACTGAGATCCGATGCACGCACCTCGCCCGTGTTCGAGCGCAGCAGCTTGCCCTTGTTGAAGCGCCCGTCCGGGTCGACGCGGCGCTTGTAGTCGGCAAAAGGCGCCAGCTCCTCGTCGCTCATGAACTCGAGCTTGGTGATGCCGATGCCGTGTTCGCCGCTGATCACGCCGCCCAGGCGCTTGGCCAGCGCCATCACGCGCGCCACGGCCTCGTGGGCCGTCTGCAGCATGGCGTAGTGGTCGCTGTTGACGGGGATGTTGGTGTGCACGTTGCCGTCGCCGGCGTGCATGTGCAGCGCCACCCAGACGCGGCCGCGCAGCACCTCCTGGTGGATGCGGCGGCACTCGTCGAGCATGGGCTTGAAGGCATCGCCGGCTAGCAGGGACTGCAGCGGCTTGAGGATCTGCGTCTTCCAGCTCGCGCGCCAGCGCCAGTCCTGCAGCATCGCGAAGCAGGTCTCACCGGGCTGGCCGTGTTCATCCGGCTGCACCACGTCGAGCTGGTCCAGCCAGTGCTGCCACACGGCACGCACCTCGGCCAGCAGGGCCAGCGCCTGCTGCACGCGGTCTTCCAGCTGCTCGGCGCCGGGCAGTTCGCCGGCGTCGTCGCTGCGACCCAGCGGCAGGTTGCCACGCCGGAAGAAGGCGGCCAGCGCGTCCACCAGCTCGAGCTTGTTGCGCAGGCTCAACTCGACGTTGATGCGCTCGATGCCGTCGGTGTACTCGCCCATGCGCGGCAGCGGGATCACCACGTCTTCGTTGATCTTGAAGGCGTTGGTGTGCCTGGCGATGGCCGCCGTGCGCTTGCGCTCGGACCAGAACTTCTTGCGCGCTTCGGGGCTGACGGCCGTGAAGCCCTCGCCGGCACGCGAATTGGCGATGCGCACGACCTCGCTGGCCGCACGCGCCACCGCATCGGGGTCGTCGCCGACGATGTCGCCCAGCAAAACCATCTTCGGCAGGCCGGAGCCGCTCAGCGCCCGCTTGCTCTTCGTGGCATAGCCGACCGCCTTGAGGTAGCGGTCGTCCAGGTGCTCCAGGCCGGCGAGCAGAACGCCTTGGTCGGCCAGCGAGAACAGGTAGTCCTTGATCTCGACGATGCTCGGCACCGCGTCCTTCGGGTTGCCGAAGAACTCCAGGCACACGGTGCGCGTGTGCTTCGGCATGCGGTGCACGATCCAGCGTGCGCTGGTGATCAGGCCGTCGCAGCCTTCCTTCTGGATGCCGGGCAGCCCGGCGAGGAACTTGTCGGTGACGTCCTTGCCCAGGCCTTCCTTGCGGAAGACGTGGCCCGGGATGTCCAGGCGCTCGGTGCGTTCGAGCTTCTTGCCGCTGGCGTCGAAAGTCTTCAGCTCGAAGCTGGCGACCTCGACGTCGTGGATCTTGCCCAGGTTGTGGTTGAGCCGCGTGACTTCCAGCCACTTGGCCTCGGGTGTCACCATGCGCCAGCTGGCCAGGTTGTCCAGCGCCGTACCCCAGAGCACGGCCTTCTTGCCGCCGGCGTTCATCGCGATGTTGCCGCCGATGCACGAGGCTTCGGCCGAGGTCGGGTCGACGGCGAAGACGAAGCCCGCCTTCTCGGCCGCGTCGGTGACGCGCTGCGTCACCACGCCGGCTTCGCTGGCGATCGTCGGCACCGGCGCGCTCAGGCCCGGCAGCACGAGCAGTTCGACCTCGCCCAGCGCCTCGAGCTTCTCGGTGTTGATGACCGCGCTCTTCCATGTCAGCGGCACCGCGCCGCCGTTGTAACCGGTGCCGCCGCCGCGCGGGATGATGGTCAGGCCCAGCTCGATGCAGCCGGCCACCAGCCCGGCCATCTCGGCCTCGGTGTCGGGGGTGAGCACGACGAAGGGGTACTCGATGCGCCAGTCGGTGGCGTCGGTGACGTGCGAGACGCGGCTAAGGCCGTCGAACTTGACGTTGTCCTTGGCCGTGTGGCGGCCCAGCACGCGGCGCGTGGCCTTGCGCAGGTCCCACACCGTGCGGAAATGTTCGGCGAAGGCGTCCACCGCGCCGCGCGCGGCAGCCAGCAGTTCGCCGACCAGCGCGTCGCGCTGGGGGTCGGCCGCCGGGTCGCGGCGCTTGGCCACCTCGCCCAGGCGGTGGTTCAGCGCCTCGATCAGCATCGCGCGGCGCTTGGGGTTGTCGAGCAGGTCGTCTTCGAGGTAGGGGTTGCGCTGCGCCACCCAGATGTCGCCCAGCACCTCGTAGAGCATGCGTGCGCTGCGCCCCGTGCGGCGCTCCTGGCGCAGCAGGTTCAGGATCTCCCAGGCGCGCACGCCCAGCAGGCGCAGCACGATCTCGCGGTCGGAGAACGAGGTGTAGTTGTAGGGGATTTCGCGCAGGCGCACGCCGGAGGCGGGGCCCGCGGGCGCGTCACCCGCAGTGGCGCCAAGGTGCAGGGACGCCAGGGGCGCGGTCAGGGGCAGCGGAGCATTCATAGGGTATTTGCGGATGCTAGCGGAGCACAGCGGCAGCGCCCCGGGGTAGGGCGAAAGGCCGCGGCGGGTTATCCCCGTTGCCCCGGCGGCAGCATCCATGACAGAACCCTGATTGTCACAAATGCCCGGCACACTAGGATGTTCGGCATCAAACCGACTAGCGGAGACCCCCAATGAAAACGCGCTTCTTCCTGAAAACCCTGCTGGCCCTGGCCGCCACGGCCACCCTGCCCGCCCACGCACAGACCGAGATCCAGTGGTGGCATTCGATGACCGGCGGCCTCAACGACTGGGTCACCGGTCTGGCCAACGGCTTCAATGCGAGCCAGAAGGACTACAAGATCGTACCCACCTACAAGGGCAGCTACGACGAGTCGATGGCGGCCTCGATCGCCGCCTTCCGCGCCGGCAATGCCCCGCACATCCTGCAGGTCTTCGAGGTGGGCACCGCCACGATGATGGCCAGCAAGGGCGCCATCGTGCCCGTGGGCAAGGTGCTCGCCGATGCGGGCTACAAGTTTGACGCCAAGGCCTACATCCCCGCGGTGGTGGGCTACTACACGGCACCCAACGGGCAGATGCTGAGCTTTCCGCTGAACAGTTCGACCACGGTGCTGAACTACAACAAGGACGCCTTCAAGAAGGCCGGCCTCGATCCGAACAAACCGCCGCAGACCTGGCCCGAACTGGCGCTGGCCGCGGCCAAGCTGAAGGCCTCGGGCCACGCCTGCCCCTTCACCACCAGCTGGCAGAGCTGGACCCAGCTGGAGAGCTTCTCGACCTGGCACAACACGCTGTTCGCGACGCAGAACAACGGCTTCGGCGGTGCGGGCTCGCGGCTGGCCTTCAACAGCCCGCTGCACGTGCGCCACATCGAGAACCTGGCGAACATGTCCAAGCAGGGCCTGTTCCACTACCGTGGCCGCGGCAACAAGCCCGACGCCGCCTTCTATTCGGGTGAGTGCGCGATGGCCACGGCCAGCTCGTCGACCTACGCCAGCATCAAGAAGAACGCCAAGTTCGACTTCGGCATCGCCCCCCTGCCCTACTACCCCGACGTGGCCGGCACGCCGCAGAACACCGTCATCGGCGGCGCCAGCCTGTGGGTGATGAGCGGCAAGAAGGCGGCCGAATACAAGGGCGTCGCCAATTTCTTCAACTACCTGACCAACCCCGAGATCCAGGCCAAGAGCCACCAGGAGACGGGTTACCTGCCGATCACGCTGGCCTCTTTCGCGATGACCGAGAAGGCGGGCTTCTACAAGCAGTTTCCGGGCACCGACACCGCCGTCAACCAGATGATCCGCAAGACCACCGACAAGTCGCGCGGCATCCGGCTGGGCAACATGCTGCAGATCCGCGCCATCGTCGACGAGGAACTCGAGCAGGTCTGGGGCGGCAAGAAGTCGGCCAAGCAGGCCCTGGACGAAGCCGTCAAGCGCGGCAACGAGCAGCTCGAGCGCTTCGACAAGGCGAACAAGTCCTGACGGACCGGTTCGCCGTCTGCGGCCGTC
>LNFM01005130.1_pt1 | contig 23113 bp, 23 predicted proteins | sample 596031 | NCBI WGS metagenome assembly LNFM01 (sample SAMN04254537, study PRJNA301005) | activated carbon metagenome | isolation source: dual media filters at the Ann Arbor, Michigan drinking water treatment plant | place: USA: Ann Arbor | reverse complement strand
CCGCCGGCCGCCTTGATGATGACCGGATAGCCGATCTTGCGCGCGATCTTGATGATCTCCCCCGGCTCCTCGGGCAGCGCACCTTCGCTTCCCGGCACCACCGGGACGCCCGCCTTGATCATGGCGTGCTTGGCACTGACCTTGTCGCCCATCAGCCGGATGGTATCCGGGCGCGGCCCGATGAATACGAAACCGCTTTTTTCGACGCGCTCGGCGAAATCCGCGTTTTCAGAAAGGAAGCCGTATCCCGGATGGATGGCCTCGGCGTCGGTCACCTCTGCAGCGCTGATGATGGCCGGAATATTCAAATAACTCTCAGCGGAGGAGGCTGGCCCGATGCATACCGATTCGTCGGCGAGCCGCACGTACTTGGCTTCGGCGTCCGCGACCGAATGCACCGCCACGGTCTTGATACCGAGCTCCCGGCAGGCGCGCTGCACCCGCAGGGCAATTTCGCCTCGATTGGCGATCAGAATTTTTTCAAACATGAGTATCCAGAATTGCTGTCTTGGCCCGGGTGCCCACACCAGTGGCGGGTGTCCTGTTTGCCGGTCCGGAACAATCCGAAGTGGCGACGAAACGAGATGCGACGCACCGGCGCGCGGAAGGCCAAAGTTAGCCGATCATGAAAAGCGGCTGCCCGTATTCGACCGGCTGTCCGTTCTCGACCAGGATCGCCTTGATGACACCGCCCTGATCGGCCTCGATCTCGTTGAGCAGTTTCATTGCCTCGATAATGCAAAGCGTTTCCCCGGAATTCACCGACTGCCCAATCTCGACGAAGGGCTTGGAGCCTGGCGCTGAAGAACGATAGAAGGTGCCGACCATCGGCGACTTGACCGCATGTCCCTCAGGCAAGGCGGGCGCCTCGGGCGCCGCGGCCACCGCTGCCGCCGGCGCGGACGACATCATCGGCACCGCCGCCTGCTGCGGCATGGCCATCATCGTGGTCTGCATCACACTGCCCGCCCGGCTTATACGGACCTTCTCTTCGCCTTCCGTGATCTCGAGTTCGGCGATGCCGGACTCCTGGACCAAGTCGATAAGTTTCTTCAGTTTCCTCAAGTCCATGTTCTTGTACTCCTTATTTATTTTTTCCCGGAGTAACCGAGCGCAACCTCGAGGGCAAAGTCGTAGCCCTTGGAACCGAATCCGCAAATCACGCCAACCGCCTGATCACTGAAATAGGAATGGCGCCTGAACGGTTCGCGAGCGTGCACGTTCGAGAGATGCACCTCAACGAAGGGAATCCGCACCGCGGCCAGCGCATCGCGTAATGCCACGCTGGTATGGGTAAACGCCGCAGGATTGATGATGATGAACGCCACTCCGGACGAACCGGATTTCTGGATCCGATCAATCAGCTCGGATTCCGCGTTGCTTTGAAAACTCTCAAGTTCGGCACCGGCAGCGGCCGCAGTCGCGGCCAGCCGTGTGTTGATATCTGCCAAGTTTTCCCCGCCGTAAATCTCCGGCTCACGGGAACCGAGAAGATTAAGGTTAGGGCCATGCAGAACAAGAACCTGTCTGGGGCCGCCGGCGCGCGGGGAAGCCGCCCTGCCACCCTTCGAGGCGTTTTTCATGGGCGCAATATTGCCGCAAGTTCAAGGAATTTGTCCAGTTTTAGCCGCAATTAGCGGTACGGACTTAGAATGACCGGCCCTGTTGCCTGGCAACTGGGCTGCTATTGCCGCGGCTTCAGGCCCGTCCGTCCAGACTCTCCAGTCGCAATCCGGACAGGAACACTTTACCGACATTTAGCAGCATATTCACCGCCATACTTGCCCCAATACCGGGCTTTTGAACGAGGAGCCTAAAGCAACGGGGCAACCATGGCGGTGAGTTTTTCCTGGTTCAGCCCTCCCAATTCGGTGCGCACCAGCCGCCCATCCCGATCCACGATTACAGTAAAAGGCAGGCCGCCGAGCTTGTTCCCGGCAATTCGTGCCAATTCGACCGCCTCAAATTCACCGACCAGCATTGGATAATTGATCTGGAATCTGGTGGCGAAATCCCTGACTTTGGCCACATCATCGATCGCGATGCCTACAAATTGAAGCCCGCGGCCGCCCAGGCTTTCCTGCATGCGGACGAACTCCGGAATCTCCTCGAGGCAAGGGGGGCACCAGGTTGCCCAAAAGTTGATCACCATCACCTTGCCCTTCCACTGACTCAAGGCCTGTGGTCTGGCGTCCAGATCCGGCAGGGTTGCGGCGAGCAGAGGTCCGATGTCACCGGACCTTGCCCCGCCGGACTTGCCCAGTGGATTAAAGAGGAATCCTGCCGCCAGCGCAGCCAGCGCCATGACTGCGAACAGAACAATCTGCCGGCTTCGACTCATCTCCGATCAGCCCCCAAGGTAAAGTCGCGCCGTCTGCGTCAGCGGGATGTAGCATACGCCGACGTCGGCACAGCCTTGCGACACCGCCCTGAGAGTGAAAGCCCTCAACCCGGCCGCCCGCTGAACCGGAATTAGTATCGTCAATTCGCTTCGGTAGGTTTCCGTCTTGCCGAAGAATTCATCCTCGGTAACCGTGCCGGGCGGGAAATCGGGCTGCCCGAGACCGACCGAACCCGGAACGACACTAAACCTGAACTTGTCGCGATACATGTAATAGCCGTCGGCAATCCGGTAGCGCACCTCGATCACATCCGGACCGGCAACACGCGCCGAGAACCGGAACGCCTGCTGAGGCTCAAGAAGATCGGCGGCGAATGCCGGCGATTGCGTCAGCATGGCCGCCACCACAACCAGAAGCCGCATGAGAATGATGGATGCCGGCACGTTCATCAGGGGAGGATTGAAGATAGTCACGGACCGACGGTTTCATCCGCGACCCACCGCAAATAGGCGGGCCAGCCGGTACTCACAGGGACACTGACGATTTCCGGAAGTTCGTAGGGGTGGTGCGCACGTATCGTCTGCTCCACCTGCGGGTAGAGTGAGGCACGGGTCTTGATCAGCAGCGGTACCTCCTCGGCGCTTTCGATCCCGCCCTGCCAGCGATAGACCGAGGCACAGGCGCCAAGGATATTCACGCAGGCTGCGGCGCGGGTCTCAATCAGCACCCTGGCGAGCCTGGTGGCGACGTCCCGGTCCGGCAGATTGGTGAGCACCAGGATCAGATCTTCGCTGCCAGTGGTCACGCCCGCCTGCCCCCCCGTCACGCCGCCTCCCGTCACGCCATGCTCCGGCATCATCACGCGGGTCGCGGCAGGGCGCGGGCCGCGACCACGCCTTGCGCCACCGACGGATAGCGCAGCCGGACCCGCAGTTCCTGTTTCAGGCGGCGGTTGGTCAGGCGCCGCGACTCCCGCATGAAGGACAACATGACTTCCGGAATCTCACGCCTGGCCACGTCCCAGGACACCCTTGGGGGAGGGGGCAGATCGAAATGCTCGGCGACCAAGTCGAAGTAATCCCCCATTTTCATCCAGGAATCGTCGCTGGCGTTGTAGGTGCGACCACCCTTGCCGCGCGTCAGCGCGGCAATGACGATGCGCGCAAGATCATCGGCATGAATGTGGTTGGTGTAGGGGTCCTGTTCGCGCGAAAGTGCCGGCGTCCCGGCCTCCAGGCGCGCCAGCGGCAAGCGCTCAGCGGCGTATATTCCCGGCACACGCAGGATCGAAACCTGCACACCCGTTTCGGCACCCCAGGCGCGCAACTGCTGCTCAGCATCTAGGCGCCGCTTGGCCCGATCACTCGACGGGCGGACCTTGCGAGTCTCGTCCACCATCTCTCCGCCGCAGTCGCCATACACCCCGCTGGTGCTGATATAGACAAACCGCTGTGGTAGACTGCCGCCCTTTGCGAGCGCCCGAATCAGGCTGGCAGTGCGTAGGTCGCGGGTTCCGGTTCCGGGCGGCGGCGCAAAGTGCACAACGTCGTGGGCCAGACCGGCTATCCGGTCCAGCGTCTCCGGACGGTCCAGGTCTCCCGACACCGGTATCACGCCCTTGGCGCGCAGCAGGGCAACACGTTGCGCGGAATGGGTCAGCGCATAAGCACGCCAGCGACCTCCCAACGCCCGCAGCATGCGCAGGCCGACATCGCCGCAGCCAATAATAAGCATTCTTCTCATGAAGCCATTCTAACCCGTAGCAGCTGCGCCACCCGACGCGGCAGGGACGCCATGCCTCAAGTCACAATCAAACCCAGCAATCACAGCTTCACCGCCGGCGAAAACGAAACCGTTCTGGCGGCCGCCTTGCGCGAAGGGATCACCCTGCCCTACGGCTGCCGCAACGGCGCCTGCGGCGCCTGCAAGGGCAAAATCCTTGAAGGCAGCGTGGATTACGGCAATCCGCAGCCGTACGTGCTCGCCGAATTCGAAAAGAAGGCCGGTCTGGCGCTGTTCTGCCAGGCCAGGGCCCTGACCGACCTGGTCATCGAAGCACGCGAGATCAGCGGCGTCGGCCAGCTAAACATCCGCAAGCTGCCCTGCCGCGTCCAGGAAATGCGCCGGGTCGCGCACGATGTCATCGTGCTCAAGCTCAAGCTGCCGGCCAACGAACGTCTGCAGTTCATGGCCGGGCAATACTTGGACATCCTGATGAAGGACGGCAAGCGCCGCAGCTACTCGATGGGGAATCCACCGCACGACGACGAGCATATCGAACTGCATGTCCGCAACATGCCCAACGGAGCCTTCACCGAGTTCGTATTCAACAAAATGAAGGAAAAGGACATCCTTCGGTTTGAGGGGCCGCTGGGCACCTTTTTTCTGCGTGAGGATTCCGACAAGCCGATCATTTTTGTCGCCAGCGGCACCGGATTTGCGCCGATCAAGAGCATTCTCGAGCATATCTTCCACAGCGGCACGCGCCGGCAGATGCTGCTCTACTGGGGCGGGCGCCGTCCGGCCGACATTTACATGGGCGAACTGGCCGGCAACTGGCAACGCGACCACGACAACTTCACTTTCATTCCGGTCGTTTCCGACGCCTTGCCCGAGGATGACTGGAAAGGCCGTACCGGCCTGGTGCATCGGGCGGTGATGGAGGATTTCCCCGACATGTCCGGCTACCAGGTATACGCCTGCGGTGCGCCGGTGATGGTCGAGTCCGCTCACAAGGATTTCACCACCCGGTGCAAACTTCCAGAGGAAGAGTTCTACTCCGACGCCTTCACGCCCTCGGTCGATCCCAAGCCCGCGACTGCCTGAAAGTGCTGTCTGGCGCCCTGGCGGCGACCGGCTTCGCTAGCCGCTGTTGCGGAGGCCCGCGGCAATGCCGTTGATGGTGAGCAGGATCGCGCGTTTGATCCGGTCCTCGGTTTCTCCGGCTCGATAACGCCGCAGCAATTCGACCTGCAGGTGGTTTAGCGGGTCGATATAGGGCGAGCGGTTGCGCAGCGAACGCAGCAGAGCCTGATTGGTCTCAAGCACCTCGTTCTGACCGGTGATGGTCAGAAGGTGGCGCAGGGTGCGGCGCCACTCATCCTCGATCATCGTGAACACGCGCTCGCGCAGTTCGATGTCGTTTACCAGTTCCGCATAACGCGAAGCGATGCTGAAATCGCTCTTCGACAGCAGCATGTCCATATTGGACAGCAAGGCCCGGAAAAACGGCCAGTCGCGATACATCTCGCGCAGCAGCGCCAAGCCTTCCTCGCCCCGTCGTGCCAGCATTTCCTCCACCGCAGTGCCGAACCCGTACCAGCCCGGCAACATGATCCGCGACAGCGACCAGGAGAATACCCAGGGGATTGCGCGCAGGTCCTCAATACGGTCGGTTTTCTTCCGCGATGCCGGCCGGCTGCCGACGTTCAGATCCGCAATTTCGGCAATCGGGGTAGCCGTACGAAAAAACTGCAGAAAGCCCGGTGTCTCGTAGACCAGTTTGCGATAGGCCGCGAAGGCCGTCGCGCTCATCTCTTCCAGGATTTCCAGGTAGGCCGCCTGTTCCGTACCGGAAGGCTTGAGCAAAGTCGCCTCGAAGGTCGCGGCGATCATGCGTTCCAGGTTGTGCCTGCCGATGTCCGGGTCTGAATACTTGCTGGCGATGACCTCGCCCTGCTCGGTGATGCGGATCTGGCCGGCGACGCTGCCCGGCGGCTGCGCCAGCACCGCCTGGTAACTGGGACCGCCGCCGCGACCGACCGTACCGCCACGGCCGTGGAACAAACGCAGCTTGATGCCGTGCCGGGCAAAGACCTTCACCAGTTCCACTTCGGCCTTGTACAACTCCCAGTTCGCGGTGAGGAATCCGCCGTCCTTGTTGCTGTCCGAGTAGCCCAGCATCACTTCCTGGAAATTGCCACGGCTCTCCAGCAGTGCCCGGTAATAGGGGGTCGCAAAGAGCTGGTCCATGATCGGGCCGCAGGCCCGTAGGTCGGCGATCGTCTCGAACAGCGGAATGATGTTGAGTTCCAGCCGCGGCTGCTCTCCGGGGCGCAACAGGCCCACTTCCTTCAGCATCAGGGCCACTTCCAGCAGGTCGCTGACGCCGTCGGCCTTGGAAATGATGTAGTTCGGCATCGCCTGCGCACCAAAACGCCGGTGCAGTTCTGCTGCCGTATCCAGGATCGCAAGCTCCTTCTCCACTTCGGGGCTGTAGGACAGATAGGGCGAACGCAGCAGTCTCGGCAGCTTCAGCTCTTCCAGCAGCCAGAAGCGCCGCTCTGTTTCCTTCAGGGTGGAATAGCCCTCGCGATGCGCGCCTTTGGCGAACAACTGCGCAACCACTTCTTCGTGCACCCCGCTGTGCTGGCGCATGTCCAGCGGCGCCAGGTGAAAACCGAAAATCCCGGCCGCACGTTGCATCTGGCGCAGCCGCCCGCGCGCCACTCTTCCCGACCCGTTGCGAACCAGCGACTGGGCCAGCACCTCCAGATCCGCACTGAATTCCGCACTGTCCTGGTACGGCTTCGCTTCGCCGATGGCGCGGCGATCCGGCACATGGTGGTCGAGCAGGCGCGAAGTGGCCGAAAGCCGGGCGTAAATCCCGGTCAGCGCGCGCCGATAAGGTTCGTCGCGACGGTGCTCGGAAACATCGGGCGAGCGCGCCGCCAGCTGTTCCAGCTCGGGCGTGGTTTCCACGATCCGCAGGGACTGCGAAAGCTCGCTGCCGAGGCTGTGAAGTTCCTCAAAGTAAAAATCCATCGCTGTCGATGATTGACGGATCAGCGCGTGGCGCATCACTTCATGGTTGACAAAGGGATTGCCGTCACGGTCACCGCCAATCCAGCTTCCCGGGCACAGCACGTTTCCTACCGCGGCATCGATCCCTTCTGCGGCGAGCAGGTCCTCTACCTCTCCATACAATAGTGGCAACTGGCGCAGGAATGTATAGCGGTAGTAGGACAAACCGTTATCGATCTCGTCATTCACGGTAAGCCGCATTTCCCGCAATATCCGGGTCTGCCACAGCGTCAGAATCACCCGCCTCAGCGCATCTTCATTGCGCTCCTGCTCCTGCGGCACCAGCTGCACCCGGTCACGCTCAGTCAGCAGCCGGGCGATCTCGAGCTGACAGTCAAGGATGCTCTTGCGCTGTACTTCGGTCGGATGCGCGGTCAGTACCGGCGATATCAGCGCATCGCGAAAGAACCCGGCGATCTGCCCGGTCGTCACCCCGGCATCGCGGGCGCGCCCCAGCGCCAGCACCATGCTGCCTTCCTTTGGTGCAGAGCCGGCGATCAGGTGGGCGCGCCGGCGCCGGTTGTGATGCTGGTCCTCGGCGATATTGAGGAGCTGGGAGAAAAAGCTGAAGGCCCGCACCACCGTGATGGTCGGCGCCGGGTCGAGCTTGTTCAGGAGTCTCTCGAGTTCGCGCTTGGCAGCAGGATCGCGATCGCGCCGGAATCCGATCGCGTTCTGGCGTATTCGCTCGACCAGATCGAACACTTCTTCGCCCTCCTGCTCACGCAGGGTGTCCCCAAGTATCCGGCCCAGCAGGCGGATGTCCTCGCGCAGCGGCAGGTCTTTATCGGGGGTGGTTCGAGTCTGGTCGGGTGCGTTCATGGACGGGTCTTGAAAATCGTAACGGGAACTGCTGCGCCTTCAGGCAAGACGCGAGCCCGGCAAACGGGTTAAAGCACCGGTTTTCTGCGGCCGCCGCCGTGGTGCTTGAGTTGGCCAAGCGTCACGTCCAGCGCCTTCTGGTAATGCGTCGTGGCCTGCTCGTGCCTGCCTTCCCGCTCCAGCAGCCGCGCCAGTTCGAGGTGCGCGGTATGCGTGGGCTCGATCGAGAGACTGGCATCGAGATAGCTGCGCGCCTTGCCCCACAACCCCTGGCGTGCGCACAGACGCCCGAGAACCAGCAACAGGACCGCATCACGCGGGTGCGTCTGCAGCCACTTCTCGGCTCGCTCAAGCTGCTGGCGCACGTCCGTGTCCAGGCATTCCGCATAAAACGCCAGCAACCCCGGGTCCCACTGCCGCTCAACGCCGGCCTCGACGATGCGGTGCGCCTGCGCGCACTGTCGAAGCGCGATGAAACTCTCCGCGGCGGTCGCGGCGATCCGCGGCTCCAGCCTGTCATCGGCCGGCAACTTGTCCCAGTACTCCTGCAACGCCCGGGCATCGAGCGCCTTGTGCTTGAGATTCTCGACGATGGCCTGGCGCCGCAGCTGCGCCACCACCGGCCGGTCCAGCACCTTGCGCTTGTCCAGAAGCGGCACCAGTGCCAGAACCCGGTCCCAGTTCTTGGCCATCTGCTGGGCACGTAGCTCCAGCCGCAGCGCCGCCGTATGCTTCTGCGGCAGCTGCTTGAGGGCCTCGAGGGCATCGAGATACCGGCGCTCATCGAGCAACATTTCGACATGCGCCATGATCCGCATCGCGTCTTCATCCGGATCCGCGCTGGCCGCCCTGGCAAGATAGGCATCGCGGGCGGAAAACGCGCGCATGCCGTGAGCCGCACGCGCGGCCAGCACCGCCGACAACGCCGGGGATTCGCCGGCCTTCAGTGCCGCTGTTGCGGATTTTTCCGCCTTGCCGAAACGGCCCTCGAAAAAATGCCGCAGCGCCGCATTGAAGTTCGCCCGCGCCCGCGCCTCAGCCCGGCGCTTCTGGAAGGCCCTCACCCGCGACGGCATGCCCAGGGTCACCGCGAGCGCGCTAACGGCCAAGTACGCCGCCAGGATCGCGCCGATCGAAAGCAGGATCGCCATGTTGAGCGAAAGCTCGATCCGCCACGGCGGCAGCATCACCAGCACGTAACCAGTGTTGTAGCGTGCCGCCAGCACCAAGCCGACCGCGGCGGCGGCAAGGGCGATCACCCAGAGCAATCCGCGCATCAGCTCATGACCTCGCCGGTTCCGACCCGCACCCGCTCATCGCAATGCACGCTCGCGCACCAGCTTGAAGTTGCGAGCGGCATCGAGACTGGCGGAAATGTCCGGCAGCTCGATGCTGACTTCCGACTGCGCCAGTTGCCCGATTGCGGATAGAGCTGACGCCACGGCCTTGTTGTCGGCGTCAAAATAGCGCGCGAGCCAACCCGAAGCGGCATTGAGGTCGGACTTGAAGCTCACCTCGTCGTGCGCCAGCAGCGCCAGCCGGGCACCCAGCAGGCGCAGCTTGAGGTTCTCGCGCAGAAAGAAAGCCTGGTCCGGCGACACCAGCGGCACTTCCGGTTTCGCCGTGTTCTGGATCCTCACCAGCTCGCGCAGATCCTGCAGGGTCTCACGCCACAGGCCGGCCCAGAAGCCGGCTGGCTCCGCTGTGGCCGGGGGCGCATCGGCCGTCACTCTCTCCTCGATTGCGAGCGGCAGCCCCTCCACAGCGGCCATCAGGTTGTCGATCCGCAGCGCCATGCCGATCACGTCGACATACGGTGCGGCTTTCAGCCGCTCGATGTCCTGACTGATGATCCGGCGCAGCCCGGTCAGTTGCGGACGGTCCATGCGCGCCAACCGGGAATCCGCGGTTTCGAGCGCAATCAACGCCGCCTTGACGTTGCCGGCGAGCTGCAGCTGCTGGTTCGCGATCAGCAGAATCTGTTCGACCTCCGCAAGTGACCACTCGTCGCGACTGCCGGAAAGCTCACGGTACAGCGATTCGATCGCCATACGCTGATTCTGGGTCTCGGCCATGCGAGCTTCGAGTTGCCCCAGCCTGGACTGGATGTCACGTACGCCTTCCTGGGCCTGCCCGGCGAGTGAGCGCGAATCCCGCAATACGACGTCGACATCGCCAAGACGTTTGGCGACGTCAAGTTGTAGCGTCGCAAAATTCTGACGCGATTCGTACCAATGCCAGCTGGCCACGCCCAGCGCCGACAAGGCCAGCAGCAGTGCCAGAAACGACAAGGCCGAACGCCGTGGCCGCGCGGGTCGATCCGGTGTGGGTCGATCCGATACAGGTCGATCCGGCGTTGGAGCGGGCGTGGCCGGCGAGGAGTCTGTTGAAGGTTGATCGCTCATTGTCATGCAGAACCAAATAGGTCTTCACCAATCATTGGCGCGCGGCAAACGGTGGTTCCAGCCAAGCCGGACCGGACCGGACCGGCATCAGGATGGATTGGCAAAAATGTTCGATGCTGCCGCCTCGGTGCGCGGGGTGGCGAACCAGCTCAGCAACCCGCGCACCAGCGCAATATCTCCGGCCCCGGCCACGAACAGTGTTCGTACACTGCCAGCAAACGCGGTCGCAGCCACGCGCGCATGCGGAACGAACATGGGAGTCTGACACAACCGTGGGCGCGCCGCCTCGCCCGCCATGTCCAACAGGTTGGACACGATCTCGGCACTGGTCGCAATGCAAGCCTGCAGCCCGCCGCTTTGCCACAGCGACAGCAAGACGCGCATGTCGCCCGGCGGGCGCTTCCTCCGGTAACAGGCGATATGCGTGACACTGGCGCCGCGGCTTTGCAGCACCTCACTCAGCAGCTCGCGACCGCCGTTACCGCGGAAGATCACGACACGCTTGCCCGCCATTTCATCAAGTGGCAGCAATGCCAGCAGGGCTTCGCTGTCGAAACCCGATTCAGGCGACATGATCTCGCGCACACCGCCTTTTTTCAACTCGGCAACAGTGCCCGGACCGATCGCAGCGTACCGCACGGCAAATCCCGGGCCGGCGCCGTGCGCCAGTGCCGCCAGCCCGAATCGGACCGCATTTGGACTAACGAATACTGCCAGATCGACTGCGTCGATTGCACCCAACGCGGCCGCGATTTCCGCTTCCGGCAAACCCTCGATTTCCAAGGCAGGAAACAGGATCGGCGTGCCTCCCTCCGCACTAATCAGGCGAGCGAGTTGCTCGGACTGGCCTGCCGGGCGGGTGACCAGAACTCCGATGCCATCGAGCCCGCGCCGGTTAGCGGCCGGGGTCAAGTCCCGACCTCCAGTGCGGCAAGGATCTCCCGGGCACCTTTGCCGATCAACCGATCCGCGAGCGCCTGGCCGAGATCAAGGGGCGAGCCGACAGTATCCGCGCTGACCTCGTCATAGACCATGCGTACACCGTCCGGGCTGGCGACGAAGCCGCGCAGCCTTGCCTTCCCATTGGCTATCTCGGCATAGCCGCCAAGGGGAACCTGGCAACTGCCGGCCAGCGCCCGGCTCAGTGCCCGCTCGGCTTCGACGCACCAGCGCGTGTCCGAATCGTTGAACGGCACCAGTGCCTCGATCAGATCGGTTCGCTGCGCCCGGCATTCGATGCCGAGCGCACCCTGACCGACCGCAGGCAGGCTTTGCTCCGGAGCAAGCAATCCAGCGATCCGGGCCGCAAGTCCCAAGCGCTTCAGTCCGGCGGCGGCCAGGATGATGGCCGCATACTGGCCTTCATCGAGCTTGCGCAAGCGCGTCTGCACGTTGCCGCGCAGCGGCTCAACCTGCAGGCGCGGGAAACGCGCCCGCAGCTGACTCGCGCGCCGCAGACTCGAAGTACCGACCTTGCTTTCGGGCGGCAGGCTTTCCAGGTCGCGAAAGCGGTTGGAAACGAAGGCGTCGCGCGGATCCTCGCGCGCGGAAATTGCGGCAATCGCAAATCCCGCGGGCAGGTTCATCGGCACGTCTTTCATCGAGTGCACCGCGATGTCCGCCTCGCCGGATTCCAGAGCCGACTCGAGTTCCTTCACGAACAGGCCCTTGCCACCTATCTTTGACAGCGAGGTGTCAAGCACCCGGTCACCCTGGGTGGTCATCCCCAGCAATCGGGTTTCGATGCCGGGGTAAAGCGCCCGGAGTCGCGCTTCGACATGTTTCGCCTGCCACATGGCCAACGCACTCTCGCGGGTAGCGATGACGATGCGGGAAGGGGGGGGCTTGGAAAGGGTCACGGATTTGTCACGGCCGGGGATTCGGGGCGTTGCCGGGAGATCCTGCAACGTACCAGATTGCGATGCTTACGACCGGTTCGGCCGGTCAAGTGAGGACTTTCAGCTCCGACCAACCTTCCTATCAGGCCAGTCCCCACTGAAAATCCTCTGCAGCAATGTTACCAGCAGAGCTCCTGGTGCCGGCCCGGCTATTTTGCAAGCACGCTCCGTAGCATCCAAGCGGTCCTTTAGTTCCGACTAACCTGGAATTCAGGTAAGTCTCCACTGAAAGACCACTGGAGCAATGTCATCAGCAGGGCTTCTGGTGCCGACACAGCTATTTTTCCAGCAGGCTCCGCAGCATCCACGCGGTCTTTTAGCTCCGACTAACCTGGCAAACAGGTAAGTCTCCACTGAAGACCGCTGGAGCAATGCTACCAGCGGAGCTTCTGGTACCGGCACCGCTATTTATTTTTCCAGAAGACTTCGCAACATCCACGCGGTCTTTTCATGGACTTCCATGCGCTGGGTCAGCAGATCCATGGTCGGCTGGTCGTTGGCTTTTTCTGCCGCGGGGAAGGCCTTGCGCGCAGTACGGGTCACGGCTTCGTGGCCTTCGAGCAGGATCCGGATCATGTCCTGCGCCTTGGGCTTGCCGACCGTCTCCTTGATCGACGCCAGCTTCGAGAACTCGGCATAGGTACCCGGCGCCGGGGCATCCAGCGAACGGATGCGCTCCGCGATCAGATCAATGTTGGTCCACATCTCGGTGTACTGGGTCTGAAACATCGTGTGCAGGGTCTGGAACATCGGCCCAGTCACATTCCAGTGGAAATTGTGGGTCTTCAGGTAAAGCGTGTAGGAATCCGCCAGCAGTCTCGACAGCCCGTCCACAACCTTCAGCCTGTCTTTTTCCTTGATGCCCAGATTATTCGCCATGTCATGTCCTCGCAATTATGGAAATCGTCGTAAAAATATGGATAGATAATAGGGCAAATGGGCCCGATGCCCCAAAGTGAGGTTCAGTAGCGCCAGCCCCGTCCGACGCGGCCCGCCGTTACAGATCGCGCAGCCCGTGCACCCGCGTAGCCTGCCTCCCGAGCATCTCCGCCTCGAAATCCGTTGCGGAGAGAATGTGCAACGCGGAAACCCCGATCCTGTCTGAAAACTGCTCGAGCATCTGCACCTGGCCGCGATCATGCCAAGCCCGTATCCGATTGATGATCACGCCCGCCATGCCAGCACGAATCTTCTCATCGTGCACGGCACCGGCACCGAAGTCGGCCTCCAGCCGCAGCACCGCATCCTCGAACCGCCCCTCATCAAACTGGACCGTGACCTGGCGTAGAAGTTCCGGGTCGTATTCAAGCGTCATGGCGAGCGCCGCAAGTCCGCGGAATTGCAGCGGCCCGCCTTTCGCCTGACAGATCACCCGGTTTCCCTGATCGCGGCAGTCGTAAGCGTCCCGGTCGAGTGCCGAAAGTGGCGAACCAATCGCCATGGCCGTCGATTCGCCTGCGGCAAACACGGCGGTTGCTGCGGCCGCCAGCATCAGGCCCGGCAACAACAAAGCGCATTGCAGCGACGCCGGCAATCTCACAGCAGGTTGCGCCCCAGTTCCTTGACCAGATGCTGCTGTCTGCGGCTTACGGGTAAGCGCTCTTCACAGCCATTGAGTACCACCACCCAACTGCCTTCGGCGCTTTCGCCGGTTGCCTTTTCGAATCCGGCGACATGCGCCCTCGCCACCAGGCAGCTGCGGTGTACACGCACAAACTGCTCGGCGAACTCCTGTTCCAGCCTGGCCAGGGATTCCTCGAGCAGATACTCACGCTCAGTGGTACGCAGCGTCACGTACTTGAGTTCTGCGCGCATAAACAGGATGTCGGCCACCGGAACCAGCAGCACCCGGCCGCGTTCCTGCACCGACAGGTGGGTCCGGGCATCGGGTGCAATCTGCTGCAGCACATCCAGGCGCAGCGGGGTGATGGCGCGGGCGCGGGTCAGCGCATCGTGCAGGCGCCGCAGCCTGATCGGCTTGACCAGGTAGTCCACCGCATGCAGCTCGAAGGCCTTGAGTGCGTAGTCGTCGAATGCAGTGGTGAAAATAACCGATGGCGGCTCTTCGAGCTTCAGCAGATGCTGCGCTACCTCGATTCCGTCCATCTCGGGCATGCGGATATCAAGTAGCACCACATCTGCCGGAGTTTTTTCCAGCAACGCCAGCAGCTCCCTGCCATTGGCGGCTTCTCCGGCAAGCTCGATCGGAAAGCTGCCGGCGCAGTCTTCAAGCAGGTCGCGGATACGGCTGCGGGCGGGCGCCTCGTCATCGGTGATGACCACCCGCAACGCCTGGGGATTCCTCATGGTTTTGCCTTTGCCCGCGGCAAGGTGATGTGAACCTCATACTGGCTGTCGCCGACGCGGGTCTGTAGCGTCGCTTCGGCATCGAAATGCAGCGACAGGCGTTCCTTGATATTGCCCAGCGCCATCTTGTTGCCAGCGTGATGGCTGCCCTCCTTGCGGTAGGGGTTGCGAAGCACCATGTGCACCTGATCCCGCGCAGAATATATATTGATGCTTACCACGCCGGGCTCGACCGAGGGCTCGATACCGTGGTAGACGGCATTCTCCAGCAGGGGCTGCAACACCAGGGGCGGCACCAGCGCATCCCGGGGCATGTTGTCCACGTGCCACTCGACCTGCAGCCGTTCACCCAGCCGCAGCTTCTCCAAGTCCAGATACTGACGGCACAGTTCGACTTCCGCTTCCAGCGGCACCAATTCGCGGTTGTCCGCCATCAACACCCGGAACAGATCTGCCATGTCCTCCAGTGCGGCCTCCGCGCGACGTGGTTCGGAGCGGACCAGCGACAGAACGGCGTTGATGCTGTTGAACAGGAAATGCGGGCGAATGCGCGCCTGCAACGCCTGCAGCCTCGCCTCGGTGAGTGCCGGCGACAGCGCGCGATTGCGCAGATTGAAGTAGCCCAATAAGACGACGGTGGCCATGACGGCGAAAAACACGGTGCGTGTCATCTCCCAGCTTTCGGAGCCAAACAACACCGAGGTCATTGCCACCATCGCCGCCGCGATCCCGGCTTCGATCAGGCAGATACTGACCGCTGCCGCCGGATAATCGATGCTGCGCAGCCAGCCCGACAGCAGGCCCAGGACCACCAGGGACAAGATCACCGCCGGCTGAACCAGGGCGGAAATGGCGAACCAGCGATCCAGGGCACCGATCCAGCCCGGCGCCTGCAACAACGCTGCGAAGAAGGTCAGGGCACTGACGGCCACCAGAATCCGCAGCATCACGCCGAGATTCCCGAAGTCCGGCAGAAGGTCAGCACGCCGGTTTTGACTTATACTTGCCATCGTCGTCAGCGCACCGAAAAACGCGCCAGAACAAGCTTTTAATGAATTCCATTGTGAACAGGGCATACCGGTAATGCAACAGAAGAAAGCAGCCGCGGACAACAGCGTCAAGGCCTGGTCGGGCCGGTTCAGCGAGCCGGTGGCGGATCTGGTGAAGCGTTACACCGCCTCGGTGGAGTTCGACAAGCGTCTGGCCGAATTCGACATCGCCGGCTCTCTTGCGCACGCACGCATGCTACATGCCGTTGGAGTCTTGTCCGCTGGCGATCTCGCTGACATCGAGCGCGGCATGGATACCATCCGCGAGGAGATCAGGACGGACAAATTTCAGTGGTCCCTGGATCTGGAGGATGTGCACCTGAACATCGAGAAACGCCTGACCGACCTGGTCGGTGATGCCGGGAAGCGGTTGCACACCGGACGCTCGCGCAACGACCAGGTGGCGACCGACATCCGGCTCTACCTGCGCGCGGCCAGCGACGAGATCGTCGCGTTGATCGAGGCACTGCAGAAGCGCCTGCTCGACCTGGCGGCCGAGCATGCCGACACCCTGATGCCAGGCTTCACCCATCTGCAGGTGGCCCAGCCGGTAAGCTTCGCCCATCACCTGCTTGCCTACGTTGAGATGATGCGGCGCGACGCCGCTCGTTTCCGCGACTGCCGCAACCGGATGAACCAGCTGCCGCTGGGTGCGGCCGCACTTGCCGGCACTTCTTACCCGATCGATCGCGAACGCGTGGCGCGTGAACTCGGCTTTGACGGCGTCTGCGAGAATTCGCTGGACGCGGTTTCCGATCGCGATTTCGCCATCGAATTCTGCGCCTGTGCAGCTTTGACCATGACGCACCTGTCGCGATTTTCCGAAGAACTGATCCTGTGGATGAGTCCGCGATTCAGTTTCATCATGCTTGCTGATCGATTCTGCACCGGCTCGTCGATCATGCCGCAGAAGAAGAATCCGGACGTGCCGGAGCTGGTGCGCGGCAAGACCGGGCGGGTGAACGGACACCTGGTGGCATTGCTGACCCTGATGAAGGGCCAACCGCTGGCGTACAACAAGGACAACCAGGAGGACAAGGAACCGCTGTTCGACACAGTGGACACCCTGGTCGCCACGCTCACCATCTATGCCGCCATGGTCGGGGGCATCACGGTGAACAAGGCGGCAATGCGCGCCGCAGTGATGGAGGGTTTCGCCACCGCTACCGACCTCGCCGATTACCTGGTTAAGAAGGGACTGCCGTTTCGCGAAGCCCACGAGGCAGTAGCGCGTGCGGTACGCCGCGCGGCGGAGAAAGGCGTGGACCTTGCGCAACTTGGCATTGCAGAGCTGCGCGAGTTCTCAAATTTGATAGAGGCCGACGCGATCGAAAAGCTATCGCTGGAAGGATCGCTGGCCTCCCGCGATCACATCGGCGGCACAGCGCCAGCGCAGGTGCGGGCGGCGATCGCGCGCGCGCGCGCCCGACTATCCCGACGCTAGCCCATTATTGCCTGGCCTGAATGCGGTTCCAATCAGGCTTCGATCGAATCCGGAAAAAGGACGATGCCCGACGAACTGATGCATGCGCTTGCTTCCGTTGGCCGGAACGACCAGCCAACATTCGACGCCATCCGCCGACCCGCTCCCTTGAAGAACAGGCTTCAAGCTGCTAGATTTCGTAATGGATTCACGAATAGTCCAGCGCGGCAGTCTGCCCCGCTGGACTTTATTTTTTGGCGTGCAGTGTTTTTGTAGCACAGATTTCGTAACGTATAGAAAGTCAGCAAGTTTCTGGAGGAGACGAGCATGGACAGAACGCATTCGCGTTTTTTGCGGTCGATTGCCGCTGTGGTCTGCACGGCGTTGCTTGCCGGTACCGGCGCACGCGCCATGGCACAGGACAAGCCGATTCGCATCGGCATGGTGACCTTTCTTTCGGGGCCGGCAGCCGGTCCCTTCGGCGTGCCGGCAAGGAATGCGGCGGAAGCGATAATCGCGTCCCTCAATGCCGGAACCGCGCCCGCGCCCTACAATTCCCGCGGGTTCGGCGGTACGCCGCTGGAACTGACCATCGTCGACGAAGCCGGGGGCGCCACCAAGCAGGTCACCGAGCTGAGAAACCTGATCCAGCGCCAGAACGTCGATTTCGTCATTGGTTACATCTCCAGCGGAGACTGCCTGGCAGTTGCGCCGGTCGCCGAGGAACTGAAGAAGCTCACCATCCTGTTCGACTGCGGCACGCCGCGTGTGTTCGAGGAGGGCAGCTACAAGTATGTCTTCCGCACCCGGGCACACGCGACCATGGACGCGGTCGCGGGCGCGCTGTATCTGCTGGACAAGCGGCCGGACGTCAAGTCCTATGCCGGTATCAACCAGAACTATGCCTGGGGCCACGACTCCTGGAACGACTTCACCGCGGTCATGCAGGTGCTGCGCCCCGAAGTGAAGGTAACGACCTCGCAGATGCCGAAGTTTGGCGCGGGTCAGTATGGCCCGGAGATCTCGGCGCTGACACAAAGTGGTTCGGATTTCATCCACTCCAGCCTCTGGGGCGGCGACCTGGAAGCGTTCATGCTCCAGGGCGCACCGCGCGGTCTGTTCAAGCGCAGCGACCTGATGCTGGTCGCGGGAGAGCCGAACCTGCATCGCCTGGCCGGCAACGTGCCCGACGGCACCATTGTCGGGGCGCGCGGGCCGCATGGCCTGTTCGCACAGAAAAGCGTGCTCAATGACTGGCTGCGCAAGATCTATCAGGACAAGGTCGGCAACGAGCCGAACTACCCGGCGTACAGCGTGGCGCAGGCCATCCTCGGACTGAAAGCGGCTTACGAAAAGGCGCGTCTGGAGAAGGTGCAGTCGGCAATACCGATGGGTGCGGCCAAGGACGTGAAGGAAGAAATGGAAAAAGCCTACAAAACCCCGCCCTCTACCGAGGAGATCATCAAGGCCTTCGAGTACCTGACCTTTGATTCACCCAGCGGCAAGGTGATGATGAAGCTGGGCAAGGGTCACCAGGCGGTCCAGGGTACGGCCTACGGCGTCACCAAGACAGTGGGCGGCAAAGTCACAGTGGAAAACATCAAGTACTACCCGGTCGAGAAAGTGCAACCGCCGGAAGGCGTTTCCAGCATGGACTGGATCAAGTCCGGGATGAAGCCCGGCAAGTGGTAAACGCCGGTCCGCACACATGAGCCAGTTGCTCGCCGTACTGATCGATGGGCTGACCTATTCGTCCTGGCTGTTCATCATTGCCGTGGGCCTCACGCTCATCTACGGCGTGATGAAGATCCTCAACATCGCCCACGGCAGCCTGTATGCGCTCGGCGCCTACAGCGCCGCCTCGCTCACCGGTCTGTGGATCAACCAGGGATATCCCCTGATGGGCAGCTTCGCGGTGATGCTGTTCTCCGCGATCCTGGTCGGCGTGATCGCCGGGCCGCTGATCGAACGTGGCCTGCTGCGTTACATGTACGGTAAGGATGAAATCGTCCTGGTGCTGGTCACTTACGCGGTATTCCTGATCCTGGAAGACTTCATCAAGCTGACCTGGGGCGTGGATCCCTACTTTCTCTACCAGCCCTACGGCTTGCTCGGCAGTTTCGATGTTGCCGACCTGACTTATCCGAATTACAACCTGCTGCTGTTCGGCGCCGCAATTCTGATCGGCGTGACGCTGGCCTGGGTGCTGACCAGGACCCGGCAGGGCAAGATCCTGCTGGCGGTGATCCATGACCGGGAGACCGCCTCGGCCATGGGCGTCAATGTCAGCAAGGTCTACTTCATCACCTTCACCGTCGGCGCAATGCTCGGCGCGATCGGCGGTGCACTCACCGCGCCGATGATCTCGGTTCAGCCCGGTATCGGCGCAGAGACTATCGTGCTGGCCTTCGCGGTGGTGGTGATCGGCGGCCTCGGCAGCCTGCCCGGCGCCGCGCTGGCGGCGGTACTGGTCGGACTGGTGCGCGCGGCCGCGGTGCATTACTGGCCCGAACTCGATCTGTTCGCGATTTATTTCGTTATGGCTGTGGTTCTCATCGTGCGGCCGAAGGGCCTGTTCAGCATCCAGGAGGCCCGCAAGATATGAAACGCGACTCCACCGTCAGAATACTGGTCGGCATCATGGTGGTGCTGTTGCTGAGCGGGCCCCTGCTGCCGCGCTGGACCATGTTCCTGATCAATGTCTCGCTGTGCTACGGCACGGTGGTGCTGGGCATGATGCTACTGATGCGCACCGGCGTGGTGTCCTTCGGCCACGGCCTCTATTACTGCCTGGGCGCCTATGCCGCCGGTTCGCTCGATGTGCTGTTCGGTGTCTCCGAGATCAGCATCATGCTGGCAGCAGCGGTCACCGTAACCGGGCTGGTGTCGGCGGTGCTCGGCCTGTTGTTGCGCAAGTACCGGGACATCTTCTTCGCCATGCTGTCGCTGGCATTTTCGATGATCCTCTACGGCCTGCTGGTCAAAACTTCGGCACTGGGCAGCTCGGACGGCTTCAATGTCGCGGCAAAGACCCTGTTCGGGGTGCGGATCGCCGGCACTGATTACGAGCGTTACCTGATCTTCGCGCTCACCGTGCTGATCGCCGGCGTCGCCGGCATCGCCATGCACAAGTACCTGGGATCGCACATGGGACGCCTGGCCGGGGCGATCCGCGACAACGAGCTGCGGGTGGAATACATGGGCGCCTCGGTGCGCAACACTATCCACGTCAATTACGTGGCCTCGGCAGTGCTCGCGGGCCTCGGCGGTGCACTGGCGGCGATCAACATCGGTCATATCGACCCCGAAATGTCCTACTGGACCACATCCGGCGAGTTCGTGTTCATCGGCATCCTGGCCGGCACCGGCAACGTGCTCGCACCCTTCCTGGGCGCTTTCATCTTCGAGACCATCCGCAGCTTCGCCTATGAGTATTCGCCGAACACCTGGCAGATGGCACTCGGCATCACCATGCTGGTGGTAATCATGTTCCTGCCCGGCGGCCTCTGGTCGCTGTTCGCAAAAATACGAAAGGCAGCCTGAGCATGGCGATCGTTCTCGAGGCCAGGGCGCTAAACAAAAGCTTCGGCGCGGTTACCGCCGCGTCCGACATCAACATCGCGGTGGAGCAGGACAGCGTCGTCGGCCTGATCGGCAGCAACGGCGCCGGCAAGACCACTTTCATCAACATGGTGACCGGCTATCTCAAGCCAAGTAGCGGCAACATCGTATTCGGTAGCCGCGACATCACAGCGCTGTCGCCGCGCCAGATCACCCGCCTGGGCATCTGCCGATCGTTCCAGATCCCACAGCTTTTCAACACCCTGTCGGTATACGAGAACCTGCTGGTTGGCGTGGGCATCGTGTTTTCCGCCGGAGGGAAATAGGCCGATGCCAGCCACCATGCCGGCACCCCGGGGGAAGCGGTGGACACCATGCTGGAACGGTTCAAGCTCACCGACTACCGTGACAAGGCCGCGGGCGTACTGCCCGAAGGCGTGCGCAAGCTCCTCGATATCGCCATGGCGATGGCGGTGAAGCCCAGGATACTGCTGTTGGACGAGCCCACTTCCGGCGTGTCCGCGGACGAAAAGTTTGTCCTCATGGACATGGTGATGGATGCGGTCAAGGCGCAGCAGGTAACGGTGCTGTTCGTCGAGCACGACATGGAAATCATTAACCGCTATACGCACCGGGTCCTGGCGTTTTACGAGGGCCGCATCATTGCCGACGGCGAACCGGGCGTGGTACTGAACGATGCCGAAGTGCGCAAGTACGTGATTGGCGAAACCCTGCACATCGGGCATGGAGGCAAGCATGCTTCGGCTTGACGGCGTCGACGTGTCCATCCAGTCGGTCAGCATCCTGCGCGGCGTGAACATGGATGTACCGACCGGCAAGTTCGTCGGTCTGATCGGCCGTAACGGTGCCGGCAAGACCACGTTGATGCGTTCGGTCATCGGCATCCTGCCGCTGCGCCAGGGCACGATGACTTTTGAGGGTAGCCCGCTGGCAGAAATTCCGCCTCACCAGCGCGCCCGCAATGGCATCGGTTACATGCCGGAAGACCGGCGTCTGGTGCCCACGCTCACCGTCGAGGAGAACGTGTTGATCCCGGCCTGGTCTGCTGGCGTCGCCGATCCGCGCCAACGGCTCGTTGGCGTCTACAAGATGATCCCGGAAGTGGAAGCCTTCGCCGACCGCAAGGCGCTGCAACTTTCCGGTGGCCAGCAGAAACTGGTGGCGCTTGCCCGCGCACTGATGTGCGGCACCAAGCTGCTGTTGCTGGACGAGCCCTTTGAAGGTGTCGCCCCGGTACTCGCACATCGGCTGGCGGAAGTCATTGCCGGCCTCAAGCAGCAGGGCCTGTCGATTATCCTCACCGAATCCGACCTGTCGCACTCGAGGGAGATGCTCGACACCGTGTACACCATCGACCGCGGAGAAGTTTCGATCGCAGCACTCTGAAGCCATGTGGGCGGGCGGGAAGGAGGCGCGGCAACTGCGCCCCTTGTCGTTTGAATCGCGCGCGTTCGGCGCCCACCGTTCGCCCGGTTCTTTAAGGCGGGTTAAACTGGATTCCGCAACAGGCATGGAGGAGAGCGCGCAGTGGCCGCACAACAAGTACTGGACTTGATCGGCAACACCCCGCTGGTCGAAATCACCCGGATGGACGCCGGAAAATGCCGGCTGTTCCTGAAAATGGAAAGCCAGAATCCGGGGGGCTCGATCAAGGACCGGATCGGCCGCTCGATGATCGAAGCCGCCGAGCAAGACGGCCAGCTCAAGCCCGGGGGAACGCTGATCGAAGCCACTGCGGGTAATACCGGCCTCGGCCTGGCTTTGGTGGCTGCGCTAAAGGGCTACAAGCTCACACTGGTGGTGCCAGACAAGATGAGCCGGGAGAAGATATTTCACCTCAAGGCAATGGGCGCCGAGGTGATCCTGACTCGCTCCGACGTTGGCAAGGGTCACCCGGAGTATTACCAGGACATGGCAGAACGCATTGCCGGGGAAACTGGTGCCTTCTTCATCAACCAGTTCGCCAACCCGGCAAACCCGTACGCCCACGAAACCACCACCGGGCCGGAAATCTGGAAACAAATGGACCACGACGTCGACGCGGTGGTGTGCGGCGTGGGTTCCGCCGGAACCTTGAGCGGGCTGTCGCATTTCTTCGAGAAAGTTTCACCCGCCACCGATATGGTGCTGGCCGACCCGGTGGGTTCGGTGCTGGCGGATTACATTCACACCGGGAAATACGGTGAGGCCGGAAGCTGGATCGTGGAAGGCATCGGCGAGGATTTCATACCGCCGATCGCGGATTTCGCCAGGGTGAAGAAGGCTTATTCAATCAGCGACCAGGAAGCCTGCACTACCGTGCGCGAGTTGCTGCTGAAGGAAGGCATCCTCGCCGGCTCCTCTTCCGGCACGCTGATCGCCGCGGCGCTGCATTACTGCCGGGAACAGAAGACCCCTAAACGGGTGGTGAGTTTCGTCTGCGACAGCGGTAACAAATACCTGTCAAAAGTGTTCAACGACTACTGGCTGATCGACCAGGGTT
>LNFM01005129.1_pt1 | contig 23117 bp, 16 predicted proteins | sample 596031 | NCBI WGS metagenome assembly LNFM01 (sample SAMN04254537, study PRJNA301005) | activated carbon metagenome | isolation source: dual media filters at the Ann Arbor, Michigan drinking water treatment plant | place: USA: Ann Arbor | reverse complement strand
GGTAGCCGATGCCGGGCTTGGTCTCGACGTTGTTGAACCAGGCGTACTCCACACCCGGCCGGCTGGTCCAGACGTTCTTGCAGGTGACGCTGCATGTGTGGCAGCCGATGCACTTGTCCAGATTGAGGACCATGCCGATTTGGGCTCTGACTTTCATGTCGCTCGCTCCGATCAATGAGGGGTAACGCTGCCTGCTGCGCATGACCGACGACGCGGCCTGCGCCATGGCAGGCTGCCGTGGCGGCGCTGCGCGCTCATGGGCCGTGACTCGACCTGCGCGAGGTCACTGCGCGATTGCCTCATGGGTTCTCCCCCTGCGACTGGAAGGCCTTCGCCAGATGGTCGTCGCGCGGCGTATCCAGCCAGTCGACCTGCTTCATCTTGCGCACCACGACGAACTCGTCACGGTTGGTGCCGATCGTTCCGTAGTAGTTGAAGCCGTAAGACAGCTGCGCGTAGCCGCCGATCATGTGGGTCGGCTTGGTGACGATGCGCGTGACCGAATTGTGGATTCCGCCGCGCACGCCGGTGATCTCGCTGCCGGGCGTGTTGATGATCTTTTCCTGCGCGTGGTACATCATCGTCATGCCGGGGTTGACGCGCTGGCTGACCACGGCGCGCGCTGCAATGGCACCGTTGATGTTGAACAGCTCCACCCAGTCGTTGTCCTCGATCCCCGCCTTCTTCGCGTCGTCCTCAGACAGCCAGATCACTGGGCCGCCGCGATTGAGCGTCAGCATGATCAGGTTGTCGCTGTAGGTGGAGTGGATGCCCCACTTCTGGTGCGGCGTGATGAAGTTAAGTTGGATCTCTGGATTGCCGTTGGGCTTGATGTTGTGGATGCCGGCCGTGGTCTTCAGATCGACGGGCGGCCGATAGCTGGAGAAGCCCTCGCCGAAGGCGATCATCCACGGGTGATCCTGATAGAACTGCTGGCGACCGGTCAGCGTGCGCCATGGAATCAGCTCGTGCACGTTGGTGTAGCCGGCGTTGTACGAGACCTTCTCGCTTTCCAGACCTGACCACGTGGGCGAGCTGATGATCTTGCGCGGCTGTGCCTGGATGTCGCGGAAGCGGATCTTCTCGTCTTCGCGGTGCAGCGCCAGGTGCGCGTGCTCGCGGCCGGTGGCCTTGGACAGTGCCTCCCACGCTTTCACCGCCACGTGGCCGTTGGTCTCGGGCGCCAGCTGCAGCACCACCTCGCAGGCGTCGATGTCGGTAACGATGCGCGGGCGACCTTCGCTGTCGATGCCGTTGAGCGCGCCGAGCTGCTTGACCTCGGTCTCGGTGTTCCAGCTGATGCCCTTGCCACCGTTGCCGACCTTGCCCATCAGGGGGCCAAGCGAGGTGAAGCGCTGGTACACGTTGGGAAAGTCGCGCTCGACCACGGCAATCTGCGGCGCCGTCTTGCCGGGAATGAGGTCGACCTCGCCCTTCTTCCACTCCTTCACGTCAAACGGCTGCGCCAGTTCGGCCGGCGTGTCGTGCATCAGCGGCGTCAGCACGACTTCCTTCTCGACACCCAGGTGGCCCTTGCATACCTCGCTGAACGACTTGGCGAAGCCTTTGTAGATCTCCCAGTCGCTGCGGGACTGCCACACCGGATCCACCGCGGCGGACAGCGGGTGGATGAACGGGTGCATGTCGCTGGTGTTCAGGTCGTTCTTCTCGTACCAGCTGGCGGTGGGCAGCACGATGTCGCTGTACAGGCAGGTGGTGCTCATGCGGAAGTCGAGCGTCACCACCAGGTCCAGCTTGCCCACGGGCGCTTCGTCGTGCCACTTCACTTCGGTCGGCTTGGCCTCGTCATGGCCCAGGTCCTTGCCCTGGATGCCGTTCTCGGTGCCCAGCAGGTGCTTGCAGAAGTACTCATGGCCCTTGCCGGACGAACCCAGCAGGTTGGAGCGCCAGACAAACAGATTGCGCGGCCAGTTCTGCGGCGCGTCCGGATCCTCGCAGCTCAACTCGAGGCTGCCATCCTTGAGCGCGCGGACCGTGTAGTCCTTCGGCTCGAGGCCGGCTGCCTTCGCATCCTTGACGACCTGCAGCGGATTGGTCTTGAGCTGCGGTGCGGAGGGCAGCCAGCCCATGCGCTCGGCGCGCACGTTGTAGTCGATCAGGCTGCCGCCGAACTTCGATTTGTCCGCCAGTGGCGACAGGATCTCCTGCACGCCAAGCTTTTCGTAGCGCCACTGGTCGCTGTGGGCGTAAAAAAAGCTGGTCGAATTTTGCTGGCGCGGCGGGCGAATCCAGTCGAGCGCGAACGCCAGCGCGGTCCAGCCGGTCTGCGGCCGCAGCTTTTCCTGCCCGACGTAGTGCGCCCAGCCGCCGCCGCTCTGACCCACGCAGCCGCACATCATCAGCAGGTTGATCACGCCGCGGTAGTTCATGTCGGCGTGGTACCAGTGGTTCATGGCGGCGCCGATGATGATCATCGACTTGCCATGGGTCTTGTCGGCGTTGTCGGCAAACTGGCGGGCGACGGTGATCACCTGGTCACGCGGCACGCCGGTGATCTTCTCCTGCCAGGCCGGCGTGTACGGGTAGTCGTCGTTGAAGTCCTTGGCACCGCTGCCCAGCCCGCGGTCGATGCCGTACTGCGCCACCTGCAGGTCGAACACGGTGGCGACCAGCGCGTCGCCGTCGGCCAGCCGCAGGCGTACCGCCGGCACCTTGACGCGGTTGATGTCGCCATCGCGCTTGCTATTCGGAAAATGCGGCGTGTCCACGCCCGCGAAGTAGGGGAACGCGACCTCGATGACTTCATGTGCCTGCGCGCCATCTTCGAGCACGGACAGCTTCAGCTTGACCTCGCTGTTGCGCTGCGCTTCCTTGGCTTCGAGGTTCCACTTGCCGGCATCGGCGCGGCCTTCCGGTCCCCAGCGGAATCCGATCGAGCCATTGGGCAGCACCGTCTTGCCGCGGGTGTCGAAGGCGACCGTCTTCCAGTCCGGGTTGTTGGTCTCACCGAGGGCGTCGGCGAAGTCGCTGGCGCGCACGTAGCGGTCCGGCGCCAGCACCGTGGTGCCATCGGCCAGCGTCTGTTCCTTCAGGCGCAACAGCAGCGGCAGGTCGGTGTAGCGACGCGCGTAGTCGTCGAAGTAGGCGCTGCGCGGTCGTTCGGCCCCGACGCTGCCGCCGAAGTAGAACTCCTTGAGCGCCACGTGGCCCATCGCCATCGCGAGCGCGGCATCGGTGCCCTGCTTGGGATGCAGCCACAGATCGCACAGCTTGGCGACCTCCGAGTAGTCGGGCGTCACCGCGACGGTCTTCGCACCCTTGTAGCGAACTTCGGTGAAGAAGTGCGCGTCCGGCGTGCGCGTCTGCGGGACGTTGCTGCCCCAGGCGATGATGTAGTTGCTGTTGTACCAATCGGCGCTCTCGGGCACATCGGTCTGTTCGCCCCACACCTGCGGGCTGGCGGGCGGCAGGTCGCAGTACCAGTCGTAAAAGCTCATGCACACGCCGCCGATCAGCGACAGGTAGCGGCTGCCCGCGGCGTAGCTGACCATGCTCATCGCCGGGATCGGCGAGAAGCCGATCACGCGGTCCGGGCCGTGCGTCTTGATCGTGTAGACGTTGGCGGCGGCGATCAGCGTGTTGATCTCGTCCCAGCTGGAGCGGACGAAGCCGCCCATGCCGCGCACCTGCTGGTAATCGCGCCGCGCCTGCGGGTCCTCGACGATGCTGGCCCAGGCATCCACCGGGCTCTTGGCGATCGCCAGCGCCTTGCGCCAGCGCTCCAGCAGCCGTCCCCGCACCATCGGGTACTTCAGCCGGTTGGCGCTGTACAGGTACCAGGAATAGCTGGCACCGCGGGCGCAGCCGCGCGGCTCATGGTTGGGCAGGTCGGCGCGCGTGCGCGGGTAGTCGGTCTGCTGGGTTTCCCAGGTGACGATGCCGCCCTTCACGTAGATCTTCCACGAGCACGAGCCGGTGCAGTTGACGCCGTGCGTGGAGCGCACCACCTTGTCGTGCGCCCAGCGGTTGCGGTAGGCGTCTTCCCAGGTGCGGTCCTCGCCGGAGGTCCGGCCGTGGCCGTCGGCGAACTGTTCCTTGGGCAGGGTGAAGTGCGTCAGGCGGTCGAGAAAGTGACTCATGTGTGTCCTCAAGTTCAGTGTTCTTGCTTCGAAGCTGACCTGCGTGGGCAGATCGGCCGGCCGCTCGCGCAGCCGGCGCTTCGCATCACGGGTTCTTCACGAAGGCGTTCTTGCGCAGGTAGAACCACCAGTTCAGGACCAGGCACAGCGCGTAGAAGACGGCGAAGCCGTACATCGCGGCTTGCGGCGTGCCGGCCTTGATCTGCTCGCCGATCACCACCGGCGCGATGAAGGCGCCGTAGGCGGCGACGGCCGAGGTCCAGCCGAGCACCGGCCCGGCCTGGGTGCGGTCGAAGATGACGCCGATGGTGCGGAAGGTCGATCCGTTGCCGATGCCGCTGGCGGCGAACAGCACGATGAACAGCAGCAGGAAGGGTGTGAAGTACTGCTCGGGTGTGGCCGAGTTGTAGGCCAGCATCATCACGTAACCGACAGCGATCGAGGCCGCCACCATGATCACCGAGATCACCTGGGTGACGATGGAGCCGCCGACCTTGTCGGAGATCCAGCCGCCGATCGGGCGGATCGCGGCGCCGACGAACGGACCGATCCACGCATAGGCGAAGGCCGACGGCGCGTTCGGGTTCTTCAGCGTGTGCTGCATCACGCCGTTCGCATCGGGCACGTGGCTGATGCCGAAGATCACCGCGATCGACAAGGGCAGGGCCATCGAGAAGCCGATGAACGAGCCGAAGGTGACGATGTACAGGATCGTCATCGACCAGGTGTGCTTGTCCTTGAAGATCGCGAACTGCTTGGCGATGTGTTCCTTCATCGGTCCGAAGGCCGCCAGCTTCATCACCAGCAGCGACAGGCCGACGTCGAGCGGAATCGCCACCCACATGCTGAGCAGCCCGAGGCCGGTCGGCTTGGGCAGATACAGGTACAGCACGAAGATCGATGGCGCGAAGGCCAGCGTGTACAAATAGGTGACCTTGAGGAAGGCGACGATCGGGTGGCCCGCCGCCGGCGTCACCGTCTTCAGGTTGTTCATGCCCCACCAGCACAGCGCGGCCAGCGGCACCAGCGACAGCACCCAGGCGAAGCCGGCGTTCTGGATCCAGGTCGGCGTGCCGGCCGAGATCTTGCCGAGGATCCACCCGCTGTCCTTCTGCAGGATCATCGGTTCGCCGCCGAGCGCGCCGAACAGTCCCACCGTCATCACCAGCGGGATCACGATCTGCATCGTGGTCACGCCGAAGTTGCCGATGCCCGCGTTGATGCCCAGTGCGGTGCCCTGCAGCCGCTTGGGAAAGAAGGTGCTGATGTTCGACATCGAGCTGGCGAAGTTGCCGCCGCCCACGCCGGACCACAGCGCCAATAGTTGGAACACCCACAGCGGCAGGTCGGGGTGCTGAAGCGCGATGCCGGTGCCGATTGCGGGCGCCAGCAGCATCGCGGTGGTCAGGAAAACCGTGTTGCGGCCGCCGGCGATGCGGATGAAGAACGAGGCCGGGATCCGCATCGTCGCGCCGGAGATGCCGGCGATCGCGGTGAGCGTGAACAACTCGGCCTGCGAGAACGGAAACCCGAGGTTGAACATCTGCACCGTGATGATTCCCCACATCCCCCACACGGCGAACGCGCACAGCAGCGCCGGCACGGACAGCGCCAGGTTGCGGTACGCGATCTTCTTGCCGGTGGTGTTCCAGAACGTCTCGTCTTCCGGACGCCAGTCGACGATGTCGGCGCGGGAAGGTGGGGACGCGGGTTTCGGCGGCAGGGCGATGTCGGGCTGGACGGCGCTCATCGTTTCTTCCTTGTGTCCGTGCTTGATGTGGCCGCGCCTACTCGGCGCCGGCCACCGTGGCCGGCACCTTGTGCGGGTGACTTGAGACGACGTCGGTGGTGCGCATCTCGGTGCGATACATCCAGATCAGAGAGACCCAGACCACGCCGTACATCAACATGAAGGCGGAGGAACGCACGCCGGTCAGGTCGAGCAGCGCGCCGAACATGATCGGCAGGATGAAGCCGCCCATGCCACCGGCCAGGCCGACGATGCCGCTGACGACGCCGATGTTCTTCGGGTAGTCATCCGCGATGTACTTGAACACGCTGGCCTTGCCGAAGGCCCAGGCCACGCCGATCGCGAACATCAGCGCGGTGAAGGTCCACACGTTGTGCGCCAGCGTGAAGGTGATCGGCCCGTTGACGCCCTGCACCGTGTAGGAGGTGGCGGGATAGGACAGCAGGAACAGGCAGACCCAACTGACCCACAGCACCCACCAGGTCACCTTGTGCGCGCCCCACTTGTCGCTCATCCATCCGCCCATGGCCCGCAGCACGCCGCCCGGCAGCGAAAAGCACGCGGCCAGCAGGGCAGCGACGCGAATGTCGAGATTGAATTCGTTGACGTAGTACTGGACCATCCACAGGCTCAGCGCCACGTAGCCGCCGAACACGATCGAGTAGTACTGGCAGTACTTCCATACCGCCGGGTCCTTGAACGCCTGCACTTGCTGGCGCCAGGTGATGTGCGACTCGACGCAGTGCTTCGGATCGTGGTGGCTGAACAGCCAGAACAGCAGCGCCATGGCCAGCATGGCGCCGGCGTAGACCTGAGGCACCAGCGTCCAGCCGAACGCCACCAGCAGCACCGGCGCGATGAACTTGTTGACCGCCGCGCCGGAATTGCCGGCGCCGAAGACACCCATCGCAAAGCCCTGGTTCTTCTTCTCGAACCAGCGCGCCACGTACGGCGTTCCCACCGAGAACGAACCGCCGGCCAGGCCGACGAACAGACCGAGCACGAGGAAGTGCCAATACGCGGTGGCGTAGCCGATCAGCCAGATCGGCACCACGGTCGACAGCATCAGCAGGAAAAAGACGATGCGGCCGCCGAACTTGTCGGTCCACATGCCCAGCGGCACCCGGATCAGCGAGCCGGTGAGCACCGGGATCGCGGTCAGCAGGCCGAATTGCGTGTTGTTGAGTCCCAGCGTCTTCTTGATCGGGATGCCGATCACGCCGAACATCATCCATACCGCGAAGCACACCGTGAACGCCAGCGTGCTGACGATCGCCACCTGCCATTGCCTGGCGCGACGACGGCCCTCGACCTGGCCGGCAGTCGCAGCAACTGCCCTGACTTGCGTGACTGCCCGTGCCATCTGCTTGCCTCCGCGCTGTCGTGATCGCATCGATTGCTGCACCGCGGTCCGCTGCTCTGCCTGAAGATCGCGTGGTGAAGGCACTTTGGAAGTCGGGCGAAGCGTCGTCCGTGATGCAGATCAACCTGCACCGGCAGGTGCCTCCGCGTGGATGTCGGTGCTACTTCGGCGTGGGTAGCGGCAGTCGAGGTGCGATGCCTCGCGCGGGTTAGCAGCGTTGCGTGGCGCCTGCTCCGGGTTGTTCGTAAGGAGCAGCGAGCCCTTCGCGCGTATCGTTCGTCCGGTTGCCGGCGACGTGCGGATGGACCGCGTCACCCGCGCGCACGGCCCCTGACATAACCTGCAAACATGAACCTGCGACGCCTGTGGTCGAGTTCGACGCTGCTGCGTGTGGCCAGCGTGCTGGGAATCATCACGCTCGTCGCCATCGCCGTGGTGATTACCGCGGCGGTGATCACCGAGCAGTCCACCGGCAAGGGCGCAGCCATCAACATCGCCGGCTCGCTGCGCATGCAGTCGTACCTGTTGGCGACCCGTGTGGCCGAAGGTGCCGATGCGCGCGCCGACAACAGTCGCCAGCGCAGGGCCATCGCGGTGGAGATCGCCGCCTGGGAGGCGCGAGTGGCCGATCCGCGCCTGACCGCCGCGATCCCGGCCCGGGCAGACAGCACGTTGCGGCATGCCTACAGCAGCATCGCCTTGCAGTGGCAGGACTTGCGTCGCCTCGCGCTCGATGCCGCCGACAGCGAGACCGCGCGCGATGGCTTCCTGCAGCGCGTGCATCCATTCGTCGCCGACGTCGATCGCCTGGTGGTGCTGCTCGAAGGCGATCTGGAGTCGCGCATCCACGGCCTGCAAGTGGCGCTGGGCGCGGCCTTGTTCGTGATCCTGGTGCTGGTGCTCACCGCGATCTTCGTGCTCGACCTGCAGGTGTTCCAGCCGATCAAGGATCTGGCGCGCGTGGCGCAGTCGGTGCGCCAGGGCGACTTCTCGGTGCGCACCGATGAGGTGGGCGAAGACGAGCTCGGCCAGCTCGGCCGCGACTTCAATCACATGGTGGAGGAACTGGGCCGACTGTACGGTTCGCTGGAAGGACAGATCGCCGCCAAGACGGCCGACCTGGAGCAGAAGAACCAGTCGCTGTCGCTGCTGTACGAAACCGCGCGCGAGCTGTCGGCGCCCACGCTGGCGGCGCAGACGCTGCAGCGGGTGGCGACAAACGTGCGCACGGTGCTGGGCGTGGAGGGCGTGGTCATCTGCGCGCGCCACGCGCCGGCCAAGGAGGGGATCCCACTCGCCTATGCCGAGGCGACGCCCGGCGCGGTATGCGAGCAGGTGCGCTGCCAAGGCTGTCTCGACGAAGGCCGCATCGTCTGGCATGAGCTGGCGGGCACCAGCGGTCGCAAGGTGTTGTCGGTGCCGCTGCTCGAAGGCGAGCGCCAGTATGGCGTGATGCCGATTCAGCTGGCACCGGGCCAGATGCTGTCGCCCTGGCAGATCGAGCTGGCACAGACGCTCGGACGGCACATTGGCGCGGCGTTGGCCGCAGCCGAGGCGCGCGATGAACACCGCCGGTTGGCGCTGTTCGAGGAGCGCTCGGCGATCGCGCGCGAACTGCATGACTCGCTCGCGCAGTCGCTTTCGTACACCAAGATCCAGCTGGCACGACTCAGTGCGCTGCTGCCGGCCGGCGCTCATGAGGCGGACGCCGCCAGCGTCGCCAGTGCGCGCGAAGTGGTGCAGGAACTGCGTGACGGTGTGTCCAGCGCCTACCGCCAGCTGCGCGAACTGCTCACCACCTTCCGCCTGCAGCTGTCAGGCAAGGGGCTGACCCAGGCGATCGCCGAGGCGGTCGCCGACTTTCGCCAGCGCACGCCGATCGACGTCACGCTGGATGACCAGCTCATCGGCATCGAGCTGACCGCCAATCAGCAGATCCACGTGCTGCAGATCGTGCGCGAGGCACTGGCGAACATCGAGCATCATTCACAGGCGCGGCATGCCTCGGTGCGCCTGGCGCGGGGCGAAGGCGCCGACGGCGCGCGGCATATCGAGGTATCGATCGAGGATGACGGCGTCGGCATCGCGAGCCTGGAGTCGCCGCGCCAGCATTTCGGTCTGCTGATCATGCGTGATCGCGCGCAGATGGTTGGCGGCACGCTCGAAGTCGGCCGTCGGCCAACGGGCGGCACCTTCGTGCGACTGCAGGCGCGAATGGACGCACCGTTCAGCGATGCACTGGTCACCCGGTCCAATGCGCGATCCGAACCGGCCTCGACGGCGCTGCCGTGATGCCGCTCCGATGAACCCAGAAAGGAGTTTGATCCGTGGCCAACACCGTGCTGATCGTCGATGACCATCCGCTGTTTCGTCGCGGCGTGGCCCAGTTGCTGGCGATGGACCCGGAGATCGCGGTCGTCGGCGAGGCGGCCGACAAGGCTGGCGCGCTCGAGATGACCCGCCAGCACGAGCCTGACCTCATCCTGCTGGACCTTAACCTGAAGAACGAATCCGGCCTCGACATCCTGGCCGAACTGAAGGAAGAGGACCCGTCGCGCAGGATCGTGATGCTGACCGTGTCCGATGCGCCCGACGATCTGATGCAGGCGATTCGCACCGGTGCCGACGGCTACCTGCTGAAGGACATGGAGCCGGAGGACCTGCTCAGCCGCCTGCGCGAAGCGCTGACCGGCAAGACCGTGATCAGCGACGCCCTGGCCGGTCGCCTGGCGGCCGCGCTGCGCGCCGAAGCGCAGGATGCCACCCGCAAATCCGACCGTGATCTGGCGACATTGACCGACCGCGAGCAGGCCGTGTTGCGCTGCGTGGCCGACGGTCAGTCGAACAAGCTGATCGCCCGCACCCTGTCGATCACCGAAGGCACGGTCAAGGTGCACGTCAAGCACATGCTGAAGAAGCTCAACTTCCGTTCACGCGTCGAAGCCGCGGTGTGGGCCACCGAATTGGGCATGCGTCAGCAGTAGCGAGCGTAGGTGGGGGCGCCGGTCTGCGCCCCGGTACGAGACGTTGTTCACCGACTTCGCGGGCGTGCCGACCACGCGAGCACGCGCCTCGCACGTGCAGCAACGCGGCGCATTTCCCCAACTAGCCGCAGGCGTTCGGGCGATGCCTTGGCACTCAGCGCTCGAGAGTGCTGCATTGACGTGCGCGGCAGGAATTTGGCATCTTTTCGCCCGAGCTGGCAGAGCCCTTGCTTGTCAGCATCTGTGGACCTGCCGCGTTGGCGACAGGTCAACGTACTCGGTGCAACCTATCCGGAGGATTCGATGAGCGCGACCGCGACCCTTCCAGCCGTGCTGAGCAAGCCCGCGATCTCGATCGCCGGGTTCAAGGATGTCTATCAGGTGCCGCGCATCGAGACGGCGTTGACAGAGTTGCAGGAGCTTGGCAGCGGCGGCAACGAAGCGCTCAAGGCCACCTACGTCAAGATGATCAAGGCGGGCGGGCAGCGCTTCACGATCAAACCTTCGGCGCTGCCCGACATCGATGCGCTCATCGAAGAACTGCCCAATTTTGCCGAGCCGCTGGAGGACGTCCGCCGTCAGCTGGCGCTGTGCCTGTCGAGTGACGACGCACTCGACCTCGAACCGATCCTGCTGCTGGGTGACCCGGGCATCGGCAAGACCCACTTCGCGCGCCGCCTGTCCAAGCTGCTGGGCACCGGCTACAACTTCATCGGCATGAGCTCACTCACGGCGGGCTGGATCCTCAGCGGCGCCAGTGCGCAGTGGAAAAATGCCAAGCCGGGCAAGGTGTTCGACGCGCTGGTCAATGGCGAGTACGCCAATCCGGTGATCGTGGTCGATGAGATCGACAAGGCCGGCGGCGACCAGCAGTACGACCCACTGGGCAGCCTGTACACGCTGCTCGAACATGACACCGCCTGCGAGTTCACCGACGAGTTCGCCGAGGTGCCGATCGATGCGGGCGATGTCGTGTGGGTCGCCACCGCCAACCAGGCCCGATCGATTCCGGAGCCGATCCTCAACCGGATGAACGTCTACGAGATCGAGGCGCCCGACGCCGAGGGCGCACGCCGGATCGCCGCCAGCATCTACCGCGAACTGCGCGCGGAGCACGCCTGGGGTCGGCCGTTCCCGCCTGATCTCGACGACGACGCCCTCGATCGGCTGGCCAGGCTCAAGCCGCGCGAGATGCGCCGCGTGATGCTCACCGCATTCGGCAACGCCAAGCTCGCCGGTCGCTGCGAAGTGCAGGCGGTCGACATCACCGACGAACGCATCTCCAAGAAGCCGCGCATCGGCTTCTAAGTGAACTGCCGCGCATCGGTTTCTGAGTCAACTGCCGCGCATCGCTGCTGAGCGACTCGCCGAGCATCGCCTTGCGAGTGACCCGTTGCGATCGGCGCACACCCGCGGCGGTTCGCCTTCCGGGTGACCGGCTGCATCGCGGCGAGCAAGTGACCCGCTGCGCATCGGCTCCCGGCCCGCGGGTGCTCGTACCGACTAGTTGATCACTTCGGCACGGCTTGGGGAGCCGCCTGCTTGGCCATCGCCTCGTCGGCGCGCGCCTGCGCTACGCGTCGATACACCGGTCCCCAGATCGGGTGGCCGATCTCGGCATCGGTCAACAGGAACTTCGGGTACGCACTGAACGCGCGGCGAAACTGCTGCTCGCATTCCCCGGTCCGATCGAACGCGCAGGCAATGAAGGCGAGGTACTTGTGCGCCACCGCTGCATCGCGCGGGTCGCGCAGGCTCTGCAATATGGCGCTGCGAAAGCTCTGCTCCGCCCGCTCGAAGGCGCCATCTTCATAGGCGCGCAGGCCGTTGATCAGCGCGCGTTCGGCCGGTCGTGCATACAGCTGGGCGATGCTCTCCGACGCCGGCAGCGGCGCCGGGGACGGCGCCGTGACGCAACCGCCGAGCAGCATGATCGTCAATGAAGCCAGTGCGGTCAGCGTGCCGGCACGCCGCGCCGGCGATTCGCGGGGACCGTTCAATTCGGGCTCACTCGAAGCGGTGGCGGATCTGCAGCGGCTTGGCCGGATCGACGTCGACCTGTGCCGTCACCGCGGCCTTGTCGCCGTAGCGAATCTCGACGCCGTGGCGACCGGCCGGCAAGGTCAGCTGCAGCAGCGGCGGGCTGACGCCGATCGGCTTGCCATCGACGAACACTTCGCCCCAGGGGGCGATGTCCAGTTGCACCGTGCCGGTGCCGGTGACGGCCGGCTGGGGTGCAGGTGCCACGGCCGGCGCGGCGATCGGCGCCGTCGGAGCATTCGGCCCGGCGGTGGCCGCCAGGATCGCCGCAATCACGGTGGCGCTCACTGCCAGTCCGGCCACCCCGCCCACCAGCACGCGATTGCGTTGCAACCACGGGATCGCGTTGTGCCAGGCGTCCTGCAGCCGCTCGCCGGCGGGCACCGGCACGTCGGGCGGCGGTGGCGGCAACGTTTCGGCGACGGTCGGCGCGTTGGCGGTGCGTGGACGAATCGCCAGCGTGGCCGGACGTGACGACGGCCGGGTGCCAGGCGACTTGCCCATCGGCGGCAGCGGTTCGTCCAGATCGATCGCCACCGTCGGCGCATAGGCGTCGGGATTGGCTGCGCCCGCGGGAACAGCGGCGCGGCGCGGCGGGGCGGCGAGCGGGATGCCGATGGTGGCCGGCGCCACGTTGTCGCGGCGCTCGTTCCAGATGAAGCTGGTGAGCGCATCGCGCAGGTCGCCGGCGGTGCGTCGCGTGGTGCTGCTGGGCGCAAGTACATCGTCGATCAGGCGCGCCAGCGTGGGTGGCACATCGGCGCGCAGCGAGGCCATCGGCGCCGGCCGCTCCGTGGGCGCCTTGCCGCTCACCATCATGTAGACCAGCGACGTCACCGCGCGCACGTCGACGCGGCGCGCCTCGTCGGTCAGCTCGCTGTGGAAGTACGGCAGCAGCTTCTCGGTCCGCGCCAGCGCATCGTCGCCGCCGGTGCCGCCGTCGATCCAGCCGCCAAAGCCTTCGACCTTGGGCACGCCATCGACCTGCAGCACCACATGCTGGGGTCCCAGATGACCGTGCGCCACGCCCTGCTGATGCGCGTGTTCGATGGCATCGGCGATGCGCGCGGCAATGCTGGCGCAATGGACGAACTGCGGCCGCCAGCCGGAGGCGATCAGCTCGTGCAGGCCGCGGCCGTTGACGCGCTCGATGGCCAGGTAGCCGGTATCGCCGAGTCGGCCCGCCTCATAGACGGTGACGATATGCGGATGCGCCAGCCTGCCGGCCGCCTGCGCCTGTCGCACGAACGCTTGTTCGAGCGGATCCATCTGCGCATCGAGGTGCGGTGTGGCGTCCTTCAGCGGCGGCAGTTGCACCGCCTTGATGACGACCTCGCGGTGCAGGACCGGATCGGTGCCGAGGTAGACCACCGAGTTCTGCTCACGGCGCAACAACCGCGTGATCGAGAAACGGCCCAGCTGCCGCGGTGCCTGGCTGGGCGACAGGCGCGCGTTGAACGGCGCACTGATGACCGTGGTCGTCGTGGCGGCCGTGTTCAGTGGGTTCGGGACGGTCGGCGCCAGGGTGGTCGGCGCGTCGGAAACGGCGGGTTCGGGCACGGGGCGGATCGATCGCGATACGGTGGGCGGTCGCGCTTGCGGCGCGTCGGCAGCGGAAGGGGCAGCAGGCTGCGTGGAATCGTTCATCGGGCGCACAACGTCGGTGCGAGCGTAGTGGATCGGCCCGATGGGCGCCAATCGTCCGAATGGCCCCGCTGTTGCATGCCGGCGCCGCGCTGATTTCGAAGCGGCGCCATGCTCGGTCAGAACCGGTGCTGCAACGCGACCGTCTGGCCGGGCTTGACCTCGACCCGTGCGCGCATGGGCGGCGCCGCGCCATTGCGGATCTCGACCGCATGCACGCCCGGAGGCAGCGTCAGCCGGGTCAGCGGCGGCGATACGCCCCGGCTGTCGCCATTGACGACCACCTCGCCCCAAGGCGAAACCGCCAGTGCGACAAAGCCATCGCCGCTGGCGGTCGTGGCTGCCGGGTTGTCGCCGCGCGCCCGGCGCGCCTCGGCGCTGCGGGTCTTGGCCGCCGCCTGGGCGGCAGCGGACCCGTTGGCCGTGACCGATGGGGTGCCGCCGTTGAGATCGGTGGGCGCCGCACCGGCCGACGCGTCGCTCCCGCTCGGTGGCGCTACCGGCTGCACCTGCACCTGGATCGGCGCAGTTGAGGCGACCGCCGGTCCACTGGTGGCCGCTGGCTCGGGATCGCGCGAGGCCAGCGCACCGATGCCGATTGCCGATGCGGCCGCCAGTCCGGCCAGCATCAGTCGCACCCGCGGCGTACGCAGTTGCCGACGCAGGTCGCGACCGCGGGTGGCTGGCCCGCGCGCGGCCAGCGCCACCGTCGCACCGCCGGCATACGCCGCCAGGTCGTTGCGCAGTTCGCCGGCGCTCTGGTAGCGCTGTTCGATGTCCTTGCTCAATGCCCGTCTGACCACACCGAGCAGCGGCGCCGGCGTATCCGGCCGCAACTGTTCCAGCGGGGTCGGCAGGTCGGCGATCACCTGGGCCAGGGTCTCTTCGATGTTGGCACCGTCGAACGCCCGCCGGCCGCCGATCAGCTCGTACAGGATGCTGCCGATTGAGAAGATGTCGCTGCGGTTGTCGATCACCCGGCCGAGCGCCTGCTCGGGAGACATGTAATTGGGCGTGCCGATCAGTTGCCGACGCTGGTTGGCCGCATCGCCGGCCAGCGTCATCGCAACGCCGAAGTCGAGCACCTTGGGCTTTCCGTCGCGCAACAGGAAGATGTTCGACGGCTTGATGTCGCGATGGATCAGTCCACGCTTGTGTGCGTAGTGAACGGCGTCGGCCACGCGCGCCATCAGGCTGGCAATCTGGCGCAGCGGCATCGGCTGGCCGCTGGCCAGCACGTCGTGCAGGTCGCGCCCGTGCAGCCGCTCCATCGCGATGTACGCGAGATCGCCGGATTTTCCGGCGTCGAAAATGGTGACGATGTGCGGATGGTTCAGGCGGCCGGCGGCGCGCGCTTCGTTCAAGAAGCCGGCCTCGACCTGCTCGCGGTGCTCGCCCGAGGAGGTCAGCGGCAGCGCCTTGATCGCCACTTCGCGACCCAGTACCGGATCGTGCGCGCTGTAGACGACGCCATTGGAGCCGCGGCCGATCTCGTCCTTCACCTGAAAGCGGCCGATCATGCGCGGCGGCGCCGGCAGGATCATGGCCGGTTCCGTGGGCAGAGTGACGTGCGCAGGAGATTTCACGAAGGGCGTTCGATGTTGCCGCGTACCGTGCCCGATTATTGCACCGGGCAACGCCGGCATTGCGCCGGAATTGCGCGTCAAATCAACGCGCTTTCAGCTGTGCAGGCTTGTCTGCCGGCCGTGTCGTCCGTCGGGATGACACGGCCACAATGAGGGTTGCCACGCACGCGTCAACGCTCATGAGCGTGCGAACACGATCTGCTCTTTCCGCAGCAGATGCGCCTGCAGCAGCAGGCAGACCAGCGTGCCGGCGAGGCAGACCGCGGCCGGCACCAGCAGGTGGGCAAGGGTCAGCGGCTCGCCGCGCAGCGTCTTCATCAGTACCGACAGCTGAGCCACCGATGGCACCAGCAGCTGCCAAAAGGCGTCTCGCACGGTGAGGAACACCGGCACCAGCGCGGCGAATTGCACTGCCATCGTGATGTAGCTGACGTAGGTCTGTGCTTCCTTGAAGCTGCGTCCGAAGGTGGCGGCCAGCATGTTGACCGCGGCCATCAACGCCGCGAAGGGCAGCAGCACCACCAGGAAGATCGCCACCTCGCGCCAGTGCAATTGCATCAGCGCCGACAGCGTTTCACTCGAAATGAAGCGCATCGACACCAGGAATCCCGCCATGGTGAGCAGCACGATGACCACCGAATAGGTCATCACTACCGCCCATTTGCCGAGCACGATGCTCGCCACCGGCACCGGATTCATCAACAGAGGTTCGAGCGAGCCGCGCTCGCGCTCACCTGCCGTGACGTCGATCGCCACCGACAGCGCACCGAACACCGCCACGATCAGTGCCGCCCAGGGCACGATGAACAGCAGTTGCGCGCCGCGCGCCTGCGACGGCGCCAGATTTTTCTCCTGGATTTCGAGCGGAGCCAGCAACTGCGGACTGACGCCGCGCGCGATCAGGCGCAAGGTCCCCACCTCGCGGTTGAAGGCGTTGACCAGCGCGCTCGCGGTGCGCACCATCGGTTGTGCGCGCTCATGGCTGTCGTCGAACACCAGCTCGATCGACACGTTCTCGCCGCGCGCCAGCATCCCTTCGAAGTCCTCGGGCGGCACCAACACGCCGTTCTGCAGGGTGCCGGCGCGCAGTCTCGCCTCGTAGTCCGGTTGCGCCGCCGTCACCGTCGCGCCCTGGCGCTGGATGAAGTTGACCAGCGTCGGCGCGCGTTTCGGTTCGGCGATCACCACCTCGCGTGCGCGGGCCTTCTCCTCGAGGCCGCTGATGAAGCTCGACATCAGCGTGAACACCACCGGACCCGACAGCATCGAGATGACGAGCGCGATCATCCAGCTGCGGCGGTCGCGCAAGGCGTCGGCCAGCTCCTTGCGGAACACCCAGAACACGCTGGCGATCATCGCCCGTCGCCTTGCATTGCACCGCCCTGCGCTGCGGGCGTCGCGCCGGTTGCAGACCCGGAAGGATCACCCAGTGCCAGCGCGACGAACGCGTCTTCCAGCGTCGCGCAGCCGGCAAGCTGGCGCAGCGACTGCGCGGTGCCATGCGCCACCGAGCGGCCGCGCGCGACGATGACGATCTCGTCGCAGATCGCATCGACCTCCTGCATGATGTGGGTGGAGAACAGGATGCATTTGCCGCGGTCGCGCAGCGCCAGCAGCAGGCGGCGCAGGGCACGCGTGGACATCACGTCCAGGCCATTGGTCGGTTCGTCCAGGATCAGGTGCTGCGGGTCGTGGATCAGCGCGCGCGCCAGCGCCACCTTCATCTTCTCCCCGGTGGAAAAGCCGGCGGTCGGCCGGTCCAGCAGCGCTTCCATGTCGAGCAGGCGGGCGATGTCGGCCAGCCGCGCGGTGCACTGCGCCGCAGGCACCGCGCGCAACTGCGCGTAGTAGGACACGTTCTCGCGCGCCGTCAGGCGCGTGTACAGGCCGCGTGAATCGCTGAGCATGCCCATTGCAGCGCGCGCCGCGCCCGGGTCGGTCGCGACGTCGATGCCGCCGACGAAGGCGCGGCCGCGGTCGGCGGTCATCAGCGTGGACAGCACGCGCAGCGCGGTGGTCTTGCCGGCGCCATTGGGGCCGAGCAGCGCGGTGATGCGGCCATCGGCGGCGCGAAAGCTGACGTCTTCCACCGCGGCGACCACCTGCCGGCGGCGGCCGCGTCCACTGACGAACGATTTGCCGAGCGATTGCACGTCGATCATGGTGGCATCGGTCGGGTCAAGGCGTGATGAAGGCGGGCGCGCGGAACGGCAGGGGCGCCGGCAGCCGTGCCAGGCACTTGGCGTCCCTGCCGTCTTCGATGCCGACGAAGGGTCCGCGGGCCGGCTCGTCGGCCTGTCGTACGAAGCGCCCGATCAGTTCAGGTGCGCAGCCATGGGACGTGACGCCGTGACCCAGATTCGGCGCGACCAGATGCAGCGCCCGTGGCAGCGACCTCGCCACGGCATCCCCGTGGCGCGGCGGCGTCACCGGATCGGCGCCGCCCGACAGGATCAGCACTGGCACATCCGCGATGGGCGCGGCATAGAACGCGGTCGGTACCTCGCGCACCGGCATCTTGGCGCAGGCCCTTTCGTACAGATCGAGGAAGCTGCTGCCGAAGCGCGTTGCCGCTGCCGCCGCACGCTGGTTCGCATCCACCCGCGGCATATCCTCCGCGCACACCACCGCGAAGTGCATCGCCTCGGCAAAGTTGTCGCTCATGCGGCCGGTCAGTGCCGAGTACAACGCGAACAGCGGGTCGTAGTTGCCGCGCCCGGCTTGCGCCAACGCGAACGGCAGCACGGCGGCCAACTGCGGCGCGTACAGCGGCGAGCGCAGCATGCCGGCCAGCACCGTGCGGTCCAGCAGCAGGTGTTCGGCCTCGCCGGTGAGCGGATGGGTGACCGCGACCCGGGTGCCGCGCGCGGCGATGAACAGCAACCGCTGCAGGTCGGCCTCCAGCTGCGGATAGTGAGTGCGGCAGCCGGTGTCCGCAGCGCAGGCGGCCAGCAGCGTCTTCAGCGCAGCGTCCGAGTCGATGGCGAAACTGGCGGGCAGCACCATCGTGGCCGGCGCCACGCCGTCGAGCACCACGCTGCGCACCCGTTGCGGGAACTGCCGCAGGTACTCGAGCGCGGCACGCGTACCGTAGGAGCCACCCCACAGGTTGATGCGCTCGGCACCTATCGCGGCACGTACCGCATCGAGATCGCGCATCGCGATCCAGGTCGCGTACTGCCGCAGATCGGCGCGCGCCTGCAGCGTCTGCAGGCACTCGCCCAGTTGCGCCACGGCGCGCGACGGATCCACCGACTCGCTCAACGAGACCACCTTGCGGGTGCGCTCGCATTCCAGCGCATTGGACTCGCCGGTGCCGCGCTGATCGACGTAGACGATGTCGCGCCGCGCGTTCAGGCGCGCCATGACCGGCTGCATCAGACCGGCGACGCGGGTGGCCGCCTGGCCGGGGCCGCCCGCCAGCACGAACACCGGGTCCGGCGCCTTGTTCTTCGCCAGCGCCGGCAGTACGGCGAAGCGGATCGCCAGGCGACGGCCGTCCGGCCGGTCCGGGTCTTCGGCCACGTCGACCACGCCGCAGCGCATCTCGCGTTCGATGCCCTTCAGGCGGCACGGCTGCAAGACGACTTCGGCGGCCGATGCCGCCGGCGTCCACAGCATCGCCACCGCCATGGTCAACAGGGCGGCCAGGCGCGGGCACGGCGAGGCAAGAAAGTGCAGCGGGTTCATCGGCAAGCGCAGGATCAATGGCGAGCGCAGCATAGCGACGCCAACGCGATCCGCCGGAGCGCCGGGACGAGCTGCCATCGAAGCGGCGCGAGTGGCGTCGCTCGGGGCATGGGTGGCGGTTGCGCCGGGTGGCCGCGCCGGCGCTGAACCACTGACCTCAGTCTTCCAGTTCCGACTTGGCCAGTTCGACGTCGAGCGCTTCCATCGCATCCAGCGGCACGCAGGCCGCCGCCTCGGCGTACAGCGCCTCGGCGCGGACCAGCGCCTTTTTGCCTTCGAGCATGACGAAGCCGTTGGCCTGCTCGATACGCGCGATGGCCGAATCCGGGTTCAGCTTGAGCGCGGTCTCGAAGTGCTTCAATCCGGCGTCCTTCTTGGCGCCGTAGGTCAGGCCGCCGACCATCGCGCCCACCTTGTCGATGATCTCGGCGTGATACGCGCCCAGCGCGATATGCGCATCGGCATGCTTGGGCGCGAGCTTCAGCGCCGCCTCGAGCGAGGCGCGCACCTTGCCGCCAATGCCCGCCGCGAGCGCCTTGGCCACGCTGATGCCCTGCGCATAGCGCCCAAGCGCGTAGGCATGCCAGTAGAAGGCGTTGGCGTTCTTCGGTTCATCGGCCTGCTGCTGCTCGGCGCGGCTGGCCACCTCCTCGAACAGCGCGAGCTTGGTCTTCTCGTTCTCCTCAAGGTAGTTGGCATAGATCGCAGTCGCCTTGTTGGCCACCGTGATGCCGGCACCGCCCGCCTTCAATCCGTGTTCGGCGGCCCGGTGGAACTCGCCGGCATGAAAGGCGATCCACGCATCCACCACCGCGGCGTCCTTGGGAAACGGCTCGCAGTCACCGCGATGCAGGCGATCCCACGCCTTTTTGAGCGTGGCCGCGGTGTACACGAACTTCTTGTCCGCATAGGGAAACTTCGCCCAGGTCTTCGCCATCTCGTGTCTCCGGTCGTTTGAATCGACTGCCGCGCAGGCGGCGATCGTGGGTCAGTGCGCCAGGTACTGCGCCGCCAACTGCTCGAACAGCGCGCGAGCGTCGCCCACCAGATAGGGCGCCGTCAATGCCAGCACCTGGTAGCAGCCGCGCGAGACGGCCTGGCCGACCACCTCGGGCTCGGAAAAATGGCGCGGGTTCATCACGTACTGATACGACACCCAGTAGGTCGCCACCACCACCATGTTGGTGGCCAGCGCCTCGATTTCCACCTTGCTCGCCTTCAGTTCGCCGCGGCTGGCCAGGCCATCGCACAGCCAGCGCGCCGTGGTCACCTTGTCGCCCAGCAAGGTCTTGAAGCGCACTTCGAGCTTGCGGGAATTGATCAGCAGGTTGTTGAGATCGCGATAGAAGAAGCGGTACTTCCAGATCAACTCGAACAGCAGGTGCAGGAACAGCCAGGCGTCCTCGACGTTCGGTGCGCGATCCGATGCCGACGCGCCGGGCACCGCCAACAGTTTTTCGATCTCGCGCTCGAACTGCTGAAAGATGCTCTGGATGATGTCGTCTTTGTTCTTGAAGTGGTAGTACAGGTTGCCGGGCGAGATCGCCATCTGGTCGGCGATCAGCGTGGTGTTGACGTTCGGCTCGCCGAACTCGTTGAACAGCCGCAATGAAAGCTCGAGGATGCGTTCGCGCGTTCGGCGCGGAGGTTTGCGTTCCATGCGGCGTGCGCCCGTGAGCGGGCGATCAGCGTTGTTGTTCGTGCCTCATTATGAGGCCGCGACTGCCCGACCGCATTGCAGGGCCAGCCCAAGTGGCGCTTGCTTTGTGCTTGGTTGTCATCCAGTCAGGAAGCAGCAATGCGTAGGCCGGCCGTCCGGCCGCAGTCCGACGGGTCGCCTCAGGCGTACACGTGCCGCAGGTAGCGTTCCAGGTCGTCCAGCGTATGTGCCAGCTGACGCGTCGCATTCGCGGTCTCGAATTCGAGCAGGGCCTCGCGCTGTCGGCGAATGCTCTTGACCAGCGACAGCGACTCGTCGCGCAGTACGCCGGTATTGATCTGCACGCCGTGTCGCGCCAGCCGCGGCCCGAGTTCATGACGGCGCTCCCACAGCTCCTGGCGCGTCTTCTGATAGGCGTGCTCGCACAGCCGACGCCGGCTCGAATACGAAAACAGATTGGTGAAGAACATGTCGGCGTCCGACCGGTTCGGTTCGAACAGCACGATGTCTGTGTCCGGGTAGGCGGTCTTGTACCGCTCCATGCCGGCGTCGAGCCGCGAATGGATGATCGAACGGAACGTCTGTGCCAGCACCACCGGCAGGCCGCCTTCAACCAGCTTGCCCAGGCGGTGCGCGCGATCCCGCGCGCGATGGGTCGGGCGCGAGTCGTATGGAACGAGCGGATTGAGGCACAGCAGCAGATCGACGCCGTGTTCCAGCGCAATCGAGGCGTGCAATGTCTTGCGCAACGCGCCGTCGACAAAGTGACGGCCGTCGATCTCCACGGGCGGAAACAGGCCGGGCAGCGCGGCGGAAGCCTGCACCGCCCGCGATATCGGCACGTGGTCGGTGCCCTCGGCGCCGAAGGCGAGGGACTCGCCGGTATCCAGGTCGGTCGCCACCAGGTACAGCTTGTGTGCCAGGCGGCGAAAGTCGTTGCTGCGGCCCGGCTGGTCGAAGATCCGTGCCAGGTAGCGATCGACTTCTTCGCCGCTGAATATGCCGGTGGGAATGGCGCGCCCCAGGCGTTCGAGCGATCCCATCAGATTGCCCGGACGCACCACGTAGTTCCACGCAGCCTGGGCCGCCAGCGGCGGCAGCGAGCGCAGCCGCTGCCAGTACTCGCGCAGCGCCGGTCGCAGCAGAATCGCCGGATCGAAGCGGTCCGCACTCTTCTGGCCTTCGATGAAAAGCCGCGACATCTGGTGCGGCGAAAAGCCGTTGACCATGCCAGCGGCAATGAAGCCGCCTGCACTCACGCCCACGTAGACGTCGGCGTGATTCAGATCGATGCCCTGCAGTGCCTCGGATAACGCCGCCAGCGCGCCGATCTCGTAGATCGCCCCCAACGGACCACCGCCCGCCAACGCCAGACCGATGCGCGCCGGTCGTGCGCCGCGGCGCCGAGGGCGTTCAGCGGGCGTACGGGCGGGGGGCCGTTCCTTCATCGAGAGTTCTTGCCGAGTGAAGCGAGGGAAGAACCACCGCCCGCCAACGCCAGACCGATGCGCGCCGGTCGTGCGCCGCGGCGCCGAGGGCGTTCAGCGGGTGTACGGGCGGGGGGCCGTTCCTTCATCGAGAGCTCTTGCCGAGTGAAGCGAGGGAAGAACCACCGCCCGCCAACGCCAGACCGATACGCGCCGGTCGTGCGCCGCGCCGAGAGCGTTCAGAGACAGCAGATCGAACGCTACCGTCAACAGACGGCAACGTGGTACGAGCGAGATCGGACCGATGCATCAAGGAGCGCTCGAGGTTGCCGTGCAACGAGCCCGGCAACCTCCATGCGCGTCAGCGGTGGGCGGCTTCTCAGGCCTTCGCCGCCTTCTTGACGACGCGCTTGCGCGGTGCTGCCGTCTTCTTTACAGCGCGTCCGCCCGACAGCTTCTGCACGCTGGCCGTCAGCTGCTCGACGCGGCGGGTCAGATCGCCGATTTCCTTGTTGGTCGGCACGCCCAGTCGCGCCAGCGCACGCTCGACCCGCTCTTCGAACACCGTTTCCAGCTTGTCCCAGGTGCCATTGGCCTGCTTCTGCAGTCCGCCAGCGAACTTGCCGACGCGGCTCGTCACTTCGGTCATCTTGTCCTCGGTGATTCGCATGGTGCGCTTCTGGATCGAATTGCCTTCCTTGACGAGGGCATCGAACACTTTCTGTCCTTCTTCCTGGGCCTTGGAATAGGCGCCCAGTCCGGCCAACCAGATTTGCTGTGCCGAATCCTTGATCGCGGCCGCAAGCTGGCTGTCGCCCTTTGCGCCGCCGGCCATTGCCTTGAGCTTCTTGACCATGGGAACTCCTCTCGCGA